>SDBT01005742.1_pt1 | contig 20742 bp, 24 predicted proteins | sample 2277101 | NCBI WGS metagenome assembly SDBT01 (sample SAMN10404973, study PRJNA504765) | marine sediment metagenome | isolation source: marine sediment core GS10_PC15, 103 cmbsf | place: Arctic Ocean: Southern Knipovich Ridge | collected 2010 | reverse complement strand
AATTTATTGTTCCTGTATTAATTGTCCCTATGTCTGTAATATTATTCATTAGGTTTGTCCAAGTAGTTTTTGCTTCATCTCCTGCCGTGTCGTCATAAAAAGGAAAAGTATCTCCACCTGCAATAGTTGCCTGCAAGGTTAATTCATTAAAATCTAAACTAACTGTTACCTTGTCGGTTGCTCCGCCTGCTGTGTCTATTCCAACACTACCAGCTATCGTCAAAGTGTTTCCGTCTTCAATCGTTTGATTAGAGCCACTATCACCAGCAAGAGTGAAGCTAGTCATACCGCTAGCAGATAATGTCTGCCAAAAAGTATTTATCCCATCTGTCGTAAATATAGTTGAAGAAGCGCCAAGTACAGTCAGGTCACTGTGCTGATCTGACGTAAGATGAAATCTTTCGCTTAGTGCTTCAGAGCCACCTTGTAATCCAGCTAATTCATTATGAGAAATACTTAAAGGCGTGTGAACGTGGGTAGCGTTTATAAGACCCCTTACATGTAAAGTTATATCTCTGCTGCTTTGATTATGAAATGCATAATACCTAAATACTACCCTATCATCATTATCAGTAGCTAAAGCAGTGGCCGATGAATCAGGTTCATAAAGAATTGCTGATGAACCATTAATTTCTGTAGTAGTAGCTGATGTTATATAAATTTCAACTCCATCAGGGTCAATACTGTAAATATCCACTGCAATTTGAGCTATGCCCGCATCATTATTAACCGAGGCATAAATAGGGTTATGCCACGAACCAGCTGGTATAATTTCAACCATTGGCGTGCCTGTGGCTGTTATAAATTCTTTAATAAATACCCTTGTTGCTGCAACTGAGGTAACTGTGATTGTTTGTTCTGAGGTAGTGGCGGGTTGATTTAATGCCTGAGCCATTACTCCAAAATTACCAGTAACGTCTGAGGTAGATGACGACATCCAGAAATCCACTAATCCAGCTACCGCTATAGCATCAGAGTCAGTCCAAAATATATCCGTTCCGTCAGACGATAAAACTTTACCATTTTCACCTAGCGCTAATGTCGCCAAGCTATCATTAGCGTCAGAATAAATTATATCGCCTCTTGTATATGAATTTAAGCTAGTTCCACCTGATGTAATACCAAGTGCGGTGTCTAGGGTTACAGTTCCTTGAATATTTGCTGTCCCAGTAGCAATCAAATTAGCCAGTTTCAAATCGCCAGTAAAATAAACATCTCCATCGCCAACTTCTAAGGAAAATCCAGGACTCGTCGTCCCTATGCCGACGTTGCCGTTAGCATCAATCGTTACCCTTGAAGTATTATCTGTAGAAAAAAATAAATTACCACTTTGTCTGTTAATAAATGCTATATCATCATTAGTATTTGCAGTGCTTCCAAGATACCAAAGTTGTTTATTCGTTGAATTATTGTTGTGTCCAGTAATGACTGCGTTATCATTTGCATCAGTTCCTTTATTAGTTATGTGCAAAATACCACTCGCAAAACCGCCGACAACCCCCTGAAATTCAGACTCAATTTCTAATGGAGCGTTTGGCGAGTTTGTCCCAATCCCCACATTACCTCCTGAAACTGCCAGCCAAGCGTCTTGGTCAACAGTTAATTGGGTAGTAGAGGCGCCAAAGAGTCCTAAGTCAAGGTTTGTAGTAGCCCCTGTATATGGGACATAAAGATTTTTATCAGCAAAAGTAGTAGAAGCAATGGCTTGAGTGAAGGCATTGGCAGTCAAAAGGTAATCTCCTTTTTCTGATAACCAAACAGGATCAGTTTCAGTTAGGATATAATCTGTTCCTGCTACTGCGGTTATAATAGATGAGCCATCACCTTTTAAAATGCCTGATGGCGAGGTAGTGCCCATGCCACCACTAGCTTCATCTAAAACTGTCTGTAAAGTCAATGCTCCTGAGATATTTGCCGTGCCAACTACCTCCAAAGTAGCAGACGTAGAAGTAGCAGCAGCAGCACCTATTAATACTTGATTAGTAGTTGTCGCTAGTTTAATTCCCGAACCATTAAAAAATGTCCAGTTGATGCCAGTCCCACCACCGCCGCCATCGGCCGCACAATCCCAGTCGTCAGCGCCTGTCTTTTTGAGAATTTCACCATTGGCACACAGCTCACCATCCGGTTTTATCTCGTCCATAAACTCAAGATCGCCAGTTATTCTAACTGGTATATCTCGTATTGGTTCAAATCTTCCACCTGTGGTTTTCCAAAAGCTAGATGTACGCGCCCCGACCTGTTTATTGTCAATGAGCTTAAAATCATTTAAAGTATTTTTTAAATATGACCCCCAAAAGAAAAAAAGAACAATCACAATCAATGAAAATATACCAATTAAAACAAATTGTTTAAGTTTATTATCAATAAAAAATATTATTGTGAAAACAGTTCGTAAGGCATTCCAGCCTTTTCATATTGCTCGACCAGGTAAGCTTCTTGTCCTTTTAGGTACTTTTCTTTAGTATTGTTAAAAAGAATTTTTTTTGTCATCTTTGTTAACTTGTTTGTTTCTTTTATCAGTTTAATCTTTGTGCTTTCTATTTTTGTTAGTAACGTAATATTTTTTTCTGCATTTTCAACAATCAAGGCAAGCACATCCTTATTTTTAATTTCACTTTGAGCAAGTTTAGTATTAATAATAAGCAAATTAGCCTCTAATGTTTTATACAATTTAAGGCCTGGTCCATGATCCTCTTCTACCTTTTTAATATTAATCAAAATTAATTCTTTAGTTTTTTCTAAATCAGAATTCTTTTTTTTCAATATTTTGTTAGTCTCAATTAAATCATCTCTTTTTTTAGTATCTTCCTTAATGCTTTCAATCACTTTTTTCTCTAAATTATCTAAATATTCCTTTTGTGCTATTTTATTTTTAGAAAAATCATTATCAAGGGTTTTAATTTTATTCTCTATGTCTGTCTTTACTTTTTCCAACCTTTTAATTTCATTTAAAAAAGAAAGAGCCTTGGCCCTCTTTTGACTAATTAAATTATTCATGTCTACTTCTTCAAGGCCTTTATTTTTTAACCTAATCTTTATGGCATCAATATCTTTTAATATTTTTTTAGATTCCACTACGCGCTGATTAAAAATGGTTGTTTCATTTTTAATTTCTTCTTTAATTTTTTCACCCTCTTTTTGAGCAACATTATTAGCGCTAATAGTATCTGATAATTTCTTTTTAGCTTTTTGCAATGAATTCATATTTTTTAAAATATTATTAATTTATTTCAATATAGGTTATGACTAAACTTGCAGCTGTGCCAGTAGCCCATATATCCCCTGTGTAAAGATTCGCTGATGTAAGTTCTAAACAGTCATTATAAGTTCCATCAGCAGCTAAGGTTGTCCCTGAGTTTGTTAGAATTGAAGTAGAAGCAGAGACAGGATCATCAAAATTAGACAAAGTCAAATATATTTCAGTGCCACTATCATTGCAAATTAACGCATATTTTCTATCATCATTGGCCTCTAAAACTTCTACTGGTAAAGCAGATGCTGTAGTAGTGGCCGAATTAGTTGAGTCATCGCCACCAAAAGAATTGGAAACATTATAGCTATCAACGGAATTAGATCTGCCACCTAATAAATCTGGGGCCACATAAAAACCGATAACAAAAAATAGTGCACCAACTAAAACGTACGATAAAAATGTTTTCATATTTTTATTCATTATCTTTTAGCTTAACATCCAATGTCAATTCACCTTCAGTATATCCGGAGATGATTGCATTAACCCATGTTAAATGATTTATATTCATTTCAAATAATCTATAATCATCAGCTCCTGAAACTGCCACTCCAGTATCGCCATCAATAGATGAGCCATCCTCTAAGTCAATAACTTGAATGTATTCCCATTGATTAGAGACTGATTGAGATGCGCTAAAGTCAGGAGTAGTGCTTGACACTGACCCTTGAAATTTAACAGTAAGAGCTGCATCGCCACCACCGTCTGTAGAGAATGCCAAAAGAGCATTTCTAAAATTTTCAGTATAAATAGTTTTTCCTATGTCATGTATTATCCAAGTTAGTGTACTTGAGCCAGTGTCTGTTAAATTAATTTCACCACCAAACGGGCTATCCGCAAACTTAAATGAGTCCGTAACAATATCTCGAGGGTAATAAACAGTGCCCTCAACTAATGGCGTAGGCACAGAATCATTAGCCCCTCCAGCATCACTAAGGATAAGCATGTCACCTTCTTTCAGTCCATGACCAACAGAAAGAGCAGTGTTACTTGCAGTAGTAACAGTAAATGTGCCAGTATCTATACCTGTTTCAAGAAAAATATGTTGAGCAGTCAAGGAACTGGAGCTAACGCTACCAGTTGACTGATCATTACCACATCCAGTTAAAAGAAAAACTGGAATTAATAAGAGAAGAAATAATAAATATCGCTTTTTCATAGTTTTTTTATTATTAATAATTAAATTTTTTATAAGTTGGCGACCATACGATCGCCAACTCAAAAAAGTCAAATTACTTTTGTCTTATTATCTCCCTACATCTCTCAACCTCATTAATGCCAGCCGCAAGCAAATCACTATTAGGCTTCATGACTGATAGTGTTTCCTTGAGACCATGAACTTCTTTAGCCTCGGCTTTAGCTTTAGCTTCTTTAGCCTCGGCTTTAGCTTTAGCTTCAGCTTCTTTAGCTAATTTTGCATCAGCTTTCTCCTTTAGAGTTTTTAGAATACCCATAAATATAATATTAATTTATTATTAAGCTCCTTTGATAGACACACCACCACCAGCAGCAGCGACAGCAGCGCCTGCGGCATTCCAAATAGAACCATCTAATTCTGCAAAGATAGTAGCCTGATGAGAATTACATCTATTATCGAAGTAAAGAAAACCAGAAGTGCAAAGAGAAGTTACAGCTTCAGCCATTTGTCCAGCGGCATTTACACCATCGCCTTTACTGGCTGACATTAAGATACAATTCTTAAACATAATCCAACCGATAATTCCATTAGCGTCTGGTACGTCAATGCAAGAAGCGTCAGTCTCCGTAGAATACTGAATTATTGTACAATTAACAAAGTAGGTGTACCTGGCTGGAGTCTTAATGACTAAGGGGGCCTGATTTGCAACGGTGTGAGTAACAGTAGAATTACCAATCTGACAATCCTCATAATGACAAGTGTCACCTTTGAATAGTAAAGCTTGAGTTACTGTTGAAAGGATAGAATTAACCTCAAAGCTACAATTCTTAACGTAAGTACCCTCACCTGTATCAATGAATGCGCTAGTCTGTGCAACATTTGTGCCAAATTGAGAAAATTTGATATTACGGTAAGTATTGCGTGTCCCAGTATTCTTAATAACTGCAACACTAGCAGCAACTGACGTTGCTGGAGTTCTCATTTTAGCACCCTGAGAATTTAACCTTCCGCCACTATCCATTCCAAAAAAGTGAACTCGATTTTTAGCAACAGTCAACATGGCTTCACTATGCTCTGAAGCAGAATCAATGACAATAACATCGTTGTTATTACTTTGGGCTTCTGCATAAGCCGCAGCGACTGTATTAAAAAACCTAATCCTACCATTAGAATCAGGAATTATATAACGAGATAATATCCCGTAATTATATTTAGCGGCATCAGATGTACTCATCACCACTAAAACTCTACCAAACGTAGGTACGACAGAAGAAATTCTGTCTAGTAAGGCCTTTCGATAGCGTTGTACCATATTTTTTTCTAAACCGGGGAGCTCGTAAGAGCCCCCCTAATCAAATTAATTATTAAGTAGCAAATGAAGCAACGGCACCTTTGCCATTAAGAATTGCTTCGTCACGATACTGATCAGCTCCGTAGAACCAAGTCCTAGTATCTTCGTCCTGCCAACTATTATACTCTTTTGATAATTCAACAGAGTAAGCTTCTAAGCCTTTACTTGCGATAGTCATCTTAGAAGTATTAGCAGCAACAGTAAACCAATATTCTTTCTTGGTAGTAGAATATTCGCCAGCAGCGTCTGTGGCTAAATATTTTAATACCAATTTCTTAATCTTATTTTCGTAAACATTTTTCACACCCTCATTGTCTTGATCTGGGTCAGTCATTGACCTGATCAATTGATCAAGAGTTCTCTCTAATGTGTGATTAAAGTTACAAATCATGACACAAATAGTAGTGTCATCATTAGCGCCCCTTGGCTTATTAAAATTATCAATATCATTAGTCTTCAACTTATCAAGAGCTAATTCTAAAGCACCCTGAGAAAACCTAGGCGCAGTAGAAAGTAAATTTGAATAAGTTTCAGTTGAGAAGGCAAGAGTATGGCCAGAATTAAATAATGACTTCGTATCACCGACAGCCAAATTAACAATATGGCCATCCTTATCTGTCATTGTTGTAGATGCACCAAATGTAAATCTATGAGTTTTATCTAGCGCTTCCCTGTTGTAAATGTAATCAGTTACAGAAATAATTTTTTGGAAAATATCTCTATACTTATTAGTCTTTCGTTCTAATTCTGATACAGATACTTTAATAGCGAATCTTCTTAGTTTAAGTTCAACGCTATAGCCTGAGCCACTTTTGGCGTCAGGATGTCTGCCTTGCTCTGAAACCAAAGAGGCAAATGTGTCTCTATCCTGCTCTTGAAGGAACACAGTACTACCCTGCCCTTCAGACATAGGATATTTCTTCCAAACATCATAAATAGATAATCCTTGCATTTTTTGATCGGCTTGCAAGATTAAAATTCTATTTACAATGTCAGAAAATTCTGGACGTTCCAAAGTACTTAAATTAGTACTTTGATTAACGTCAAATTCTAAATTTGGAGTTACCATAGAAAAATAAAGTTAATTTATAAAGTACTAATTAAGCTGATGTGGCGCCAGCCCTTCTAGCTACCTGGAAAATACCCCTAGTGCCTTGAGCTCTAAGAAATATTAATAGTGCAGTGCTTGTGGCTGACAAATCAACAGTTTGTGAGTCTGACAAATCATAGGCTGTCCCGACTACCGCAGTGCTTAAAGCAGCACCTGTGACATCCATGATTAACTCATCTCCCTCCTTAAGACGATCGTAGTCAATCTCTCCAACTGTAGTGTACCTAGAATCAGTTGTCGGAATTTCATCCATTGATAACCCTACTAATGCTGTAGTACTAGATGTAGCTGGTACAACATCGCCACTGGAATAATCTAATAGCTGACCACGAAGATATACTTGACTTGCAACATTAGGGGCCTTTTGGCCATCAACATCACTTTTATTTCGTAAAACTTTAGCCATATAGATAAAGTTAATTTATTAAATGCAAATTGGTTTGTAAGGGTTTTCCTTCCCCCATGGTTTTATTAGGTTATCCTTCCTACAATTTCATTATATCATTTTTTCAAAAAAGTGTAAAATAAAAAAGCAAAGATTTGTCTATCTTTACTTTTTTACCCATTCCCTATATACGTAATTTTTACTTTTTGCTCTTTTTCTTTATTTTATGAGAAACTTCCTTGCGTTTTTTATCTATATCCATCAATTTAATATCAATCGGCAATTCCCGGCCAAGTAATTCAGCTAATAAAGCCTCTTTAGATTGCTTATAATTGTCTTCTGCATTTGTAACAATAACATAGGTCCTGTCAACCACAGTTTTAAACACTACATTAATATTCTTGAATAAAATATCCTTCTCTAATAATTTTTGCGTAATATTACCAAAAATATTATTATTAATTTTCTTATTTCTTTCTATGTCTTCATCGGTGAGCGCAAAAAACTTATAATCCTTCATGCCTTGCGCAATAATGTTCAGCACATCTTTCATCGATTCCTCTAAAACATCATTGATTTTATTATTACAAAAATCTTCAATAGCTTCTAATGTTAGCCCCTCGTTAAGCATTTTAGTGATATTCTCCTGAGAGATGCCCAGGGTGATTAAAGTTTTAATCTTGTCCGCATCTGATACTTTTAGAACCTCTTTTTTTTCATCTTTCATAATTTTTTTCACTTTTAATAATTATTATAATATATTAACATCTTTATCGGGCACTCTATCAAATTTCTTACCTTTGAAAGGTCCATCAGTAACAATTTCTAAGTCAAACCATTCCTTAACAGAAGTATTAATAAGGTCAATGTCGTATTGGTCCACGATCCCGCCATCCTCATCTCTTACATATTTTGTATTTACACCATCGCTAGTCTCAACCTCTTTAGTATATTTTTTATTCATCCTGGCCTTAATTGTTGTTCTGTGTTCATTTATAGCCCTGAAAGGCATCTCAACCTTAAATTTCTTATCTTTCTCATCAACGCAATTAAATTCACCAATAAGATAACTGTCTTTATCACCTCTTATAATAGTGTGAGTACGTTCAATCGACAAAATAAGAAGCTTTCGCCTAATCTTATCTTTATCTATTAGCCTATCCCGCTCCTCCTGGAAATAAGCAAACTTGTTATCTTCTGTAAGCTCAATATCCAAAACAAACATTTTTACTTCACGCTCACTGTCTTTGATTTTTCTAATTTTTTCTCTTTTCCTCTTTTTGCGAGGGTCAACTTCCTTAGATTCTAATCTTTCGATTGTCTTATTTTGATCCTTGATAACACCCTTCATATCAGAAACGGTCTTCATAATATCATTGAGTTGATCCTGAGACACTGGAGCATTTTTATCAATTTTTTGATCCCCTTTTTTGTCATCATCCATATTTTTGTATTAGTTTTAATTAATTATTATTTTTGAACATCATGCTGACTGGCAACACGACCTTTCTCATTTGTTATCCGGCCCTCCCTAATCATTCTTGGTTTATCTTTAGAAACTTTTTCAGCTTCAGTAATTTGCTCATCAGTCATTCCCATATCTTTCATAACCCTTTTTCCTTTGTCCGTGTCAGCAAAATCAACCTTAGCTTCCTGTTCGCTATCACCAGGCTTATTAGGAGTTTGGTTAGGGTAACCACCCATTGGATTTTCCATATTTTTTGGAGCGTCAACGCCTAATGCGGCGAGTGACATATTAAATAATTGTTTAGTGTCTCCGGTTACATCAGCATCTTTTAAGGATTGCATGTGCTTATCAACATCTTCTCTCTTTTCTTCATCTAAGTTAGCAAGTAATGTGTCCTTTTGTTCAATATATTTATCGTTAGCAACTGCATCCTCAGCTGCCTTTTTAGTCATTGCCTCTGCTTGCTCTATAGTAATTCCATCTTTATTAGCTTCTTGCGCGTCTTTATCAACCACAACTTCACCCTTATCATTGATAGTAGCCTTAACACCTTTTTCTTCTAAACCTTTTAATATCGCATCTTGTGCTTCCTTTTTTGTTTTTTCTTTTCCACCTTTAACTTTTTCCCAGTCAACTCTCTCCTTTGCTTTTTTGACAGTTTCGTCAAAGCTCTTATCAAAATCATCTTCATCCTTCAACCCCATCTTTTCTCTAATTGGTTTAAGGGCTTCCTGAGATGAAGTTTTTTGAGCTTCTTCAAGCTCCTCTTTTGTGTAAACTTCAATTTCCTCGCCTTTGTCATTTTTAATTTTTTGCGACATAGTTTTATTTTTAATTATTAATTATTTACGAAAGCAAGATCAGGGTCTTCCTCCTCATCACTTTCCTTAGGCTTCCTACCAAGTGCTGACAAATCTTTTAATGCCTTTAAAATGCTTACATCAATAAAAAGAAGATTAGCTCTTTTTTGTACAACCTCCGGATAATCCCGAGCCTCCTTAATGGTGGACATAATAGCCCGATACCTTCCGTTATCCAAAACATATTTCAAGATAGGATTGTTTAAGGCCGCGGTAGCATGGCTGGCGACACTAGCCTTTGCCCCATCAGTGGATAAGTCCAACTTCCTTAAATCTAATTTTTCCTCAACAATCTTAGCAAGCATCCTATCCGCTTTAGAATATTTATCTATCTCAATAAGAAGCTTAGCATTCTCAAGGAGAAGTTCGTCCCGCTCCTCCTTTATTTCTTTGTATTTGAATATATTAAACATTGTCAGCTATTTTATTTAATGATGGTTTCTTTGGGATCCCGGCCTCAGCACCCTCTAAGGTCTGGTCCGCAATCTCTGTTCGCTCCGCTTCTTCACCTGGAAGCGGTGCCGGTCCCTGCTCAGGACCCTTCTGAAAAAATCCTTTACTATCCCAAATATCTTCCCATTCTTCTTCGGCCTCAGTTTTATTAATCTGAGAACCGGCAACCTTATTCATTATTACAGCTTGATTTAACTTCTCACCAAATAATACTTTAGACATTTCAGATCCATCCCTAGGTTTATTTTCAATAAGAATGTCAAACCTTGTCATGAACTCAAATATTTTATTTTTATTAATGAACCTATACCTAGTAAGTGCGCCCTTGTTTTCTGTTTTATCCTCCTCCTCCTCTACAGCCTTCAATTCATCTTTATCTAAGTTGCGGTCAGTAAAAATAGAGACAAGCGTTCCTTTCCGTCCGTCAGGCAACTGCATGCCAGAAGCAGAAAATCTTTCATAAATATTCCGCATCTGCTTCACTCCATCAACCTCAATCATCTTTTTATCAATCGGGTCAATGTGATTTTCCAAGATATTAAGTATGCGCTGTTTAGTGGCCTGCTTTTTGGCCCGAGAAACAGCATTAAAAGTTAAGGCCATATTTCTCAAGAAATTCCTTTGCTGTGCCAAAGTCTTAGTGGCAGATTCGCCCTTATCACCTTCCATTGCTTGCTGTACGTCACCTGCCCCAATATATTCCGCAATCTTTTTCTCAACAAGATTATACATGCTAAACTCACCAGCTGTAATTCCTTGCTGTGCATTTACATTAAGAGGTTTAAGGTCCCCTTCTACGCCCACGTTAGTAATAGCCCCTGGCAACCAAACATCTGATCCATAAATCTGGTTTGAGTAGTTAAGGAGCGGTTGCTCAACTGACTGCCTAAACTTCCTAATCATAAGACGAAGCATTTCTGTATTCACAGCCTGTAAAGTCTTTGATGATGATATTGGCGCCCGGCCATAAGCATATTTAGCTGAAATGAGCTTGTTCGCATTCATCTCTATTGTGTATCTTCTATTTGGAATTACTGTATATGGAAGCGGTAGCGGCTCGTCATGTAAATAAAATCCATTTGACCTAATAGCGTATTCGTTATCATCTGGACTATAATAAAATGCAACCTCCACCATGTTATTTGTTTCCTCATGTATCTTATAGTTTGTTGGATAAAGCTCAGAAGAATAACCTGACGGACTCACATAGTCTGCATTGGGATAATTTTTAAACCTCCTTAAAAACTCACCATAAGACATCAAAAAATATGTAAATATAAATGGCTGATCCTGAAAGAAAAGATAGGGGATAGAGGTGTCACCTAAATAAACCTGCATGGCAGTAAGAACTCTTTTTTTACAATAATGAACGACCTGACTCCCGTCTTTTAATTTTAAAATATTTCCTCCGCGAATATTAAGTTTAAGCTTTTTGTCCTGCGGAAGTTTCTCATATATATCCTGCTCCTCTGAAAATACCGCCATCTGCGTAAGGAGCTCTTTGACATATAAAGTGTAATAATCTTCATCGCTCTCAATCCGATTAGTCATGTCAACAACAGCAGTCAACTCGTTGCCCAATCCCCTTATCTCCTGGTTATGCTTATTAAATGATCGAATCGTTGGTTGAAAATTTGAGGAAAGAACCTCCGAATAAAGAACGTCTGTTTTTTTCTCTGCTACTCCAGTAACAGCTTTTATTTCATCTTTGTTTTGTTTTGGCGAATTGTAAGAATGAGAAAACCTCTCATTCTCAACGTAAGCAATTTCTAATGTCTTCCCATCAAGCTCCGGCCTTGGTTTTTTTCGCAAGTCCGTGGCAATTACAATGTTAGACGTAATTCCCTTAAAGGGCGCTTCTTGTGTTTCAATTTTTTGTTTTATTTCGTCTGGGTTTCTTTTTATTTTGTACGGATTTTGTTGTTTCTCTGGCATATTTTTTTAAAAATTAATAATAAATGAGGGTTTGAGCGACTAGAGATGGTCGCTCAAATAATCATCCTCACTATTAATTTTACCCTTTTTGTGGCCTTTTGGCAAAAAATTACGTTTTATTTTATTTCTATCCGGCGTAAGATTACTTGACAATAGCCTTAAATCAAATTGGTTAAAGGTAAGAATCAACGCCTCCCAGCAACTAGGTGAGTTTATCTTCTGCGAAACAAGAAGCTGTTTAGACATCATTTTTATTTTACCTTTTTCATCATAAGTAAACTTGAGCGCCGCCAACTCATCCTGCCACCTGTGATCCTTAACCAACTCCCCACCCTTCATCAACCAAGAATTACAAACATCATAATAGTATGCTTTAAGGTTAAGATACTTCTCAGCTGTTTTATGATTTTTAGCAGGCTTGCCTACGTTAATCGGATAAACAAACTGGCTAAAGTTAGGGATGTCTGACATATTAGCTATCTCTAGGCCTACATTGGCCCCCTCCCCAAAGTTATCTATAATGATGGGACAGCCTATAATATTATAAAATTGAAGGAACACCCATGTCTGCCTGGCTATCGAGAATTCATTAGAAATCTTCTCCCAGCCTATAATCTTAGCTCTATCATTGTCCCTAAGAACCCAAACTGTCTCGTCCTGGCCCTTCCCTGCTGGATCGATGCCTAGTGTAGTTTTCTCTAGGTCCCATTCATAAAATTTATCATCCTGGACTATGTTAAGGTACGATTCCTTTACTAACTGATAATAATTTTTACTTTCAATAGATCCCTTCCTTGGGAAGAGTCCGCGGACCCGGACCCTATAAATGTCATCATCCTTATCATTACCGGCCAGGGCAAGAATTTTATTAATAAACCCGGGCTCTACAACAGGAGAGTCTTCTGAACTAAAGGCAAGATGCTGATAAATGTCTTTTTCCCCTTCCTTATTAAAGGCCCTATGAAACTTACCGCTATCCTTAGTGGGGTTAGAAATCATCATGAAAACATAATTATCATTGGTTAATGAGCCTATCCCATTTTCATAGACCTCATCAACCACACCAGAAGCCTCATCAACTAAAAGAAGTACATCATCTGCATGGACCCCGGACAGAGCCTCAGTATTATCCTTTGAAGCGGTTTTAGCTTTGGCCCACCACTGTTTCTCTCGGCCCCTGATAGATATTTTATCTGATGTAATAACATACCATGACTTAATGTTGGGCAGTTTCATTCTGGTATGCCATTTAGACGCCTCTTTCCACAAAACATCAAACATTTGGTCTTTGGACGGGGCGGTGCAGGCTATGTTTGAATCCTCGTAAGCAAAAAGAAAGTGGAAAATAATCCAGACCAGAGCAGCTGATTTGCCTATCCCATGGCCGGAAGCGATTGCAATTTCCTTCTTGTCTTTCTTTTTGGTGGCTCTCTGATAGGCTGAAAGGATCAAGAATTGTTGCCATGTTACATGCTCTCCCTTTATAAATCTTTCAAAGTGCTCTTTGAGGACCTTGTTATATTCCCCAGTGTTTATGCAAAGATGGACAAAGGCTTCATGCTCAATCTTAATTGGTTGCGGGATAAGTCCCCACATATTCTCGATGTAGGTGAAAATATCCTCCTGCATTCGGATGGCTGCTTCTGCTTCTTTGTCTGTTATTTGCATATATTATAAACCTTTGCTTGTTCCAATTTTTCTATACCCTACAACCTCACTCAATAATGCTATCCTACAATCGATTCCTTTAGCTATAAATTTCTCACGCCATATTATAGCTTGATCTAAATCAAAGTGAATTACTGTATTATCCGCCTCTATTGTTTCATTTATTTCACAGGCTGATCGCGGATAATTTTGAATGTCTAGTAAAATGTACATGGTTTTATAGTTAAAAACAAATTAGTGAAGTCAAAATTAATTAAATTAGCCTTGAGTGTTTGTTACTATACTTTTCAACGACTCATTGTATTCCCCCGGTGTCATTTTTCTTAATTTTTCAATCCTTTCTTTCCAATAACTATCGTCTAGCAGAAAATCGCTGACCGCATTCTCAAGATTACGTTTGGCTTTAACTATTTTATCTCTAAAAGCTGTATCTCCAAGAAAATCAAAGCGAATATTCTCTAAAATTTCATAGACTTCTGCTATTTGCTTGCGGAGAACTAACGCCCTTGTCCGTGCTATTCTTATTTCTCTTCCTTTTTGTTTGTATTTTCGTTCTATTTTTTCCTCTTTTGACAGAGGTTTTGATTTTATATTTTCCATATAAACTATTGATTACCCTACTTATTCCAAGTAGGCTTGACTTCACTAATTTATATTTAAAGGTCTTTTTGTTTTATATTGCTTTCTTTGATTTATGTTCTCTTATAGACTTGTGGAGTTCGGCCAGGCCGGAGGTTTGTTCTTCTTCTTCGGGGTCTTTCTTGCGCCAGCCTGCGAGGTTTTGCATGGCAAAGCCATCTGTTGACCGGCCAGCCATTTGCATGGTGAGCTCGGCTTTGGCTTTGAGTTTCTCTATGGCAAAATCGTAGATTTCTTTGAGTTCATCGTTGGGGAGGATGTGGACTTCTATGTTGTGTTGAGTCATTCCAAGGTAGGTGTGGAGGGTGTACATGGCATAGTTTTCAGGGTAAATTTTCTCAAAGTAGTTGGTAATGAGGGTTTTGAGCTCTGTGGGGGTGGGGGTGGTGGCTCTCTTTTTTGTTTTGAAGAGGTGCTCTACCTGGGATTTTACTTTTTGGTCGCGGAGTTTTTGCTTGGCTGTTTCTACTTCGTGGGGACTTTTTATTACTTCTGGGATGACAAGGTCTTTCCTGAACTCATCTTGGTTTATAATGTCGTCTATGTCTGCCATGTGGATAAGTTATTTTGTTATGTTGTAATTATATCACTTGTTAAAAAAATGTGCAAATGGTGTAGAGATTTTTAGGTAGTAGAGAGAGCCTTGAAAACATATATTTCAATCTCTTAGTCCTTATAATCGAAGGGGGGAGGGTCAGGATCGGAAGCGCTCGCTCTGACAAAAAAACAAGCACTATAACCAAGTTTTGAATACTTCGCACTATAACAATTAATCAACCTGTTTTATGCCCCTATTTAAGCTAATGTTAGCCATTTAGCATATTCTCATTTAGTTATCCACAGGTTTTGGAGATTTTAATTGGCTAACATTACACAACCGAGTATAATACTCATACCACTCAGTTAGTATCTGCTAACCTTAGCCAATCACCCCTAAAACTTGACAGAATCGCACTTTTTCTAGACAGAAACCGTTTTGTCTTTGTCTTTTTGGCTAATATAAGCCAATAGTTTTTGTCGTAACTTTTTTGACTAACATTAACCGATAAACGCCGAATTTACGACAAACATGTTTTTCAATTACAGCAAAATAGACATATTAAGACTACGATTTTTTAATGCCATAAAGGTTAATATCTGTCAAATGCTGTGCTAGCATTAGCTATTTCCCTTTTTTTGTTTAGTTTTTTGGCTCTATGTTTGTCTGTATGTTTGTCTAACTTTTTTTAGCTAATATCAGCAAATAAGTATAGTTTTTTAGACAAAGACAGAACATATAAGAGTGAACATATACTAATTTTTGTTATTATATAGTTTCTGAAAACCATTTGTCTTTGTCTAAAAACCTATATTTCTTGACAAAATAACTAAATAATGGCTATATGAGAGGGTAGAAACAGACATCTTGTCAATAGCAAAATAAAATAGGCTCGAGGTCTTAATATATCTATTTTGTCTTAATCTTAAGGATTTAAGCTTAAATCTTGACCCAATAACCCAATAACACCAACCATTATCATACTAATTCAAGCTTAAATTTATTCAGACTCTTAAAACAGCAATCTGAATTTGTCTAATTTACCATACTTGAATAAGTTTAAAATCCTTAAGGAACGGCAAAATAGACATATTAAGACCGCATTATCTAATTTGACTTACTTTAAAATATAAGCTACAATATAGCTACATTTAATAAATTAACTACAATATTATGCCATCAATAATAGATGATGTTTATAAATCAAGTAACCGGCCAGCAAATCAAGCCACCTATTACCAAAAAAACAAAGACAAACTAAAAGCCATGCGCGAAAAAAACAAGCAATCAATAAAAGAATATCAAACTGACTACAACAAAACAAATAAAGATATAACTCTTAAGCAAGCAGCCCAAAGAAAAGCAGTCCAGACCACCTATTGCCAAGCAAACAAGGCCAAGGCTCAAAAATACAGAGATAAAAACAAAGAAAAGACCAAGAAATATAATGCAGAGTATAGCAAAAAAGACAAAGACCAACCTAAATTTATCTATTCAAAGACCCCGCGCCAGCTCGCGCGTGCTAAATATTACCAAAAACATAAAGACAAGATCATGGCCAAGCGACATCAAAATAAAGACAAGACCAAGAAGTATAATGCAACCTACTACCTTAAAAACAAAAACTTATCCACACCCTCCACCAAAACCGAAAACATTTCTCAACTTTAACAATCACCCCAACCCAAAATCCCCTTATATTACATATATAACCACCCCTTGACTATATCCTTATATGTGCTATACTGATTATAGACCCTAACAACTAATCATTATTAACCCTAAACATAGCATGAGGCCTAAATCAATTACAAACATATTATAAACCCTCATTAAATTATGTTTAGGCTATTTATAAGCTGGCGCCTAACTGCCAACCATAACAGCTAGGCGCTGGCCATAAGTTTATGCAATTACGAAAAACTAAACTTTACAAAAACCTTGATCATTATATGGCGTGCGCAATAGTTGAAGGTTTTTGCGAAGGTGAGGGAGCAAGCGAAAAAGAGCGATTAATCGCATGGCAATACATTGCCGACACCGGACTATGGAAAAAATTGCAAGGATTTTACGGCCGTAATGTACATGCTTTATTAGAGGCTAACTTAATCACCATTAAAAACTGATTCACCCGGCGCCTAAACAGCAATAAACAACTTGCCAGGCGCTGGCCATCAACTTTTAATAATCTACCCTACCACCTAACACCTTCAATTAGCTTAGAGGCAAGCACAGAGCCACAAACTAAGTAATAAAACATCAATTATTTAATAAAATAATAATAAAACCATGCTATACACACGATCAACGTTTTACCTAAATAAATATTATAACACCGGTCTTCGCCTTTGGCTAAGAGGCGGTATTGTAATTAAAAAAATATGACTGAAAAAAGATTCAATGCGATTTTATCAAAAAATGATATTGCCAGACATTTAAGACAACACCCGGAGGCTGGCAAACATTGGGGCTCTACCGCCGGCAATTTTTGGTTTATATCAGCTAAGGGCAAGACTGACAAGCTGTCTGTCTCTTATGCTATTCGCCGGCTCAAAACATTAACCAAACAGCCAATTAAATCAATGGAAGTAATATGCTAGACCACTACCCCTGCCTAAAATGCAAAACAACAGGCCAACTTGATCAGCAAACAATAGACTCTTCAAAATTCATTGTCTGTCTAGCTTGCGGTTTTAAAACACATATTAAACACTATTTTAATAAATTAAGATCATTAAAAGCATGACAAACGAAAAAAAATATCTCTATAAAGATTTATCCCAAAAAACACAAGACAAGGTTTTTACAGAGGCCTCACTATTAACAGCCCAAGAGAGTGATGATTTATTAGAGGCAGAGCAGAGAGCCACAGACTGGATCAAAAATCACGACTACCCAAAAACCATTCACGACTGGGAAACTTACGCGCAATAACCTAACCCACAACCGGCAACCACAACCCTTGCCGGTTGCAGTTAGTTTATTAATGCCTTGCACCTTACAAAATGGAAAAGACAATTTTTGCGGGTATAACGCCGGACAATGAACTTTATTTTTTAACTATTAGTCCAAAAAGTAAAGAGCATAAATATTTTTCAATGAGTGGATTTACTATTCAACTGATTAAGGTTACTGACGCGGAGGATCAAGCGAGGGAATGCTTAGGGGACGGCGAACTTTGGAAAATGGCAGTAGAGGCCAACAATACAACAGACAGCCTTGCTGACTGGGTAGAGTATGTTTTAGACATGGACGGCTGGGAGCGAACACTTGACAATTCACTTTATACTGATGTTTATGAAATTGACGGCGAGGACTGGGGTTTTTTATCACTTAGTTGCGGACAACATGAGCAAAAAGTTTTAAAATATTATACATTACCAAAAATATTTTTTAACAATTTAATGCAACTTTGGAAGGATCATCATCTAAAAGAAAAAAACCCTGATAACTTGTCAACATTTTTGCAAGATCCTGCGATTAAAGATCAAAATACCGAAAAAGAGGTAATTAAAGCAGTAAAATGGTTAATGGAAAATGAAGCTATATGAGCATATCCCAACCAGAAAAACTAAAAAAACTCTATTTTGCCCTTACAAATTTCCGCATGTTTGCCTTTGAACTCTTTAATAAGAAATATCCGGAAATTTACAACGCCATTAACCGCAACTTAAAAAGCATTGAAAAGGTAATAGACAAACACAAAGAATCTTTATAACACTACCAAACAAGCGCAAGCTAACAGGTAGCACAACAAAAAGATAACTTAAGCGAGGCAGTTATCTTTTTTTGTTTGCCATTTTTCCCCACCCTGTGTAAAACTTAGGCTGAAACCACAAACTATCCACACCCCAAAACCAAACTCCAAACCTACGCCCGATCCGACTTATCCCCACCACTCTTAAATTTCCCTAACATTACCCCCTTTGTATTATACCCCAACCCATGATATAATTAACCTCATAAACTAGCCACACAATCAATGGTGGCAAAACTATTTTAAAATACTATAAACCCTCAACAAAAATGAAAAAATATCAAACTATCTTAGCTGATCCCCCTTGGAAATATGGCAAGGGTTGGGGGTGGGGAGCTGGTGAATACTATCCCTTGATGAAATTAGATGACATTTGTAAATTAAAAGTGCCCTCCGACAATAATGCTCATTTATATCTTTGGGTGCCGAACGGAATGATACCAGACGCTTTAAAAGTTATGGATGCTTGGGGATTCAAATACAAAACCTGTATTACTTGGGTGAAAAATCGTTCTATTTTTGGATATTATTTCAAAGGACAAAGTGAGCAGTTATTATTTGGAGTTAAGGGGAAGCTACCACCACAAGACAGAAAACAAACTACAATAATAAATGCTAAAATAAGAAAACACTCACAAAAACCGGAGGAAGTTTATAGTATTATTGAGAAAATATCACCAGCGCCAAGGTTAGAACTATTTGCCAGATACAGAAGAAGGGGTTGGACTGTGTGGGGCAACGAAGTTAAAAGCGATATTAAATTATAAAAACGAAGCTATGAGATTTATAAAATATTGTCTTTGGTATTTAGGCTTTTTATTAATAAAGCCAATGATAGGAGCCAGCCTAAAGGAGATTAAGGCTGGGTCCCGAGCTCTATCACGAATGACCCTAAAACGAGTAATAAAAATGTTTAAAGAACTATAAAACTATGATAACAATCGTAAATACAACCGAAGAAGAGTTTGACCTTGTGTCATTTCTTGAAAAAGAGGAGATAACCCTCTACTTTTTTGCTAAATTATCGCAGAAACCCCTCTCAACACTATACTCAGCTAAAAACCACAGCACAAGGAGAATCAAAAAAGAAGACTTTGACCAGATGATGAAGGCCTACAATTACAACAAATAACATATACAATCAAAAACAAATCTTGATGTTTTGATATTTTTAATATGGATAAAATTTCAACAGCAAGTCAAATTCTTGGAACTCTAAACAAAACCGTTTACTCTAACGGGATTTTTTACTTTTATAGTGGTCAGTATTACAAGGAGATGTCTGATTTTGACTTACACAAAATAATCAGAAAATATTTTGTTTTTCATAAGCTGACAAACAAATGGGGGAATCATACCGCCAAAGACATTATTAATGCTATGAAAATAGAGATAGCCGAGCAAAACGAGGCTGATCTAATGGATTTTTACGACTGTTATATCCCAATCGAGAATGGAATCGTTGATTTTTCAGACCTAAAAAACATTAAAGTTATCCCTCATGATAGCGAATATCTTTTTACTTTTGTGCTCCCGGTAACCTGGCACCCTGGCAAAACCTATGCAAACCCCGAGCACTTCATGAAATTCTTGGGGGACACATTTAAAAACAATGATGGCGAACCAAATGACAGCATAATCGAAATTATCCTCTATATCTTCGCCTACACAATCTATCCGGCTATTATGATGGAGAAGATGTTTATGTTTTTGGGCGATGGCGCCAACGGCAAATCCCTTCTCATAGCCATAATGAGTCTGTTTTTTAAACCAGAACACATAACCTACGCTTCACTTCAAGTCTTATCTGATGACCAATCAAACAACCGCGACTTCCTCCTTAAGTCACGCCTCAACATAGCTGGGGAGCAAAAAGGCGTCAGAATAGACCCTGAAGAGATAAAAAAGATAGCCTCGGGCCAAAACCTACAAATTGTTCTCCGTTACAAAGGTAACTTTGCCTTCAAGTCGAAGACTAAGTTATTCGTTGATTCGAATAACTTACCATTTTTTGCTGATAATACTCATGGGACCAAGCGCCGGCTTTGTGTAATCAATTTTCCTAATAATTTTTTAGAAGATGATGACTACACAGAGCAACAGAAGGTTTTGTCGGGATCTCTTGTGCCAGAAGTATATGAGGAGCATGACCTTTCCAAGTATGGAATTTATCGGCAGAAAAATAT
>SDBT01005740.1_pt1 | contig 20747 bp, 19 predicted proteins | sample 2277101 | NCBI WGS metagenome assembly SDBT01 (sample SAMN10404973, study PRJNA504765) | marine sediment metagenome | isolation source: marine sediment core GS10_PC15, 103 cmbsf | place: Arctic Ocean: Southern Knipovich Ridge | collected 2010 | reverse complement strand
GTTCGCATTCATGGCCTCCTTTGTGGTTTGGTGCTGTACCGTTGTTCTCGACGGTATCTTATCACAAAGTGGGGCCTTTTTCATCTCTCTATCCTCAATCATGGTGAATAATCCGGGCTAGGCTATGACCAGTGGGGGTACAACTACCAGGCGCACATCTTCAACGGCTGGTATGAAGACTACAGCCGTCCGATGCCTCCGGTCTTTGAAGGCGAGACTCAGCTCCAGATGAAGTGGAACGATGCCTGGCTGAGCAATACAGACTGTGACGGCGACGGCCTTCTCGACCGCTATTACGGGCACGACTCCTACATCGGGTCCGGTGCATGGATGACAAACCATATGTGGGGGACCTACAGGGGTGAGGACGGACATACTTACAGTTGGAACTACTTCGTGAAGATAGCGGCGGTCCCTTCTGACGCGGTCAAGGAGGGCGGGGTCTGGCATACGGCTGACGGGATGGAGATCGGTCCGGTCATCTGGGGTTCCTTCGCCGTGCTTCAGGAGATCGATAACGATCAGGGCACGGGAGCGCACGGTCTCTCATACAAGAGTCCGGCCAGACCCGGTCTGGGATCCTACTAGCAGGCTGTGGGATAAATAGATCGTGCTCCTGCATGCACCATCACCCTGGGCGACGAGGATCCACCTTCGCTGCAACATCATCAGCGCCTGGAGGGCGATGGTCGAACCCTCCGGGCTACTGTGTGCTGGCGCGGCTGTCGCCATCCGCGCCCGGCAGGGTCTCGACCCGCCGTTCCCACTCGACTGTGAGCCCGGCTATCCTGGCGCTGAGTTCCTTGTGCTCCCGGATCAGGGAGACGACGCTGCCGTCCTGGTACACGGCGGTCCCGGAAAGGGCCTCGTTCAGTTCGTCCAGGCGGGAGGAGCACTCCTCGAGCTCCGCCTCCACCTTCTCCAGCGGCTCCCGGTGAAGTTCCCTGGTGTCCTTCCTGTCCTGTGCCTTTCTCCGGCGCTCGTCCTTCTTCGAGGTCTTCCTTGCAGGCTTCGCCTTTCTCCCGCCACCGGGGCCGTCAGACCTGGCCCCGGCATCCTGGTTGATCTCCTTCCGGTAGACGTAGTGGTCGAAGTCGCCGGAATAGGTCTTGAGCGTCCCGTCGACGATCTCGATGACCTTGTTCGCCACCCTCCTGATGAAGTGGGTATCGTGGCTTATGAAGCACAACGTGCCGCTGAACTCGTTCAGCGCCTCGATGAGGACATCCCGTGAAGGGATGTCCAGGTGGTTTATAGGCTCGTCCATCAGGAGAAGGTTCGGGGGGTCGGCGAGTATCCTGGCCAGGAGCAGGCGGCTCTTCTCTCCCCCGCTCAGCACGGCTACCTGCTTCTCCGCGTCGTCTCCCGAGAAGAGGAAGCTGCCGAGCAGGCCCCTCATCTCGGTCTGCCTGCCGTTGTGGTACACTTGCTCGATCTCTCCCAGGCAGGTGTTGAGTGGGTTCAGCAGGTCCAGGCGGTGCTGCGGGTAGTAGGCGACGCGCACGTTATGCCCGACTGTCCGCGAACCGCTATCGATATCCAGCTCGCCGGCGAGTATCCTGAGGAGCGTGGACTTGCCGGCGCCGTTCGGCCCCACCATGGCTATCCTCTCTCCCCTGAGAACGGTGAGGTCCAGCCCGCTGTAGATCCTGTTGTCGCCGTAGCTCTTGTCGACTCCCTGCAGGCTGACCACATCGCGGCCGCTTCGCTCGGGCTGGGGGAACTTCAGGCGCATCGTCTTCTGCTGCGCGGGCAGCTCCACCTGCTCCATCTTCTCCAGGGCCTTGATCTTGCTCTGCACGAGCCTGGCCCGGCTATCCACCGCACGGAACCGCTCGATGAACCGCCGGGCCTGCTTGATCTTTTGCTCCTGACGCCTCCGGGTGGCATCGAGGACTTCCGCCCTTTTCTTCTTCTCCTCGACGTAGTAATCGTATTTCCCGCGGTAGGTCACCAGGCTGCCTTCGTCTATGTCGACTATCCTTGTCGAGACGCGGTCGATGAAGTCGCGGTCGTGAGACGCGAATATCACGGTCCTCGCGCCGGAGAGCAGGTAGTCCTGCAGCCAGAGGAGCGACTGCAGGTCGAGGTGGTTGGTGGGCTCGTCAAGGAGCATGATACCGGGAGGGTCGAGGAGGAGCTTCGCCACGGCCATGCGGATCTGCCAGCCGCCGCTGAATTCGCTTGCCTTCCTGGAGAGGTCTGTCTCCTTGAATCCCAGGCCCACCAGCACCTTTCTCGCCTGGTGCTCGACACCGTACCCGCCGAGCTGCTCGAACCTGGACTGGGCCCTGCCGTAGTCCCTGAGAAGCTGTTTCTGGTGCGAGCCTTCCGCGCCGGCGAGTTCCCCCTCCAGTTCCTGCATCTCCTTCTGCAGGTCCTCGACCTCCGTAGAGGAACGCATCACCTCGTGCAGGACGGTGGAGCCCCCCATGGAGCCCATCTCCTGGGGCAGGAACCCGACGGTGGTGCCGCTCTTCAGCACCAGCTCGCCGGAGTCCCACGGCTCGTCCCCGGTTATCATCCTGAACAGGGTCGTCTTGCCGGTGCCGTTCGACCCGATGAGAGCGACCCTCTCCCCCTCGTCCACAAGGAGAGAGCATTCCTTGAACAGATGCCTGTCCAGGAATCTCTTGCTGATGTCCCTTATCTGCAGCACCTGGTAGTCCCCTGATCCCTTGCGATTCAGAAGGGCTTGAAGCTGACCGCCCTTCCCTCCCGTATCATCTTCCGGACTTTCCCGCCCAGCCATCGCTTGATGGCCCTGCGCGAGAAGGGCAGGAGCCCGGCAAAGCCCACGAGGTCGGTAAGAAAGCCGGGGGTCAGGAGCAGGAGGCCGCTCGAGAGGATGACGACTCCGTCGAACATGGCCTCGGCGGGCATCACCCCCCGGTTCACCTCATCCTGTATTCTCCTCAGCGTGAGGAGACCCTGAAGCTTGGCGAGGAATGCGCCCAGCACACCCGTCACAATGACGATGCCCACCGTATAGCCCGCTCCTATGTGCTGGCCGACCTTTATCAGCAGGGCCAGCTCCACGGCAGGCACGATCGTAAACAGTGCGATCAGGTATCCCAGCATGGCGGTTTCTCCGAAGACCTTGGGCAAGTGTAACACATATGGACCGGCCTGTGAACCGGCTGGTGAGGTGACTGCGGAGGTGCTGCAAGCCTGTGTCATGTACTATGTCGTTGGAATAGCAAGACTTAATAGCGGGGGGAGAGATTCAGAACTCGTAGCGGCGCCTCTGCCGCTCCTCATACGCCTCTTCGGAGATCACTTCCTTGAGCTTCTTGTAGGTCTCTTCCCTGATGACGCCCCGACTGTGAAACTCCTCCAGGAGCTGAGTGTACTTTGCAATCTTGCCGGGGCGGCGGCGCATGGCGAGCACGGTGCCCGGATAACATGCGATGACCATGGTCTCCATGCAGGTCAGGCCCCCCACGAGCACCAGCCCGAGTGCGAGAGCCGCGTTCCCACCGCGCTGGCGGATCCGCGCCCCTATCCGTGCCGCCCGTGACGGGCGCTTACGCGGTCCGATGACGGCCATGGTAAAACAGAACAGGGCTGCAGGCCCCCAGAGAACGGCGCACAGGAGTGCCCGGGCATCTGCCTTGCGCACGCTGTCCACCAACTCCAGCGCGCTCAGCGAGTATACGAAGACGCCGCTGTCCACACGGGCGCAGGAGCCGGTGCCCGCATAACGGTCGGCGGGCGAAGAAGCGAACGCCTCAGCCGGGAGCCCGGCGCGGTTCTCGTACATGAGAAGGATCCCATGCCAGTCCTCTATGCCTCCGGGCACCGGGGCGAGCCCCCTGAAACCATGGCCCAGGCCGCGGGCCGGGCTGAAGCCTTCCTTCCAGTCGGCAACGACCCCGTCTTCGCTGGCGGTGAAGACTCCGAGCCCCTCGTCGTTCGTGGGGTAACGGCCCTCTCTCCGGGCATACTCACGCAGCATGTCCGCGACGCAGTTGACCTGGTTGCCCGTGAGCTGTACCGCGTGCCTCGCACCAGACCTCGGCTCGGTGACCTTCAACCACCAGCCTGCTATCACAAGGGACCAGATACCAAGAAGCACCCACGTGAGTCTCATGCCGGTACTCCTTCCTCCTCCCGTGCCCGGCAGACGAAGGGGTCCTCGCAGCCGTGGCCGCCCCCGCAGACCTCCGCGGCTGCCCTGCACCCGCCCCGGCAGCGCTTGATGTGCTCGCACTGCCGGCAGGACGAGGGCACGGATGAAAGCCAGGGAGAGAGCCTTCCCGGGGCCGTTATGGCCTCCCATGGCTCTCTGAGCACGTTCCCGAGTATAGTGGGAGAATGGTTGCAGGGCCGCACGTTTCCCACGGGGTCTATTGTCCAGTAGGCGTTTGACGTGCCGGCCAGGCACCCGTGGAAGCGCAGGTGGGGGTAGTCACGCTGGTCGATGGTGCACGGGGGGATGGGGACAGGGATGCCGATGGGCATTTCCCACTCGCTGACGGCCCGGTCGGCGATCGAGAGAGCTTCCCGGAGCTCGTCCATTGACGGGGCGAGTGCTTCGGCATTGCGGGCCCCTTCACCACCCGGGTTGAAACGGTTGAAGACCATCGCCGCCACGCCTGCGGAGAGCGCCAGCTTGATGGTTTCCTCCCACTGGTGGATGTTCAGCCGTGTGGCCACGAAGACGGCTGCGACCCGTCCTCCTGCAAGCCTGATGTTCGCGATGGCATCGAGCGTGCGGTCGAAAGAATCCGTCCCCGTAAGGGTGTTGTTGATATCCCGGTCGGTGCTCAGCAGGGGCACTTCAAAGAGGCCCACGCCGGAGCAGACAAGCTCGCGTGCGCGTTCCGCGGTGAGCAGGTACCCGTTGGTGATGACAGTGGTGCTGATATCCCGGGCGTGGAGGTGGGCGATGACCTCGCCAAGGTCATCCCGCAGGAGAGGCTCTCCGCCGGTGAAGGTCACATGTCGCCCGCCCGAGCCGCGAAGGGCGGCCTCGAGCATATCTATGACCTCTCCGGTGAAGAGCTCTCCGGTCGGGTAAGGCCCAGGACCCTTCCATACGTTGTAGCAGAACTGGCAGTGGAGATTGCAGCGGGAGGTCATCTCGAAGAGAAGCAGGGGCCGGCGCTTGCACATCTCCAGGTACTCGGCTGCAAGCTGAAGCCTGTCGCGCAAGCGCCCCATTGCTGAACCCCCGCACCCTGATCCCCCACCTGTCCTACGCCCGGGTGGGAGGATCACCTACAGCTCCGGGCTCCGGCCGGCTCTGCCAGCGGGCACTGGAACCCTGGAGCGTACTGTGCACTTCAGTGTCACGAAGATCTCACAGTTACCGTCAAACAGGATGAAGCAATCGCCCGCCTGTTTCCAGAGGGAATGGAGAGCAAGTAGCATGCCAGTCAGTCGACGGAGAGTAGAGTCCCGCTAGCCCTTCAGCTGCACAAGCACTTGCCGACGGCAGTGAGGAAAACGGCATACGCCTGCACCGTGCTCAAGAGGGAAAACCATGCCCGAAATGGGACATACGCAGTGCCATGTAGGAACACGCTAAGGAACAGGCGAGGCAGATCGCGCACGGCCACATGCAGGGCCGGCGCACATGGACTTTCGGGTGAGGCGGCGAGTCTATGCGCGCGTCTCGAGGGGATAGTCCCCGTGCTGTACGAACGCCTCGCTCATGGCCGCTATCCTTTCCGCCGAGTGCTGCACCGCATCGGGGGCCGGATACCACTTGCTGATGAACCCCCCGTTGAACCTGCCGAAGGACTCTACCAGGTTCCTGGCGTATGAGCGGATGTCATCGAGGCTCCCGTTGACCATGGTCTGCTGGATGTCCACAGGGCACCAGAAACAGAGCTTCCCTCCGAACCTCCGGGAAAGCTCTTCAACTCCCATGTTCTCCTGCTGGTCCATCTGGATCACCTGGAGGCCCGCCTCGATGAAGCTGTCCAGCAGAGCGGTGATGTGACCGCAGCTGTGAAGGAAGGTAAGCATGCCGTGCTCTCGCGCATGCCTGTAGACCCTGCGGTACCTGGGCAGGAAGAACCGGCGGAATACCTCCGGAGACACCATCGGACGGTCCTGCAGCCCCCAGTCATCGCAGGAGATGATGCCGTCGGCTCCAAGCCCGGCGAAGTGCCTGATGGCGTCTATCGCGATATCCGCCATCCTGTCAAGAAGCACCCCCAGATCTTCCGGGTGCTCCAGGGGGTCGGTCCATGCCTCCACGTGCCCCCTCAGGTATTCAAGCCTGTGGATGAAACTGACTGGAGCGCCGGCCAGGACGAACTTCTCATCGTCGTTCGCCCCCACCTGCCGGACGGCCTCCTCGTACCGTGAGGGGATACTGTAGTCGGGAAACCGGTACGCCTCGAGCAGCGAGTAGTCGGGAAGGGGGTGGACCTTAACCTGCCCCATCGTCTTGCCGGCTGCGTCCTTCTCCCACACGCAGCCCCATTCATCCTCGCCGTCCGCGCCCGGCTTCCAACCCGGGGCAGGGCCGGCACCCAGCATCAGGAAATCGCTTCCCCAGGGCTCAGGCAGATCCCTGGGAGCCCTGTCCGGGCCCTCGAAAAGGACGGCCCGCCGCACCCGTTCCCTGGATGTCACGGGATATCCTCCCGGCCGGCAGTGCTAGTAGCACATGTTCCAGCCGAATTCCTCCTGGTGGATCAGGTCCAGTATCGAAGACCGCGCATCGGTGGTGAAGAAGCGCTCCGGACACATGGGCGTAAATCCGCCCGGGAAGAACCCGAAGTGGACACGGGATGCCACGGATGTGACATGCAGGTACCCGATGATGTCTCCCTGCACGACGGACTGCCCCTGGGTGACCACGATGTTGGCAAGCTGGGTCTGCCCGGTTCCCTTGTTGTTCATGAACGGCTCGAACACGTAGAGGACCGCATAGGTCGAGTTGTACCTGAGGACCACCTCCACGTCCCAGTGAAGTGTGCTGTTGCTGAAGAACAGCCTCACCGACTCTATCACCCCGGAGGAAACGGCCCGGAACGGAGCCATGGTCTGATGCGGCGCAAAATCGAGGCCGCTGTGCGCGTAGCCCCATGGGGCGCTGGAGTCCTCGCTGAACGGGCCGATGGTCTTGATGTCCGCACCGCTGACGTAGGGAGTGATCATGGAGATCACGTCCGGGTCAGTCTCATCGCCGCCGTCATCGCCCCCGTCATCGCCTTCGGCCTCTTCATCCGCCTCCCGGGCAGTATAGTTGCCGGTGAAGCTCGAACCGTCCGCCGCGAAGGTGAGCACGAGCGTCACGTTTCCGCCATCTGCCGTCCAGTACACCAGGCTCATCACGATCCCGCTGAGCGTCCCCGTGGCGTCGTACGTACCGGTGGAATCCGTGACGACTGCTGTTACGCTACCGCCGGTCACTGCTGTCTCGATCGTTCCGCTTTCCGATGGCACCCCCTGGTCGTCCACAGCCAGGAAGCTGTACATGCCCTCGAAGCCCATGGACAGGCCGGATTGCCTGGTGCCGCTCACGGTGCCGACCTCGGCGGTGCTACCGCCCCCGTCACCGGCAGAACCGCCGCACGCCAGGCCGAACACGACCACGACGGCTACCAGCAGGAGCGAGATGGCTCCGGCCCACGGTGTGGGCGGGGCCGAGAGGCCCCGCCCAAAGACTTGCCAAAAGTCATAGTTCAAGACCTGACCCCGCTTGCTATAGGTTTAGTGGGGGCAACAGTATCAGAATCAGTCTGGACCACGATGCGGACAGCACGCCCGCCCTCGAGGGACAGACGTCATCCGTGGCTCCCAGGATGAGATCGCTCGTCGAAAGGGAGAAGGCGAAAAAACCCTCCGGGAGCATGAGACATCCCTTGGAGCCGCCGAAGTCACGGAACTTGATCTGGGAGTCGACCACCTCGTAGATACCCCAGACATCCAGTGAACCAACGAAACGCAGCTCGTATGTCCCGTCATCCTTCAGGTTCATCCAGACATTGTCTCCCTCGTATTCCTGGTCCCTTACCCAGGTGCCGGTGATCGACGGGGCTTGGGCCTCACCGTTGGGATCAGGGTCGGGTGCCGGGTCAGGATCCGGGTCAGGATCCGGGTCCGGGGACGGGTCCGGCGTGGGGGCTGCTTCTGCTTCTGGTTCCGTTTCTGCCTCAGGTGCAGGAGTTGTCTCCGCCGCCTCATCCCCTGAGTCATCGTCATCGCTGCCGCCGCCGCACGCAAGCCCAAAGGCAAACATCATGCCGACCAGCAGTACTGTCAATCCCTTCGCCCATTTGCCATCAAACTGCATCCCCCTCCTCCTTCCCCCGGGAGACCGGCGGTTGCGGCCGATCATCCGGAAAAGACAACATCCCCGTAGCACTCTCGACTACATACCATCGCATTGTGCCACCGGGAGTGATTGAAATCAACAGGAAAGTGTGTACGGACAACCGCCATGGCAAGATGAGCGCTGTCTGCTATAATGCATGGGAGGCGGGATGCGCGCACAAGGGAGGGGCTTCGTTGCCAGTACTCTACGACCTTGTTTCTTACGTGTGCCACCAGGCGGACTCGCGGACCCTGTCCCTTGCCGGCAGGATACTGCCGCTGTGCGCCCGCTGTACAGGCATCTATGCCGGCTTCCTCATCGCTGCGGCCTACCAGGCGGTACTGCCCGGGAGGAACGGCAGGCAACTGCCGGCCCGCCCGGTCTCCGCGGCAAGCCTGGTGCTGATACTGCTGCTCGCGGCAGACGGGGTCGCTGCGCGCTGGGGGGCCTCCCTCCCGGGGAATCCGGCGAGGGTACTCCTGGGCCTGGGAGGCGGGTTCTCCCTGAGCCTCTTCGCGGTTCCTCTCTTCAACCGCTTCGTCCGCGCATCCCGGACCGACAGCCCCGTTATAGGCGGGTGGAAGGCGTACGTGCCGGGCCTGCTCGTTACCGCAGCACTTTCGGCGTCGCTTCTTTCGGACGCGGGGGCGGCTTTCCACCTGTGGAGCATGGCATCGACAGCGGGGCTTGCGGCCACCTACCTTGTCACGAACGCCGCCGCGGCTGCGGCGATCCTGCGATGGCCCTCGAGACCGCACACCGCGGGCCGCACCGCGCTGCTTGCTGCAGCGGTCGCGCTGCTCCTTGCTGCGGAAGCCCTCCTCCTGAAGATGGCCTCAGGGGCCGCACCCTGACGCGGCCCGGAAGCCCTTCCCTGCCCTGGTGACAGCGGTGCCGGCAGCCATGCCGCCCACCCGCCGCCAGTTTCCGGTGCAGGCGAGGATATTGGCGTTGACTGCCGCATGCGAGGAGACGATACTCTTGAGAGAGGAGAGGCACAGTCAGCTGAAGGATAAGGATGTGAAGCGATGAACAAGCTGGAGAAATCAATAGTCGTAGCGGGCTGCCTGATGATGATAGGAGTTCTCGTGCTGCTTCATCTCGTCTCGGCACCTCCACAGGGGCTTTCGTTGCCGGGAGTAGTGGCTGCGGTCAACGGGGTTCCGCTGCACGAGCATGACGTCTTCGGCCCATCAGGCGTGGAAGGCGCGCTGCACACGACCCGTATATCGGCCTTGAGGACACGTCTTGATTCTGCCATCGAACTCGAGGTGCTGCGCCAGCACGCGGAGGGCCTGGGCCTGTTGGGTTCCAGGGAATACCAGGAAGCAATGGCGCTCAGGGGACACAGGGTCAACCGACAGATCGTCGACATGCTCGCAAGCCAGTACGAGAAGGACAACGAGGAACTCAAGTCGCTGCGAGAGTCCGCCCGGGCGACCCCGGATGAGGTCGATGCCTACTACATGGAGCACAAGAGAGATCACCGCGGCGTCGGGGAAGAAGATGCCAGGCACGAGATCGAGCGAAGGCTGTCGGCACAGAAGTTCAGCAATGCCTACAGGGACTGGGTCGCGGAAGAGATGGCCTCAGTGCCGGTCTCGGTCAACGGTCAGGAGATCCCGGTGGACGCACTGACCGGAGCCCTGGACCTGCTGTTCCCTCCGGGGGCAGATGACAGCCTCGTGCCCCGGGCAAACAAGCTTGATGCTTTCGTGCAGGCCGCGGCTGGTGCTGCGGCTGGTCCCGGGGAATCCCGCCGGCAGCTCATGGATGCCAGGATGACGGTGGGCTCCTACACGATCACGGGCGGTGCGGTGCTGAAAGGGCCGGGGCTGATAAACATGATAATGATCCACGCGCTGGCCGAGAGAGCCCGGCAGGAAGGTATGAACCTGCGCGATCAGCTCTCGGACATGTCCGGGTCGGGCCGCCCTCCCCGGCATACAGAGCACCGGGTCCTCTGCCAGATGGTCTGGCGCGCACACGGCCTGGTCTCTCGAGAGCGCACTGGAGAGGACGCCGCCGGGCTGCGGGAGAGGCAAAGGCAGCTCATCGAAGACCTCAAGGCCTCGGCGGACATCCGGATCTTCGACAGGCGCCTGGCTCCCGGGGGCAACTAGTCCTTCATCACGTACCCCTGCCGGCAGCAGCGGCGCTTCAGGCCGGATATCGTGTCAGGCCGCGCGGCCGTTTCATCGCCCCCCGAGGACCAGCACCCCGAACCTGGAGGGCTCGTGGTTGCCGGCGAATGTAGGCGACCACATGCTCCTCTCGTTCGGCTGCTGCATCCTGTTGCGCACGATCTCGAGGCCAAGTCTCATGCCGGGCCGGGGCTCCGTGACGCCGATGACCTTCCACGGCACGGCCACCTCCATGGTCCATGCCCGGTCTTCCCTGCCAACGGCGGCCGTGCAGGGCCCGTCCCAGCTCGCGTCGAAGCCGATACCGTCATAGACCGTCCCATCGGCATTGATCGCGTACTGGTAGTAGGTCTTGCGGTCAAGGCCGGTATCCAGGAATATCTCGATGGAATCATCTTCCCAGGCCGGGCCGTCCCGCTCCCCGGCCTCCGTAACCAGCCCCCCGGGCTCTGGTTCACTGCAATGAAACGACATGTAGAGGTTCCGGGTATCATAGGCAAGACGCACGCGCGTCGGGTAGCCGGCCCGTGCGGAGCCATCGGGGAGAAGAAACTCCTTGATCCCGGGGCTCTTTCTCCACGCTGCATCATCAAGCTTGCCGTCGATACGCGGGGGCGTGTTCACGCGCGGGCAGACGGTCTCGCGGTCCATCCTGACCTCGAGAGGCTTGCTTACCTCTAATGTCTTGCCTTCCAGGACCGGGACATGGAGCGATGCTACAGGACGGGGATTGATATTCCCCCTGTTTCTCACCTTGAATACCACGGTAGTGCTCTCCCCCGCCATGACCTTCACCGGCAGGCTTTCAGGCTTCACGGACCAGCCCCGGGGCACCTCCCAGCGCAATACGTCCTCGATCACTGAATCAGTGCTCAGGTTGTTCACCCTGACAACGACTTCCGTGCTGGGGACCGCCAGTTTCTCGTTGATCATGGCTGCATTTTCGAACTGGATCGATGAGCGGGATATCTCTTCTATAAGCTTTCGCTTCGAGACCGTCACCTCGTCCCAGGGCAGGACTGCTCCCGTCTTGACCGGCGAGATAGAGACCCCCTTTTCATCCACGGTCACCCATACGAAGTTGTATCCGATGTCCAGCAGGCCCGGGTGGGACCCGGCGCCCGACCTCCCGACTGAGGTGTAAAGGATGCCATCGTACTCGGCACTGAAGTACTCGTGCAGATGGCCGGTGAATACTGCATCAACGCCAAACTCGGAGAACCTCTTGTGCAGGATACCCGGCTTGCCGTCCGATACGGTGCCGTACCAGAAAGGCTTGTGGAAAAGGACGAACGTGCGCCCTGCATCCCTGTTCTTCTCGAGATCCCGGGCCAGCCAGTCCAGTTGCACGGACGGGAGGCTGGTGCTTGAACTCCAGCGGCTCGTGTCCAGGACGACGAAGTGCAGGCTGCCCACATCAAACGAGTGATACGGTTCGCCTATGTGCCGGCGGTACGGCTCCTCGGCCCCGTCGTTGCTTATGTCATGGTTGCCGGGAGTGAAGTAGATGGGCATGCTGAGGTCCGACACTATCGACTTGTACTCCTCCCACTGGGGCTCCAGCCGTGCAGGATCATCTTCATAGCCTTGTATCATGTCCCCGACCGTCACGACGAAGTCCGGCTTCAGCCGCTCTACCTCCGTGACGATCTGCTCATAGGCCCCGGGCACATGACTGCCTGTCCGGTCGCCCAGGACAGCGAACCGGACTGTGTCCCCGTGTGCGGCCGCGACGCTCGCAACCAGCACCAGCAGCAGTAAGGCCGCACACAGAAGTCTTCTCATCCCCTTTTCCAGCATCTGGACCAGTCCGAGCGCTCTTCCTTTCATTCCGTCGATCCTCCTCTCAAAGATCCGGTGATACGCGAACATATGCTGTTCCCGTCACATTCAGTTCTGGAGGGCCTTCCTGATGCGTACGAGCTCGTCGGTGATCTCCTTCAGGTTCGTCCTGCCGGGCCTCCTGTCTATGGTCGGAGAGAGTATGTCCGACGAGAACTCGGCAAAACCGCCCCGCAGCGAATCGATGTCTCTGGAAGTCTTCCGGACCGCGGCTTCTATAGCTCGCAGTGTATCGGCTCCCCCGCCGCCGGCCTCCACGCTGTCCTTGAGGCGCTCCAGTGCCTTCACCTCGGACGCGCTGGCTGCTACGACGGCCCGTGTGAGCCCGCGCACAGCGACCAGCAGTTCGTCCGTCCGGGCATCATCAGCCCGGTCGTAAAGGACGATGACGGCAGTCGGGACTCCGAGGTCGTCCTCGAAACGGACAGAGAAGCCGTCCGGACGCCTGGGCTTCTCGCGCTCGCCCCTGCGGTAGTCCCTCACGGCAAGTGCCACCGCCTGCAGATAGACCTTCCGCCTGTCCCTCAGTATGTCCGGTTTTCCCTCGGGTGGCTTCCCGCCAAGCTTGATCTCGACGGTGTGTATCGGGTCGAAGCGGGCCCGCTCGCTTTCCTGAACGATCTCCAGCACGCGGCCCTCCACGACAATATGGTCCGGAACCTGCAAGGCCACGGGTTCAAGCGGCCTCAGTATCTCGATAGGGAAGAGATGCGCGAAGTCCTCCTGGTGAAGCTGTACATTGCTGAGTTCGCCGTAGGTGTCTGCCACATCTTCAGCGAAGCCGCTCCCGTCACAGGCAAAGAACAACACTCCTGCCAGGAGAGCAGCACAGGCGACCCGGGCCTGCAGCCTGGTACGGGTCCGCACGATCTTCAGTATTATCCTCATCGGCATCCTCTCCTTTCACTGGAGGCGATTGCACAGGGACGGGGCTGCCCCGAGAATGAGATAGATGACCACTGCATCCCCGTACGTTGAGCTTACGCCCGGCACCCGCGCCGGTCAAGACGTTTCACCAGGTGGCTACAGGAGACTACAGGCGGATCGAGACACGGGTGGCTGTGCAGAAGAATCCTTGGCAGGTCTTGGAGAAACAGACCGGAACCCCGGTATCAGCTCTTGGGCCTGTGGAGATTGCAGTTCTGGATGCAGTTAAGCTTCTCGGCGGGACTATCGAGCCGTATGCCGAGCCTGGCACATTCCCACAGCTGCAGGCCATTAGAGCCTGTCTTCTCCACCTTGTGGCCGTGATTGCAGCTCTCTACCTTCGCCAGAAACTTCGACTCTACGATATCGCTTATCTTCATAGCTGCTGCACTGTCCTAATGCCAGAAAAGGCGCTTATCCGATGAGCTCTCTCATCTTCGTCAAAAGCACCTCGTGTTCAAACGGCTTTACAAGGTAAGCATCGCTCCCGGCCTTCGCCGCCTTCTCTTCTATCTCCGCGGCCCCGGTCGCGGTAAATAGGATCACCGGTATACTCTTCAGTGCATCGTCCGACTTCATCTCCCTGCAGACCTCATCTCCGTTCATCGTCGGAAGGTGCAGGTCGATGACTACCAGGTCGGGCCTCTCCGCCTTCACGAGGTCAAGCGCATCCTTGCCGTCGGCTTCCGCAAGCACCTCGTATCCCGCACCCTCGAGCTTGAACCTGAGCGCTTCAAGAAGGTGGGGCTCATCATCTACAACAAGGACCCTCTTCTTCATTATCCCCTTCTGTGACAGCTTCCGGCCCGCCACTGATTCGAGCGCTCTGTGGGTATTCACAGGCGACCGGCAAGTATATGCAAAACTCCCCAATACGATAAGCCTCTATTAAATATAATGATACAGCACTACCCCGCCGGAAATCAACGGGGCTTTGACGGGTAGCAAATGGGTATTCAGAGTACCCGATAAGCATGGAGTAGGGGTCGAGCCGGGGCTACAGCTCCCGGAGATAAGAGGAGAGGTTGATATCCTTGCTTGATATGCCCAGTTTCTTACGTATGTTCTTACGGTGCTTCTCTACGGTCTGGTGTGATACGTTCAACAACTCGGCGATGTCCTTGCTCCTCAGCCCTCCCCTGATCAGGTTGCATATCTCGATCTCCCGTGAACTCAACCTGAGGTTCTTGCTGGCTATCTTACGCCCGAATGTGGATGTAAGCTCGCGCAGATGGTGCTCGAGCAGGTCCACGTACTTGCCGGCATCCGCACCCATCTTGAGTTTCTCCACGACAGGCATGAGCAGCTCTTCCACGTTGGCAGAGAGATCGATCCTCATCATGTTCTTCTCTTCCTCGATATGCTGGACTATCTCCTTGAACGCTATGTTCTTCTGCTCCAGGGCCAGCGTCTGTGCACGCAGTTCCGCTTCGGACCTTTGCAGGGACTCCTCTGCCCGTTTCCGATCGGTGATATCCCTTATGATCCCGCACAAGACCGGCCGTCCCTTCAGGCTGAATGCGCCGGGTGATATCTCCACCGGGAAGACAGCCCCGTCCTTCTTCCTGTGCCAGCGGAGCGGGATCATCGAGTCATCCCCTGCAGCCATCCGCTCTATGGACTCCGCGGTCTTTTCCGGTTCCGCACTGATATCCCCGACGTTCAGCTCGAGAAATTCCTCCTTCGTGTACCCGTAAAGCTCCTGCGCAGCCTCATTTGCGTCCAGTATCATCAAATCGTCCCCATAGAAGACGACGATAGCATCCGTTCCTGCCGAGAAGAGCTGCCTGTACCGGTCCTGGCTCTCCTCGAGGGCTTTCTGCACCTGCCTCTGTTGCGTGATGTCCTGCATGGTCCCGAAGAGCTTGAGAGGCTTGCCTCCTTCGTCGAACACGACCTCACCCGCGCCGTAGAGGCACCGCTCGGTTCCATCAGGGCGCACGATACGAAACTCGGTGGGCACCGATGTCTCTCCCGCAAGAAGCGCCTGAACCCTCTCTTCGACCCCGGGACGATCGTCCGGATGCACGCATTTGACAAGATCTTCAAACATGGCGGGTTCCCCGGCTTCTTCAGGGCCCATGCCGTACATCTCCCTCATCTCCTCTGTCAGCGTGACCTCTCCGGTTGCGATGTCCCACTCCCAGGTTGCGATACTGGCAATGCGCTGGGCCTTCTCGAGCTTGGCCTTGCTGGTCTGCAGCAGTTCTTCAGCTTTCTTTTGTTCCGTGATGTCGACCACTATGCTCTGAATGCGTGCAAGATCCCCCTTCTCGTCCTTGAGAAACAGGTTCCGGTCGCTCATCCAGCGTATTTCTCCGGACCTGGTGATGAGTCGGTATTGCTGTGACCATTCCATCGTCTTGCTCTCGATGTGCCCTGCTACTTCCGCTTCGAGCCTGGGTACATCATCCGGGTGAGTGATGCCGGGCCAGGAAACGCGCCCCGACATGAAATCATCTGCCGTGTAGCCGAGTACCTGCTCCACATTGTCGGATACGAATTCAACGGGCCACCCGCCGGGGGCCACCCGCCAAACAAAGACAAGCGTGGGGCTCCTGTTTACGATGTTCTTGAACTCCCTCAGTTCCTGCTCGACTCTCCTGCGCTCGGTGATGTCCGTTGCCACGGAGATGATGCCGGAAGGCTCCTCTCGGCTATCCCTTATGAGCGTCCAGCTCATCAGGGCGATGAAGCTCGTCCCGTCCCTCCGGATCCCGGTCGTCTCGATATCTCTCAGAACCCCCTTTTCCATGAGCCTGGGCAAGAGTTCCGTCTCGACCTTCCGGGCTTCCTCCTCGCTCATGAGCCCCAGCTCGACCGGCGTCTTTCCTACCGCATCCTCCCTTCCCCACCCGGTACCTCTCTCAAACCCGCGATTGACCCGTCGGATAGTGCCGTCCATGCACAGGACTATCACCGCCTCGGACATCGCCTCCAGGACTTGCAGGTCCCGGAGGTCGTCATCGCGAAGCTGCCCGGCTTCGATGGAGGGTTCCCGGCGGGGCTTGCTTTCAGGGTCCATTCACCAGATCTCCGTTCAAGTAACCAGCCCGGGGCTGAACATCACGTGTTCGCGGTCCCTTCCAGAGTATTGGGCCAGTTTCTCACTATCTCCATCACTTCCCGCACATAAGCGCATTCACACTTCTGAGGACAAAGACCCATCTTCGTCCTGTTCAGGCAGAAACCAGGGCAGTCCCTGGTGCCCGTGACCCGTTCCGCAAAGATGGGGCCGTCGTACAGATCCCAGAAGTCACCGGCCTGAAGTGCGAATGTCGTCCCACAGGGAGAATGATCGAAGAGGAACAACCCCTCGCGCAGTTGCTCGAAGTCGACCTGGTAGCCCACCAGCTCGACCCGGCTGTCGGAGAGAAGCAAATCACGGTCGGACCATTCGAAGTCACACATCGGACACGCCTTGAAGACCACACCGTTCCTGGAATGCCCCGGCTTGCTCATAATAAGTCCCCCACGATACCGCCCTGCCGACGCCGGCCCACAGGCATCTCTCACTGCCTGCCGGCGGCAGTTGCCGCGTGCGGCACTTCCTCTCCCTGCATCGCCGCGCCCATCGCCTGCGGCATGATCCGCAACATCATCGGCATCGCAATCACTGCGCTGGTAAGCAAGATGGATGTGGAGAGGACTACAAGGGCACGCGCCCACCTGCGGGCTCGGACGGAGCCGACCCCGAGGACGATGAACCATGCGGCACCGGCGACATATACCAGTATGCCGGGAGCCATCGCCGCGGGAGACTGGCCAGGCGGTAGCTCAAATGCGCCGGAACTCGCCACGATGATAGTGAAGAGCATCCCGAATACTCCGAGTATGCAGAAGCCACCCATCACTATCAACAGTATCCCGCCCACGAGCAGGCCGGTCTTGCGGTCCTTGTACCCGGTCCCGGCATGCGGCGCGGCTTGCGGGTGCTGATCTGCCACCTCTCAGTGACCGATGAGTGTTTGCAGGTCGCCCGGCACGGGCGAGAAGAAGGAGCCGCCGTTGGTGCTGATGTAGACCTTCAGGTGGTCGGCGGAGCCGTAGACGACATCCTGGCTGCCTGAAAACTCGATTTCGTTGAACACGATGCCTGAACCGGAGAAGTCAGACGACTCCCACCAGGTGTTCCCGGCGTTGGATGTGGTGTAGAGCTTCGCGGTCGTGTGGCCGATGATGGTATCGGAATCGAACGGAGAGACCGCCAGCTCCGATATGCCCTGCAGGCCCCAGTCGCCGGTGAAGAGCGACCACGTGTCTCCCCCGTCGATGCTCTTGTAGGCGAGGACGCCGTAAGAGGCCCAGGCGGAAGCATACAGGGTGGAGGGGTCGAGCGGGTCCATGGATATGGAGCAGTTCGTGAGGGCAGCTATCCCCTGGTTGATCCGTGTCCAGGTCTCGCCGCCGTCGGTGGACCTTGCGAGGCCGAGATGGCTGGTGCTCAGTTCGGCGGCCACGGCGCTGGTGTTGAACCCGGCGCAGTAGACAGTGCCCGGCTCAGTGGGATGGACGATGATGTGCGTGACGCGGTTGCTGACAACGGGCAGTTGCAGGCCTGTCCAGGTGAGCCCGCCGTCCGTGCTCTTGTACATGTTGGGCCCGGAGTTGTCCGCGAAGTCACCCCCGTACGAGGAAGGGGCATTGTCCATGCCGGCATAAAGGACTTCCGGGTCGGAAGGGTCCTGCGCCACAGAGACCACCGCGTGGTTGTGAAGCCCGGTGATGGAACGCGTCCAGGTCTCTCCTGCATCGGTGCTGTAGTAGAACCCTCCTGTCCCGTCCGTGGTCGTGGGACGCGGGCCCGCGGTGGCTGCAGCGAAGACCCTGCCGGGATCGTTCCAGTCGAACACCAGCTCGTATATCTCCGGGTACGCACAGGTACCCCCTTGCAAGGTGTAGTAGAGCCCGGTGTTGTTACGGGTCCAGGTCACCCCCCTGTCCTCGCTCTTGAACATCCCGTTCCCTTCGCTGCCGATCATGATGATATCTGCGTTCGTGGGATGCACGGCCAACGAGTGGAAGGTGTTGTCGCTGTCATTACCGGCTATTCCGACCGGGGGGCCCCCGCAGGCACCGTCATCCTGGAAGGCCGCGGCATTCGCGGCAGACGAGGCCGCCAGTACTCCCGCAGAAAGGAAAACACTTAAACAGCGCGATCTCATATTAACCATGTCGGCTACTCCCCCTGGCTCTCACGCACGCAGCGCGCCCTGAGCGGGCTCACTTCCCCCATACCTGTAACAGCTATGATACCACAAGCCGCAAGATCCATGCCAGCACTAAACCGTATACAGCCGGGAGACGCCAGAACCGGGGCAAGTGCCTGTGCGAGAGTGAATTCTGCGGCACAGGGTACTTCGAGAAGGATGTGCAGACATGCCTTTCCCGGCAGCGGGTATTGACAAGATCTGTCACTGCCGCGCCCGACGAACGGAGTGGTCGACCACGGCGATATCCATCCGGCAGTGTCCTGTTGAGCGCCCCGGCCCGCGGCACGGCTGTGTAGAGGATACGGTCAGCGTCCGCTGCTTACCCGGCGGGAGCCGTACCGGATGACTTCGCCGTTTCTCACGGCCATGACGGCGGTGGTGACGCTGGCATCGTTGAAGCCGTCAGTAGCGGTGACGGTGGCAAGATAGTTGCCGCTGCCTCTCTCGGGGAGCAGAAGCCCGATATCGAAACTTGAGGACTCGATGCCTCCGATGATGGCCATAGGGGTCTTCTCTTCCTCCCTGCGCAGGAGAAGTCTGTAAAGCAGTTCATCGCCGTCCGGGTCGCTTGCCGACCAGGCAAGCTGACCATCCTTGATGCCGATGATGTGGACACGCGGCAGGTTCTTGCTACGGCTCACCTTCAGTATCACCTTCTCCCTGTAGGAGAAGACCACTGCAGCAGTCCGGTCAGACAGGGGCAAGACGGCTTCGAACGGGAAGCCCGCGGGGCCTTTCTCCCAGACCTTTACAAGGTAACGCACCCGGTACAGGGGCTTCCCCGCGCCGTCCACGGTGAAGATATCGAAGTTCACACCTTCGGGAAGTTTCCGCGTCCCGACAGAAACATCGCGCAGGACCACCCAGCGGTCGAGTTCCAGCTTTCCGCCGGCCACCAGGGAGCCGCTGATCGAGACCGCATCGGCAGGACGGCCCGGACCCGGTGTATAACCGAGGGCCCGGGGGACCTCCGGTACAGGCAGAGGGGGTCTTGGAGGGGTCCGGGGAGGATCCTGTCTTCCCGAAAAACCCTGCAGTGCCTGGCGTGCTTCTTCCGTTCCGATCAGACGCAGGCCTTCGGCGGCAGATTCCCTGACCGGGCGGCTGGGATCCTTAAGCGCCGCAGCCAGGTCCGCCACTGTGCTCTCTAAGTGGAGTTGCGCAAGATACCTCGCGGCATCCGCACGGTAGTACTGGTCGTCGTTCTCCCTCAGTTCCCTGGTGAGGACCACCACGGCATTCTCGACACCGGCCGAAACGAGGAGATATGCCGACTCTATACGGATCTCGGTCGCCGGGTCCCTGCAAGCATCTGTGAGAAGCTTCTCAGCGTCCTTGTCCCCTGCCCCGAGCAGGGCCGCAGCGACCTGTATGCGTACCCAGGGATCCGGGTTCTCCAGCTGCTTCTTGAGCCCGGGAGTGACTCCTTTCGCACCCCGCCGAGCAATGGCTTCAGCCGCGCGCGCCCTGATGCCCGGCAAGGAATCGCCCAGCACCGATACGAGAGCATCGGTGGCCGCAAGATCAGCGCTCCCGGCAAGCGCATCTATCGCAAAGGTCCTCTTCATCCTGGAGCCCGGCGGCCTGGCAGCTGCAGCCATGACCCCAACGCCCTGGCGGTTGCCGAGAAGCTCCAGGGCCTCGAGGCACTTACCCCAGAGCTCGCGGCGGCCTATGGCCTCGTTGCCCAGCGCCTCGAGCAGCACCGGGACTGACGAGGTATCTCCCCTCCCCGCCGCCCGGATCGCCGCGGACACCCTGGCTCCGAGGTCCGGGGGCTCTCCCTGCGAGCGTGCTCCCGTCCCCTGCGCCAGGGCAACTGCTGCGATGACCACCGACACGGCGATTGTTCTCACGGGTATCTTCCCCTGCAGACCATCATGCGGATCTACCCCCCCCCTCTCTCGTTGCGCAAGAGGGAGAACTTGATGGGTTGTTTCCGGGATACGACACTACTGATTTTTGCCCGGGGCGGGACCATTCTCCGGGGACTCCGCTCCATCCCTGGTAAAGCCTATCTTACGGTCTGCGACCTTCTTGGCTGACAGGGTGGCACGAAGGTTGGAGCGCCAGTTCTTCAGCTCCGACTCCATGTTCTTGACCCTGCCCCGGATCTTCGCCTCGGCAGCATTCTCGCTCATGCTTACCAGAGAGCCGCAAGCCATCGATAAGTTCACGATGACCAGCCGGTAGGGCTCGCAACGCGAGGAGCCAAGGAGTTTCTCCAGCTCGGCTTTCATCTCTGTCGCCTCGCGTTCCGTGTCCCGGGTCCTCCTGTACAGGTACTCCGTCATCGCCCTGTACGTCTCCGACTGCCCGCTGTGGCCCCTGATGACCTCCACG
>SDBT01005739.1_pt1 | contig 20748 bp, 10 predicted proteins | sample 2277101 | NCBI WGS metagenome assembly SDBT01 (sample SAMN10404973, study PRJNA504765) | marine sediment metagenome | isolation source: marine sediment core GS10_PC15, 103 cmbsf | place: Arctic Ocean: Southern Knipovich Ridge | collected 2010 | reverse complement strand
ATTTGGCGTTGGCGGCGCGGGGCCAGCTGTGGGTACGGACCCCTCCGCCGGGCATGAGACGGTCTACCCGGTGGAGTCATCCGTGGCGGTGCGGCTTGTGGGGCGTTTCTTCGAGGCCCAGCAGCCGATCCTGGCGTCTTTGACGTGCGTGTACATACTGCTGTTGGCGGTGTCGCGTCTGGGCAAAAGAACCGAGTCGCTACGGGGAGCCATTCCGCCACCGGGTCTGGCTGGTGGACTGCTGATCGTGATATGCTGGGTTCTAATTGCCCCACTGATAGCGCTTCGCTACCGCGCGACAGGTGCGATGTCGCATCGGTACCTGATGCTCCCGGCGGCGATGATGGCCGGGCTCGCTGCCGCTGCGCTGGTGTCGCTGGTGCGATTGGGGAGGTCGGTTTTGGAACGAAAGGGTCCTTCGCGTTTCACCCGTTTTCTGCTGCCCGGTGCAGTGGTGGTCTTATCGGCGATTCTCCTGGTTCATACGCTGCGCCCCCTGCACACAAAACAGGTCTTCGCCAAAAAAGCCGGGTTGTGGCTGGCTGATCGCATCCAACCGGAAGACGCCCTTCTGACCGATCAGTTTTATGTCATGTACTACAGCCGGGCCGGCAAGGGGCTTTTCCTGGAGGAAAATAGCGTCCGGAATCGCCTGGCCCGCAATCCCGAACTAACCCGTCTGAAGCTGCTTCAGAACATCCTGGAGCGGGGCGGTGACCGACCTTTCCGGTTCGTTGCGATGACCGCCCGGGAGACCGACGCGACAACGGAGAAAACAGCGTCGCTTCTTGAGGGGCTTGGGTTTGTTCGGGTTGCGGCGTTTCCGTGTATTTCCGCCCGGGGGGCGAAAGCGAAAAGAACAATCCACGTCTATCAGAAGAAACCCACCAAAGGGTCGGTTCGGATCCCGACAACTTTTCCGCCCGACCCGTTGTAATCCAAATTGATCCCGCGGGCCTCTCTCGCAAGCGGGGCTACTTCGATACCGGGCCTGTCGTCGCCCTTTTGCGAGGCACGACCCCGATGTCCCGCCCGAAATCGAACATCAATTTCTCCATCTCGAACGGGTCCGTGCGTCCGTCTTTGTTGGTGTCGTGCTTTGTCATCCGGTTATCCAGTTCCCCCCGGATTCCCTGAATCAGGTTCCCGCGCTCTTCATCGTCAAATCGCCCGTTCCCGTCAACGTCGTACATGTCTGAGAATCCTTCCACCCACGTCCCGAAATTCTCAGCCATTCGAGCTTGAAATTCGCTCTGTTCCTTGGCGGAAACCTTCCCGTCGCCGTCGCCGTCCATAAGCCTCCGCGAGCGAATCATCACCCGAATCCCGACAATCATCATCTCTTTTTGAACCAGCGATCGCTCCTCTTTGCTGATCTGTCCGTCCCCGTCCACGTCGAACATTCGAAGTCGCATCTCGTTGGCGACTTGTTGAAATTGTTGCCCAAACTCTCTTTGCCGGGCCTTTTCCTCCTCATTGATCCGCCCGTCGCCATCCTCGTCAAAAAGGCGCATCCGCAAGCGCTTCTGCATCTTTTGCCAGGCCCCGGCGCGATCCTGTAACATCGCCTTGCGCTCCGCTTCACTGAGCTTCCCGTCCCTGTCCGTATCGTAGCGAGCCATCATCTCGCTTCGTCGACTTTCCTGCATGTCTTTCATGGCGGTTTGGATTTCTTCTTCACTGAGCACACCGTCGCCGTTGGCGTCGTACTTCTCCAGCATCTCTTCGCCGAGACTGTTTCTTTCCTCGCCGAACATTCTGGAAGCGGCCGTTGATCTCTTTTTCACAGGGGGCGGTATTTTGCCGGCCTCCAGTGCCTGGTTGGCCTTTTTGCGTTCCGCGCCCCTCAGGTGACCGTCTTTGTTGACGTCGAAGGCCCCCATTACGCGCTTGCGGATGCTGCGGCGGTAGGCATCCGCCTCCAGCCAGTCGATCGTTCCGTTCTTGTTTGCGTCGAAGGTGGTCATGCCTCGGAAGTTGTCGAACTTTCGGGCGAACGGTTTTGGGTTCTTGCCCGACCGGTTGGCTGCGAATTCCTTACCCGTCAGTTCGCTGTCTTTTCCCGCAGCGGCGAAGAAACGCATCTTCTCCCCGGAGACGATATACGGATCCACCGCGCCTCTGCAGTGGTCAAGGAGGGGGCGCTGGGAGACCACCTGTGTCCGGGGGGATTTTCGGACCACCTCCTGTCCCCAGGCGCACACACCGATGAACGCCATAGATGACCACACGATAAAAGTATCTCGCAATACCATCATTTCCCCAGTAAGACTTCAACGATGATCAGGAATTATATTATATCGCTTTGGCGGGACGGGGAAAGAAAAAAGTCCTTTCGGAAACCGGCCTCTGATGTTTTGGGGGGAAGGGCAATAACGGATAAAGTACTACGTTATACCAATCGAGTCTGAGGCGGAGAAAATCTTTCTGCGCCAAGGCTTTAGGTGTTTTGTTGTATAATGTGCCGGCGAAAAGAGTTAATACCTTCCGGCCGCCGAGAGGATCACAGATTGGGTATTACTGAGGCATTGCTGCAAAAGGGACTAATCACATCGGGGCAATTGTCCGAGGCGGGGAAACTGCGCCAAGAGCAAGGCCTGCGTCTGGACCTGGCGCTGGTGGAGCTCGGTTATGTGGACGAGGAGGATTTGCTGAAGGTCATGAGCGAGCAGTTGGGAATTGAAATCGTGGACCTCTCGGAAATGGAGGTTGATACCGAAACGCTTCGCTCGCTGCCGGCGAAACTGGTTTACCGCAAAAAATTGGTTCCCGTTTCGCGAAATCAGGAATACATGACCGTGGCGACTTCTGATCCGTACGATTTGTATGCTTTTGACGAGTTGAGGTTACTGACCGGGCTGGAGATCATACCCGTGCTCGCCACGGCTGAGGAAATAGAGAATGTCATCAAGACCCACTACGGTGTAGGGGGCGGGACCGTCGATGAGATGGTGGACGACGATCTGGAGGTGATCGAGGTCGGACAAACGGAATCGGAAGACCTGCTGGAGCAGGCACAGGAAGCCAGTGTTATCAAACTGGTCAACGAAGTTTTTCTGGAGGCGATCAACGAACGGGCCAGTGACATTCACATCGAGCAGTACGAAAATGAAATTGCAATCCGGTATCGCATCGACGGGGTGCTTCAACCGGCTTCGCTGCCACCGCAAATCGACCGGTTTCGGGCAGCGATCATCAGTCGAATCAAGATCATGTCCCACCTGAACATCGCCGAAAAGCGCCTTCCACAGGACGGCCGCATCAACATGCGCGTCGGGGGAAGGCAGATCGACGTTCGTGTCAGCGTAATCCCCATGCTCTTCGGGGAGGGGATCGTCCTGCGCCTGCTGGACAAGTCCCAGGTGTTGTTCTCCCTCCCGGAACTTGGCATGGCGGAGGATAACTTTGCCCTCTTTAAGCAACTTATCACCCGCCCGCATGGGATCATCCTGGTGACGGGCCCGACCGGCAGCGGCAAGACGACCACGCTGTACGCCGCCTTGCAGGAAATTGTCAGTCCGGAAAAGAAAGTTATCACCGTCGAGGATCCGGTGGAATATCACCTGAGGAGCATCAGCCAGATTCAGGTCAAAACGGAGATTGGGTTTACCTTCGCACGCGGTTTGCGACATATTGTGCGGCACGACCCGGATGTAATCATGATCGGCGAGATTCGGGACCTGGACACCGCCGAAGCCGCCATCCAGGCGGCTCTGACCGGGCACCTCGTCTTTTCCACGCTGCACACCAACGACGCCGCCTCCGCCGCAACGCGACTGCTCGACATGGGCGTCGAGCCGTTCCTGATAACCAGTACGCTCAATGCGGTTATGGCGCAGCGCCTCGTGCGGACCATCTGTTCGCAGTGCAGGGAGTCCTACACCCCGAGCCCGGAGGACCTTCCGGGCGACTCTCAGGTCGAACCGGGCGAGGTGCTCTATCGCGGGGCCGGCTGCAAGAAGTGCCGCGGAACAGGGTACTATGGCCGGACGGGGATTTTCGAGTTATGGGAACTGGACGACGCAGCCCGAGAGAAAATAATGGCCCGTTCCCCGACCAACGAGGTTATTCGTGTCGCCCAGAAGGCGGGGCTGCGACTTTTGCGTGAAGTCGGGTGGTTGAAGGTCCGAAAGGGGCTGACCACGCCCGAGGAAGTAACCCGGACCACCAAGGCTTGAGCACCCCGGACCGCCGGAGGTGTGAATTTCCATCGACATGGCGAATTACGAATACATAGCGAAGACTCTAGCCGGGGAAGAGGTAACCGGCGTTATGCAGGGCGAGAGTGAAGCCGCCGTGCTCCGCACGTTGAACGACCGGGATCTGTTTCCGGTTCAGGTCTCCCCGGCCGACGTCGGTCCGAAGCGATTCCGCGGCGGTCGCATCCGGGCTCGTGAGGTGGGCGTGATGTTCCAGCAGATGGCCGACTTGCTCCGCGCTGGTGTCCCCATACTCCGGACGCTGGAGACCCTGGTGCGTGCTTCAGCCAACCCCACCTTTGCGGAGGTGATCCAGGGACTGCACGATCAGGTAGCCAAAGGCCGATCCCTTGCCGATTCGCTCGGCGATTTCCCCCGGGTCTTTTCACCACTTCATGCGGCGATGGTACACGCTGGAGAAGAGGCGGGGTTCCTCGAAGACGTTCTGGAGAACCTCGCGGACTTTATCGAGCGGGCGGATGAGCTGCGCAGCAAGGTTCGCGGGATGCTCATTTATCCATGCGTGCTGACCGGCGTCGGCGCGTCTCTGATGCTGGCGATCCTGATATTTCTCGTCCCCAGGTTCAAGATGTTCTTTCAGAATATAACGCTCCCGCTGCCGACACAGATTATCTTCGGCGCCAGCAACCTGCTGGTGAATCACTTTGCACTGTTTTGCGCTCTGGTAGTCTTGGCGGGGGTCGGATTGTGGGCCTTTGGGAAGAGCGAGTTCGGGCGGAGCTTGTGGCAGCGGATGCGGTTGAGCCTCCCGCTGGTGGGGAAGGTCAACCGCTCGGTAAGCGTTGCCCGTTTCTGCCGCATCCTCGGGACTATGTTGCGTAACGGTGTCCCGATTCTGCGGGCTATGGACATCAGCAAGGGCGCGACTGGTTCGGCGATCCTGGCCGCCAGCATCGAAGTGGCCGCGGAAAACGTTCGAGCCGGCCAACCGCTGGTCGAACCGCTCAAGGCGTCGGGTTCGTTTTCTCCCGACGTGATCGAAATGATCGCCGTCGCCGAAGAGTCCAACCAGATGGACAAGGTCCTGGTCCAGATAGCGGATACGGTCGAAAGACGCACCAATCGGCAAGTGGATATCGCCGTTCGGCTGATCGAACCATTGATTCTCGTGGTGCTGGCGGCGACAATCGGATTCGTAGCCGTTGGGCTGATGTACCCCATCTTTATGATGAGCCAGGCGTTAACATGACAACCTAAACCTAAATGGGAAAGGAGCACGTACAGGTGATCCAGAAAAACAAACATTCAAGAAGGCGCAGAATCGGATTTACACTGATCGAAGTCCTGCTGGTCATTGGAATCCTGGTCGTATTGGGAACCGTCTCGGTGGTGGTCTATTCTCGCGTGCGGGAAGGGGCGAACAAAGACATGGCCAAGATCATGGTGGATGACACCGCCCAGGCTGTGGAGATGTTTTACACACAAATGAATCGCTACCCGGGCGAGGACGGGCTGAAAGAACTCATGGAAAAACCGGATGATGAAAAGGAAGCCAAAAGGTGGCACTTGCTTCTCGAACAGATTCCGGTGGACCCTTGGGGGGAGGAACTGAAGTACGAGAAGATGGAGGTCACGGATGATCAACCGACGGCCAAGCCCTATCACATCTGGTCCACCGGCCCGGATAAAGAAGATGGTACGGACGATGATATCAAGAGTTGGACGGATGACGGATCCTCCGGCGGATAGACGTTCGATCCCGCGAGGTGGTCGGGCGTTTACCTTAACTGAGTTGCTTTTGGCCATTGCGCTCCTGGTGGTGCTGGGCGGCGTGGGGGTAATCAGCATGCGTTTTCTCACCAAGGACAGCAAAATTCATGACGCCGCGAGGCGATTTGCCATTGCCCTGCGGATGGCGCGAACCGATGCTGCAACCCTCGCCCGTAGGCTGCGAATCGACTTCGACGAAGAAACCAACGCTGCGATGATCCTGATTGAATCCGACCCTATCGGCGCGCCGGGCGAATTTGTCCCATACGGCGCCTGTACGTGGGAGCACTACCTGGATGACGAACGGCTGGAGGTAGTGTCGTCCCGGCTGATCGGTCCCAGCGCGTTTCGCACGATGGAACCGGAACTGTTCGAGGAGGACGAAGAGAATCTTCAACCTATCACGTTCTATCCTGACGGGTCCAGCGACTCGGTACGGATTCAACTGTCTCCGCGCGACCAAACCGACAACCGACAGATCATCGTTACCATGGACGGTATGAACGGAACCATCACCACTAATGTGACCACCGCCGAAGAGTTGGAAGAAGAAGCCCAGGCGCAACAGGATAGCTAACCCGGAAAGTATCCATGTTCAAAAAAGCTGAAACTGTGTTGGCGGACGACAAAACGCGACATTGCGCGAGCCCGTTCGATACGCCGTCCCTGCGGACGCCCGCAGGGGCGGCGTCCAGGAAGGGCGCGGTCCTGCTGGAGATCGTGCTCGCTATGACGATTTTTGTCTTTTCCGCCGCGGTGGTCCAATCCGGACTGGTCTCGTGTTTGCGATCTCTCAGCACGGTTCGTCTCCAGAATCGGGCCGTGAACCTGGCCGTGACAAAACTCTCCGAAATACAAATGGGCCTGCTCGACGTCGCCGGGACGGAACTGACCTCGTTTGAAGAGGAAGACGAATCCCTCTCCGAGTGGGAATGGCAGGTTACCGCCGAGCCTGTTGGCGAAGACGCCGACGCCCCCCCTATGATGCTGGTGACCGTCACGATCACGAACACCTCTCGGAGGATTACGTATCGGTTGACGGAAATTATGTCATCGCCCCAGTCGCAGGACGAGTTGTCGCACCGCGGGACCGCCGGTTCGTTCTTCGGAGTTCGCCCATGACGCGGCGCAGGAACAATATGGGATTTACCCTCATGGAAATCATATTGGCCGTTGCGCTGACGATAGCACTGATGGGGGGGATATTCGCGTTTTATTTGCAAGGACTGAAAATACGCGACCACGTCAACGAGCAGATGGACATTCTTCTTTCCGAGCGTTTGATCATGGATCGCATAACCTTCGAACTGCGCAGCGCGATGCAGTTTCGATTTCTTCGGATGGGCATGGCAGGCGAGGAAGAAAAGGCGCAATGGATTTCGGCGCAACTTCCGGGTCCGGGGGCCTGGGCGGTGCGAAAAACCACCGACGACCCGATCCCGCCCGAAACCGACATCCAGATTATCGGGTATCGCCTGCGGGTCGGTGAAGACGAGGAAGGTCAGCCCGTAGTCGAGGGCCTCGAACGAACCTCCCAGAAGGTCCTGGCACCTGTCGTCGCCGAAGAAGGCGAACCGTCGGAGGGCAAGGAGATCGAGGTGGTCCTCATTTCGCCGCGGATCAAGTATTTGAGGTTTCGATACTGGGACGGCAACGGTTGGATCAATAATTGGGATGGCGGGGACGTACCGGGAGCGGTGGAAATTTCGATGGGAATCCACCCGCTTCCGGAAGGGACATCCCACGAAGACTATGACGAAGATGTGTTTCGTCGCGTGGTCTACATCCCGGGCGGGGTGCGTGGGCAGGGCGGTTCAACCGTTCGCGGGCTGGCGCGAGGGGGAGGGGGAGGGCAATGAGACGGCCGCTTGATATGACTGCTTGCTGCAACACCGCCAGGGGCACCGGTAACAGGCCCGGGACGGTCCTGGCGGTGACGATAGTGGTGGTGGGTTTAGCGGCGATGACATCCGTTACGCTGCTGTTTCGCAGCCGGGCTGAAATAAGTGCCTCCTCGGCGGGACAGAAGTCTCAGCAGGCCTACGCAGCCGCCATGAGCGGGCTCCACCGCGCCATTTCCGTGTTGAGCGACTCGCCCGGGAACATCCAGACGTGGTATGACAACCCGGATTTGTTCTATAATCAGGTCGTATTAGAGGATGGGGGCGAAACATGGTATTTCACGGTTTACGCACCCAACCCTGACGACAAAACCACCGTTCGCTACGGCGTAATCGACGAGAGCGGAAAGATCAACATCAACGTCGCCAACGAACAGACACTGCTGGGTCTCCCCGGTATGGACCAGGAACTCGTGGACTGCCTCCTGGACTGGCGGGACAGGGACGATGAACCCCGATCCGCAGGCGCCGAGCAGGAATACTACAGCACGCTGAGACCGATTGCGTATCGCGTCAAGAACTCGCAGTTGACGACGCTGGAAGAACTGATGCTCGTGAAGGGCTTTAACGCATCGGTCGTCTACGGCGAGGACGCCAATTTAAACGGCATACTCGACGCCAACGAGGACGACACGACGGAGAGTTTTCCGATCGATGACGGCGACGGCGAATTGAATCGCGGGCTGATGGGTCTGCTTACGACCGTCAACTATGAATTCGACGTGGACAACGAAGGTAACGATCGCATCAACATCAACGGCGGACCGGAAGATATGGAATTGCTCAGGGAAATTGGACTGCCCGCCGAGACCGTCCAGTTTATCGAGTTGTACCGCAAGGAAGGGAATGGTTTTTCGCATCCTGCCGAGTTGCTGGAAATGGAATATACGTTGAAGCAGGACCACGCGGAGTATCCACAGTTCAAGAAGGGCTTGACTATTTCCTCGCAAGTGGGCGAAGAGCAGTTGTCGATGGTCCTGGACAAGCTGACTATTCAGCGAACAGGCGGGGCGAGAAAGATAGCGAACCCCAGGCTTGTGAATGTGAATACCGCCGGGGCGAAGGTTTTGGCGGCGTTACCGGGGATCGACGAGAATCTGGCCCAGCGGATCGTCAGCAAGCGCGGGTCGCTCGATGATTCAACCGAGGGTACGCCGGCCTGGCTGTACACCGAAGGGATCCTCGACGCCCAACAGTTCAAAGTGCTGGTGCGGCGTCTGACGGGTAGAGGTTTTCAGTTTCGCATACGGTGCGTGGGTTTTTCCCATCCGAGCGGGGGGTTCTGCGTGTTGGAGGCCGTGGTGGACCGGGCGAGTGGGGCTCCGATAATTGTTTACATACGCGACATAACGCGACTTGGACTCCCAATGGCGATGGACGTAAGTACAGAAATACAGACGATAGGGAGCGGCGGATGAAAGGCGTTTTGAGAAAACTTCCCCGCCTCGGGCTAATCGGCGTGAATCGGCGGTTTCTGGCGGTCGATTTCGACACCCGACAGTTGCGCATCGCGCAAGTGGATCGGTTGGGGTCAAGGCCCCGTTTGCGAAAGCTCCACACCGAGGACATCCCGGAGACCCTCGACCTCCAGGATCCATCTCAGATCGGCGAGTTCCTTTCCGCGACGCTGAAACGTCAGAGAATAGCCCGTTCCGCGATGATTATGAACGTTCCCCGCGGGCAGGCGGTTCTCAAGCCCCTCCATCTGCCCCCCGGAACAGATCGCGACGAGATCGCGGGGATGGTCCGGTTCCAGGTGCAGGCAGATCTTCCTTTCCCGGCCGAGGAGGGCATACTGGACTTCACCGTCGAGGGCGAATCGTCCGGGCAGGAAGAGTCGGACGGGCTGGACGTACTGGCGGCGGCGATCCGCCAACCCGTCCTAGATTTCTACAATCGTCTGGCCGAGGCGGCGGGCTTGAAGCTGTATCGGTTGGGGTTGCGTCCCTACGCCAATGCCCGCTGTATCGAGGCTTGTTCGGCGTGCAGCGAGGGGCGGATCACAGCCGTTGTGCACATCACGGCCGACGAAACCGAAATCGACGTAATGGAGGGTAATCGGTTGGTGTTCAGTCGCTCGGCGGTGGTGAAGGTGCCCCCCCCCGATCTGCTGACGGACGAGGAACGAAAAGAAAACATAGACACCGTTACGGCCGAGGTCGTTCGGACCATGCAGGGATTTTTGGCGATCCGGCACGGCAGCAGCATCGACCTGATTCTCGTGGCCGGGGGAACCGGTATAGAACGCGGCGTGGCCGAAATGCTGGGCCAGTTGCAACAATTGCGATGCGAACTGTTCAACCCGGCCGAATCACTGGGACTCAAAGACGTCGAAGACGCATCGGGTTATCTTTCCGTCATCGGGCTGGCGTTCGGATCGCGCGGCGCGGAAAAGGCGCCATTTGATTTCCTCCATCCCAAACGCCCCGCGGTAAAGCGCGACCCGAGGCAGCAGCGGAAGATCGCCATTACCTTGGGAGCGCTGCTCGCCATGTTCGTTCTGGTGGGCGGAAGCTGGTGGTATCTGAGCGCGAAAGCCGAAACATTCAACGCCCTGAAAAGGACGATGAGCAAGGAAAAGAAAAAAGAAAAGTCGCTGAGGGGTCTTATCCGCCGTGTCAGCACGATAGACGATTGGGTCGAGGGCGGGGTGGGGTGGCTGGATCACTGGCTGATCCTCAGCAGCGTCTTGCCCGACGCCAGGGACGTCTACATCGATGATCTGCGCACAAACGAGACGAAGACAACCATCAAGGTTCACACCCCGGATGACAAGATCGTTGAGCAGAAAATGAAGGGGTCCTTTATTTTTACCGTTCATGCCCGGGACAGCGAGATCATAGCAAAGCTGGTACAGGATCTGCGGGAGGACGGGTACACCATCAAGGCCGGAAGAGACGGACAGGACGCCAATTCCTACGGCTATGTGCGGCATATAGAGGTCAGAGTGTTCATCCCGTCGGATAAGGAATTGGACGTTAAGAATCGCAAGGCTCCCCCGCGTCCCAAGGACGACGACATAGACGCTCCCCTCGATCGAGTAAAGAAAAAGAAGGGGGATAAAAAGTGACGTTTGACAAAAAGAAACTCGTCGTTCCGGCCGTTGTGCTGGCGTCGCTGGTCGTGGTGTATTTCATCATTGACTTTGCAGTGCTGAGTGAAGCGCAGCAACTCAATGGCAAGATCCTGAGTGCCCAAAAAGAGGTGCGCAGGCTCAAGAAGTTCAACGATCAGTCGAAAGAATATAAATCCCGGCTGAAACAATATGCCCAGGAGTCGTTCGGGCTGGATCAGCTGGAAGTCAACGAGCAGATCAGGGTTCGTATCGACGAGATGGTTTCAGCCAGCAGAATGCGGCGCGGGAAGGAGATCAGTTCCCCGATCCTCGGAAAGACCAAGCCCAATATGTATAAGGAAATAGGTTGGAGCTACAAGCTGATTGGATCCTTGCGACAGGCCATCAATATGATGTATCTGCTGAGAAACGATCCGTACCTGCATCGGATTGAAGGGCTGAAGGTTGAGCCCGCCAAGGATCGTAAGGAGGTCAAGCTTTCCTTCCGATATGTTACGCTGGTATTGATCCCGAAGAAGAACGAAAAACTTCCCACTGGGGATTCAACCGACCCCAAACCAATTCCCAAGCTCGCGGGCAGCAAGCAGTTGTCGTTGTATTACGGGATCGCCGGGCGGAACCTTTTCCGCCCCTATCTCGCCAAACCCGCCCCTCCTCCTTCGCCGGTTGTGAAACAAGACAAACCTCCCCGCCTGGCGACGCCCTCCACCGACTGGGGGAAATTTAAGGTGGTGGACCTCTCCCAGTGGGGACACGAAAAAGATATTCGGATAGAAAATACACAAAATAAGGAACAACCGCGGTTTCGTTTGTATAATGTCGGGGATTCATTGGCCGGCGGAACGATCGTCATGGTGGACTATCGAGCAATGCCCAAACCAAACCAACCAGAACTGCTGTCCTTCAGCCGATTGATTCTGAAAATCGGCGGGGGCTATTACGCCGTCGAACTCGGGGGGAGTCTGGCGGAGAAACATCAACTGCAGGGTGAGGATATTCCCCCATCGCTACGCAAGGGCCCGACTCCTGCGCTGGAACCCGGGACCGGCCTCCCCAAAGCCAAAGCGAAGGCGGGGTAGGACCCAATAATGCTGTATGTGCGCGACCCGAAGCGCATTCGAGGAGACAACAAAATGCAAGGAATGCAAAAGACAATCCTAACCGCTGTCATCTTGACGGTAACGGTTTCGGCGCAAGCCGTGCCACACCGTGGCGCAAATAACATACCCGTCCAGGACGCCGCCGCAGTTCCCGTCGCCGCTCCCAAGCGGGATATTCGTTTCCAGTTCGACGGCGTGCGGTACGCTGACGTGGTCCGGCGCTTCGCCCAGACTGCGAATCGTCCGATCATCGGAAGCCTCGACATTGAAGGGACGCTCACCTTCTTCGACAGTGAACCGTATTCCTACAGTGAGGCGATGGATACGCTGAATATCATTCTGGCGACAAAAGGTTTTGCCTTGCGGGAAGAGGGGCGCTTCCTGCGTCTGCGTCCGCTCGGGGAGGTCGCCACGAGGACCGATATTCTGTCAGGCCTGGACCAGGCCGGAGACATCCGTCCCAGTGAGATCGTCACCGTCGTGCTGCCTCTGAAGTATCTGGACCCCCAGGCGGCGGCCAAGTCCGTCATTCGCCTTGTTTCGACGTTTGGTTTCATCTCCCCGCTGATTAAGGGCAAGGGAGTCATCGTCACCGATCAGTTGTCCAACATTCGTAGGATCGAAGGACTGCTCTCGTCACTCGATACTGAAGTCCTCGTCGAGCGGCAAATGAAGACCTACGTCCTGAAGTACGCCTCGGCCAAGTCCGCATCCGGGATTATCGGGGGGCTGTTCGGTTCCAAGAGCGCAACCCGCTGGATTTACGACCCCAAGAAGAACAGGCTCGTCCCGCAGAACGTCGAGCCCAAGGACGTTGTGTCCACCTCCTTCGACGATCGAACGAACACGCTGATCCTGGTGGGGACCGGGGAGAAGCTGGCGATGGCAGAGGCGATGGTCAAGAATCTCGATGTGTCGGAAGGCATCGGCGAGGGGGATATCCGTATCTTCGTAGTGAAAAAAGCCCGAGTCGACGAACTGGCCGATACCATTCGGAAACTCTTGCCCAAGAAGCAGGGCAAGCAGTCCGCCGCGCGCGTCGTCGCCGATTCGGCGACCAACCGCCTGCTCGTATCCGCCTCGCCGGAACAGATGAAGAGCATTGAAAAGCTCGTGGTCGACCTGGACCTCGCCAACGCCGAACGCGAAAGGATGCGCATCATCCAATTGAAGGTCGCCGACGCCCAGCAACTGGTCCGTCCGGTTCAAAATGCAGTGGCCCGGCGGGACGCGAGGGGGCGACTCATCCACACGGTGTCCATCAGCGCCGATTCCCGGACCAACAGCATCATCGTTTCCGGGAAGCCGGAAGATGTAAACGCCGCCGTGAAGGTTGTCGAGCAACTTGACAATGTCCCGGGCGGGAAGACCCGTGAAGTTCACGTCGTGCGATTGGAAACCGGAGATGTGGGCGATCTATCGCGTTCACTGCTGCGTTTGTTCCGCCGGGGGAGGGGGGGGTGGAACCGCGACGCCGACCCTGTAATCGAGCCGGACCGCGCCTCCAACAGCCTGATCATTTCCGCCTTACCGGAGGATTGGAACCAGATACGGCAAATCCTCGGTGAGCTGGAGGAGTCGGCCTTGAAGGGCACCATGTCCACGACCCGCATGATTCCGCTGAAGCACGTCAAGGCAGAGGAACTGGCCCGAACGCTGGAGTCCAGTGTCCGCCATCGGCATCGCGGGAGGCGAGGGAAGCTCCCTGTGGTGATCGTGCCTTCCAGGAACAACAACAGCCTCCTGATCACCGCCTCCCAGAGCGACCAGGAAGATCTGGCGAGCATGATCGAAATGCTCGATGTTCCGGCCTCGGAGAAGATCGAACCGTTTACGATGATTCGCCTCAAGTCCGCCAAGGCCGATGAACTGGCGCAAAAGATCCGTAACATGTTACCCGAGACTCGTGGCCAGCGCGCCACGGTGCACATCCAGTCCGACAAACTGACCAACTCGGTGCTCATCCGCGCACCGCAGACACAGCAGAAGATAATCGAGGAAATCATCGCCAAGCTCGATGAGGCCACGCAGACCGAGGCACGCGAGATGCGCGTGATGCAGTTGAAGAATACCTCCGCGAAAGAAATGGCCTCAACGCTGCGACAACTGTACCCCCAACAGCGTGGTATGACGGAGGACCAGATGGCGCTCTTCACGCCTGCTCCCCAGGATCGGTCCCTTATCATCGAGGCGCCTCGCAAGAAGATCGACCGGATCATCCAACTGGCCGCCACGTTCGACGTCAAGGGCATCGAGGACGAAACCGAGGTGCGGACGTATGAGATCATAACGGGCAACGCCAACGATGTGGCGCAGTCCATGGCGAGGCTGTTCGAGAGCAAGTTCTCGAAGCAGCAACAACCTCGCTTCGAGGCCGACACCAGCACCAATCAACTCATGGTGGCGGCGATCCCCGAGCAATTCGTCGAGATCGAAAAGCTGATCGGCCAGTTGCAGAAGACCAGCAGACTGGCCACCCAGACGAAGACCTATAAGCTCAAGTATGCCCAGGCCGACGAACTGGCTTCCATGTTGCGATCAATGTTGACGGAGGACCAGAGGACGAGGTGGTTTCGTAGCAGGCGGTCGGGACAGGGGTCCAAAGAGGAGGTGCGTATCGCCTCGCTGCCCGCCGTCAATGCCATCGTTATCCAGGGCCCGCCCGAAAAGCTCGCCCTGGCCGAACAACTCATCAAGAGCTTTGACAGCAAGGAAGCGTCGGCGGAGTCGACGATCCGGATCGTGCGGCTCAAGAAGGCCCAGGCCGACACACTCGGCCGGTCGATAACGGCGGTGCTGCGCAGCAAAAGTCGGCGCCAGCAGTCCGGACTGACCGCCAAGGTCGAGCAGGTAACCGTAACCGCCGAGTCGAACTCCAACAGTCTTCTGGTCCGAGGCCCAATCGAAGAAGTCGAGTCGGTCGTGGCGATGATCAATAAACTTGACGCCGAGAGCATCAGCGAGAAGGTGGAAGTTCGCATCTATCCGCTGACCAACAGCAACGCCAGTCAACTGGCTGAGAGCATGGGGCGGATGTTTCGCGACGTCCTGAATCAGTCGAGGCGGACGGGGAGGGGGGCGAAAGCTGTCCCGTTCAGCATCGCCGCCGATGAGCGGACCAACAGCCTGGTAATCTCCACCACGCCAGCCTACTTCACCACAATTGAGAAGATGCTCGAGAATCTCGACACGGCGGAAAAATCATTGCGTGACGTGGAATACGTCTTTCTGGAGAACGCCGACGCCTACCAGGTGGCCTCACAGTTGGAAGACATGTTCCGCGACCGCAGTTGGAGCGAAAGGCCGGCCATCCAGACAGACAGTGAATCCAATACGCTGACGCTGATCGGGACCGACGCGGACCTGACGTTGATGCAGAAGGTGATCGTGAAGCTGGACCAGGCTGCCGCTCACAGCAGTGTTCGAATTCGAGTCATCCCCTTGGAAGGCGTGCGGGCCGAAAAAATGGCCGAAACGCTCCGCCGTATCTACAGCCAGATGAGCGACAGCAGGATCGTCGTTACCAATAATCTGTCCGAGCAGAAAGAATCCAAACCGTCTGTTTTGCCCTTACCGGCGGTGGTTCCGATAAAAGGCAACGCATCCCCGCCCGAGACAGGAAACGACGTGAAAGACGACAACGAGGTCGGGCAAAACGACTCTCCGAAGATTTTTGAGCCCACCCCGCGCCCGACCGTGACCATCGTCGTGGACTCCAAGGCCAATGCGCTGCTGGTGTCGGGCCCGCGCCGCGAACTGGATGAGATCGAGAAGCTGATCAGCCAACTGACCTACGAAACAACTATCATGGACGCCGAATTGCGCATCTTCCCCCTCAAGAAGATGGATCCGGTCTCGGTGGCGCAGACGCTGGATCAGCTCTTTAATGATAGGACGCCGAGGAGAGTGGGCGGGCGAATGGTAGTCCCGTCGCCGGTGATCAACGTGGTCGCCGAGCCGCGAACACAAAGCGTGATCATCCGCGCCAAACCGATGGAATTCCAGCTTATCGAACCGCTCATCAAGCAGCTCGAGAGCATGAAGCCCGACCGCGGGGAACTAAGGGTAATTCATCTCGAAAATAGCGACCCGAAAGAAGTCAAAGAAGCCATTGACCAGTTGTTCAAGGGGGTCGGTGCGATTTCTCCTCCCCGGCGCGGTAGGGCTCCGGAAAGCGGAAGAGTGAAGGTAACCGCCCTGGAACAACAACGTGCCATCATGGTCAGCGCTGATGATGAGGACTACAAGGCGATCCTGGATCTGGTCCGTTCGTTGGAAGAATCGGCCGGGCTTGCAAAGCGTCAAACTCGCATCTTCGTCCTGGAAAACGCCCCGAATATTCGTGTTGTTCAGGCATTGAGCGGTCTGTTTGCGGTTCGTGGCCGGGTGCGGCCGGAAGAGCAGGTCTCGATCAACGCCATGCCAAACAGCAACGCCATCGTCGTCGCCGCCTCGAAAGAGAAGATGAAGGATATCGAGCGTCTCATCGCCCAACTGGATCAGAAGGGAATTGCCCCGCAACTGGAGTTCCGCGTCTACGTGCTGCAAAACGCCTCCCCGGTGAAAATCCTCCCGGCGTTGAGGCAGATGCTGGGGCAGATTCGCCGCCTGAATCCGGGCGAAACGATCGACGTTCAGGCCGACGAGCGAACGCGAAGCATTATCGTTACCGCCGGCAAGTCGACTTTCGACCAGATCAACATGTTGATCGAGACGCTGGACACCCCACCGTCCTACGGCACCGCCGACGTGCTGATTATCCCGCTGAAACGGGCCGACGCCTCGCGCCTCGCCGAAGTGCTCAACGAGATGTTGCGTCCCAGCGGCGGGCAGGTTACCCCCGAGGCCCGGGCGCTGCAGGAGCAGGTTCGTCGGCTGCGGATCCGCAGCACGCTGAAGGAGAAGATTCCCGAATTAGACCTTACCAAGCCGATCAAGATTTCGGCCGACCCGGCCCAGCCCCAGGGCGCCAATATGCTGATCGTTTCCTCCACGCCGGACAATCTCAAGGCCCTTTCCGCCATAGTTGAGATCATGGACACCGTCCCGATCGCCGCGGGCGTTAAGGTAAGGCTCGTGCACCTGAAAAACGCCGACGCCGCCAGCATCGCGCAGATACTTCGCGAGGTGTTCTCTCAGGGCAAGCGGCTGGCGGGGATGCCCGATACGACCGTAGCGGGAAAAGCCGAACCTGAATCCATTGTCGGAAAGGCGCTCGTGCGGGAGTTGAACGTCTCGGCCGACATGCGGACCAACTCGCTGATCCTGGCTGGGGAGGAAGAGGTATTGGCCTTGGCGGAGTTGTTGATCGCGGACATGGACCGCGTGGAAGGCAAGGTCGTCACGGAGATTCGCCTGTTTCGCCTGAAACACGCCGACGCGACGAGGCTTGTACCGCTTCTGCGGGCCGTCTTCGCCGAAGGCCCCGGCACCACCGGCGCAGAAGGGCTGCAAACCCAGGTGACCCGCCTGAAAATGTACCTCGACAAAACGAGGGTGAAGGAAACTATTACCGCATATCCGAAGACGCGACCGGCGTTGTCCATTCAGGCGGACCCCGGTACGAACATCCTTGTGGTAGCCGCCCGCAACGACGTAATGCCGCTGATCTCCGACGTGATCGAGTCGATGGACATTCCCGGGGCCGGGTCGCTGAATACCGTGCGTTTCTTCCCGCTGAAGAACGCCGACGCGACGCGCCTTTCGACCGTCATCCAGTCGTTGTACGCCGGGCCTAACGCCGCACTGGTGCGAGTTGAAGACCGCCCAACCGTAACCGTGGACACGCGCACGAACACACTGATCATCTCGACCAGTGAGAATACCTTTTCAATGCTGACTAACCTGGTGGCGAAACTGGATTCCAAGACTCCGATTGAGCTGCGGGACCTTCGGCTGTTAGCGCTGAAGAACGCCGAGGCGATAACACTGGCCGGAACCCTCCAGCGGATGATGGATGCCCGCGTGCAGCGTCAGGCGTCGCTGGGCGTAAAGGACGCCGAGGCGCTGAGAGTGATCATTATCGCCGACGCCCGCAGCAACAGCTTGATTGTGGGCGGCTCGGCCGAGAGCTTCCAGATCGTCAAGGAAATCGCCGAAAAGCTGGACAGTGCAAGCCCGGCGCTGGGGGGACGGATTCAGATGTTTCCGCTGAAGGAGGGCAACGCCGGTACCATCGCTGCGACCCTCACAAACCTGTTCAATCAGCGTTACGAGGCTGCCCGCACGGCGGACGTCCGCCGGCAGCGGCCTATCATCCTCCCGGACGTGCGGACCAACAGCCTCCTGGTGGCCGCCAACAATGACGACTCCACAATCCTCAAAAGTCTGCTGGTGAAGCTCGACGTGAAGCTCATCGACCCCGCCGTGCGACTCGTCGTGATCCCGATGAAGCACAACGACGCGGGTATTGTCGGGCCGGTCATACAGCGAATCTTTGCGGCGCGCCTCACCAGCATGACGCCCGCCGGGCAAAGTCCAACCCCGCAGGACCGCGTAGACGTAGCCTCCGACGCCCTGTCCAACTCGCTGATCGTCTCAGCCAGCAAAGAGAACCTCGCCCTGATCGGGGACCTGTTGAAAAAGGTGGACGTCGAACCGCCGGACGAGACGGGCATCGTTCGCATGTATGAACTGAAGAACTCCGACGCGCAGCGTATCGCCACCATGCTGCAGAATCTGGTCAGTCAAGGCCTCTACAAGCCTGGTGCGGTGGCTGCGGGGGACAACCGCCTGTTGGCCGCCCGCGAGCGGGTCTCCATCACCGTCGATATCCGCACCAACGTGCTGATCGTCTCGGCGAGCAGGGAGAACTTCGCAATCATCGAAGAAATCATCCGCAAACTGGACGGCGCCCAGGACTTCGGCGTGCTGGGCAACGTGCGGGTATTCCTGCTGAAGCGAGCGGATGCGACTCGCCTGGCGCCGACGTTGCAGAGCTTCTTCAACGCCAAGCGGTCGGCGGAACAGGCTACCGGTGCGTCGGGGCTGTCCCTGTCGGTGGTAATTGTACCGGACGGGCGGACCAACGCGCTGTTGGTAGCCGGTAGCCGGGAAAGCTTCGCCGCCGTTGCGGAGATGATCACCAGGCTGGACGGCGAGACGATCGCACCGGCCAGCGAGTTCAGGATCTTCCCGCTCAAGGAAGCCACCGCCAATATCCTGCAGGGGACACTGCAAAGGCTGTTCGATCGTCGGGCGACCCGCGGTCAAACCCGGGAGCAGGTTACCATCATCGCGGATTCCCGTTCGAACTCGCTCATCGTTGGCGCACCCCCGGAAGATATGAAGGCGGTCGAGTCTCTCGTTGCCCGTCTGGACACGCCCCCGAAAGACAGCAGAAAGACCATTCGCGTATTCCCGCTGTCCAAGGCCGACGCCACGCAGATATCCGGGACGATCCGGAATCTGTATCGTTCGCAAGGCGGGCAGGACAGCGACATCAGTATCACCGCCGATGAACGAATCAACGCCATCCTGGTCTCCGGCGGCGAGGCCGACCTTCAGCGCATCGCGGAAATTGTCAAGCAGCTCGACCAAAAACAGGTTACGAGCATTACGGAGATCAAGGTGTTCACGCTGGAGAACGCCGATGCGGTCGAGATGGCACAACTGTTGACGGACGTGCTGACCAACAAGCCCAAGGCGATGACGGCTGTCAGCCCGAACCGCCAGACGCTGCTTCAGTTCATTCATCGTTCCCCGCAGGGTGAGGAACTGGTCACCAGCGCCCTTCAGGAGGGGGTGCTGATCACTCCGGATCGGCGGACGAATTCACTGGTGGTATCGGCCCCGTTGGAGACCATGCCGCTTCTGGCCAACATGATAAAGTCGCTGGATTCGACCAACCCGCGTTCGGCGGAGATCAAAGTTTTCAAGCTGAAGAACGCCGACGCGGCAACGATGTCGGATGTCCTGAAGCAGTTATTCCGCACGCAGGAGGCGGTTGGGAGCAACCGGACCGCTTCTTCCGTGAAATACACAATAGCGGCGACCACACCCTCGAGCGAATCCGAGGCGGCGGCGGGGAAGGAAGCCCCGAAGAAGGAAATCTCGGCGACGACCGGATCGGCGGATCAGCAGGTGTTGAATATCACGGTTGATTCGCGGACCAACAGCCTGATCATCGGCGGGACGAGATATCAGGTGGAGATGGCGGCGGCGATAATACAGGAGTTGGATTCCAGTCCGGCACAGGAGCGGATGACGAGTGTGTACCGTCCGCGCTACGCCCAGGCTGAAGACATTGAAAATACGCTGCGGAGTTTCCTCGACCAGGAACGTCAGCGGCTGGTAAGCGCGTTGGGTCAGGACCGTCTCGGCGCGGCGCAACGCCTGCTGGACCGCGAAGTTGCGGTTGTGGCTGAAACCACCTCCAATACGCTGCTGATCTCAGCCAGCCCGCGATACTTCAAAACGCTGGCGACAATGATCAACGAACTGGACCAGCCCCCCCCGCAGGTGCTTATCCAGGCGCTGCTGGCGGAGATCCTGCTGGACAGTCAGACCGACCTGGGATTCGAATGGAACTGGCGAGATCGCCAAAACAACAAGGTCTTCAACGCCGGGACGGACATGAACGTTCAGGCAGGCATTACCGGTGTGGCGGGCTTCAACGCGTCGATCACCGGCGGGGACCTGACGTTCTTCCTGCGTGCGCTGCAGTCACAGAGTCGCCTGGAGATACTATCCCGCCCCCAGATCGTCGTCGCCAACAACCAGCAGGGCTCGATCAAAGTCGG
>SDBT01005738.1_pt1 | contig 20749 bp, 20 predicted proteins | sample 2277101 | NCBI WGS metagenome assembly SDBT01 (sample SAMN10404973, study PRJNA504765) | marine sediment metagenome | isolation source: marine sediment core GS10_PC15, 103 cmbsf | place: Arctic Ocean: Southern Knipovich Ridge | collected 2010 | reverse complement strand
ACTGCGCTCGCTCTGACACTGAACAACAACACCCGTCGGCTCATGAAGAATACGAACCGCAGAACTCGTCTTGTTCACATGCTGACCGCCGGGACCGCTCGCTCGATAAAAATCTATCCTAAGGTCATCATCGTTGATCTCCATACCGACATCATCCTCGAACTCCGGAATAACATCGACCGCCGCAAAACTCGTATGACGGCGCTTCTGAGAATCGAACGGACTTATCCGAACCAATCGATGCACACCCATCTCGCACGAAAGTTTACCAAAAGCAAAAGGACCGCTAACTCGCAGCGTTATAGAACGAATACCAACTTCCTCACCGGGCGTTATCGCAAGCTCAGAAAACTTGTACTTAGATCGCTCGAAATAACGACTATACATCCGCAAAAGCATATTCGCCCAGTCGCAACTCTCCGTACCGCCGGCTCCGGCATGAATACTAAAAAAGCAGCTCCGCATATCATTCGGACCGCTAAGCAATCCCTGAAGCTCGACCTGCTCGCAACGCTTCTCAAGAGCCAATAGATCGTCACCCAACTCAAACAACTCATCCTCATCCGTTTCCACTGCCAACTCATAAAGCTCCGCCAGGTCCTCAGTCTCACGCTCTATCTCTTCCACGGGCTCCACTATAGACTTAAGAGCGCTCAATTGAACTACAACACTCTGGGCCTTGTCAGGCTGGTCCCAAAAACCCTCACGCGACATCTCTTTTTCCAGTGATTTAAGCTGGCTCTTCTTACTAGGCAAGTCAAAGCCACTCCCGGATCTTCAAAACCCGAGCCGACAAGCCTGCTATCGATGTCTTCAATTCAGACGCTTCCATTTTATGCCTCAATGTCTTTTGAAATTATTACCTTAAACTGCATTTCACAATAAGGCTTTTATAGCAAAACAAAACAAAACATGCAACAATTCTAATCCCAAGCACCCCAATTGCCATCTCGACCGAGCGAATCAGCCTGCCCTGAGCTAGGCCGAATGGGGCGGCTCAAATAAATATCGTAGATCCCGGCGCGCCGGGAATCAATTAAAAGGATCATCTCCGCCTTCTTAGTTAGCCCCGAAATTCATTTTCGGGGTCTTAAAAACACCACGCTACAAAAACCACCCGGCTATGCCGGATTCCACACTTTTATTTTAATCTTAGTCTGCCTAAGGCTCTTTTTATATCTTATCTGGCTAAGCCAGTTTGCCTTTTCACTTTTTACCTGCTTTTCCCCAACACCACCCCGCCGCGGTCATTGCGAGACCTGAAAGGCCGCGGCAATCTCAAACCACCGACAAAAATTAACCGCCCGAAGCCGCCAACACCACTCACCGTCATTTCGACCGAAGGGCCGCTTTGCGGCCCGAAGCGGAGAAATCCGCCCTCCGAATCAAATCCACCCCTTTTACCTTTTTACTTATTACCTGCTTTTACCCTTGCCTCCCACCACCCACACCCACATAATAAACAAAACTAAAGCGTTTTCCGCACCCAAACTGGTAGGATGGGCAACTCGTTGCCCATGCTGTCATTGGAGAACAGTGGAAAACAAACAAAAGCGGTGCCGAGCGGAATAACTCGACACAAAGGATTGTATGTATTGCATAGCGAAGATAGAAAGCTTTACTTAGCCACAGAGGACGCAGAGAAAAAAAATGATAACTCGTAAAAATTGTTGTATATTATTATTATTATGTTATACGTTGAATCATTGTTAAATGTCTACTGGTACTATATTTCGTGCTAAATGTCAATTTTATATTATATGGAGAGAAACATGCAGACTGTCGCGGTAATTAATTACAAGGGTGGTGTTGGCAAGACGACTGTTACAGCAAATCTTGCGGGTGAACTAGCTTGGCGCGGCCACAGGATACTGTTGATAGATTTAGACCCTCAAGCGAGTTTAACGTTTTCGTTCGTTAAACCTGACTACTGGGAAACCAAACTTGCTAAAGATAAAACGATCAAGGCATGGTTTGATTCATTCTCGTCCAGATTGCCAATTTCTCTTTCATCGCTAATCATTGAGCCAAAAACGGCGAAGGATAGACTGAAAGGAAAAGGGAAGCTCGATCTCATACCTTCACATCTCGGATTGATCAATGTTGATCTTGAGCTAGCTACTGAGCTTAGTGGTGCAACGCTCAAACAATCAAAGAAAAACTTTCTCAAAGTGCATAAGAGATTGGCCGACGGATTATCCGATATAAATCAGGGAGAGTATGATCTTGTTTTAATGGATTGTCCTCCAAATTTTAACATTACTACCAAGACAGCGATTGTCGCATGCGAACACATTCTAATCCCCGCGAAACCCGATTATCTTTCTACTCTTGGAATCGATTATCTAAACCGAAATCTCAATGAGTTGATAGAAAATTTTAACGAATATGCGAATCTGGACAAGGACAACCCAGAGCCTATCATTGATCCCAAGATTCTTGGTGTTGTTTTTACAATGATACAGATTTATAGTGGAAGCCCAATTACTGCACAACGTCCGTTTATTGCTCAGACCAAAAAGCTAGGAACTCCGGTATTCGACGCATATATAAGGGAAAACAAGACAATATTTGGAGATGCTCCACAATACGGACTTCCGGTTGTATTAAATGCGTATAGTGCGGGGACACATAATAACGTTGTAGACGAAATTGAGGAATTCGTTTCCGAGTTCATATCAAAATTGGCATTGTGAGGCGAGATAAATGAAGAAATCACAAAAGGATGTTTTAGTGGGATTGCTTCGAGATTTAGCAAAGCAAGTACAAGCACTCGATGACCAGGAGTTTGAAAATATTCTCACTGGAATGGCACGCATTGAACTAAGAATTGTATCTCAAGTGCAAAACAAAGGACGATTGAAAAAAGTGAGGTTTACGGAATCTCAGATGCTTGAGATACTTAACGCCCTAGAAAAAATGAAGACCAGAGAAGAAGGTGCTAAGTTGCTAAAAGAAAAGTGTAAAATCAAGGAGGATTTAATTTCGCTCTCAAGATATATTGATCTCCCAGTACAAAAGTCTGACAAAGTTGAACAACTATTAAAGCGAATAATTGAAGCCACCATTGGATATCGAGCACGGTCAGCAGCGATACAAGGTCTTAGGGAAGATGACCTGCCAGTTAAAACAGAGAAAAATTAATTAATGGGCTCAGACCAACTCTTTTTGAGCACCTATTATTTCACTTCCCACACATTCTCTTTCAAAAACAATCAGTGTAAATCTGCGTTAATCAGTGTCCAACCTTTTCCCTTTCCTTTTTCACTTTTTCCCTTTCTTTTCCTCTTTGCGCCTTTGCGCCTCTGCGGGATACCATTTTTCTTTTCTTATATCCTAAGCACCGAAGGCACCTTCGCGGTCTTCGTGTGCTTCGCCTGCCCCAGCGAAGGCTGGGGTGGTAAACAAATATAAAATGAATTCTTTTCTTCCTTCCTTCTTTTCTTCTTTTAAAAACATAAAATAAGTCTTTCCTTCATTCTCTTTTTCTCTTTGCGCCTTCGCGCCTTTGCGGGATACATAAGCTTTTCCCTTTTATTTTTTACCTTCTTTTTCCTTCTCTCCAAGCCCTCTGAGTCCTCTGTGGCTAAAAATATTTTAAAAAAACCCTTGACATCTAACAACATCCATTATACAATAACTATCAAACTGAATATAGAACTTATAACATCGAAAAAAAATGCGGAAAGAGACGAATAAAATGAATCGTAGAATCGAAGTTCTCGTATACTGGATACAACAATCAAACATATCCCATCGGCTTACTATGAATAAGCTATTTACCAATATACTAATATACTCATCTTCTCATATATACAAAACGAACCCAATTTCAAACTCACCGCACATATGCCCACCTCGCCATTCGGGTCACGGGCCACTGGTCACGAGTCACGATTAAAATGCAAAACGAACCCAATTTCAACCGTCCACGTAGGCGATTCTGACGTGATATATGCTAAAAAATATACGAAATATTACGAAATATTGCAAAATAACCCAAAAATTTACTCTCAAAAAGTGTATATTCCTCATCACTTTTCCCACTCTTTTCCCTTCTTTTTCTATTACTTTTACGCGCTTTTCTGCACTTTTTGTCCTTTTTTTCAACTTTTGAACATTAACACACTTAACTCCATGTACAACAAAGACTTACATAAATATTTTACCTGCCTAAGGCAGTTTCACACAAATACGGGTCACGGGCCACGGGGCACGAGAGACGAATAAATATGCAAAACAAACCCAATTTCATCCGAGGTGAAAGATGATTAATATACAAAACGAACCCAATCCAAAGACTAACGCTGAGCCGAAGGCGAAGTCGGAGTTTATCCCGACCAGTCGGGAGCGCGCCGGGGAACCCAATTTCACTCACCAAAATGTCGAAACGAAGCGGAGATCCGCCTCTGGCGGACAAAACAAACCCAATCTCAACCACCGACATACGCAATACGATATACGCAATACGAGATTATTTATGCAAAACGAACCCAATTTCGAATCTACAACCACATCTTCACTCACCTCACCAAACGGGTCACGGGTCACGGGAGACGAATAAAAATGCAAAACGAACCCAATCTACAAAAACTTATGTACCTGAAGGTACCAAAACGAACCCAATTTAACAAAAATCGATCATAAGTGCTTAAGTCATCTTGACTTACATAAATATCTCCAACCAGCTTTGCTGGTTTCCACAAATAATCAATCATCAATAATCAATCATCAATTGAAAGCCCCAATTTACAGGCAAACGGCCATAAGTGCTTATGCCGCAAAGACTTACGTAAATACCGCCGCCCGGATATGACCGTTTCCAAAAAATACCTAAGATCAGAGTTTATCAGAGTTTATCCCGGCGCGCCGGGGATCCATCGCCAGAACGCCGGAAATCAATACCCACGGTCCCGTGCGCGCCGGGAATCAATTGAAAGAACCTTAACTCCATTTCACCATGTGCCCAAAGCACCAACAAAACACCAAAAAAGTGCAAATTGTACCCCAAAATTTGGAATTTACAGGAGAACAAAGCCTCAAAAACGATAGAAAGCATATTCGGTCGGTATGAGTCAATTAGTATAAGGGACTGTTCCGGATTTATCGACTTTGTGGGACCATTTTTTTATGTAGTGTTCGGCAGGGAGGAATTGATCGCCGGTTTTTCTAAGCTTTTCAAATAGCAGCTTATCAAGTTTGTTCTGGAGCACAAACGATTGGGCTTTGTCGCAGAGGTTGTTTAACTGGTAAGGGTCTTTTTCGTTATCATAGAGCAGCCAGGGGCCGTTGAGATCGCGTACGTAGGTGTATCTTTTTGTGCGTATTCCGCGATATTCTTTACCGCCGTGCTTTTTTCTCTTCCACTGGCCAAAAGGCGCCGGGCACATGATCAGGGCTGCATCATTGTCAATTGCTCCTTCGCCTCGCAAAGCCGGGGAAAAATCGGTACCCTCGATGGTCTTGGGTACTTTAATCGAACTTAATCCCAGCAGGGTCGGCATAATGTCCGGGCTGTTGAAGGGGGTATCTATTGTACTTGCCTTTTTTCCCAGAACTTCAGGATAGCGCAGCAGGAACGGAACCCTGGTGGATTCGTCCCAGGGGCATTGTTTTTTTACGTGGCCGTGTGAATGGAGCATGTCACCGTGATCGGAAGTAAAGACAAGAATTGTATTTTCTTCGAGGCCGTGTTGATTTAATGTTTGGACGAGTTGTCCGAGGCAATCGTCGAGTGCGGCGATATGGGCGTAGTAGCCGGCGAGTTGCTCTCGGGCGATTTGCTGTTTTCGAGCGGGAACATTCGGACGAAGTGTGATTTTTTCCGGATCAAACATTTTTTGATATTTCCGGGGTGCGGTGTCGTACGGAGTGTGAGGCGGACCCCATGAGAGGATTAGCAAAAAGGGCTTTTTGCGGTCATGGTCTTTAATGTATGTTTGTGCATCTGCTGTTTGGGCGATGACGTCGTAGCCTTGCCACTTTAGTTTTACGTTTTTGTCGGCATAGTAATATGAATCGTTGTAATTGTGGGTACACTCGAGAACCTTCCAGTAGTCAAATCCAAGCCGGTGTTCTTTTGGGATGAAATTGCTTCGGCCATGCCCGTCGAGGTGCCATTTTCCGATGTAAGCGGTATCATACCCTGATTGTTTGTAAGCCTGGGCAATCGTGACGGCGTCGGTTTTCAACCGCACGTCGTTTAGAAAGACTCCGTGAGTGAGAGGATAGTGTCCGGTCATAAGTGTTGCTCGATATGGACTGCAGACGGGACAACATGAGACGGCGTTTGTAAAATTGACACTCTGTTTGGCCAGCTTGTCGAGGTTTGGCGTGATCGCATTCGGGTCCCCCGCGTAACCGGTTGCCTGTGCTCGCCATTGGTCTGCCAGGATGAAAACCACATTTGGCTTTGGTTGAGTTAGGTCAGGCGATTGCTTGTTAGCAGAGTTGCATCCGATAGGTACAGAGCCAGTGCTTAGGTAAGCAGCACTTAGAGCGGCCTTTTTAATGAAGTCTCTTCTTTGTTTGTTGAATTGCATATTCTCACTCTTCCTAAAAGGTTTACCGGGCGCTTTGGGGTTTTTCTATTGCTGCGGTGCGCTGAAGGTTTCTCGTTCAATTTGTCCGAGGTAGAATCTACCGTCGTTTTGCATGAAGTTGATGATTGTATCGAGTTGTTTATCTATGAAGCCGGTATCGTTTGAAACGACCGCTATTCCGATTACCGCGTAGTTTTTGTTGTCGTGGCGATCTACTTCGGAAACGCTGACATTGTAGCGGCTCTTGAGTCTCCCTATTACGCTCTTTACTATGCTTCGCTTCTGCTTTAGCGATGTTATTCCCTGCATGTGCATATGTGCGTTTAGTACTCCGACGATCATTTTTCTTTGCCCGAAATTAACGTTAAAACCGCGAAACTGAAGTTATTGGTACACATTGTTGTAATCCTTATGTAAATACCCGAATCGCACACAATTGTAATCGTTTGGGTGGCTATTACAACCGTGTAGTCAGATAATACCAACGTATTCCGTTTGGGGGTTTTTTGTTGAAGAAACGTGTGAAGCAGCTAAAATGAGGCCATTGGAGTTGAAACGCTTTAAAGTAAGGAGAACAGGCTTATGAAAACGATTGGGGCTTTTATTGCGGCGGTGTTAGTTTGTGGTCTTTCTGGGTGTGATAAGGAAGAGGCGTCGATGGATTCGGAGGTTGGCAAGCAGTTGATCGTCAGTAGGGTGCAGCGCTGTCCCAATGGGCATACGAGCATTAAGGCCGTTCCAATGGTCTATGGATATATACTGATGACGCCCGAAACGCGGCGAAAAGCAGCAAACTACGAAGCGGCTTATGGCGGCTGCGGAGTGGATAGTCGCGGCAAGTATAAATTTGTCTGTACGACGTGCGGTTCCCACACGTATGAAAAATTCTACGAAAAGCGGGATAGAATTCCTATTTGGTACGACAAAACGACAAAAGTGATTCCGGCAGGTAAGGCGATTGTGACTGCTGAACTCGTGGATTAACTTATATAACATAAAACTATTTTAGGAGTTTATTATGCAATTAAGACAGGCGGCGTTGACCGGTAGAATTATGGTTATAGTTCATTTGGCGTTGACACTTGCGATAAATTTTAACAGCCTTGCTCGCTATGGAGTAATAGGTACTGGGCAACTTGTAATTACAATACAAATGACTCTTGGTATCGTGTCAACGATCGTACTTGATGTTGCGTTGCTGCTTGTCTTTAGTTCGTTAGCACGAACAAGCGAGCAGCAGTTATATAGTTCGCCCGATAATACCACAAGCCAGATGTCATAAGAAGGTTTGTGAGTCAAACTGACCGATTAGGTCAGTTTGACGAATTCAGAATACAGGAGTCAGAATTCAGAAGATAGAAAGGATCGAGGACAATTGTGATAAGCTTTTTTGGTTTAGCTGTAATAGTGATAGTTGTTTTTCTTCTGTTTTGCGCGATATTGCTTTGGAAGCGATAGCTTACTCAAACTGACCGATTAGGTCAGTTTGAAAAGTAAAAAATTAAAAGTAAAAAGGAAAAATTGTGGATTCGGCCTTCGTCCGAGCCTGGGACATGGCTGCGATTGAGACTCTGGCCGAGACCAAAGAAAAGTAGTCAAGAAAGGTGCAGGGTCTCAAACCAAAAGTTTTCGGTATCAAACAGCCAGTTGGGATATAGCTCGTAGAGTGGTTGCTAAGATTGAATTGCATGCAGGAGAGTTGTTTCCAGGAATAGGATTCATTTTACCTCTTGGCTGGCAATCTGGTAGCATGCTACCGACTTGTTGCCCCTGATGTACATTCTTCCGTTGGCGATAGTTGGATGTTGTGGTCTGCCTAATTCCAGGTTTAGCTTTACACGCCCAAGTTCCTGAAAACCCTTTCGACTAGCCTCGGCCATTACAAGCTCTTCATTCTTCGTCAATGCAAAGAGTAATCCATCGGCAATGATCAGTTGCTGGTCTTTTGACCATTCATCACCGATCTGCTTCCAGAGCAAACTTCCATCTCTAAGTTCCGTGCAGTGAATAAAGCCTCCCTTTCCGCTACCGCCAAAGCCGAACACCGCATCCTCATAGACAGCTACGGTATTGTAGTTGTTGGTCTGTAGTTCCGTGCTGAGGTAAATTTCCTTGAAAGTTATCTTCTCGTCACTCGCTTGCATTTGCAGGCATGCTGAAAAGTTCCTTCCTGTTCCCTCGCCACAACTAAGAAACAGGCGAGATCCCACTGCTACGGGCGTGCTGACCAGGCCTATCCGGATCTTCGCGGGATAAGGGTATCGCCACATAATATCTCCCGTTTTAGCATGCACTCCCAGGATTTCGGCAGTGCCATAGGTAGCCACAATGATCTGTGGAACCCCATCCACTACTTGATAAGTCAGAGAAGCCGGTGCCCCAAGTTCCCGTTTGCTATCCGACTTTGCATGTGCAGCCCAATTCAACTTACCTGTCATCTTGTCAAGTGCAACCAATATAGCACGTTCAGGGTTGTCCGCAGCGACATAAAGTGTGTCGCCCACCACGAGAGGGACGGACGCCTCGGTAGCCCAGAAAGTCTCGTCTGCACGCCACAATTGTGTTCCATCGCTCTTGAGACAGACAATCGGGCATCGCAACGCCCACAGGTCTCCCTTGTCGATGGCATAGGGAATAAAGTAAATCCGATCTCCGTCAATAACCGGGGATGTCACCGGTCCTTTTACAGAATGACGGTTTTCCTTTGGAAACAGCAATTTTTCCCATAACCTCTGGCCGGTGAGAGGGTCGAGACAGATGGCCCATTGCTTTTTGTCGATCTCCGTAGAGGTAAATGCCTTTCCGCCTGCTTCGACAACCGCTGTTTTTCCCCAGCCTATCTCAACGCGCCACAATTGCTTCGGTCCTCCAGAGGGCCACTTGCGCAGAAGACCTGTGGCATTGAAAACCGAGTTGCCATTGTTGGGGAGGAATCGTTCGAGATCCATGTTCCGGGCTTCGAAAGCGTGGCCGACGGAACTTATACTGCCAAGCAGGAATCCGAGTAAAGCGATCAATGTGCGAGTAGATTTTCTCATCTATCCAACTCCTGATGAAAATGGCTGCGGACTGCTCCAGACTTACGCAAGAGCCGTACTATTCAAAATGTATATCTCATTATGGCGCCCGATCAAACTTTGAGGCAGGCCCCGATACCAATGTCTCTATTCTATCGGATCCGAGCATTAAGTCAAATCGTTCTCCGGGCTCCGAACAGGAATAAGATTGAATGGCATGTGGTAGAGGTGCTGGTTTCAAAAGGTTGTTTCAGGAAATCCTTGGACGTCTCGGTCAATTGAAACCTGTGCCCATTAGGGGTACTACCAGGATACAGTAGTATCTGGTGGTAATGGCGGTGATTACCTGTTTGCTATTTCAGCATTAAAGGCAATCGCACCCGGCGGTTAATTTAGTTCTTGTTCGAGAGAAATTTGTCTAGCATTTTCTGCTCGCGGGCTTGGTTACTCTCGATGAAATTATCGGTTTTTTGCTGAAGCTGCATCGATTGAAACGCGAAATAGAACAAGACCAGAATTCCAACTACGTACACTAACTTTCTCATCATCTTCCCTCCCGAAAGACAGGTCCATCCGTCAAAAGGGCGCCTCTTATAATATGGTTCCGGATTGCTTAACAATCCCCAATTCTTGCTTTTATTTTACCAGAATCCCCTCTTTAACGCAATTAACAATCCCTAAATAATGTGTGGACAGATGTCTTTGGCAACTTCCGAGACGATATGCACGTCTTTATCGGTCGTGGGCGAAAAGTTTTTTTGGGCTGGCTGACACAGAATAGCGCTATCATCCTGAGAGACAGCATGGGCAATCGAGTTGCCCATCCTACAGACTGAGTTAAACCATCATGTCATAAGAATACATGTTTACACTGTCAAAATCCAATCGTAATCCGCACATTTTCAAATCATATACAATACGGTCCCTTTGGCGCAGACGAGGGTTGAAGGGATTTGTTACAAGGGGGAAAAAGTCATGCAGGAAAAATATGTATTTGCCGCTGGTTATCGGTCTGTAGGTGGGATTCTACTTGGCTGCTTGTGCCAGTGGCGGGCGCTCCGCATCGACGCCCGCTGGCACTTCGCAACGATTTTCAAATATTAGCTTACGATTTGCAGACTTGCCAATGCCACGAATTTGTCTTCGACCAACTCGAAAACACCGTCGAGTCCGGTTACAGTGAAGATGCCCCGTGTCGCGGCTGCTACATTGCAGAATACAAGCCGATGTCCGCAGTCGCCGGCGAGTTTTCGCAGTTTCAGAAGCTTTGAAAGACTCGAGGATGTTACAATATCGATGTCCGAGAAATCCAGGACAATATCGCAGTTTCCTCTGTCGCGAAAAACTTCAGTTACGGATTTGAGTTCTTCGCCCAATTGTGGTTCCTGCGGCAAATCTACTAAAATAATATCTTCGGACCAATTCTGGATCCCCATATCAGGCCTCCTTTAGCAAAGCCAAATTAATAAATCAAATCTTCTGTTGTATCGGCACAAGGGATTGGCAGGTTAATCAAAAAAGTACGTTAATCCGAAATTGCTCTTATCTATCGTCCTATAATACAAGAAGCCTGGAATTAAAAATTAAGTTTAGTCGATAACAGCACTGTCATGGGCCGTCGAAATTCCTCGTTGATTCGGGCTTTGAAAAGTCCGGTCTTTTTGGTACAATGACCTGGCAAGTACTATAGACCCGGATTTCCCATATTTAAGGTGGCGCATTTGATAGTATAGGGTCTAACGAATAGATTTGATTAACTTTTGGGCATAATTAAAAGGAATACCCAATGGGTGAAAGAAAAAAGGATGCTTTAAGGGAGCCTCTAAAAAGTCATTTTAGGCGTGTAAATGGGAAAAGTCAGTGGAGTGAGACTATGTATGTGAAGATGTACGCATTTGTGACTCTGATCGTTCTTTTTGGTTTTGGTGGTTCTTTGATTGCTGCGAAGAAGGCAACGCCAGAGGGCGAGATTTGCGCGGGGGGCAAGTATCTTGGGATCGTTAAAGCGTATGTAGATACTATGCTTCGGGATGGGCGGGATACTTATGGTAAGTCGCACTCGCCGCTTTTTGCTACTACGCTTGATCGCAAGACGATGAAGATTTTCGATGATGCGGCAATCGCCAAGCTGTTTCAGCAACGACTTGACGACTGGGAGAACTGGCGCATTCGAAACGCCGACAGGTACTTCGCTGGGGCAAATCCACATCACCATATGAGCCTTTACCAGATTCTGTACGCCCTGACCGATGTCACCGGGGACAATCGCTATGGTGCCGAGGCGGACAAATCCCTTGGCTGGTTTTTCAATAACTGTCAGAGCCCCGCGACTGGGCTGTTGGCGTGGGGCGAGCACATGGGATGGGACTTTCGAACCGAGTCAATTGTTCCGAGGGAAAAGTACAAGCACAAGCTCGTCTATGACGGGATGTGCCCGACGTATGCGATTCATGAGTTCGCGGGGCCGTGGGTGCTTTGGGATCGGTCGTTCGATATTGCGCCCGGACCATGCCTGCAATTCGCGAAGGGACTGTGGGAAAACCAGATCGGGGATCACAAAACCGGTAACTACTCGCGACATGCGAACTATGCCTGGCACGGCACGCTTGTGAACGACGAATATCCGCGACACGGTGGCTTCTATATCGCGACGTGGGGTCATGCGTATTCGCGGACGAAGGATCCGTTTTTTACCCACGCAATCGAAACGCTTGTAGATTATATGGATGGTCGGCGAAGTCCACAGTCGGACGGGATTCCCGCCGAAAGCGCCGAGCGCTCGAAGGGTCAGACGATTTGGACTACTAGTAATCTGTCGCTGGCGGTTGACATGCACGACAGCGCCGAAAAAGTTCCGCAGGCATTGAGTGAGAAGCTGCGTAAAAGCGCGGCCCGGACGGATCGTGTTTTTCTCAAGCTCGGTCACGACCTCGCACCCGGCGGTAAAGGTTTTTTACTGAACGTGGATACTCACACGCTCGAACCGAAAGGGCACGCCCCTTACACGAACATGAACAGCCACGCGGGGACTGCTAATCTTTGCCTGCTGCGGTACCAGCAGACGAGGCTGGATGGGTACAGGAAGTTAGTTCTCGATGCAGCGAAGCTTTACCTTGCCAGTGGTATCGGATCCGGGCACGCCGTCATCGCCAACGAACAGGCTTCGGTGATCTTTCTGCTGCTCGGGGCGTATGAGATGACAAACGATAGAGGCTACCTTGAGCGGGCGGATTTCTTTGCGAAACAGGCCGTCAAGTTGTTCCTGACCGAAGGATCTCCCCTACCTCAGGCAAATACCAAATACAAACACTACGAAGCTGTGGCGGGGCCGGACACACTAATGATGGCCCTGCTGAAACTGCACCTGATCGGGACCAACGCTCCAAAGAAGCCTCGCTTGATCTACTCTCACAGGTGATAAGATGTTATTGTATGTATTCAGGAAAATAAGACAAAGTTTCGTGCTTAGGATTTATAGTTAAAAACCGATATTGTCATCGTCATGTGGCGCTGTAGTAATAGAGAAGAAAAAACGAATTATGCGACTTCAACTTATAGCCTGTAAAGTTATCCAGCGAGAGGCTTACTACTGCGCGGCTCGTTCAAAGAATCTTGTCGATGTGACGCTTATGCCTCAGGGTTTGCATGAAGAGCCGGATAAACTTCGCAGCGAACTTGCGAAGGCTCTTGGTAATACTAAGGACATCCAGGATCGGCGTTACGATGCGACGCTGCTTGGGTACGGTCTGTGTAGTAATGGTATCGTTGGGCTTTGCTGCGGGACGAAACTTGTTGTCCCGCGCGGTCATGACTGTATTACGCTTCTGCTGGGTTCGAAAGAGAAATACCAGCAATATTTCGATTCTCATCGCGGTACCTACTGGTACAGTCCCGGATGGATCGAATCGGGGAAACAGCCCTCGAAAGAACGCTGCGAGAACCAACTAAATGAATACAAAGAAAAATACGGCGACGACAATGCCGAGTATCTCATGGAGACCGAACAAGGCTGGCTCAAGGAATACGATTGGGCTACTTATATTGACTGGGGTCTGGCCAACTCCGGTGAATATAGACAATATACTAAGGACTGTGCCGAATTCCTGGGTTGGAAGTTTGACGAATTAAAGGGTGATCCTTCTCTAATGCAGCGAATGCTTGACGGCGATTGGAACGAGGCCGAATTTCTGGTTATCGAACCGGGACAAAAAATCGCCGAAAACCTCACCACCGATCGGATCATAAAGGCCCAGTGACACCATGCGCACCAGTGAACTCATAGCCGCCCTGTTGTTTATGACCGCCATCATGGCCGTGTATTCGCTTGAGCTTTTATTTCTTGCTCGATTTTCCTTTTGCAAAATAAAACACCGTCCTTGTCATATCTACCGCCGTAAGTTCACCTTTGTAGTACACGTTTTTGCATTTGTTGGTTTGGTTTGTATGGCGTACGGCTCCTTCATTGAGCCGTACTGGATCCAGGTCAATACTTTTACCATCGGCACCGACAAACTTACGAAAACAAGCTTTCGCATCGTCCAGTTTTCAGACTTCCACTGCGATAGAAGACCTGTGAACGAAGAGAAACTAATCGAAATTGTCAACGCCCTCGATGCTGATGTTGTCGTTTTTACCGGCGATGCTCTTAATGAAAGCTCGGTTCTGCCGCGATTCAAAGCGACAATGAAAAGCCTCAAAGCAAAACTCGGAAAATTCGCAGTCCGGGGCAACTTCGAAATCAATTACCACAGGAACCTTGATTTATATAGTGACACCGGATTTCGTGTTCTCGACCGCAACTCGGTCTTTGTGGAAAAGGACTCGGAACGGATAAATATTTCGGGAATAACCTGTCGCTATCCTCACCAATACAAAGAGGTGCTCGGGACCGTCCCGGAAAACAGGTTCAGCGTCTTTCTTTATCACTTCCCCGACCTGGTCGAAGTTGTGGAAGATTTAAACGTCGATTTATATCTCTGCGGCCATACTCACGGAGGCCAGGTCGCGTTGCCATTCTACGGAGCCATCGTGACGCTTTCGAAATTCGGCAAGAAATACGAATCCGGTCTGTACGAACTCGGTCACTGCCTGGCTTATGTCAATCGCGGCATCGGACTCGAACGCAGACCCGCTCCGAAAGTCAGATTCTTCGCCAGACCGGAAATCGCCGTTTTCGATATAGTACCCAAAAAAGCCATGCCATAGGGTCTTGTCATATATCACATTTGCCTTGTCGAAGGGTTGGGTGTCGGCATAGAATAGGGCAATCAATCTAACAGGAAACAATAGAAATCTTTGTAAAGGTGTAAGAGAAGATGAGATATGGTTTGAAACAAAAGAAGGTAATCACGGCCATAGCTGGTGTGGTGTTAACGGCAGTGGTTTTTGGAACGGTTCAAATATGCCAGGCGGGTGAGCCGGTGCCAGGGAGCGGCCAGATGCCTATTCGGTACATCGGGACAGAAAGGCCGGTTTTGGATTATCCGGACGGAGCGCTGGGTCTGGCTGTCGGCGTAGAGTGTCGTCAGGTCTTTCGATGCTCGCGAACGGCCAAGGAAGAAACAGATGGGGTTGGCTGGACTTACTATCACTCGCCGATGCTGACATATTGGAAGGGCAAATTCTATTTGAGTTTTCACGGTACTCCGGCGAACGAGCACCTTGAAGACCACAGTCAGACCGTTCTTTGCAGTTCTGTTGACGGGCGCAACTGGGGCGGACCCAAAATTGCATTTCCCGATAAGGGCAGGTCATATCTGCTCCATCAACGTATGGGATTTTTCGTAGCACCCAATGGGAGGCTTTTGGTTCATGGACACTATGGCTCCCAGCGGAATCCTTTCAATGGACCCGGCAACGCAATCAGGGAGGTGCGCGAAGATGGTTCGCTGGGGCCGGTCTATTTTGTGCGCTATGGTCTCGGCTGGGATGAAGAAAAGGCCAATAAATTGTTTCCATATTATAAGCAGTCTAAGGATAAGAATTTTGTCATAGCATGTGAGGCGCTCTTGGCTAATAAACTCGTAACTGACCAGTGGTATGAGTTGCAACGGGGCCACCCCGAAGGAGCATACGCAAAAGTTGAAGGAGCATCGGCCAGCCCGGGCAAACGCAAGTCACTTTCCTTCTGGCATCGCCCCGACGGTGCTGCAGTTGGCATTTGGAAACGGGCATGGACTTCGTTGAGTTTCGATGAGGGACAGACCTGGACCAACCCCGTGCAGGGAGCAGGCATTCACCGCGCGTTCTCGAAGCACTGGGGCCAGAGAACCGAGGACGGTAGATACGCCCTTGTTTACAGTCTCGATCACCGCAGACGCTTTCCGCAGGTGGTCATTACCAGTGATGACAGCATCGATTATGACAATATGCTTTGCTGCTTCTGGGAGGTTCCGATGATCCGCTACGTAGGGGTGAACAAGGATTGTGGTCCGCAAGTATGTGCGTGGTATCGTCGAGGGCAACGGAGATCCACCAGGCGAGGATATGTGGATAACCTACAGTATGCACAAGGAAGACATTTGGATCAGCCGGATACCCCTTCCGGTGCGGGGGTCGGTGGAGAAACCGGTTACAGACTCATTCAACGACATGAAGCCGGGCGGTGTGGTGACCGATTGGAATATCTATAGTCCCCGCTGGGCTCCGGTTAATGTAGTAGAGTCTCCTGGGCTCGGCAACAAAGTACTCCAACTGCGTGACGCAGATCCTTATGACTACGCTCGCGCGATTAGGATTTTCCCCAATAGCAGCAAAGTCACAATCACATTTAAGGTGTTGGCCAAACAGTCTGACCGGGGCCAGCTTGAGATAGACGTCATGGACGGGCAGGGACGAGCGCCAATTGGTATCCGTTTGCTCAAAGACGGGAAAGTGCAGGTTGTCGAAAAGGCCCATTACGAGAAGAGCCTGAAACGGCGCCTTGTTCGCAGGGAAAAGGTTCGAGATCTGGATTTCACTTATAAAGCAAACACCTGGCTGTCACTGAGGTTGGATATCGACGCTGCGGCCGATACATATTCCCTTATGTTGAATGGGAAGAACGTACTGAAGAACGCAACTTTTGCCCAAACAGGAATCGATTCGGTTGAACGGTTATCATTGCGCACAGGCCAATTCCGTGTCACTGGCAAATTCTCTACTATTTCATCGCCGAGCCAAGCCGAAGACGTGATCGATCCGGCTAACGATAAACCTCTAAAAGAAAAGCGGGCAGCGGCCTACCACATTGACGACGTCTTTGTAGTTTCAGCAAATCAGAAATGAATGAGGCTCAGTGATGTGGCTGACTTGTCATCGAGTTTGGGTTTGGTATTAAGTGCTCGTATCGATTATATTGGTGGTCGATATGGATATGTTAACTACCATCGTTATCGCGGTCGGTCTTGCAATGGACGCCTTTGCGGTTTCTGTTGTTACCGGTTCGGCCTACAAGCAGCTACATATAAAACACGCATTTCGTATGGCTGCTTTTTTCGGAGGCTTTCAGGCGATAATGCCGCTGCTGGGCTGGCTGGCGGGTTTAAGTGTTAAGCAGTACATCGAATCCTACGATCATTGGATTGCATTTGGACTGCTATTCGCCGTCGGAGCAAAAATGATCTACGAATCATTCAAAATAAAAAAGGCAGAAGAAAATCCCGATCCCTCGAACATTCTCGTTCTGCTGGCGCTGGCTGTTGCCACAAGCATCGACGCACTGGCAGTCGGCATCACCCTGTCGCTACTGGCTTCGGCGATCTTTACAACCGTCGCAATAATAGGAGTGATTACTTTCCTGCTCTCTTATCTCGGTGTCTATATCGGAAAAAGGTTCAGCCACTTCTTCGAGATAAAAATCGAAATCATCGGCGGACTAGTCTTAATAGCAATAGGAACAAAAATCCTCTTCCAACACCTCCTCGCTTGAGTGTCTCTATTCCAATGGTTTATAAAACTTCTCCGGTTTTGGGCCCAGGGTATTGCTTAGTGTGCCGAGTTTGTCGATTTTGCATTCGATTACGTCGTTGGCTTTTAGGAAATTTCCTGTTGCCAGTGCTACGCCTTCGGGGGTTCCTGTAGCGATGCAGTCACCGGGTTCCAGGGTCATTAGGTGGCTTAGGAATGATACGATATCGGCGACGTGGTAAATCATGTTGGATGTATTCGAGTTCTGGCGGACCTGGCCGTTGACTGTTAGTGTGAGGTTGAGGTTCTGAACGTCGTCGATCTCATCAGCCGTTAGCAGATATGGTCCCATCGGCAGGAAACCGTCGGCCCATTTTCCGTTTAGCCAGTCGTAAAACTCGTCCCATGGTCGTTCGCTTCTATTTTTTGTAAACGTCACCGACCTGGCCGATATATCATTGCAGATCGTATAACCGGCGACATAATCAAGAGCTTACCCGGCTGTTGAACCGGCGCAAGGAGCTTAACCTGGTCAACGGCAATTGTTGCTTGCGAGGATTCGGCCAAGTGGCCTAAAGTATCAAGACAGCTTTTTCCCCGCTGGAGAATCGTTTTGACACTGCGTGGAGGATTAGCATCGGTCCAATTAGCTGCAATATCAATAATGCCACTGTCGGTCAGTATCCCACACGAGACCGAATCTCCCTTCGAATAACTGACTAATTTCATGCACAGATCCTTCAAATTCCTAATGACAAAGAGAGAACCGCCGGCGACAGGTAATTTGCTTAATTGTGGCGAAACATCGGCACTTTTCGTTTTACGAACTGTATCGGAATACCCTGGGGATCGCGTACTATTGCAATTTCGTCGCCTTCGCTGGTGGTTACGATTTCACCGTCCATTTTCGCGCCGGCACTGATGAGCTTTTGGCATGCGGCTTTGACGTCATCGACCATGAACGCGATATGCAGCTCGTGGTTATTCATTGAAGCGTAATCGGGCACCTTTGCGGATTTGCTGTGATAAAATTCGAACATCATGTTACCGCCGGGGTCCGAGACGAACTGCTTGGAGCCGGGCTCGTCACCACCTCGGAGAATCTTCATTCCCATATTATCCCGGTACCAATGCGCGGTTTCTAACGAATTTTCGACGTTTAGCGCAAGATGCTCAAACCGAATACGATTTGTGCCCATTGGAGACGAATCTGCGTTACAGCCAGCCATTACCAATATACTCAGTACGGCCAACAAAGCCATTATACGAACCTTACAACTCATCTAATTCTCCTTCAATATTTCTAACAATAAAAAAGATGCAAAATAACCATCCCCCCTAATTATCCAAACCAATGCCGAAGGAGGGACTCGAACCCTCACCCTGTCGCCAGGACGGGATTTTGAATCCCGCGCGTCTGCCAATTCCGCCACTTCGGCGTCAGAAATAGCACGTTAATTATTAACCAGACCTGCCCTTTTGTCAATGCCAAATTGAAGGCGTGCTCTTTAGATTGATTTTGCTCATAATCGGCTCCTTGGTGGCCGTAACCTGCGCAGTATTATTGAACGGTCCGCGACTAACAAAGAGCCTCCCGGCTGGGGACTTCGGCACTATATAGGCGTCTTTTCTGTTACAGGTAACAGATTATCGTATTGAACATGCGGTTGGCACTGGATTGAATGACCATTACGAGTTCTATAGCGGCTGCCAAACAACTTTGATGTGTAGGATAATGTTATGCGCTGATTTCGTGTGCCATGTTAGCGCCTTTAGGTATTCTTATTTCCTCGACAAGGGCCTGCACATATTCGGGAGGAGGTGCCGTAAAAGATGAAACAACCAAAGCGATCGCAAAGTTTATTACCATTCCAACGGCACCAATGCCTTCTGGTGAGATTCCAAAGAGCCATTTATCGGGGACATTGGCGGCTGGATTGACAAATTTGTAATAGATGATATAACCGGCCGTAAAAGTGATACTCGCCAGCATACCTGAAATTGCGCCTTGTTTGTTCATACGTTTGGAAAATATACCTAAGAGAATTGTAGGGAAAAATGACGAAGCTGCTAATCCGAAAGCAAACGCAACGACCTGAGCGACAAATCCCGGAGGATGAACCCCGAAATGTCCGGCAAGGACGACAGCAACCCCTGCGGCAATTCTGGAGAAGATCAGTTCCTGTTTTTCAGTAATAGTTGGAATGAAGATTTTTTTCATAAGGTCATGTGAGACTGACGTTGATATAACCAGGAGCAATCCTGCAGCGGTAGAAAGAGCCGCGGCCAAACCGCTCGCTGCTACGAGTCCGATTACCCAATTGGGTAATTGGGCAATCTCGGGATTGGCTAATACCATGATGTCACGATCAACAAAGAGCTCATTGCTCGAGTCAGTGAGGTCATTAGTGATTAGACGCTGTCCATGCGCTCCCGGGCTCGACTGGAATTGGGGCTTGCCCTTAAACACGCTTCCGGAACGGTATTGAATTTTGCCGTCACCGTTCTTGTCGGCCCAGACGATCAGGCCTGTCTTCTCCCAATTCTTAAACCATGACGGGACATTAACATATTCTTTTTCATTGATAGTATTTATAAGATTAGTACGTGCAAATGCGGCGATTGCAGGGGCTGTAGTATATAGAATGGCAATAAAGACAAGTGCGTATCCTGCGGACATCCGTGCATCTCTGACTTTGCGAACGGTGAAGAAACGAATAATAACATGTGGCAATCCAGCCGTTCCTACCATCAATGCGGCGGTAATACAAAAAACATCCAGTTTGCTTTTCACGCCGCTTGTGTATGCGGCGAATCCCAGTTCCTGATTCAGACCATCGAGTTTATCGAGCAAGTAAACACCTTGATCGCCTACGAGTTTACTTCCAAAACCAAGCTGTGGCAGGAAATTGTTTGTCATCATAATTGAAATGAAAATCGCAGGAACTAAAAAGACAAAAATAAGGACACAGTATTGAGCAACCTGAGTGTAAGTTATCCCCTTCATTCCTCCTAAGACGGCGTAGAAAAATACGATTCCCATACCGATTACTACGCCTGTACCAATGCTAACTTCAAGAAATCGGGAGAAGACAACACCGACTCCACGCATCTGTCCGGCAACATAAGTAAACGAGATAAAAATAGCACAGCATACAGCAACCATACGCGCAGTCTGTGAAGGCGCATTTTAATTTGAAGCGCAACGCTTTGCTGTTTTTATCAGCCCGCTTGGGGCGGGCTGGAGTTTATCGCTTTTAGCTACCTGGATAGATAAGAAGAAAAGGCGGTGGTTAAGCCGCC
>SDBT01005737.1_pt1 | contig 20751 bp, 21 predicted proteins | sample 2277101 | NCBI WGS metagenome assembly SDBT01 (sample SAMN10404973, study PRJNA504765) | marine sediment metagenome | isolation source: marine sediment core GS10_PC15, 103 cmbsf | place: Arctic Ocean: Southern Knipovich Ridge | collected 2010 | reverse complement strand
GTCTTGGATACAAGCCACCAGCACCTGAAGCTGTCATTCCATCAGAACCCAAAACAATATTATATGCAAATTAAATCAAATAACCCTAACTTTGATAGTGGTCCAAACATTGGGGGCTGGTCAGTCAGTCAGTCTAGTTTGGAATCTTTTGAATTTAAAAAATTCTTACATCCAGCAAGAATGCCTAATTTGTTGAGTAATATAGACGTCTTACTATATTTCTGTCAGGATAGTCCTATAAAAGACTTTTCGAATATTGTTTGTGAAGCTTTATGGTCAGGTGCCTCAATAATTACAGATCAAACTACGAATTTTAATGATTATTCGAAATATATCGAAATAACATCAGGAGAACAGATTATAAAACTTGATAGAAATAATATTGAAGTTGCTCAGCAACGTGTTGAAGGGATAATTAGGAACTGGAATAATTCATCTCGCCACCACAAAAAAATAAAGTATGGTTTTGATAAATATATTAATGAAAACATAAACATTTACAAAAGATTAGGACGCTAAGTACAAATTTATGTTAGATCTAAGAAATCCTAAAATGGTTTTTGTTGAAATATATTGAAGAAAAACCACCCCATAATGAGGCGGTTTTCTACTATTTTCATTGACAGTTAGGTCACGATTTGGACACGTTTTGCTCTAAGTATTTATATAATTGATATTTAGTTGGGTTGTGTACCCTAATTATACGATTTTATAGTATCCATTTATCATTAATTGAATTGTTCTTAACAAATCGTACTCTTCCGGAATAGCATTTTTTGCCATGACACCGAGTGCGGATATTTCTGCTTTAATTTGTTTAACGAATTCATCAATTGAAATAACTTTTCCACCGCAAAGCTTCTTGCGGGAGGAGGTAATTAGTATGGCGATTTGTTCAAGCGGAGTATCTTTTGATAACCATGGAAATACTTCCTTATAAATATATTCTCGTCCAAAACGAAACTTCTTTTCAAATCTTTCTTCACGTTTTATCCAAGAATGAGCATCTATCGATGGTTCAATGTGTACTAAATGATTGGTTTGCGGATGATATGCAACAATATCCAATTCTCCACCCCAGCCTCCATGAGCCAAACGTCCAACTTTTATGTTTCCTTTAACAAGGTAGCCCTTCCAATCATAATATTGTCTTGTTAATTTTTCTAGATGATTCATATCTTTATATAAAGAATTATCAAGTTACAAAAGATTACTCATTGAATCCCAATTTAGTACACAGAATTCGTAAGTGTTGATATTGCAGTACAATAGTTGGGCTATACACCAAAAAATTAATTTTCAAAATAATGTAATAAATATAAATAATAATATAAATTAGACATATTAGTGGATACATAGTAGAACAATGTTAGAATCACAGATAGACAACTTCTATACAAGGTTTTTAAAAGTTAGATTAATTTTGAATTAAAATATATTAATTTCATATGCGATATTATTTTATATAATTATTAATCGTTATTTTCTAATGTCATGCAAATGATGTTTATTTAAAATTTGGGAGAACAAATGCAGAAACTATTAGTAAGTATCCGCGGTATAAATGAGGCTATTGCAGCAGCTGAAGGTGGTGCACATATTGCTGATGTGGAATATCCTGCCTCAGCATTAGGTACTCCATATCCATTAAATATAAATGCAGTTCGAACAAAATTAAATGAAGCCAATTTTTCGAAAGTCCAAGTTTCAACAAACATTGGTGAAGTTCAACAAGTAAGAGCCTCAGCTTGCCAAGCAGCATTAGGCGTAGCAATAGCCGGTGCAGATTTGATTAAATTCGGCTTAGCTGAACAATCTCCTGAAGCAGCAATTTATTTAGCAAAGAACATTGTCAGAACTGTAAAAAAGTTATTAGATAAACCTAAAAAATTATATCCGGCAGTATTCGTAGATGAAGACATGACTAGATTTTTTAAACCTCTAGAACATGGCATAGATCTTGTGAATGAATCAGGTGCAGACGGTCTGTTAATAGATACATATAACAAGTTAATTGGAAAAAGTTTGCTTGATTACATGTCAATTGATGATATTAAGAAATTTGTAGACGATATGCATTCAATTAATAAAGAAGCTTGGATTGCTGGTTCAGTTCAGGAGTTCGAACTACCTGATTTATGGAAAACAGGCGTTGATGTGATTTGTGTTAGGGGAGCAGCATGTTCTACAACGGAAGGAAAGGGAAGATTTGGAACTGTTAAAGAGGAAATTGTTAAAAAATTAGTAAATACTATTAGATAAAGACAATTCAGTTATGACAAGATTGTCTACTATTTTAAGGTAGTTAAAATAAAAACAAATTAAACTCGATGAGAATAAAAAAAAATAACATTAGAAAACATTAGGTGTTTTAAACATTTTGAACTTGATCTCTCAAAAAATAATAAATCTAAAAAATGGGCAATGATTATTGGAGACAATGGGGTTGGTAAAACTACTATTCTAAGAAGTATTGCACTTGGTCTTAGTGAACAATCAGGCGCGGCAGGTCTTGTGGACGAATTGGAAGGAAATTGGATTAGATTGGGAGAAAAAGAAGCAACTATCAAAATTGAGATTGAACCATTTCCTGGATACAAAGGGGAGGCATTTATCTCAACAATTTTTACTGAAGCAGACGATTTATCTGAGGTCTATGTTGAACAACATTTAACACCAGAAAAACCACGAAAATTTAAATGGAATGATCTATTTGTGTGTGCTTATGGAGCTGCGAGAAGACAATATGGGTCAAGATCGTACTCAGAATATACTGTTACCGATTCTGTTTACTCTTTATTCAATTATGATTCACATCTCCAAAATCCTGAATTGAATATAAGAAGGCTCACTTCATTGGGAATCGAGGAAAGAGATATTTTTAGACGAATTGAAAAAGTACTTATGTTAGATGACGGCTCAATCACTATGGATAAGACTGGGATAAAAATAAGTGGATTTTGGGGTGATCTGACGCCCATGGGTGCAATTGGAGATGGATATCAAGCAACAATTGCATGGATGCTTGATATGTACGGTTGGAAATTACTTTTTGAAGAAAAGGTAAGGGATGCGGAAATAAAGGGGATTATCTTAATAGATGAAATTGAATATCATCTTCATCCAAAATGGCAAAAAAGAATAGTGAAATTATTAGTTAATCAATTTCCTGATTTGCAATTCATCGCAACATCCCATTCTCCATTGGCTGTAGTCGGAATGACTGAATTAGCAGATGAGGAGTGTTCAATAGGATTTTTATATCAAGTTGAAAACTATGTCGAGTCTGTAACCACTACCCCACTGCGACGGAAAAGAGTTGATCAAGTTCTAACATCATATCTTTTTGATTTAGATACAACCGGTGATAATGCAATTAAAGACGACATCGAACGCTATTCGGTATTGTACTCCAAGGAGTCAAGAACTCAAAAAGAAAATTATGAGCTTACCAAATTAAATTCATCCTTAAAATCTACATTAGCATCGGGTGAGACAGATTTGGAAATAAAAGCAACAAAAGCTTTAAATAGAATTATAAATGAATTTTTTGATGAGAAAATAAAATTAATAAAGAATAAAAAATCTCCCATCCACTACGAGTTGTTAAGACAATTGAAAGAATTGTCTAAATAATATGATATTCTTAGAATTCAAAGAACCTGCGAATTCAAAATGGCTACAATGGATTAATGATTGTGAAAAAGCCACCATTCAATTAATCAAAGATTACCAACTAGGAAAAACGCTTAATATATCTAAGGATTTATACAGTAGGCAAAAAGCAATATTTAAAAAGAAACCATTTTATGGCAAATGTGCCTATTGTGAGTCAAGTGTTGATGTAAATTCACCAACTGTTGTTGAACATTTTCGGCCAAAAAAAAGTGTTAGGGATATTAATAATAAAATTGTGAAGGTAAGGGGAAGTGCAGGCAACACTAAAAAACAACATCCAGGATATTACTGGCTAGCATACAAGTGGACTAATTTACTTCCTGCATGCAGTAAGTGTAATACGTGGCATGTCAACAATAAACCTTCAGATAAGAAGATTGGAAAAGGAGAACGATTCCCCGTAAAAAATTACCGTGCACTTAATCAAGGAGATGAAGAACGTGAGGAAGCACTATTAATTAATCCAATGTTTGAAGATCCAGTTAAGCACATATTTATTAATGAATTAGGTGTAATTTGTAGTGAAGATAAATCTATCATTGGGGAAACGGTAATTGATATATTTGGACTAGATATTCGTAAAACACTTGTTGAATTTAGAAAATTAGAGTATGACAACATGACTCTAAGATTTAAGGCTTATGTACATATGGATGATTCTAATCCAAGAAAAATTGAGGAATGGAAAAAAATCAAAAAAATACATAACGGGAAACATCCCTATACTTTAGCGGCAAGACAAGCAATATCGGACGTTATCGAATTAATTAATAAATCAGTTAAAGGTTTTCCAGTTAATGTCTGTAAATAATACCTACTATGGTAAAGAATTAATACTGGATCTTCACAATTGTGATCCCTCAACTTTCACAAGAAAAAGTATAAAAAAATTCTTTAAACAATTATGTGAAAAAATTGATATGGTGGCAGACACTTTATATTGGTGGGATGATAATGATCTCGCACCAGAATTACACCAAACTGAACCACACACTAAAGGTACATCAGCAGTCCAATTTATATTAACAAGTAATATTACAATTCATACATTAGACATATTAGGTAACGTATATTTAAATGTATTTTCTTGCAAGGATTTTGATGCTAATCTAACAATCAAATTTTCAGAGAAATGGTTTAAAGGTAAAACTGTTAACTCTCAAGTAATTGACAGAATATAGAATATGATAAATCAATCAAAATTGATTACATTTGAATATTATATAATAGCATAGTGGGCAATATTAAATGAAACTTTACGAAAAAGATTTTAAAATTCCAGTACGGACTAAACACGTCAATTTAATCCCATATTTACATGAACATATTAATGGGTTAGAGAAGGAAAATAATATTCCTATTCGATTTGTAATAACTGAAACAGATAAAGATTTTTACCATTGTGAATTGGGTTTTTTATCGTCCAACGAATATCAAAATGAAAATTCTATCTTCAAATTTAGTCAAAGATCTGGTGAAAATACTGACAAATTTAATGTTGTATTACTCGTTCCAACAGGAATCGGAGCAGAAATTGGTGGACATGCAGGGGATGCTACACCAGTCACAAAATTAATCGGTGAATCCTGTGACACATTAATAACTCACCCCAACGTAGTAAATGCTTCAGATATCAATGAAATGCCTGATAATGGATTATATGTTGAAGGAAGTGTTATTACCAGGCTAATGATGGGAATGATTGGACTTCAGAAAGTTCGGTCAAATAAGGTAATGGTTATAATTGATAAACACCCTGATGATATTTTCACCAATGCGGCTATTAATTCCGTAAGCGGGGCTCGAGCAGCATATGGATTTAACTGCCCACGAGTAGTTGAACTTGATCCACCTATTAATATGAAAAGTATATACACTTCTTCTGGTCGAGCAGGTGGGACTGTTGAAAACATTGAGGGATTATTCCAAACACTTAATGATTATAAAGATGAATATGATGCAGTAGCAGTTTCCTCTATAGTAGATTTACCGCTCAGTTATCACATGAAATACTATAAAGGTGAGGGTAAAATGATCAATCCATGGGGCGGGGTTGAGGCTATATTAACACATAGTATTTCACATTTATATAACATTCCATCGGCACATGCTCCAATGATGGAATCTTTAGAGGTATCTAATCTAGATCCTGGGGTGATCGATCCTCGAATGGCAGCCGAAGTTGTATCTGTTACTTACTTACAATCGGTATTAAAAGGGCTTCAAAAAAGTCCGCGAATTATTAGTGATCCGGATAAAATAAGTAATAATAATGTTATTTCTATTGAAGATGTATCTTGTTTAGTTATTCCAGATGGTTGTGTGGGATTACCAACTCTTGCTGCATTGGAACAAGGTGTTAAAGTAATTGCAGTGAAAGAGAATTATAACATGATGAAAAACGATTTAAGAGCCCTTCCTTGGAAACATGATCAGCTATATATAGTTGAAAATTATTGGGAAGTGTCAGGGGTGATTAATGCAATAAAAGCAGGAATTACACCTGAATCTGTAAGAAGACCACTAGCTGAAACAAAAGTTGTATTAAATCAAGCAAGTACATCCAAATCTTCAGATAAAAAACATCCCCAAAACGATATTAAAATTCCAAGGGACTCTCGAGTATTGTAATTTGTAATTATTTCTTTCGGAAATGATAGTGAAGTGTGGAAGTGGTTGGATCAGCTTCGAAGAATTTTAAAGCGAAATTATAAACTTCTAGGGGATCGTGATATTTACAAGAGAATATATCTAAGTATGCATTATTAAGTACTTCCGCAAAGTGGCCAGAGATTAAGGAAGTGTCAATTAACTGTACCATTGAATATCCCTGAATTTCTTTCTTTTCACCATAATGGACTATCTGACAATCGCCCATCCTAATCACATTTAAAAGTTTGCATAGGTCGATAGTAAAAGTTTTTATATGATTAGCATCCCGTATAAACTTAGGGTTACACGATCTTAAGTCTACACTTGTTGTTATTCCCCAACTATTTTTCTCACGATAAGATTTATCTATATTATCGGAATGCTGTATCTGCGAATGTTTTTTATTCATATTCATTTGTAATTATATCAATGCTAATGTAGACCCCAATTTCTGAAACTATCTATCTTTATATTTATTAATCAATGGCACCTCTTCCACTATTCCTCGAAAATGATCAACGTAAACGTTGTCAATTAACCATTGTTTTTCATCTTCAATTTCAGCTTTATCAAGTCTTTTCCACCAATATTTTCCATCCCATCGATACTTATTTGCTTTTACTCGATCTTTAAGGTTAAATGGACAATCGCGCGCAATAATTTTATAGTATGGGATTCTAGAATTTTCGACTAATTCTAATATTGGTTTATCTTTAGCATAGTGTGGATGCGTAACTAAATGAATTAATGCATCGACATCATTCATTGCTCTATGTGAGTCGTAATAAAAACCATGCCAGACACATAAGAGTTCTTGCTTGTTATTTGGGAATCCTCTGTGTAACCAATCAATATCTGAGATTGAACACCCCCATAGCTTATCTTGAGAAACAGGTAAAGATCTGTCGACAAAAGCTCTGTCGAAACTTGCATTATGAGCTACTATTAAATTAGCTTGAGTAAATATTCCATCAACAATTTTCCAATCGATACTTTTTCCCTTCACCATTTCATTCGTAATTCCATTGATGAGACTAATCTCTTCTTCGATTGTTTGCATCGGATCTTGGAAAGATTCATATAAATTTAAAATTTGAACAACCTCACCTGACTTCGAATTGATTTGAATTAACTTTACTGCTAATTCAATAATTTTATCCTCAGATTTATCCACTCCAGTTGTTTCTGTATCTAAAAAACAAATTGATTTAAGATCACTAGGATTATCATCTCTGTTTTTCGCACTTAACTTTAAATCCTCGCCATTATACTTATAAAGTTCAATGGTCTCACCTGTTTTTTTGACTGAATCGATAAAGGTCATTATTCCTCCTAAGATGACTTACTATTGAGCATAAAGGATATATTATCTTTTCATGTATGGCGAAAGATATCCATGGACTTCTTCATCCTGTATGTGGGCAATAAGTTGGTCCAACAACTTAATGTCATAGTATTTTTCAAGAATATATCTATATAGGGATAACTGTAATGAGTAATGATTAAAATTACAGTCTAATATATTCTCAGTTACTAATTTAATCCCGGTTTTTCCCTTATAAGATGAAGTGTCGATTCTTTTAGATGTTTTCCAGTCGATTATATTGTAAAAATCAGTTTTTCTATCTCTAACTAATAAATCAATTGTGCCAGCTATTTTTAGTTCTTTACTATATACAATAACTTCAGGATACACATCGAAATCAGATTTCATTAAATACCGTTGTAGCCATTTATACCCCATTTTTGCTTTTAGTTCAGTAGGCTGTAATCCAGATTTTATGCATTCCTCGATTTCTTTATGGACTAATGTACCATGATTTGCACTGTTATCCCATTCTGCTATTAAGGAATCGACTGATCGATCACGATACTTTGGGTTGGTTGCAACTAAATTAGTGGCGATCCTATTAGCTTCAAATTCCTCGAAAAATCCTCCAACAAAACTTGTCACACTAGTAAATTCAAGATCAGGTTCAGATGAAAGGCTGTATCTATGAGATTCCTTTTCTAAAGTAATATTATTATTGAATAATTCATTCATTTCAATGGCTCATAACATTTAATTTAATAATTTGGGACACAAATTATTCAAGTAGCATTCAGCACATTTTGGATTTTTTGGTCTACACCATTTCCTACCAATTTCCCATGCGGATAAATCAAATATTCCTGGATAAGTTGGATTTAGTTCACGGGCACAATATATTAAATCGTCAACGGAGGCATTTTTATTAATATAGCCTATCCTTTTAAATACTCTTTTTACTTGGACATCAGGAGATATATCTATACAAAGTCTATCCCTAATAGGAATTTTAAAATCTCTTACTAAAATATTGGTAGCCATTGTTGCAATCTTAATTCCTACGCCTTCAAACTGTAAAAACCTCCGAACAATTGTTGCACTTGAAACATTTCCGGTCCAAATTAATGCTGCATTATCTTTATACTCGTTATGAATTTTAGAAACACCCAGATAAAAATATTTTGCCATAGCATTATTAAATCTGTGCAGTGAATTCTCATGAAATAGATTTAAATAATCGTCTATTGAAAGTTCTAATAAACCATTAAATTTATAGTTGTTAATCTTTTCGGCAATTTGATACGGAATTAACCAAGCTTTTTCAGCTTTAATCTGTCTATCCATTATGCAGGCTAATGCATAATAGTGGGGATAATATTTTATATCATTAAGATATCTATTAGCTATTTCATTTTCCGTGAATTTATTTGGTGCAGGAGGGTCTTGTAAATATTTATTTCCTCTTCTAATTAGAATGTCAGTTATGATTTTTATATTATTCATAAACTAAGTGTAAATAGTTCGTAAGAATTCCGTTATGCGAAATTACAGAAAAAATAAATAATATTAAATGTTGGGTATGAAGCCGAACTAACAGTAAATAATAATTGGATTTATGGATTGACGTAATACCGGCGTTTTAAAATGGACTTTAAAAATGGTGTGAATAGGTTTTATTTGGATGTTTCGATTACACAACCCAACTATGTAATCAATGAGTTAATTTTCTTAACCCTATTCATAATGTCATCATAAGTTTTTAACTCAACCCATTTAGGTAAAGTACTTTCAAGCTTTATTCTTTCAACATCTGAATGAAATGAATTACTTCGACCAATAACTAATATTAGTCTTGGTCTATAAGCATCAAGTTTGTACTTAACACCAAAATTCTTTCTATTACCGGTACTTTCAAACCAATCTCTATAGTAATTTAATTGTCCAATTCCTTCTTGTACTTTGTCAAAAAATCGCACTCTGCTTTTTTGATTTCTTACTAAGTTGAATGATGGTTGTTTGATATCTAAAATATCACAAAAGCGAGTATCAATCTTTTCCAGAAAGAAATCAGGTATTAGTTTCTGACCATTATCTTCATGTAAAACTAATTGTGAATGAATATTTGTGTATTCTCCAAGAATAGTTAAAAACTCGGGGTACTTTTCAAAGAATTCCTGATAATGTTTCTCGTGTTGCTTGTTGTTTAACAAATACTCCAACTCATTTATCGCATTTAAGTTAAATGCTTTTGGCTGAATTAAATTTGCTCTTGACAACCAATCTATTTGTTTATCTCGAATATCATAGGAACCAAAATAACCAAAGGGCAAAACCTTAATATTATTTCCATCATGATAAATGATTAGTTGTTGGTCGTTAAATGAAGGGTCAAAGAATTTGATCTTTGAAATACTTTTTTCAACTTTTAATGAAAATTGTTTAACCTGATCGTCAAATTTGTCTGAAACAACTAATCCAGAAGCTTTAGCTAAATGACGAACTACTAAATTGTTTTTCTCGTAATTATTGTAATCAGATCCCCCCCCAGTATGTTTACTTGAATTAATAATTCCACTAATTAATAATCCAAGGTTCAATTCATTTTTAGCCCTAACAGAAATTGCAGCTTCAGAAAATTCTTTTTGGTTTCTTCTTCTATTACCAATAATTCTACCCTTATCAAAAATAGCAGAAAAAGCCTTATTCCATTCCCAGGTTTGATAGTCATACCAACTTTCAGGTGGTTTCCTATACTCTCTCCCCCATCCAAATTGTTTTATTAATATATTTAAATCAACATCTAAATCTTCATACAAACTATTTATTGATGGAAGTACTTTCATCAAATTTAACCAGGCATCTCGCACCACAAGAGAATAAATTCTGGTGGTATTTATTCTTTCAAGAATCTGAAATACACGCTCTGATATTAGAATCTTATCTTCAAAGAATTCATTACAACCTAGCTGAATATTTTCTCTATACTTAATAATTTCTGTGCGATTATTTAATAGTGCCTACCTGTTGTGTGTATGAGCAGTAATACCGATAGGAAGCATTGTTTCATATATGATGTTAACATTAGTATCGTTTTTTGATTCCTCTTAGAAAATTGAAGGCTTCCTTTAAATCAATATTATTGTTAAACAATTCATTTATTTATTTATCTAAAGCTTAAATTAATACTGTATTTAATGTAAAAATATATCTATTTTTTAAGTAGCTATACAGTAAATACGATAATTATATCATTTTTAATTTAATTATTTATTAGTCATTCAAAAGCGACTGATTGGAGAATCATATGAAAAATTTGAAGTTTGGACTTTTATTTCTGGTAATTATTGCTGCAGTAATCTTTTTTGTACTTCCTGAAAATGAAAAAAGCATTCAAAACACTGTCCGAGTTGGTTACCTACCTTCCCTTGCTGCGAGTCCATTATATGCAGGAATAGTTAATGGGTACTTTAAAGATGAAAACCTGGATGTTAAAATTAGCGAAGTATACTCAGGTCCAGAGTTGGTAAATGCTTTACAAGGAAAGGGTATTGATATTGCTTTTGGTATAGTACCGCCACTGATTATGGCTCGATCAAAGGGCATAAAAATACAGAGCATATATGGTGCAACAGTAGATGGTGCGCATGTAAAAGAACATAGAATTTTGTTACATCCTGATTCAAAAATTCAAAAGGGTTCGGATCTTAAAGGGAAAAAAATTGCGGTAGTCGCCGAAGGAACTTCTGATTATTTTGGACTTGTCCAATATCTAAATAAATATGATTTGACCATTGATGATGTAGATATTATTAAGACACCTCATCCTGAAATGATATTTGCTATCGCAAGTAAATCTGTTGATGCTGCGTGCAGTATTGAACCATTTATATCTATTGGCGAAATTCAGAAGAAAGTTAAAGTATTTGATTTCTATTATCCCGATAATCCCACCGAAATTGGGACATATCTGGCAAATGAAAGTTATATTAATAATAATCCTGAAATTATTAGAAATTTTTCTAGAGCACTTAATAAGGGAATTGCGTTCTCGAATGACCATCGTAAATTGCGTGAATTATTACCTAATTTGGAAGCACATGGAATAAAATTTAAGTTGTCGCCTGAAGTTGCAGAAAAAGTAACAATTATGGAATTTAGAAATTCTCTCTCTTCTGATGGGATTCAAGATATAATGAATCAGCTAATAAATTTTGGAGATTTAGATTCACCAATTGATGCTGAAAGTTGTATTTATAAAACTGTTGAAAAGTGATCCATAATCCAATATTAATAGTCGACAATTTATCCAAAATATTTCATAACGATAGTTATGATCTCAAGGTGCTCGATAATATATCGTTTGAACTTGGGGCTGGAGAATTCCTAAGTATCGTCGGCCCCACCGGTTGCGGTAAAACCACTTTACTTGAAATTATTGGTTCATTAAAAACTGCTACCGGTGGAAAAGTGGAAATTAACGGAAATGTCCAAAATAATGATCATTCTGATTTAGTATTATTTGTTTTTCAGCAATATAATAGAAGCATGCTACCATTTTTAACTGTAGAAGGAAATATTAGATTTGTGCTCGAATCGATACCAAACCTTCTACCTGCTGATAAAAATGATAGAATTAATGAATCACTTGAGATTACAAAGTTAGCGGATTTTTCTGATTATTATCCATGGCAGCTATCAGGGGGAATGCAGCAACGTGTAGCGTTTGCTAGAATTGTAGCAGCAAGACCCAAAATTGTTTTGCTTGATGAAGCCTTTGGATCCTTGGACACACAAACCACATATGAACTAGAAGACGAATTATTGGATTTAGTTAATAAATATAATTTAACAACAATATATGTTACACATGATATCGGTTCAGCTTTATATTGCGGGAATAGGATTTTTACTCTTAGTCCCATACCTTCAAAAATTATATCTGTTATTGAAAATGAAATTTCCTATCCTAGGCATCAAATTGAAACTAGAAATGATGTTAGATTTCTAGATTATCGTAAAGAGATTTATTCCTTAATTATTAATAATGGATAAAAATTGAAACTTAATAAAAAGAGTTTTAGAGCATTCTATTTACCTATTGGAATATTAATTTTATGGGAATTACTTGGACAAGCTAGATATTATATTGAACCTTCATTAATTTGGTTTGGATTCAATCCGGATAATATTCCTGAATACTCTTCCTTTTTTTTACCAGTGAGCAAAATATTCCCACAATTTATAAAAATAATAATCGATGGTACTATTCTGGAATATTTTTGGGATACTTTATGGAGATCGATTGTTGGATTTGTGCTAGCTACAATTTGTGGCATATTTATTGGAATCCCAATAGGTATAAAAAAGAAGAATGAAGAATTACTACTGCCAACAATTGATGCATTAAGAACAATTCCTCCAGTTGCCCTACTTCCATTAATTATTTTATTATTTGGTATAGACGATTCAATGAAAATTGTATTCATTTTTATTGGCAGTATTTGGCCAATAATAATTAATACAGCCCAAGCCATTAAATCAGTCGATCCGATGTATTTAAAAGTTTCAGATAATGCTGGGCATTCAGCTAAATTTAAATTAAGACGTGTAATCATTCCCGCCTCTCTTCCTGGTATATTTGCGGGTATTAAAATTAGTTTGTCAATAAGTGTAATATTGTCAATTGTCGGAGAAATGATGATTGGTAATACAGGCTTGGGATACTATTTAAATTATGCTAAGAGAAATTTCGAATACGATACCATGTATGCTACTATAATCATCATTGCAATGCTAGGTTTTGCATTAAATAGAATTATTAATGCATTAGACTATAAATTACTGTCATGGTACTATAAGAGCCGAGATGCACAGCTGGACTATTAACCATTAAGATAAAAAATATCTTGGAAAAATACATAATTCAAAACCTGGAAATATTTATTGATGAATCAAACGCAAATGTATTTAATCCTCACCCAATAACAACTCTTCTAGCAAATTCAATTGAAGTTAATTCAAATGATAAAGTTCTTGAAATTGGTTCAGGTTCAGGATTAATAGCAATTACTGCAGCCAAACTTGGTGCTAATCAAGTAATCGCATCAGATATATCTAGCATCTCTTGCAAATCAATAAGAAAGAATACAAAAATAAATGGACTAAATGGGGAACTTGTTGTTGTTGAAGGAGATATGTTTGAGCCGGTTTTAAACAAACAATTTGATGTTATTATATCTAATCCGCCTTGCATGCCATTTCCTAATAACACAAAATATATAAATGATGGATTAACATTAGCTGTCCATGGAGGAAGGGATGGCACACAATCAATGTTAAAATTTATTAACGCTGCCTCAAAATATCTTAGTGGATCTGGGATGATATATATACCAGTCCCAAAATGGAGTAATTGGAAAAAACTAATGATTACCATTAGACAAAAATATAATTATTCCATAATAAATTATGGTGAAGTCCCGTTTTACCTAGCTGAATATAGTAGTGAGTTTTATGACCATATTATGAAATTACTTAAAAAAGGATTAGTCGAGCTGAAATCAAAAAATGGGAGATTAATAGCAGAAATCCAAATTTTAAAATTAACAATGAAATAAATATGACAAATACAGACACATACATTGACTATTCATCATCAACAATTTATTTTACCTTTTCTTTTATTCTTGATGACAACAATAAAGGTTTTTCAGATTTGGTTACAAGATTAGGAAGTTCTTGGAAACGAATATTAGATGGTAAAGAAAACCCAGATTATAGACGAACAGGTGTTACTCCCCTTATATCAATTTACCATAAAGATCGTTTGAATAAAAAAAAGACAATGTATAGTGAATTTGGAATATGGAAAACCATACACTCTATAAGAAAGACTGCAACAATTGAGTATTATCTTGATAAAAATTTTGAAGGTAATGTGAATAGAAAAAAAATAAACTATGATAAAAGTAAATTAGAATTAATGGAAAAAGTAAATGTAAAAATTTCAACAACAGCCAGAATATTTTATAATGGATCGGGCTGCATTACATTTGAAGTTCAGACGCTGGATAAGGTAGACTGGAGGACCAATAAGATAATTTTATCTTTAAGTAAAAGAGTAACCAATCAAATTGGGATATCAAAATTAAACGATGATTTTTTGTTTGACCATTTTTATAAAATAATTAACAATGAGTTTATTGATAAAAATATTCACTTAAAATGTGAAAGCATAACAAGTTACCAAAATAATCCTTGGGAAGGTTATGAAGAAGGATTAAGTCCCCAAAATCCGAATATTTTTATAGTATTATTGACAAATGAAGAACCTGGATTTTGGGATTTAGATTTTGATGAAAATGACAATTCAAATTTCATAAAAAATAAAAATAAAGAATTGGCGAATATTCTACTAAATATTGTACCCCACAAGATTAATAGTGTTGATAACAAAATTCATATCGACCATGTTAGAATTCCTTACGGCATTAGAAATGAAAATAAACTTTTAAAAAATATTTCCTGGGATAACAAGATGTTTATTTCAACCTATCGCCAATTTTCAATTCTGGTTTATACTAATAATGAACCATCAAATACATTTATTGAAAGATCTATGCTCGATGCTGTGGAGCTTATCTATAGCAGTTGGTATTTCAGTATAATTTTTAGTGCACTTTTGGATGAAAAAATTCACAAGTTCCGAAGTGAAACACAAAATGATAATTTAGAGATTCTTAAAGATATTCTTGAAATGAGGAAATTATTTGCATACTTCATGCATAATCCAATTAACTACAGATATGTGGGGGGCTCAATAATTGATTTAGTTAATGAATCAGAAAGTGATTTAAGGATAAATGAATTAAAGGATACAATTGAAAAGAAGTTTAAGCTTGTAGATAGTTTATATGACGACCAGATGGAGATAATTAAACTAAAAACTTATAGAGAAACTTTTGAAGATCCAAAATATCAGAAAAATCTAGAATATGCACAAGAACAATTAAACAAAATAAGAAACAAGTAAACTAAATTAGAAAATTGATGGATTATAAAGAGTACATTGATGAATTTGAGTCGTTAAAAGTTGGATTATATAAACATCAGATCGAGCATGAAAAAATTAGAAAAAGTGCACATGTTCTAAAACTAGCTAAAGATCATACTCTTATTAGAAAGTTGAAAAGTGAGTTAGATAAAATTACTGAATCACTAGAAAGTGCCAATAATCGTATATTAGATTTGGATACTAACAAATCAGCACCCACTGATATCCAAGAAATATGCAATGGATTATTAGTGAATGGACATACGTTTTTATCTTTTGATTATTATTCTATCAGACTCAAAGAATTGGATTCTATAGAGGAACGGGTACGTGAAGGACCAAAACAAATAGAGTATAAAAATAATCTCATTAAGGATTTGAAGAGACTTGCCAAAATTGAACGAGAATTCTATATATTTGAAAATCCTTATTTAAGGGATGAAAATTATTTATCTAGAATTGAATGGGACCGAGGTTTTATTAAGGATATAAAAAAGAAAATTCGATTTTCCCAAATTGATGAAGTATCAATTATTGAAAATCACTGTAATGATGTTGAGTTATATTTCCGCTTATGTGATACTATCATTAAAACAGGAAATAAAATCGCTAACTATCCTAATATAAAAAAAGAGGTTGAAGAATTTATTAACTTGCAATTTATTCCTTCTTTGAGTGGTTTTATAGGGTATACGGCTGATACCCAATCAAGCAAAAACAAAGGAAGAACTGATTTAGTTGTGACAGAAAGTAAAACTAACCGTAATATATTAGTTGCAGAGTTTAAAATATACAAATCATTGTCAACAATTCATGCTTCGATAGATCAATTATTTAATTATTTACATTCTATGGATATGTTTACAACATTGATAATAATAAATCGAACTAATAAAAATTATGAAAGGTTAATTAATAATATTAATCATAAAGTAAAATCTCACTCATTGTTTCATAAATTTATCGGTGAAAGAATAAAATCATTGTCATATTCTTACTTATTCAATCATCCATTATCAACTAAACATATTTTATTAGAAATAATAGTTTTCAATTATTACAGCGATAATGGATAAACGACCAAATATTCAGCTAATCTATCCAAAACATAATTTCGGTTATCTTGCAGATCGAGAAAACATCAATTTGCCTCCACCGCTGGGTATTCTCACTCTGGCATCGTATTTAGAGAAAGAAGTCCCCAAAATAAATATTGAATGTTTTGATGGTAATAGAATTTCCGATGAAAAATTGATTTCGAACATAGATTCTGATATTGTTGGTATATCGACTGTATTCAGTAACTATTATTCTGGAATTTGTCTGGCCAAAAAATTAAAAACAATTAATCCAAAATGTACAATAATATTCGGTGGTCCTGGTGTAAATGGCATTGAAACTAAAATATTAAAAAATAATCAATATATCAATTATGTTTTTTCGGGAGAATCAGAACTAGGTCTTTCAGATTTTATTAAGGGATTCGATAAGCAATTAATACCAGGTTTATGGTATAGAGATGGAAATTGTATCAAGAACAATAAAAATATTGAGATTAAAGACTTAGATAAAATACCCTTAATAACTTTTGATACATTAAAAACATCATATAATTGGATTGAGGACGTTGCCAATAATTCAGCTTTTCCAATATCTGGGATAAGAGGATGTCTTAAAAAAAATAGATGTGAATATTGTTCATTACCTTCTATCTCTTATAGAAGTTTGAGCCCAAATAAATATTGGGAACGGATTCAATATTTTTCAAAGACTTATGGTATTAATAGATTTTTTGAAACAGGTGACACGTTTAATACATTATTTGCAAAACAACTATCATATAATAAACCTAAGTCAGGTCCATTTCCGAAACTTAGGATTTATAGCTATCCCGGATTAATTAATGAAAATAATATTCATTATTATCTAGATATTGGTGTAGACAATGTTTTTATCGGTATTGAATCCATTTTAGTATGGGGTGAGAATGGTACTAGTAATAGGAAAAGAGGTAAAACAATAGATATTATTTTTAAGGAACTAGAACTTTTAAGTAATAATGGGATTAAGGTTATGCCCTCATTCATTCTTGGATTACCGGGGGAAACAACAGATACATTAACGAAAAATATTGAAATAATATCTACTATTTCAAAAATAAAAGGGGTAAAAGAGTACTTGATTAATTCACCATTCCCATTACCAAATTCGGAATATTTTGATTGGTGTACTAAATCATCAGAAATTGTTAACAAATATTATAAAATAACAGGGTTTGATCTTAGAAAAATCGATCATATCGATTATCATTTGTTATCAAAATTGTTTGTTGAACAATTCACAACAGTTAGTTACAAAAGTATAACAGATACGATTAAGCAATTAGAATCTCAATTTCAAAATCAAATAGCATCTTTTGGTCTTTTGAATAATGAAAAGGAGAAAAATCATCAATTGAGGTATCTAAATTATAAATAACAGCTATAAAATTTACCAATTCTAATGCTGAATATTGGTATGAGCAGATACTTAAATAAACAGAAATAAAACAATTAATCGAGCCTGAAAAACTAATAGCAAGAATAATATAAATATGAAATTAAAAGTATTTTTATCTAGCAGAAATAATGACACAATAAAAATTGGCGGTGTAGCAGGTGATAGCTTAACTAAAATCAGAGTTTGGCTCAAGGAGGAACTAGAAAAAATCAAAATATTTGATAATGATTTTTTAGATATCCGAATAAATGAATCATTTGGTGCACCTGCAACAAGGGATAGTTATGATGAATGCCTAAAAGAAGTAGAGAGCTCTGACTTTTTCATCAGTTTGTACAATGGCGGTGCTGGTTGGGCTCCAAAAGGAATTGATTTAGGAATATGTCATGCTGAATTATCAAAAGCTTTGGGCATTTCTATGAGGAAAACAGCAATAATTAATATTGAAAAGTTTTTCGAAATCAAACCTGCTAATAAATCAGAAGGAAAAAGGAATGAAATATTTAATAAATATGTAAAGTTATTGAATCGCTTTAATAATCCATTAAAGGTGATTGGGGAACAGACAAATGATAATTTCAAGATAGAGCTTTTAGATTTAATTAAAAAAGTAATATACAATCATTTATCCGATCGAATAAAAATTTCTAATAGTTATTATAGTTTATCTGGCAATAATAAAGTGTCATTAGATTGGAAAAAATTAAAATATTCTGATAGGAACAAACTAATAACAGAAAAATTAAACTTCCTTATTTTAAATAGTCCCGAATTTTCATCATTTATTACAAAGACGTTTTCAATTCCAGATAATATGTCTATTGAAGATGCTAAAGCATATACAGGGCGGCCATTTTTAAAAGACCATGATGTTGTACTATCTCTTAAAGGAAAACCTCGTGGACCCGTTCATTTTATTGGCGTATATGGTAATGCAACAGAAATACAAGTTAAAAACTTAATCGGGTTTCCAGATATAAGTGCTATACGAGGTGATTTTGGACTTTATGTTTGGGAACAGAATACACACCTTCAATTAGTGTTTTTAGTGGGCTGTAAAACTCCTGAAGCAATTGAATCAAACTTCTGGTTATTCAACAATTGGTGTGACTCTACAGGAGAGTTTGATAACATCAAAAGGAGAGCAGAGGCAAGATTTCACATTTTAAAAGCAATAAATAAAGCAAAAGAAATTGCTTCAATAAAATAATTTCATTTTTAGCAATTTCATGTAAAGTAACAAATGATGAAAAAACAGGGTCGATTGGTGTTGCTATTAACGTACCTGAAGAGTTTCTCGAAACAGCTATAGCTGTAAGTTTAGAGAGCGAAGCATTTAAAACAGTTGAAATTAACATTAGTAATACTCTCACTAGTCATACTATAAAAAATGTTGATATTGGACAATGGACTGTAACAGTTAATCTAATTAATGTTGATGGGTTAGTTCTATACACCAAAAGTTTGAGCGTTACTGTAAATAAAGACGAAGTCTCGACACTTACTTTTGAAAATTTTACAATTACAGATCCAGAGCCGGGTAATTGGACTGTAGAATTATTTGGCGCAAATGTGTCTGTTGACGGAGAAGAAGTATCGTTAACTATAACGGGAATACCAACTGAACCGATACAAACAATGGTAGTTGATATAAAACCTGAAGATGATAATAACACAATTAATTGTCAGAACATGAATGGTAATATACCTGTAGCAATACTGACAACAAATGAGTTTGATGCGATGAGCATTGATCATTCTACAGTTAGATTTGGTAAGTACGGTAGCGAAGCAGCAGAAACTCATGTTAAGAAGAAAACCGGTGAAGTTGAACGTCACGAAGAAGATGTCGATAATGATGGCGACATTGATTTGATATTCCATTTCAAATATGGTGAAACAAAACTTGAATGCAGCGATGATTTTGCTGTATTAACAGGTTCTACTTATGATGGAATATTCTTCACAGGTGCAGATAAGATTCAGAGTGCAAGTAACAATGAATCAGCGGGTTATAAATCAATCATTTGGGATGGTCTTGATGGAAATGGTAAAATGGTTAGTGGTGGCATTTATATCTATAATCTTAAAGCTGGAGACTATAGTAGAAGTAAGAAAATGTTGTTCCTGAAATAAGAATATCATATATATCTATGTGGAAAAAGGCTGTCTTCCAACTAAGGATGACAGCCTTTTCATTGGCAGGTTCCCTACACTATCCCTACATTATTCTGTAAATGCCTGATATATAGGACACTTCTTCTGGCTCATAACCCAAAGGTCGTAGGTTCGAATCCTATCCCCGCTACTCTATAGAAGCCCATGTTTTGTTGTTAGTAGCGGGGGTTTCGTACTTTGTAGAAGGTTTTTATCTTATTAAATGAATCAGTCAAACAAGATCAAATCCAATCAAATAAACTGGATTGTGGACACGGAAATTGTGGACACACTTAAAATATTGATGATGTTTCTCCTCGACAAAACCAATTAAAGCGCTGCCTTCACACGGCAGTGCCATTATAGAAACATCCTTTTAACACAAGGACTCGATACTATGCTA
>SDBT01005736.1_pt1 | contig 20757 bp, 44 predicted proteins | sample 2277101 | NCBI WGS metagenome assembly SDBT01 (sample SAMN10404973, study PRJNA504765) | marine sediment metagenome | isolation source: marine sediment core GS10_PC15, 103 cmbsf | place: Arctic Ocean: Southern Knipovich Ridge | collected 2010 | reverse complement strand
AAAGATTAGTTACTGAAGAAGTTGTTGATGCAAACACTGTTGAAAATAGATATGAACTCCCACCAGTTAAAGATACATATTATGTTGGATTTGTTGATCCTTCTGGTGGTAGTGCTGATAGTTTTACTCTTGGTATTGCTCATTTAGATAAAGAAATTCATATTTTGGATTTGGTACGTGAGGTTGTACCTCCTTTCTCACCTGAGGATACCGTTAAAGATTTTGCTAAAACTCTAAAAAAGTATGGTATAAGTGAGGTAACTGGAGATCGGTATGCAGGTGAATGGCCGAGAGAGAGATTTAGATTTGAAGGGATACATTATAAAGTGTCAGTTAGGACTAAGTCTGAAATATATAAAGAAGTATTACCTTTGTTAAATAGTGAACAAACTGAGTTGCTTGATCTTGAAAAGATGAGAATTCAATTACTAAGCTTAGAACGTAAAACTTCAAGAGGTGGAAAAGATAGTATTGATCATCCTCCTGGCGGACACGACGATGTTATAAATAGCGGAGCTGGTGCTTTGGTTGAATGTCATGTCGGTGGAGTTGAGTTGTGGTAGATATTAGGGAGGCTCTTCCTGAACTTGATGATCCAGAGTTTAATAGAGATCTTTTTATGACGGGTTTTGATGAGCCTCATAAAGAGGTAAATTTTTTAATCAATGTTATGTCTAGAAGACACTTTTGGTCAAATGAAAGTAAATCAATACAATTACAAGATGTTATTCTTGGAGTTAAAAAAGATGATGGTTTTGATGGTGTTCTAAAATATATTTTTACTTATATCAATAATAATAACCCTATGAAATCTGAAAGAGAGAGACTTCTTTATATGTATGTTTTATCAGATGAAATTAAATGTGGTATTGACGAATTTGATGTATAAATTACCTATTGTTAATTTTTGAAAGGTTGGTAAACTGAAACCTGTTGCACATCGCACGTTTTGCCTCCCTGTTAAAAATACTTTCCCCTCTGGCATCACTGCTGGAGGGGATTTTTTATCAAGAGTACACATCTATGGTGAATGTCAAATAATCTTCTAAACCAACCTAATCTGTACCGAATAAAATTTAATAATGAACTATAATGTATTGCCCTCCGAGCCATATAATCCCGTAACGCTACCTGAGAACGTATTGTTTTTGATGCTGTTATTGTCTGAGGTCCAATGATACCATCAACTTTTACACCAAGAGTTTTTTGGAGAATTTTAATAGCTCTACCACCACCTTGATTAACAGAGCTATCAAATACTGCTAATGATAGATAATGCGGAAGTTTATCACATCCAGATGGTAGAAAAAAATAATTGAAATATATTATCCTCATTTGATGATTTGTTATACTTTCAACATCGTTTATTCCAATTTTCTTGAGAAATCTGTGTGATAGACCCCATTTGGTTTTACCTCCAGGATCATGTTCGTCATCTACTAATCCACCTTCCCAAAAAAGGATAGATCTAAGAGCATAATCAAAATCATATGTGATAGTCATATTCTCTCCCCTTCTTTTTTAGTTATCCAATATTTACCAGCCGATATCACACAAGATATTTTTGTGTTTGGGGAGGTTGTTACTATTGTCCAAGTTTTTTTATCTGCTGATTCAAAAATTTCTATTAGTAACCCACCATTAGTCACTGATATACTGACTGGTTCTTCATTATATTTTGTTTTTAACTGTTTAATTATTTCTTCTCTTGGAATGCAATTGTATTGAGCAACTGCTGCTGAAGTTGCTAATAGCAGTGCAAATAAAATTCCAAAGAATAATTTCATATTTTATGATAACACGGATAATGAAATTCACAATTAAAAAAGTTTTTTATTCTTAACTTTGGGTATAATATAAAACTGGTCAGCTTTTTAACGTTTCCATTCAAAGCTCGTTGGAAACACTGTATTGTGGAGAGGTTGAATGAATAGTTTTGAATATGAAAAAAAAGATGATGAAGATCATGTGATTGAAAATGATAAAAATCAAAGTATCTTTGCATTTGGAGAATCTCATGAGATAGTTCCTGTTAAATTAGAAGGTGGTTCAATAATAGCTATTGAAGCTTTTGTGAAACATGGACCAGGTGTAAACGATGTCAAAATTAAAGTTATGGAACATATTGGAAATAGAGTTACTTTAGTTATTGAAGAATATGATATGCTTACTGGAAATCTTTTATTCGATGGTACTGTTTGGCATACAACAGGAATGAGTTTTACTTCTACTGCTCCATTTAATATTAGTGGGAATCGTTATATTCCTAGTGTTCCTGGAATTAGTGTTATTCATGCACCAGCACCTAAAAAGCCATTAAGAAATGTTAAAGTTGATCTTCCTATTCTTATATCAAGACCAACTGTTCAAAATTTAATGAGAAATATATTTGGTTTTAAGAGTAAATGATGCTTATTTTAAGGCCCGAGCAGTGCCAGAAGCTTGTCCCAGGTACCCCCCCCCCACCTAAAAACCAGCAATCGCTATTTCTCAGCCCCCTCAGCCAGCTTTTCAAGCTGTTTAACTACATTAAGTAAGCGCCTTATCATTTTTCAGTCTCCGTTTGGCTTCTCGATGCATATTATTGACAACCCAAATATGGCGCCACCCATTGTGCCGGGAAGTGTGCGGCCGCCAAGCCGGCCAGAAAGAAATATGTCCATGTGGATAGTTTTTTGACGTCTTGCCACATTTAATCTGTCCCTCTATTCCCGCTCATTCGAGGTCGAATGGTGGTGCGGCTGCGAGCATGGCGCCATATGTAGTTTGCGCCCGCGATCCGTCCTTCGGTGGCTGTACTGCACTTTCACTAGCTGCTACCCGCATTTTAACCGTCGCCTCATCCGGCCGCATGTGCCAGCCCTGCTCGGCAGCGGCTTCGAGGAAGGCGGTTATGGCGGCGTCAGCCTCGTCCAAAGACGTGCCGCGCACGTCATGATTTTCCATCTGTTTCGCGACAACAGCCCGCGCCACGGCCTCTCTAATGCTGCTCATGGTCAATCCTTGTGGTTATGTGCACGCCGGTCATATCAGCACCTCTTGTTTGGCGAGCAAAATGGCGTTCTGAGCATTGGGGTGGCCATATGAGTCGCCATCCGCCCTCGATGATCCTGCTTGGTAGAACTCAGGCCAGTTTATCGTAGTTATCAGTCATTTTGCAAACTCTGTTTGTTGCCAGTTAACTTCTTCACCATTGAATTCATATAACCAAAGAAATGCAAATCTGTTAGCAGAAGTTTCTGTTTTTTTAGAACCTATGATATTAAGTTCTTTTAAATACCAATACATACAATGTCCAAGGTTCCAAACTATTATTTCAGATTTTGAATTAAACTTTGTTTGTTTGAGAATATGATAAAAATGGCTTTCTTCTCTATAAGAAAAATCATCATTCTTTTTAGTAATCATGTCAATATTGAAGTGTTCAGGATAATTTTTCTGAACCATTGCATAGACTTGTAATTCTTGAGCAGACTCAATTTGAGGTACATCTTCTTTTTTAGTACTTCCTATTTCTATCCAATCCTTAAACTTTCTAAAGTTTTGAACTATATGAATTGTTATCCTAGCTTTTGAAGTTATTTTAGCATCTGCTAGTCTGAACATTTTTATAGTTGAAATAAATTGTTGTTCACCTTTTGAAACGTTAGCTTTCCAATTTGCTATATTTATTGAATCCATATATGACATGTCGTACAATGATATTTTATTTTCAAAGAAGTCATATACATCTTTGACTCCTATATGATCAACAAATTTAGGAATAAAAATTCTTACAGGTTCAAGCATATTAAATAGTCTCTGTTTCAATTGACCGAAGTTTTTCTGCAATTACTCGTGCAGCCATTGCTTCAACTTTGAGTTTTTTCACAAGCACTTCAGGCCCAAATTTTTCGACTTGTGTTGCCATATCTGCATCTGATTTAGATTCTTGTTCTAAATAAGTTGCAAACTTATCACGTTCTTGTTGTGTTAAAGTTATCATTTTTGATCCTGTTTTAAAGAGGTGGAGGGGTGACCGAAGTCACCCCTCTGCTCGAAGGTGGACAGCATTCCCACAGTATCCAAGAAATAAGCGCGAATGCTGCTAGTGCGAGGACTATCGTTTTGCAGAAGGCGAAAAGCATTTTCACGCTGCTTTACCTTTTGCTTGCCTCGCGGTGCAATTGATCTTGGTGACTCTCGTTGTGTTTAAATATTTCTTGATCTTGTCACCAAAGAACTTTCTCAGCTTGTCTCCATCAAGAGTTTCTCTAGGGAACTTAGATACTGTAAGACTGTACCTAAAGCCAAAGAACTTCTTTCGACGCCTACGCTTAACTTCCTTTCCCACGGCATCCTTGTCATCTTTAGCAAGAGACTCCTTGGTCCTGGCATCCCCATAAGCGTCGGCAAGTAACTCATTCGAGAGCTCACCAATAAGAAGATTTTTACCACCAATGAGGACATGGGTAATGGTACTTGACATCGTTTTGCCTCCTCTTTTTCTGCCGTTTGATAATAACAGCAAACCAATAATTTTAAAATAAGAATATTGTGATTCACATAATTTTATGTTAGTTTATCACGTCGCTAGGCGACATGATGTAGGCTCTAATGGGAGCCGATTTTGGGGTGTGATGCCTCTTTTTCTTACAAACCGACGTATTGTTAGTTGGCATCACACCCTATCACCTTCTAATCAGACTCTTCTTTAAGTGCCATAAGTTGAATCTCAAAGGCGCTTATCATTTCTTCGCGATCTACCTTTTTAACCCATTCTGCCAGTAGATCACCTAACGCTTCCTCAAAGTTCTCTGCCATTATTTTGCCTCCTCAATCTTCGATCAGCAATACTTGACCAAATGGTGGGTTGATGTAATGCTTATCAGTTGTCTTCGTACACCACAAGACTTTACAATCAGGTGGCTCAGGAAATGAGTTGCATTCCATATCAGTGAAGTAGATTATACAGCTAGTCCTGATTCCATTCTCTTTTAGGTACTCAAATCCTGGTACGAAATCTGTTCCGCCTCTACCAATTACATCGACTTTTAGAGGTAGATCAGCTTTTGTAAGTTCCCTTACGGATTGTACTTTTGTATCCACCAAGATTAGATAGACCTTCTCAAGATTGACGTACGTTAGCATTCCAGATAACTCGTCTAGAAACTCTTTTAGAAGGTTGTTATCCACACTTGACGATACGTCAACTAACACAGCAATTGCTCCAAGGTCCATGCTGTGTAAGGTTGGGAGGATGCATCCGTGTAGTGCTAGATACTTCCTGTTTGGTCTGGTGAAACAATAGTCGTTTTTCGTAACCACTTCCAAGAACTGACGTAGTATGTTTTGCCATGGAACTTTAGGCTCTGTAAAATCTTCGAATAGTGCTTCAATGTTCCCTGGCAGTTTACCATGTTTTCTCGCTTCGTTAAGTGCTTGGTTGATCGTGATCTTTGCATCAGACTCAATGACATTAATCTCAGCAGCAGAAAGTGTCTTTGGTCCTTTTCCATCTTCACCTTCTTCGCCTTTACCACCTTCACCGTTTGGCTTAATTAATCCCTCACAACAGGTTTTTTTCTGGATTTCATCTTTATCCATTTCTTCTTTGAGGATTTTGTATATTCGTTCAGCCGTCATGCCTTTGTATTTTGGATCATACAAGTAAGTATCATCCATTTCGAGATTGAACTCTTTTAGGATGATGTTAATTGCATAATCCGCTGCGACGTTCCATGTATGTGGATCACGGTTACCGATGCGTATGTGGTGAGAGAAGGCAACATGTAGAGCTTCGTGACAGATGTCAGTCTGGAGGATTTTAAACCTCTGTTTAGTTATATAACTTGGATTGTAGAAAAGATGTTTTCCATCGGTTGCTACCATTGGAATACTCTTTTCTTCCCTCAACAACAATCCCAGGATTAATGTAGCAAAGAAAGGTTCACGCATGGTTACGTGAGACCTCGCTCTGATCATTAATCTTTCAGGATCGATAGGCACTATTGCATTCATCTTCAGTCTCCTCTCTGCTAAATTGGAAAAGAGGTCGGCCGAAGCCGACCTAAATGTCAAAGATTGACTGTGACAAAGAGTTTTATTTGATTGTTCTCAAATTCTATCTCTGCCACTGATCCGCTCTTTTCTACCCGCTCGAGCCAATCGTTAAACAGTTCTTTGAGAACTTTGCCATCAGTACCTAAATCATCACTGAAGACAAACTCTGGAGTTTTCTTGAACTCTAGCTGTACTTTTGGTTCCGGTTTTGGTGTCAGCTCTAGTTGTTGACTTGGTCTTACGAGAAGAATTGTTGGTAATTCTGTTTTTGTTACCAGTTCATTATTACCAACGAAGCTGGCTTTTGACCCAGGCGTAGATCTACCATCCACTTGTTTGGTAGTGTATTCAAACGGAACAGATTTTCGTGGGAAGATGTAAGATACTGTTCCTTTATTCACTGCTGGTAGGTTTCCAATATTTGGTTCTTGATGGAAACTGATAACCACCAGTTTTGAGGTTGTCAATTTTACTGTTGCTCTAGGTAGGATTTTGAATCTTCGATCAAGATCACGTTGCTTAAAGCTTGCACTTAGATAACCGTTCCCTCGAACCCCAAACTTTATATCGATTTCTTGTGGTGGAGGTCCTGAAGTTGTGACATGACCTTTTCCATTCCCTTTAGTTTTACTTTTTATCGGAATGTGGCTTACGCGTCTTAATATATCTGCTATGTTGTTTTTGTGTCCTCGGGTATCTCCTTCTTTATGCCTTGGTAGTGTTACGAAGTAGGATTTGTCATCCACTTTATAACACAATCTATCATGATTTGTCCCATTCTCAACATGAGACTTAATTCCTCTGCATGATAAGATTTCGGCATATTGGTCTATCTGTCCTCTGGATGTCATTTCTTCCTCCTCTTGCTAAAGATAACAAAAGAATGTGGTGGCTCCGGTAGGACTCGAACCTACAACACGACGCCTATGAAGCGCCAGTTCTACCAATTGAACTACGGAGCCCGTTATATGTTAGCAGCTAAGTTTTGTGAATTACAAATGTGTTGCTCAAAGTCACGGGTAGCTTCTTCTTCATCTTTTATTTGATATATCTTATCAGAAATCCAACCACATTTGAAGCATGTAGATCTAAAATAGAGAATTTCAATACCTCTATGAAACAGTGTTGTTTGGACTGAGTACATCTTATTTCCCTTTCGGTGGAGGTTTGTAGAACCTTTTTTCCTTCCAATCGTAAACAGCTCCATCGTCACGTTTGATTAACACTGACATCTGTCTCATAAGAATTTCAGCCTGATGACGAGCTGTTTCAAAGTCATCAAAAGATTTGATTTTAAAACCTGGACCTTGCATAGACCATATTTCATACATCATTATTTAACTCCTTTGGAGCCCGTACTAGGTATCGAACCCAGGTCGTCTGATTACAAAACAGATGCTCTACCATTGAGCTACACGGGCATTGGTGCGGACGGCGGGACTCGAACCCGCATACTATTTGGCTTAGATTCCATCTTCCCAGAAGATGGTGAAACCTTCAACTTTGCTTGTTAAGGGGATCTCAAAAATAGCTTTCGATATGGTGGTGTCATCACCATTATAGTCAACGAACAAGTCGCTTGTATGGACCATAGATTTTTACATCACCATATAGTTCTTTAATTTTTTTTATATCTACCATTCCACCACGTCCGCTTTTTTATACCTAGTAATAAGTTCACAACCGTACACATTTAAACATGCCTCAATATTTACTAAATCAGGTGGTCGTCCACGACGCCAATCTCTAATAGTTCTAGCAGACACACCCGAACGTTTTGATACATCATAATAATTATCACCTTGTTGCATCATTATTTTAAATAATGTTTTAACTAAAGGATGTGCCTTTTCTGGAATAGTTTTAGGAATACATAATTCATTTCTATTAGTAATAATCCGATCTTGGCTCAAACCAAGGACACTTGTTAATTCTTTCATTATCTTAACTCTTTCTTTCAGCATGACTACGAAGATATTTTGCAAGCCTACGATATAAGTTTCTTTCTTCTATTGTCGTAGATCCTTTCCAAGCATCACTTTCTGCTTGGAATTCGAACCTTTTAGCTACCCTCTTTAAAACTCGTGGTGAGTCCAAGCGGGCGCCACTTATCGCCATGTGCAATGAATCATGTAAAGCACAGGCTCTATATACATCATCATTGATATTGAATTGGATGTCAATATCGCTTGGAGCCAGTTCCTCTTTGAAGTATTTTGTCATCTTTTTCATGATTAAAATGATCCATCCATATTAGGATCAAAGAGCTTTGTCTCCTCTTTGGTTATATCAATGAAGCCAATCATTAAATCTAAATCATATGTAACAAGATTCAGATTATGTGTTGCGCTTACATAGATATATATATCGCCTTCTAATCCATCTAAACATTCACGTAGTTTTTTGACGGATATCCAGCTACGTTGAGCTTTATACATGTCTTCTCCTAAACTTCGATAACCTTCTTACATTCACATGTCCAGAAGGGATAGTCTATTGTTGTTGGAACTATCCAATCCTTTGGGTCGACCGATTTACACATTAAAAACTTGATGCCAGTGTTTCGTCCAGCAAGATAGAGATCACCGGGCTGGATTGGTTCATCGACAATTTTAACACCAAGTCTTTTAGCAGCATTGATGTAGTCTTGTTCTGTTACCATTTCCTTGTCTCCTCTTCTGCCAAGTAAAGTTTTAAAGTGGGGAGCCGAAGCTCCCCAAATCTTACGCTGCTTTCTTCATGACTTGTGGCCCTTGGAAGTAAACTGCGGCCTTGTCACTCAACTCCTTGGCCTCGGCGCATACGTCAGCCCTGATGTCCAAATCGTCCCTTAGATATTCTGGAGCAAATTTGCACAGTTTGAGCGTTGCTTGTTCACACAACCTGTTAAGCTCAGGATTTCCAGTGACGTTGAGCTTTGGCAACACCTCAGCAATGTCAAGAATGTTACTAACCAACGTATCGTGAAACGTCTTGTCCTCGTTTTCAAGACGCTCATACATACGGTTTACATACTTGTGAAACCGTTCGAAAAGTGTTTTGGTTGCTTCTGCAAGGTCATCTTTGAGGAACTGTTCAGCCTCAGCTTGACACTCAGCTTTTTGTTTTTCAGACAGACCTTCAACAGCCCTGAAATCCATCTGGCTTACAGGGAAGTAAGTGTGATCAATGATAAACTTACCAGCGATCACTTCAACAGGTGGATATTCAATGACGTTGTGGAGTTTCGCAAGACGCTTTTCATTGTCTATGATGCGTTGTGGATACTTTTCCACAATGACAACCGCAAGTTCTTCACCTTCGATTTTCACGTCTGTCATGTACGTGTTGTATGCATCAAAGAGTTCCATTGGTAGGATGCCAGTACCACCCCAGAGCCAAGGCATCGTGTGATCACGATGATAACCTCTGGCATTTACACCAAGGGTTTTGAAATCTTTGTACTCTGGGAAGTCCATCAACGTTTTGATGACCCTAACAGTGTTGGCCTCCGCATTGTTATCAGCTTCAACTTTGCGGGACTGTTCTCTGTCATGAACCTTGGCACCCCACTTGCCGATCCTCAGCTTTGCAAGGATGCAAGTTTCCGTGATCGGTTTGGTGTCTTTCTCGACGTTTTGCATCTTCTAGTCTCCTCTTTTGCTTTCTGTAACTACGATATTCTTTTTTTACACGTTCCGATTCCATGTATTGTTTTGCCGGTAGTCTTGACAAAATCCTGGAGTCCGGAACAGTTCCTCCAGGCACGATTCCTGCTGCTATATCAAAATCTGTAATTTTTGCTTCTAATGTAGCAGTGAAACACCAAAAAGGGTCTTCAAGATAAGTCTTTCTCATTAAGGTGAAATAATTGAACGCCCACTCTTCGTCAGTAAATAAACCTTTAGGAAGAAGTAATTGTAAATCTCTTATACAAAAATTATGAATACTATCTTTTTCTTGCCATTTTTCAGGTTCAAAAACTTCCATCATGTCAAATCCACGATTTCTGTAATTTCTTCGAAATACAAATGGTCCAACTACAGTCATTGGAATACCAAATTCTGAGACTGTTCTCCAAAACATAGTTCCGTATTTTAGATTCTTTCGAATTTCTTTAGTGCTTTTGAATTGTCGGAATTGATAGAGGTTTCTATACCTCATTTGAAAGTATTTGTGTTTAAGTTCTATAGTAAACTTTGATGGTCCCTCGTCCATCCATAGCCTCCTCACGCTTTTTATTGTAAAATCAGCGACAACATTTTACATGGTGCCGCCGAGTTCGTCTATGTAATTATATCTTGGTTGTCTGTCAGCCAGTTGATTACTGGTCTGTTATGTTTGATTTTCTTGTTACGTGCTTGGGCGATGGTTAGAACTTGCACTCCAAACTCAGGAGAAGCAAATCTATCCACCAGTTTCATTATAGGTTTGATGTTACTATCGTTGGCATAGTAACCAAGCATCCCAGCGAATGCATAGTTACCCATCGCTGTCTCAGGCATTTTGACTTTACGAGGATGTTCTATCGCAGTGTCAAAATCTGGCAGATCACGGTAAACCCGAAGATAACCGTAAAGTTCAATGGCAAACTTTTCACCAACTGAACCTTGGATTGCTAACCGTTCGAGGTCTTTAGGCATTTCATAGGTCAATGCCTCGGCAGCAAACGTGACAGTTCTTGGGCTTGGTGTATTTCTGATATCAGCGGTTGCCTCAAACTTTGATAAAAGTTCAGGGCGATGTCTTATGAATTGGATCATCTGATGGGTAACATTATGGCGAATTGCCCAGTCAATCCAATCCAGTGCATCAACCTCAAGAAAGGCGATCGTGCCAAACCGAGATTTTACAGGTTCTAAGATACCTGCTACACCAGCCATGTGATTCTTGTCATTGGTTGCAGCAATAAAGACCACATGATCACTGATTTTTTGCCCGTTGACTTCACGGGCAAGAAGCAACTGCATGAACGCAGCTTGTACCATAGGTGGAGCCTGACCAAGATCGTCCAAGAAAACAATAAGAAGTTTCTTGGCATTCATCATTAGTTCAAGATCACCAAATGGAAGCCAAACTGCACGACCATTAATTACAAACGGCATCCCTTTAACATCAGTAGGATCACTGACAACAGGATGCATGAGGATAAAGTCAGCCTTTAGCTTCTTAGCTACTTGTCCAACGATGTCTGACTTTCCACATCCTGGTGGACCTACAATGAGAACTGGTCGGTTCGCACTGATGTAGTGCAACAGGAGTACAAATAATTGACTTGGTTTCATCTTCTGTCTCCTCTCTACTAAATAAAGTATCAAAGAGGGGCTTCTAAGCCCCTAGTGGTTACAAGGTATAGAGATGCTCAATTGCTTCTTGTTTTGTAATGCCTTTCATACCTTCTTCTGATGGTCTTGCCCAACTTCTGTAGAATAATTTTTCTGCTTCATCATCAGACAGCTCCAACCACTCTTGAGCAGTTGGTTCTATATATGGATATTCGAAGTTGTCCTCGGACCATGCAATGATTGCCGCATGGCCAGCGAGACATGCTACGGTACCACATGGATGGGTTGCCAAAATGTTGAGTATATTGATCCTCTCACCAATATAAATGTTATTGTGCTGGAAAAAATCATCCATATTAAAACTGACTGGGTTCTCTGGTGATTCCAGACGTTCAATTAACCTCTTCAAGTTCTTCCTGTTCATTTTATTGTCTCCTCTTCACTGGTTAAGTTCTAAAGAGGGGCTTCTAAGCCCCTAAGTTTAAGGATCCCGTATTGAGTCCATTTTATTTAGGACTTCTTCTCTTATAGTCTCGTGGATTTTATTTGTTTTGATCATTTCGTCATCAAGGGCTTCTAGATAGTTCATACATTGTTGATATTGCCCTCGGTTAAACATGGTTACAATAGCTCGAGAAAGTGTGGTGATTCTCTCAGCTTGAGGTATGAACTTGAGAAGCTCAGTTTGTGGATCTTCTTCCATATAGTCTCCTCTTTGCTAAATGTTCAAAGAGGGGCACTAGGCCCCAAGTTTAATCAACTTCTTGAGCTATCATAGATTTTAGATGGTCTATTGCGTCCTCCATTGTAATTTGGTGGAGTTCTTTATGACTCCAACGACCCAAGAACATACTATATGCTTGGGCTCCTGTTAGTCCTAACCATCTCCGTGCGGTGTAGTAAACATCAATAAGATCATCACTTACAAAGTCCTTAGACTTTATATCACGAACATAATCTTTATCACCTTCTTTCCATGCGAGGTACGCGGCATGTCCTCCAAGGCAAGCAACTGTTCCACAAGCATGTTCTTCTACGACGTCTAATATTTCGACCTTTCCTTTAACGGCACATCCGTTGTGTGAAAAGTACGAATTCATACGAAATCTTATCGGATTGTCTGGGGATTCCAGATGTTCAACCAACCTCTTCATATTCTCTACATTCATCACTGTCTCCTCTCTGCCTGGGGTTATACTCAAAGAGGGGCTTTCGCCCCTAGTAATTATTCTTCGTGTTCTGCCTGCAATTCTTGCAGCTTTGAAATAATTTGAGCCAGATGCTCACCATACGAGATGTTGACACCTTTTCTGGTAGGTTTTAGAGTTTCATCATCATCAGTATGATAATGAATTCTCACACTTACTGATTCCTTGTCGTTAAACACATTATGTTCAACGACAAGATATTCACGTTCACGAGTTTGGATTTGTAGTGGCTCTGTCATCTTTAATCTCCTCTCTGCTAGGTTATGACTAAAGAGGGGCCGAAGCCCCTAGTATTAAAGATCGACTAGATGAAGTTCTATTTTACTAACTGCATTGTGCTCGAAAGTTAAGATAACATGACTGGTCTTGGCTAGGTAGCCATTGACAATGTATTCAACATTGTCAACATCAAAATCAGTACCGTCAAGCATATTGAAAACATTTTTCAAATGTACTTTAGTTGATAAGCTTCTTACAGTTTTTAAATACAGATGTTGATGTACTTTCGTATTTTTACTATGGTAATATTTATCCATAGTATTTTTGAATTTTACTGTTGTGATCATTTCTACAAGAAGTAGAAGTTTTCCCTTGTAGTAAATATTTGCTTCAGTGAGGCGACATAAACCACCATAGTCACACACTTCACTAGCAACGTCTGTCAACTTCTCATACATATCATCGAAGTGCATGTTCTTTCTGAACTTGATTGTTTTGGTGGTTCCATCTTCTACGTTATTCATCACTATCTCCTCTTTGCTAGGGTTTAAGTACCAAAGAGGGGCTTCTAAGCCCCTGATATTAAGTGTGAACAGACCACATATGGGTTTTCCCATCCTTTGCATCTTGGTTAAGAGACACAGAAAACGAAGGTGCCCCACCATGAAGCCTAACTCCTGGGCCACTATAGAGCAGCCCACCGTTAAACCATTCTTGCCACATATCATTTTCAAATGCGTGCATCATGAAAGACATGGACAACGGAGCGAGATCAGCTGGTCCACGATTTTGTCCAAACAGTCATTTTCAATTGCAAAGCAAAGGATCTCTTTCAGTCGTGCTTTTCCATTATCTGCGATCACAAGCATCACTGTCTCCTCTCTGCTAAATGTTCAAAGAGGGGCTTACGCCCCTAAAGTCATGTTAGGATGTTCGTCGTGCTCTGTACATGCGTGGACCAGAATTAAATCCAGGCTTCACATCCAATTTCCCTTGGACTGTAAGGGACTTTAGGTGTCTGGCAATCTGTGGAGCACTCGCAGCAAAAGTGTTTGAAGCCATGATGTTGTTTATGGTCATCCAACCTCTGCCAATAAGGAATTTACCAAGTTCGTTAGTGGTCATGCTCATCTTCTGTCTCCTCTAGCTGGGTTATAGTCAAAGAGGGGCTTACGCCCCTAGCTTAGAAACATTTCTATTCGTTGGCTTTCATGTTCACACCAAGACTCAAGGTATTCCTTACGTCCCACAACACTGTCCCATGTAAGCTGTAGTTCGTCACTCTTTGTAGTACATAGGGCTTTCATTTCAAACCTGTGTTCTACCTCAAATCTTGTGGGATAGCCTGATGGTGATAGGAGGAGTACTACTAATATCCATTCCATTAAGCTGTTGCTTCTTCAGGGTAATGCGCTAGAAGCTGTAACCTAGAGAATTCCCTAAGTTGTGCTTCTGTAAGTATTGTTTCTCTATGTACCCAACGTGGGATGAGATCGTTGGTTTTGAATCCCAATTTTTCGTTCCAGTCGATGCTGTCTAGACGTTGTGGATGATCTTTGAGCTGGGTTAGACAATAATCAGATCCTGGAAGCTTTCCGAAGATACTGTGTTCATAATCACCTGTATAGCTCCAACAGTCATGATGACTGTCATCTGCTGATAGAAGGTCATCAAAGGCAGTACATATTTTGAACTGACTTTTAAAAGTGGTAAAATCAGATTCAACTAATGCCTTGATTTGGATCTCATGACTATCCTTCATTTCCTGGTAGTTCATCACTGTCTCCTCTCTGCCTGGGGTTAAAGTACCAAAAGAAATGGGGAGCCGAAGCTCCCCATAGGTTCAATTGTTTTGTTATTTGTGGATGCTAGGCTGCCTTCTTCCTCTTGACGATCTTATATACCGTCACCGTCCGGCCAGCCTTGTTCTCCTTCCTCTCCTTGTCCACGACGAAGCCGAAAGTCTTGTCCTTCTTCGCACGGGCTTTCAGAGATGTCAGCATGTTCAGGTGAGGGTGGCCATGCTTGCGCTTGACCTCGCTCGTGGTTGCACCCTCGTTGCGCGCGTACATCGCCGCAACCTTTGAGCGCTTCTTACCCTCCACGAAACCGAACTCGTCCAACTGCCTGGTCGAGACCTTCTTGGCCTTGGTCGCCTTCTTGGCCTTGGTATCCTTGGTCGAGGCCTTCTTGGCCTTGGTCGCCTTCTTGGCAGCCTTCTTGGGCTTTTCCTTCGCAGGCGTGACCTTGGGAAGCTGAACCTCAGTTTCGGCGGTAGCCTCAGTCTGCTCTTGCGTCATCGTTTTGCTCCTCCGGTTTGTTTTGTTGAAAACCCTTCATGGGTTTCCTCAGTAGCCAATTAAATGGCTTAATTGATAGATATAGGTATCCAAATAAATTGCAAGCATTTTTTGATAGTTTTTTAATTACAAAAGAGGGCTCAAATTAGCCCTAGTTCCTAAAATATTAACTCGCTGTTCTCTACATCTATTAGTTGCGCGTGAGTTATTTCACCTTTTGCTTTTTTTACCAAATCACATAGCGTTGTAAAGAACGTATCAGAAAGAGCTTCTTGTCCAGTAATTTCAAACGGAACAAGACATAGATTACCCTTCCCTACCTTCACATATTTTTCGCCAGGGAAGTAAGTTATCCGTATTCCGATGCTTGGTGAATTGAGCAGGCCAAGCTTTCTGTTTAGGTCTTCATGCTCATAAGAGTTGTAAGGCATGAATCCTTTGATGTGTACTTCCTTTACATTGCTCATCACTGTCTCCTCTGCTGCTAAATGTTCAAAGAGGGGCTTACGCCCCTAATCTGTGAGTGTATCTTTTATTTTTCGTATCTGCACTTTAATATCAGTACGGATGAATTTATTACCAAGAGCTTTTGACATACATTTCTTGGCGTAATCCACATGGAAAAACTCCAATGTGTTCTTGTCTGCTATTACCCCTTGATTGTCGTCACCGTAGCTATTGATACACTCACATACAACCGTTATGTCATGTGCATCAAGTTTTTCAATATTCATCTTCTGTCTCCTCTCTGCTAGGTTATACTCAAAGAGGGGCTTACACCCCAAGTTTACTTAACTTCTTTATCTACCATTGACTTTAGATGTTTAATTGCCACCTCTTTGGTAACCTCATCAATTGGACCTTCTTGCCAATAACCCATGAACAGACTTTGTGTTTGACGCTTATCCAAGTCCAACCACTCCCTTGCAACATGAACAATAATATGAAAACCTTCACCCTTTAGGGGGTCAGCCCACGCATCTAGGGGGTCAGCCCCTACATCGTCTTCTTTCCATGCCAAGTACGCAGCATGTCCAGCGATGCAAGCGGTTGTGCCACAGGCATGTTCTTCTACGATTGAAAGCACCTCAGACTTAGTAAAAATATCGTACTCATTGTGCAGGAAGTATTTACCCATAAAGAATTTGATTGGATTGACTGGAGATTCCAGATGTTTAATCAAACGTCTCATGTTCTCTACATTCATCTTCCGTCTCCTCTTACTACTAGGTTATACTCAAAGAGGGACTCGTCAGAGTCCCTAGTAAATTACTTCTTTTTCTTGGATCCACCCTTCGCCGTCTTTGGCGCTTTTGAGTAGTCCTTATTTGCCTTTGTCTCAATCACAGGCGCAACCAGCACATGACCGATATGATCATTAGCTTCACCCATGGTATCGTATGTTGCCCTGAGAGGGTTGAGTTTGTCACTCAAGTCATGGACTTGGTAACCGAACGTAACCCCACCGAAGTGGTTCTTGACAACGGACATTCCATTGCCAGTGTTCACTGTCGTTAACATCTTCTGTCTCCTCTGCTGCTATGTATCAAAGAGGGGCCGAAGCCCCTAAAATTATTCAGGTATTAATTCAATTTTAAAATTTTCACTTTCTTTAGATTCATTGAATGTTTGACCTTCATCCAACATCTTATTGATGTCTTCTTCTGAATCTGCTACTACTTCATAAACTTCTGTCCAAGTAAGTCTAAATTTTGGCATCACTGTCTCCTCTGCTGCTATGTATCAAAGGTGGGGATTATTCCCCACAAATTTCTATCCCAATTTCTTGTTCTATAACACGCTCAATTGCTGCCAATCGTGTACTTGGTGGATATTCACAGTTACCAAGTAATCGTTGACGGAGGTTGTTTGAATCTGTTGTAGTGTATTGTGTGGTGATGTCTGATGCTCTATCGGTTCCAACAATCAGAACCAGTAGAAATAACATAGCAACACCAACGATCATCATATGACCTGTGATTTCACCGTTTGTTAATTTTGATTTACTCATGCGGTACCCTCCATCCTGCAATAACATAAGATGGAGGCAAGCACATCATCACCGAGACTTTCTTCTCTAACAAAATCAATTACAACATGCCATGGTACTGTGTATCTGTTTGCACAGTCTTCGATAACGTCCATTTTTTGTTCTTCTCTGGCGAGTTCTTCATGAGTCATTTTATGGGTCATCTTCTGTCTCCTCTCTGCTAAAGGTTCAAAGAGGGGCACTAGGCCCCAAGTTTCAATCGTTTGGAATCAGGGATTTCAGATGGTCGATGGCTTGTTGTTTGGTAGTTGACTGGAGTAATCCCCCATTCCAGTGTGCATAGAATAGTTTACTTGCCTCACTTGAGGTTAAGCCAAGCCAGTATTCAGCAGTGTATTTTATATCATAGTTGTGGTAACGGTCGTCCTCTAGCCATGCAAGGATTGCTGCATGACCTGCGATGCAGGCCACTGTCCCACAAGGATGGTTTTCCACAACATCAAGCACTTCTTTGGCTTGGTTCATTAGTGCTTCACTTTCGTCCCAAACTGCATCTTCATTATGAAGGAAGAATGCTCCCATATCGAATTTAACAAGGATGTTTGGGTCTTCCAGTCGCTTTATCAAGCGTTTCATATTCTCTACATTCATTACTGTCTCCTCTCTGCTAGGTAAAGTTCTAAATACATGTTAGGCACGGGGGGCCGATGTAACCCGTAGGCCATCGTTAGCTAAACCCCCCTCATAGCCTCACATGCTACTCATTGGTTCCTCCATATAGGCTTCGACCGATTTACCCCAACTACATACCGATGTTGTTGAGGTAGGTGTCGGTGTTCTTGCTTGCCTGGAACCGGCGCAGCGCCGGTAGGTTCATGCTGGTGCAGCAAATTACATCACTGCTTTTGCTGTCCCGCATGTCAAACACTCCGCTATGCAACTTCATAGCGCGTGCTTTGGGATCGTCATTGTTGGGTATATTTGATATGATACGCTCAGTCAAAACATACCTATCATTTGACACTAGTCGTCTCCTCTGCTACAAGGTAAATTATCAAAGAGGGGCTCACGCCCCAAGTTTTAGACTAGACTTTTGAGATGCTCAATTGCTTCTTCTTTGGTAATCAATCCTAGCCATTTTTCGTTCCAGGTACCATAGAAAAGGTAATGTGCATCAGGCGGATCCATACCCAACCACTTCTCAGCGACAACTTTCATGTTCAGGTCTGTGTATCCGTCTTCAGTCCATGCAATGATTGCAGCATGGCCAGCGAGGCAAGCGACTGTACCACAAGGATGATTTATCACAGCATCAACCACCCAATCTTTAGTCTTATTAGAAATGCCATCATGTTCGAAGTAGGTACCCATGTTGAACGCAATGGGGTTCTCTGGATCTTCCAGATGTTTGATCAGACGTCTCATATTCTCTACATTCATCACTGTCTCCTCTGCTGCTAGGTTATACTCAAAGAGGGGCTTACGCCCTAGTCTTCAACATAATTATTATCAAGTAAGTATGTGATGTTTCTTTTGGTCACCCTTGCAATGCGGTCGTTGGATAATGCATCACGAAGGCACTTTGTGGCATACTCTGCTTCGAAGAAGCTTAGTCCTTCTTTAGTACCCACAGCCTCAGGATGTTCACCAATACCAATTTTGTTGATGCAATAGGCTATCAGTCTCATGTCATAATCTGTGAGGTGTGTTACACGCATCACATCGTCTCCTCTTACTACAGTTATACTCAAAGAGGGGCTTTCGCCCCAAGTTTATTTTGATCGAAGATCCACCACGTAATAAGGCACGCCACCTGGAAGTATATCACGCATACTTGGTAGTTGTTCCTCAACTAGTCCTAGAGCAATACCCAGGCAAACGAGTTGTTCCATGTTTATGTGTTCACCCCACTGGCAACCGTTATTGTCGTTACACATGTTCAAGAAGGACCAGCCACCGCCTCCATTAACGTAAAATTCTCGGGGCAAGCTGCTGAGTTCCTCTACGATTTCCGCGTGGTGATTTTTAAGGCGTTCGGGGTGAAAGCCAAAATTGTTTACAATCCCTTTGGCAATTACCGCAGTGGATTGATCTTCGCTATTCCGAAACAGGCAGTCTTTCAGGATCTTGTCTATGTTCTGCGCATTGGGCATCTTTATCTCCTCTTACTACAGTTATACTCAAAGAGGGGCTTCATAGCCCCAAAGTTTTAGTCATTATAAACTTCAGTCCATGCTAATTTAGTGCCGCAAGTAATGCTGGATTCCAGTTTGTTCGGACTGAGAACATTAACCGGATCTCTTCCCTGCTGGTTCTCGGCTCACCTACATGGCTATCATAACCAGGTGTAAAGCCAACCCAAAGACCAGATTTTGCCCTAATAGCTGAGCCATAGCCTTGTGGGTGATTACCGTAGATCGAATAAGGGGTATTAAATGAGTCCTGACTCATTACATCGTCTCCTCTTACTAGCTATGAACCACAACTTTAAGCGCACCCGGTTGGATGCACTTAAAACTGTGGGACTCATTGATAGGAGAGGTTCATTGGAAAGGTTGTTACCAACCAGTCAACTACACCTTTTTAATTCCCTGAATCCCACAGCCAGCATAAGAGGAGGAGACTTTGATGTTTTCCGTTGGCGTGGCCCAGGTGAGTACATGCTTATTTCTCACCCCCTCCACGTTTCCTGCCCTCAACAGGGCAACGCAACACTATCTCAACTCATTGAAGCTGCAATAAAGCAACACTCCACTACCCCCTTTATATCAGGGCTGGCCCTACTGGCTTTGGAATGTTGAGATGTTCCTTGCGCGGTTACTTGCAATCGGTACAAGCTAATGTGTTCTTTGTTACGCCTGGCATACGTTCCTTTGCACCCCCACGGTTCGTTTTAGGGCAAACCGGGCCTAACACCACCTATAATTCTGCACCTACAACGCCCTAGGGGGGCGCTACAGGTGCCGAAGCAAACTTAGGGGGCACCAGGGTAGCGGGGTACGTGGAATTAGGCCCTGCGTGGGCCTAGCAGCCGTTATTCCCGTTATTATGTTGGGTTCCACATGGCCCTTACGCGGTACCTACGCAAACCTTCCCAGGCTCATCCGGGGCTAGGTGCCTTTTCCCCCACTTAATCGTCTTTGCATTCTTAGGGGTATGGCATTCTTTGCCCGGCGCTTTGCCATCAGCAGGCGCTAAATCCCTGGATTCCAGGGGGTAGATTCTGTATTTATGGGATTTACCTTATTAAATTGCTGTTCCACTAACACCATTTTACCACGTTGGCTATATGGATGGTAAAACTTTAGTGCATCAAACAACAACTTTAAGAGGTCCGTGTTAATCTCACAATTCGTATTTTATTCATTAAACAGTACGACGCTCTATCATTCTTAAAAAATTACTATAACCAAGTTGATATAATTCTGGATGTATAAAAATTTCTTCTAATTTAAATTCATGACATTTCAATAAAACATTATATTCAGTGATAATTTTAGGTTTGTTTGGATATAGAATAAGTTCAATGATTATTTTGCGTGCTAATTGATCTGTTGTACTAAAGATATATTTTACATTACCTTTGATGTATTGAAACTTCATGTTCCTTGTCTTTTCTTCAATAACATCCATAAAAGAATCATACACAAGAATATAATTCCATCAATAGATTTAGTAACATGTTCACTAATTTCATAACTTTTAGCGAGCCTTTCCCAACTCCATGATAATAC
>SDBT01005735.1_pt1 | contig 20759 bp, 18 predicted proteins | sample 2277101 | NCBI WGS metagenome assembly SDBT01 (sample SAMN10404973, study PRJNA504765) | marine sediment metagenome | isolation source: marine sediment core GS10_PC15, 103 cmbsf | place: Arctic Ocean: Southern Knipovich Ridge | collected 2010 | reverse complement strand
CCGCAAGCCTGCGCCGCGGCGACTGGAAGCAGGAAAACTGAACGGCAACGGAGGCCGGCGTGAAACGACTGCGCGAACTGGGAAAAACCGGCATAAAGGTCAGCCCGCTGGGTCTGGGCGGGGCTTCTCTCGGGCGCCGGGAACAGGCTGGCAAAATCATCTACGACGATGACCTGGCCGTGCAGACCGTGCTTACGGCCCTGCAAACCGGGATAAACCTGATCGACACCTCGCCGAACTATGGTGAAAGCGAACGGCGCATCGGGCTGGCCCTCGCGGCCTGGGAGCAGGGAGGGGGCCGGCGAGAGGACATCATCCTGTGCACGAAAACCGGCGGGCATCGTCAGCCGCACAGCTTCAGCCGCGAGCACACATTGCGCAGTGTTGAACGAAGCCTGAACCTGTTGCGCACCAGTTATCTCGATATCCTGTTGATGCACGACCCGCAGGACCTCGAGGAGGTCCTGGCGCCCGGCGCGGCGCTGGATACGGCGCTCGAGTTAAAGGAGCAGGGCACTGTCCGTGCCGTGGGACTTGGCATCATGACGCTTGATTTCCACCGGCGGTTTATCCAGACCGGCAAGAGCGACGTCAGCCTGCTGCCGCTCACTTATAATCTGCTGGACCAGAGCGCCGCGGAAGTTATCGAGCTTGCCAGGTCGCGTGGGGTCGGCGTGTTCGCCGCCACCACATTATTATACGGCTTGCTTGCCGGCGAGGACCCGCGGCAAAGCGGCAGTCGTTTGCCGGCTCACATAAACCGGGAAAAGCTTGAACCTGCCGTGCGGCTGTGGGAGTTCGCCCGGCACCGGCAGGTGAGTCTGCTGGCGCTCAACCTGCACTGGGTCCTGCGGAATCCGGGTGTTTCGTCAGTTCTACTCGGGGCCGCCACTCCCGGGCAGATCGAAACAGACGTGCAAGCCTTTGCTTCCGGGGAAATAACCGCGGCCGTCTTCGCCGAACTCGAAGCGGAATTCGGGCTCTAGACCCCGACTTGCCGCTTACCGTTCGATGGGGAAGATCGCACCTTCCTCCCGATCCGGCTCGTTTTCCACGTGTTCTTTACGTACTTCGCGTTCTTCCGGCGGGAGTATCTGCAGGTAGTGCAGTTCGACAAAGTAGACGTCCCGGCGCTTCCAGCGGAATTTACGGAACCTGCCGTACACTTGTGTATTTGAAGACTTTTTGAGGGTGTTGCAGAGCTTGGCCAAGTCTCCGTCTTTGCGGACCAGTACAGGGACGCGACTGCTGCCCACGGAGATGGCGAAGAATTTTCTTGACCTGTAGATCGACTTCTCGAGAATCGCCGGGAACTCTGACATTGGTCCAGCGAAACTGCCTTTGTAACAGAGATCCTTGGTCCGGTAGCTTTCGCGGTTTCGCCACAAGGTGCTGTAAGTGGTTTGGCGATACGAGTCCTGCTTGGCGTAAGGCTGAGTGTATTTTACCAGGAGCTTCTGCTGTTCGGGATCAGTTTCTTTTTCTTCTTCCGTGCTCCGGGAGGAACGCGTTTCCTCAACAATTTGCAGATAATGCAATTGCATGAAGTTAATGGTCCGGCGCTGGCGGCGGAGTTTGCGGAATCTGCCGTAGACTCGCACCTCCGAATAGTTTTTGAGGATGCCAAAAAGTTTCGCCCAGTCGCCGGTTCTGGGAACGAGCACGGGCATGCCGCTGCTGGTCACGGAAACGGCGAAATACTTTTCCGCGTCGTAAGCAGACTTCTTCAGGAGTTCGGGGAATTTCGGCAGGGCGCCGTAGAACCTACCTTGGTACCAGACATCCTTGTTCCGGTACTTGTCCCGGTTCTCACGCAGAGTGTAATAAGTCGTTTTACGATACGAATCGTGCTTGGCGTAGGGTCGTTTGTACGCGGCCAGGAACTTCACTTGTTCAGGATCAACTTCTTCGCGAACTCCACGCCGGTAAGAATGCTCTTCCGCAAGAACCTGCAGATAATGCAGCTTGAGGTAGAATTGTGATGCTGCGCCGGGTTTGCGCCTGGCCTCAGGCAACTTTAACAACTGACCGTAGACCCGGACCTGGCGGTATCTGTCCAGGTCAGATATGAGCTCTGCCAATTCAGTGTTTTTGTCCGCGATAACCGGGATGACGTGGATATCAACCTTGCGGGGGACATTATAGTCATTGCTGATGCTGACCGCTAACTGCTTCTCGTCGCTGAGCTTGGCGGCCTTAAAAGCCTTTGGAATAGCGCCGATCACGCCGTGGCACCTGCCCATGTAATTGATCATCTGGTCCTTATACTCGCCCCGGGACAGGTTAAGCATGGGGAAAGTGACTTTTTTGTACTGGTCCCACTTTTCATAAGGGGCGCTGAACTTCTCCTGCAAGGCGGTGCTTCGCGCTTGCGCGATTTCCGCCTCGGGAACCTGCAGATAGTGCAGGGCAAAGTAGTGGTGGCGCCGCTTGTAGCGGTCTCTGATACTGCGCAATTCCCCGTAAACACGTACTTTCTGATTATTCGCGAGGGCCGTGAAAAGCTTTTCCCATTCAGCGCTTTTTTTGATGATTATGGGCAAGTCGGCATACGTGTCGTAGTAACTGGTGGTGTAATTATCAACCTTGATGGCGAGATACCTTTTGGGACTGAAGGCCCCTTTCAGGTTCGACGAGAGCTTGGCCAGGCTATGGTATTTGCCGTCGAAATAAACCGGCTTTTTGACATAGGCCGCCTTGTCCCCGGTCAGCACCTTGTATGCGGCGTGCTTGTATTGATTGTGGCGGCCGAAAGGATGGCGAAAAGGCGCCAGCGCATCGGCTTTCTCTCGTGCGGCCTGGGCAGTAGTCTCGGCTTTTTCGGCGGGCTGCTGGTCGAGCACCTGCAGGTAATCAAGTTCCAGAATATAGTATAACTCCCTGCCGTATTTGGGTTTGATTGTCCGCATTTTGGCGTAGACCCGTACCTTCGTTTTGATCGACAACGCCACGAAAAGTTTCTCGAATTCAGCCGTTTTCTTGACCATAATAATGGGGTCGCGCGAGTAAGACGCGGCGGGATCGGTGACATTGATGGCGTAGTAACTCGCGGCGCGCAGGCTGGACTGCTTGATTTGCCAGGGAAACTCGACAAAGCCAATGTAGACGTCATCGTAATAGAGGCGTTTTCGGGCATAGCTTTCGGTGGTGGTTTCCACCTGTTGCCGGGTAACCTTCAGGTATCTTTTGTGGTCGTTGTACGGCTGGCGGAAGGTTGCCAGGATTTGCTTCTGCTGGGGTCCTTCCGGCGATTCGGCTTGTTTGCCGGGCTTGGCTTCAATAATCTGCAGGTACTGCGGTTCGATGTAGTAAGTTTTCTCATACCGGCCTTTGCTTCTGCGGATGCGGCCATAGACTTGCAGCGTTTCCCCCGGGCGCAGGCGTTTCAGCATGGTTCCCCATTCACTTCGCTTGCGGACAACCACTGGCAGGCTGGGGGTGCTCGAGCTGTAGTAGGAACTGCCGTAACGGCTATAGCGGCGGATCTCGCCAATTCTGGCGCAGAAATACTTGCTTTCCTTCATGCCGTCTGACCGCAGGGCGTAAGGCAGTTCCGTAAGGCCATGATACGTGTCCTGATAGCACACCTTGCGGCGGTAGTAATCCTCCTTGGACTGCACCAGCACCGCGAACTTGGGTATTTTTTTATAAGCGCTGGGCTTGCTGTAGGGCTTGCCATACTTAGCCAGCAGTTTGCTCCGGAGCTGTGCTTGCGCTTCACGCGCCAGCTTGCCGCCGAGGAATTGCAGGTAGTGCAGTTCAACGTAAACCACATTTCCGCGAGAGCTGCCACTCCGGAAGGTTGTTTTGCGGAATTTGCCGTATACCCGGATCGGGCCGTCGTTGCGCAGGTTATCGAGAAGCGTTTCCAACTCGTTGGTTTTTTTGCCGACAACGTAGATGCTCGAACGCCCCTCCCGGCTTGAGTAGGCCCGGCTGTACATGGTGAACCCGCAATGATTGCGCGCCGAGAAGTTTATCCGGGTTAAGTAGTTGGGAAACGTGTTCCAGCGCGAAGAATAAACGCCGATGAACTGCACCAAGCGGTCTTCGTGTTGCTTCCTCTCCACATACATTTGCTGCATGGACAGGTCGTTATACTTGTCGGCCTTGCTGTACGGTTCCTGGAATCCGGCCAATTCTTCCGGGAGATCCGTTTTCTGGGCGAACAGCAGTACGGGCAACAGTAGTCCAGATAAGATCAATCGTTTCATGGTGATTATCCCCTATACCGAATGATTGGCGCAAGAAAATCCCTTGACTTAATGAAGTATAACTAAAGTCCAAGAAAAGTCAAGAAACATTTATGACGCCAATTCCAAGCACGCCGCCGCCAGCGGGGAATAAGGGTTAAGAAGGAGACAAAAAAAGGTCTTCACGGAATTGCGTACTTTTGAGTCAAAAACGCTGGCGCCAGCGCTTGAATCTGGCCCGCTTCGCCCGTTCCTCATCACTGACGGGTTTGGGCCGCGGATTGAGCACCTGCAGGTAGTGCAGTTCCAGGTAATAGTTTGGCAGCCAGGTGGCCTTGGGCCTTCTCTTGAATTTCTTAAGCCGGCCGTAGACCCGCACCTTGGCCCCATTTTTCAACTGGCTGACCAGCTCCTTCCACTCCGCTTTCTTCTTCACCATCACCGGGATGCTGGTGGCAACGACGGCGAGGCAATAATATTTGCTGGCCCGGAATCCTGATTTCTCGAAGTACACCGGAAACGTATCCTGAAAGCCCAGGTAAGGCCCTTCATAGTAAATTTTCTTGTTTTTGTAATCGTCCTTGGCGGCCTTCAGCATTCTGAAGGTAACTTCCTTGTACTGTTCGTGTTTGACAAAGGACTTGCGAAACTTGGCCAGCTCCTCCTCTTCTTCGGACGTTTCTTTCTGCGCGAACCCGGCGAAGGCCAGCAACAGCCCGAGCCATATCAATCGTTTCATCATAGCTGCCTTTCCTGGAGGTGGAGATTCCCTATTTGTTCGTCGAACATAAAACGCTGCACAGTGGAATTTATTGTCCACATTTTAATTTTCAACCAATTTCCCCGAAACAGACGGCGGCAAGGGAAAACGGTTCGATGACGACGAGGTGAGAGGCGACCAGGAGAGCAGCATTCGGCGCCCGTTAAAGCTTGCTTTGACCAGAAAGCCAGGATAAATTCTCCCGGATTGATCAAAAACAGTTGACAGGCCGGCACGAAGGAATGAACAAACTCTCTCGCAATGATCCTTGCTGGTGCGGCAGCGGCCGGAAGTATAAGAATTGCCACCTGCGGGCCAACCGCAAGCCCAGCCGCCGCGGCGACCATATCAGGCTCAAAACCCCCGCCGAAATCGCCGGCATCCGCCGAGCCTGCCAGCTCACCAAGGCGATCCTGGACTATGTTCAGGTGCAAATCCGCGCGGGCGTTACTACCGAACAGATCAACGACTGGGTTCATGCCTATACCACCGCGCACGGCGGCACCCCCGCGCCCCTGCACTACCGTGCGTTTCCAAAAAGCTCCTGCACCTCGGTCAACAACGTCATCTGTCACGGGATTCCCGGCCAGACCATGCTGCGGGACGGCGATATTATCAACGTGGACGTTACCACCATACTCGATGATTGTTACGGCGATGCCAGCCGCATGTTTATCATCGGCGAGGCTTCGGCGGCGGCGCGGCGGCTGGTGCAGGTGGCGAAAGAATGCCTGGAACTTGGCATCGCCCAAGTGCAGCCGGGCAAGACGGTTGGGGATATTGGCCATCATATTCAGCGCCATGCGGAGGCCAACGGCTATTCCGTGGTGCGCGCCTTTACCGGGCATGGCATCGGCCTGGAATTCCATGAGCCGCCCGAGCTAATGCACGTCGGCGAACCAGGGCACGGACCGGTCTTGCGGCCCAACATGGTGTTCACGATCGAACCCATGATCAACGCCGGCAGCTATGAATGCCGGATTCTGGCAGATGGCTGGACCGCGGTCACCAAAGACGGCTCCCTTTCCGCCCAGTGGGAGCACACGCTTTGCGTTACCGAGACCGGGGTTGACATTTTAACCCAGTGAATTTTCGATTTTGAATTTGAATTCTGGATTGCTGTAAGCTACAATTATGAGTTTGAAACCGAAACTCGAAAGATAAAACGCAAATGGCCGGGACAACATATGCCCTGAAGGTTGAATGCCGCAGCGCTACGGGCTCTCCCGCGGCCCGGCGCTGCCGCCGCGCGGGCAAGGTGCCCTGCGTGGTTTACGGCCATGGCGTCGAAGCCCTGCCACTGGCGGTCGATGCCAAGGAACTCGCCGCCCTGGTGCGGATCCCGCACATCCTGACCCTGAAAATCGACGACAAACACCCTGACCGGAATGTGCTGGTGCAGGAAGTGCAGTGGGACTACCTGAAAAACGTGCTGTTGCACGTGGACTTTCGAGAAATCCGGATGGATGAGAAACTGCGTACTAACGTGCCGCTGGCCGCCGTCGGCGAGCCGGCAGGCATCGTCAAGGGCGGCGTGCTCGATCAACTGGTCTTTGAAATCGAAGTGGAATGCCTGCCGGCAGACCTGCCGGAAAAGATCGAGATGGACGTTGTCGCCTTGGACCTTGGCGACCAACTTGTGATTGGCGAGCTGGCCATGCCCGAAGGGGTCAACGCTGTTTACTCGGACGAAAAACAGATGCTCGCCCACGTCTTCCTGCCGCGGGTGCTGGTAGAAGAAGAAGAAGAAGAAGAAGTGCCCGTGGAAGGCGAGGAAGGCGAAGCTGTCGAAGGTGAGGAAGGCGAAGCCAAACCCGCCGAAGGCGACGAGGACAAAGCTGCCGACACCACCGGCGACGAAAGCTCCGGCAGGAAAGCTCGCGGCTGACCCGCCGCGGCCGCCGGCCGGAGCGAAGGACGGAATTGGCGGCCATGCAGCAGTATCCCCCGCGCCTGGTGGTGGGACTTGGCAACCCCGGCGCCGAGTATGCCGGTTCCCGCCACAACGCGGGATTTATGGCGCTCGACGCCGTGCTGGCGTCTTTACCCCGGCCGCCGGGCGAGCCGCGGCACGTCGCGGACAGTTTGCTGTGGTCCTGCCGCTTTGCCGGCCGCACACTATTGCTGCAAAAGCCGCTGACTTGGATGAACCGCAGCGGCAGCGCCGTGGCCAGGCTCTGTCGCAAGCAAGAACTGTTGCCGCCGGACGTTCTGGTGGTGTATGACGATGCCGATCTGCCCTTGGGCAAGCTCCGGCTGCGACGCCAGGGCAGCGACGCCGGACATAAGGGCATAGCCTCGATCATCGAGGAACTCGGCGCCGGGAATTTCAACCGGTTGCGTCTGGGCATCGGGCCCGGCCCCCGGCCCGGCGCGAGCCTGACGGAGTTTGTCCTGGAACCGTTCCGCGAGGTGGAAAAACCCTTGCTGGGCAAAGTGCTGGCGGCCGCCGGCAGCGCCGTGCGCCTGGCCGTCCATCGCGGTATGGAAACGGCCATGAACAAGTATAACCGCGCCCAGATTTCTCTCGAGGAAGAAAATGAGCAGAATTAAGGAGCATCAACATTGAAAAAATATGAAGCCATATTTATTCTTGACGACCGGAAGGTTGACGACGGCGGCAAGAATTTCATCACCGAAGTGGAAACGGCCATCGGTGAATTCGGCGGCGCCGCAGGCCGGTCCGAAAGTATGGGACGCAGACAGTTTGCTTATCCCATCAAGAAAAAGCGCGGCGGCGTCTATTGGAACGTGGTTTTTGAGCTGCCCGAGGATAAAGTCGCCGAGTTGAAGAACCGCTATCGGCTGAATCAAACGCTGCTTCGCCTCGAGGTCTTCATCTATGACCGGCCCGAACAAGTGGTTCTGCCGAAAAAGAACCAGGATCAGGACAGCACGGATCGACCGGCGCGGGGCGAACTGAAAGATCAAAAAGTCGAGACCAAAAGCTAGAATTGCCTGACGGGAGCGTATCATGGCATCAATGAACCGAGTTTTTCTGGCGGGGAATCTCACCCGCGATCCGGAGACCCGGCGCATACCGAGCGGGACCGCTGTCTGCCGCCTGGGATTGGCGATTAACCACCGGTGGACCGACCGGCAATCCGGCGAATCCAAGGAAGAGACCACCTTTGTCGATATCGAGGTCTGGGGCCAGCCGGCGGAATTTTGCCAAAACTATCTGCATAAAGGCGCCCCGGTGCTGATCGAGGGCCGGCTGCGCCTGGACCAATGGGAAGACCGCCAGACCGGGCAGAAGCGAAGCAAACTGCTGGTGCGGGCCGATCGCGTCCAGTCCCTTCGGGCGCGCGACCGTGACGGTGGGCCGGGTGAGCGCGCCGACGATTATGACCAGACCCCCGCGGCGGGCGGCCAGCAATCACGCGGCCCGGCCCCCCAGGCCGGCAAACCGCCGCCGTTCCCGGCCCAGGATCAGCCCCCGGCAAACGCCGCCGAGCCGCAGAAGCCAAGTCAACAAGAGCCGCAAGCGGCCGATGAAGCATTCGACGTGGATGATTCAATCGACGATATTCCCTTTTAACCCAGGCTGTAAGCGAGAAGGAGCCAGCACCGGATGCCCCCACCCAGGACCAAAGACAAACGCCGGAAAAAACGCAAGCGTGCCGTTAGACCGAAGGTTTGCCGCTTCTGCGAAGACCGTATTATGTATCTGGATTTCAAGGACGTGGATACGCTTTTGCGCTACGTGACCGACAAAGGGCGGATTCTGCCGCGGCGGATTACGGGCACCTGCCTCCGGCACCAGAAGATGCTGGCCAGAGCTGTCAAGCGCGCCCGCAACATTGCCCTGATGCGCTGAACCCCCGCCGGCGCAGCATCGTCTTTCGGGGCGGGGCCCCGTTCGGCGGGATTGAGCCCAGGCGTCATCCTGTTTGATTTTGTGGAGATAACAAAAAATGACCGTGAAACTTATTCTGCTCGAGAACGTGGAAGGTGTGGGCAAGATCGGCGAAGAAGTCTCCGTGGCGGCGGGCTATGCCCGCAATTACCTGGTGCCCCGGGGCCTGGGCCTGGTGATTGAAACCAGGCACAAGAAAAGGAGCCGGAAGCAACAGAACAGCGGCGTACTGCGGCAACTCGAAGGCAAAAAGCGCCAGCTCCAGAACACCTACGAGCAAGAGGTGGCCCAGGCCCAGCAACTGGCGGCCGAAATCAACAGCCAAAGCCTCACCGTCCCGGTCCAGGCCCAGGAGGACGGCAAGCTCTTCGGCAGCGTCGGCCCCCAGCAAATTGTCGCCGCGTTGAAGGAACTCGGCATCGAGGTGGACCGCCGCAAGGTGGCGCTTCCCGAACCAATTCGCGAACTGGGGATGACAACCGTTGAAATCCACCTGCACCCGGAAGTGACCGCGGGCGTGAAGTTGTGGGTGGTGAAGATGGACGGCTGAGGGAGTTGCCATGGCGGACGACACGGCCAAAGTCGGGCCTCTGTTAGTTGGCGACCGGCCGCTGCCGCACAGCCCTGATGCCGAGAGCGCGGTGTTGTCCTGTCTGCTTCAGGATCCGGCCACGACCATGGACGTGGTTTTCGGCAAGCTCGAGACCGATCAGTGCATGTACGTGCCGGCCCACCGCCGGTTGTTTGCCTGCCTGCGGGAGATGCGGGGGGAGATTATTCCCTCGCAGATTGATATTATCGCCATTACCGAACGGCTCGAACGCAAGGGGGTGCTCGAGGAACTCGGTGGGGACGAGTTTCTGCTGAGCCTCTACAACCTGGTGCCGACCACCGCGAACGTCGAAAACTACGTCTCGTTAGTCCTCGACAGCCATATCATGCGCCGGTTGATCCGCGCCTGCAGCGAGATCGTCGGCCGCTGCTACGAATCCGGGGAAGACGTGCCGGTCTTGATCGACAGCATCGAGGAAGAAATCCTGTCCATCACCGAGATGCGCACCGAGATGGAGACCAAGGAGATCAAGGAACTGCTGCCGGCGGCGCTTAATTACCTCGAGGCTTTGAAGAAAAAGGACCCGCGGATGATGGGTCTGCCCACGGGCTTTACCTACCTGGACGATATTATCACGGGTCTGAAGCCGGGTGAAATGTTTGTTCTGGCCGCCCGTCCGTCCATCGGCAAAACGACCTTGGCTTTGAACATGGTCCGCCACATTGCCGGCGCCGGTCACAAGGTCGGTTTTTTCAGCTTGGAAATGGGCGCCGCCCAAGTAGTGATGCGACTGATCTGCACCGAAGCCAAAATCGATATCCGGGACGTGCGGGACGGCCGGCTGAGCAATACCCGGTGGCGTACCGATCTGCTGCCGGCCTGTGACCGGCTCAAGGACTTGCCAATCTTTATTGACGATTCGCCGCAGCTTTCCACCCTCGAACTCCGGCAAAAAGCCCGGCGCATGAAGCGCGAACACGGGATCGAGTTCGTGGCGATTGACTATCTGCAACTCATGCGGCCCGTGACGAGCAACAGGAACACTAGCCGCGAGCAGGAAGTGGCCCGGATGTCCCGCGAAATCAAGGCGCTGGCACGCGAGCAGGATATCCCCGTAATGCTGCTGTGCCAGCTCAACCGGGCGGCGGAACTGACCGCCAGCGGACTGCCCAAGCTGGCGAATCTGCGTGAGTCGGGGGCCATCGAGCAGGACGCCGATGTGGTGGGGCTGCTTCACCGCGAGCGGCAAACGGACAATGATAAGCTCCGCGAAGACGTGGCCGAAGGCAAAGGAATTGAAACGAAACTGATTATCGCCAAACACCGCAACGGTCCCACCGGACTTGTTCCGCTCACCTTTTTCCCGCAATATACGCTGTTTGCCACGCCTGAGCGGGTAGAGGATGAGGACGTGCCGATATGAAGAGAATTCAGAATTCAGAATCCGGAATTCAGGAAGTTTAGACAGGATTGACAGGATACACACGATTAACTGAGCACATAGGTACTAAGCACTAATAACGCATGAAATGTCGAAAACTTGCCATCGCGTTCCTGTTGCTGGGCCTGACAATCTGCCGCGGCGCGGACACGGTGGCTGAAGTCAGTATTCGCTCGAGCACGAAACTGCCTGTTTCCCCCAAGATGGTTCAGGCCAACATCCGGCTGAAAAAAGGCGAGGCCTTTACCCACGAGCAGCTCGCCAAGGATATCAAGAGCCTGTTTGCCACGGGCTGTTTTTATGATATTCAGGTTGATGTTGAAGCTGCCGGGGCCGGGCGGGTCAAGCTGATTTTCCAGCTTACGCCCAAACCCCGGGTGCGCCATATCCGTTTTCAGGGGAATCATCAGATTAAGACCAAGCTCCTGCGCCGCAAGCTGACCCAGATGGAACACGCCATCCTGCAGGAGAAGAAGCTCAGCGAAGATCTGAACCGTATAAGTACCCTGTACAAGAATAAGGGCTATCGCGGCACGGGGGTTCACCAGCGCATTGTCGGCCTTAAAGGCAAGAATGACGTAGACATTATCTATGAGATTAACGAGCGGCCCCGGTATCTGCTCCGCAAAGTGAAACTTACAGGCAATAGGGCGATCAAGACGAAAAAACTGCGCCGGGCGATGAAAACCAAAGCCAAGAAGGGCCTGCTGAAATTTCTTAAGGCTACCCCCTGTTTTGATGCGGAATTTTTACGCGATGACCTGGACAAAATCCGCGACGTGTATTGGGCCGAGGGGTATTTTGACGCCCGGGTCGTGCGGGTGGAAAAACGCCATCGCACGGAGTGGCCATGGCATTCGGGTTTCTACCCCCGCCGCGTGCTCGACGTGATCGTGCATATCGAGGAGGGGAAGCCCTACCGGCTCAGTCAGATCAACCTTGCCGGCAACCAGAGGCTCGGCCCGAAAGAGCTGCGGGGGATGCTGGCGCTCAAGCCCGGCGCGATTTACAAGTACGCGGATGAACGCGCCGGCCTCAGACGCATTTCCCGGAAGTACCAAAGCCTGGGGTACCTGGATTCCAATCTCCGCATTAACCTCGAGCCTGACGTTGCCACGCACACGGTCGCGGCCACCTGCCGCATTAGCGAGGGGAAGTCCTCCCGCATCCGCCATGTCAACATTGCCGGCAACCGCATCACCCACGACAAGATCATCCGCCGAAACCTTTCGATTCATCCCGGCGACCCCAGCGACCTGAACAAGATCCAGCGCAGCAGGAGACGTGTGTTGGGCCTGCGTTACTTCAGCTCGGTGGAGGTGGTGCCCGCGGCCACGGAGCATGAGGACCTTAAAGACCTGAATGTCAAGGTGCGGGAGCAACCCACCGGGCGCCTGATGCTGAGCTTGGCATTCTCCGACATTGATCGGATTGTCGGAGGAATCGAATTCGGTCAATCCAACTTCGATCTGGCGGGCTGGGGCAATAGTTTTATGGGCGCCGGCCAGCGTTTTTGGCTGCGTGCGCAGACCAGCAAGGACAGCGAGGATTACCGGATGAGCTTTACCGAGCCGTGGCTGTTCAATCGGCCGTTGCGCCTTAGCCTGGACCTGTGGCGCAAATCCACCGCCAGTTTCCGCGAGTATGACCAGAGCGCCGACGGCGCCAGGCTCAGGCTGGCCCAAAAACTGAAGTGGCGTTACTGGCAGCAGTCGCTCGGCTACCGCCGCGAACGCATTGAGATCAGCAACATCGACGAAGGTTCCATCGACTATTTCAGCCCGGAATTTGAAGCTGCCGAGGAAGGCGAAGTTACGGTCAGTGCACTGACCCTGGGTATTGGCCGCGACAGCCGGAACGATTACACTCACCCCTCGCGGGGCTCCCGGCTGCGCTTGTCCAGCGAATATCAGTCTGAGAATCTCGGCAGCTACACGGATATTTACAAGCTCACGCTGAGCGCCGAGAAGTATTTTCCCATATTCCGGGACAGCGTACTGAAACTCAGCACGCGCATCGGCCACGTCAACCACCTTCGCGGCGCTGACATCAAGGTCTTCGACCGCTATTTCGCCGGGGGTTCCGGCTCGATCCGGGGCTTCGAGCCCCGCGCCGTGGGCCCGAGAGATGATCCGCCACTCTATATCGAGCCGGTGGGCGGCAACTCGATCCTGCTGGCTTCAGTGGAAGCCATCACCCCGCTTGCCGAGGACATCCTGTTCGGCGCCATCTGGGCCGACGCGGGAAACGTCTGGGAAGACACGTGGGGCTGGGAATTCGAGTCCAAGGAACTGAATATCAGCACCGGCTTCGGCATTCGGATAAAACTGCAGCCTGCGGGCGCCATCAGTCTGGACTATGGCTGGCCCGTGCACATCGACCCCGACCAGGAGGATTATCTCGAGGACAGTGGGCGGCTGCATTTCAACGTCGCCTATAGCTTTTGAGGCGTGAGCATGGCGAATCTTCACAATCTCCGGAACTTCTGCATCATTGCGCATATTGACCACGGCAAATCCACCCTGGCCGACCGTTTCCTGCAACTGACCCACGTGGTTGACGAGCGTAAGTTTCAGGACCAGCTCCTGGATGACATGGAACTGGAACGCGAGCGCGGCATCACCATCAAGTCCCATCCCGTCGTCATGCAGTATACGGCGAAAGACGGCAACGAATATACGTTCAACCTCATTGACACGCCGGGCCACGTGGATTTCAGCTATGAGGTCTCCCGCAGCCTGGCCGCCTGCGAAGGCGCACTGCTGTTGATTGACGCCGGCCAGGGGGTGCAGGCCCAAACCGTGGCCAACGTCAACCTGGCGATCCGGCAGAACTTGGCAATCATCCCGATAATCAACAAGATAGATTTACCCGCGGCCGATATTGACTTGTGTCTGGAGCAGCTCGAGGAGATTCTGACCATCCCGGCGGAGGAGGCGATTATGGCCAGCGCCAAGGAAGGCATCGGTATCGAGCTCATCTTCGAGGCCATTATCAACCGTATTCCACCGCCGGAGACCCCTGGGGGTAACGAGATCAAAGCCCTGATCTTCGACTCGCTCTACGATTCCTACCGGGGCGTGGTAAGCTATGTGCGGATGCTTTGCGGGGCGCTGCGCGCCGGCGCTCGGGTCCGCTACTGCGCCAGCGGCGTTGCCGCCGAACTAAGGGAAGTCGGCGTTTTTGCCCCGGACATGACCCCCTGCGACGAGTTGGGTCCTGGAACTGTGGGCTATGTGATTCCCAACCTCAAGTCTCCCGCCGACGCCCGAATCGGCGACACCATCACCGGCCAGGACCACCCCTGCCGCGAACCGCTGCCCGGTTTCCAAGAGGCGCGGCCGATGGTCTTCAGCGGCATTTATCCCCTTGAAACCGCCGATTACGAGGCGCTGGTCGAGAGCATGGCCCGCTTGCAGTTGAACGACGCCGCGTTGACTTTTCAGCCCGAGACCTCCGCGGCCCTGGGCTTCGGCTTGCGTTGCGGCTTTCTGGGACTGCTGCACATGGAAATTACCCAGGAACGGCTCCGCCGCGAGTACGGCATGGATATTATCGCCACCTATCCGAGCGTAATCTATCACGTGCACCTCGAACCGGCCGCGACGGAAAAGGAGAGGCATCCCTGGCTGGAGGTGGACAACCCGCTGCGCCTGCCGGACCCCGCGACTATTGACCATCTCGAAGAACCGCTGATCAAAGCCAGCTTGATGGCCCCGGCCGAGTACATCGGTGTACTCATGAATCTGATCCTGGAAAAGCGCGGCATTTGCCTCGAGACCTTGAATGTCGACCGGCTGCACGTCATGTTGATGGCCGAACTGCCGCTGGCCGAAATCGTGATTGATTTCCATGACCGGCTGAAAACCATCACCCGGGGCTACGGCAGCTTGGACTATGAACCGGCGGGCTATCGGGCGGCGGATTTGGTGAAGCTCGAGATGCACGTTAACGGCGAGCCGGTGGACGCTTTTGCCTCGATTGTGCATCGGCAGCACGCGCCGGCCCGGGGCCGGCTGCTGGCCGAACGCCTTAAGCAGGTGATTCCACGGCATCTGTTCAAGATCGCCATCCAGGCCGTGGCCGGCGGCAAAGTCGTGGCCCGCGAAGACCTCGGCGCCCTGCGCAAAGACGTTACGGCGAAATGCTACGGTGGCGACGTGAGCCGCAAGCGCAAGCTGCTCGAGAAACAGAAGGCCGGCAAGAAGAAGATGAAACAAATCGGCAAGGTGAACATTCCGCAGGAGGCTTTTAGCCGCGTCCTGCAGACGAATAAGTAACTGCATTTCGGAGGCCGGCGTGGGAACGCAGGTTCAGTATTCAGTATTCAGTATTCAGTATTCGGTACTCAGGATAAGGAACTGAACACGGAAGACGGAAAGGAGTATTCAGTATTCGGTGTTCGGTATTCAGTATTCGGAATCCAGGAGTCAGAATCTGGTGGGCGAGGATGAAAGGAACTAAGCGCTAAGCACTAGAGACTCAGGACGGTTATGATCACGAGCACGGTTACGAATGCGCCTTGTGGCGCGGAAAGGAAAGCCGGATGGGCCTGCTGATATATCTGGTGATGGGCTGGGGCCTGCTGTGGTTCGTGCATGCGTTCCTGTGCACCCGCCGGATGAAACTCCGGCGCCGGTTGAAACAGTTTCGCGCTCACGTTCTGGACCGGCTGCACTGGGACGCGGATATTCTGCCGGCGGAAATGCAGGGCAAGCTCAAGGACTTGGCGGCACGGGCCGTGGAACTGCGCACGGCCGACGCCGGCCGGGCCGAGATGGAGAAGTTCCTCAGCCAGGCATTCGCGCAGCTCGGCCGTGTCTACCCGAAAAAGCGCAGCGACTTTCCCCGGGAGATACTCGAACTGCTGATCGTGGTTTTCGGCGTGGTGATGGGCATTCGCGCGCTCTTCCTTCAGCCGTTCAAGATTCCCACCGGCAGCATGCAGCCGACCCTTTGCGGAATTCATTTTCTTGCTGACGAACAGGCGGGCGCCCCGCGCAATTGGGGCCGGCGCTTTTTTGATTACCTCAATTTCTCCGCCCGTCACGTGAACGTGAGAATCCGCGAAGATGGCGAAGTGAGCGCGTGGAGCAAGATTCGGGAAAAGGCCGTGATCTCGCTGGGTCCTGTGCGCTTCTTCGAGTATTGCGAGGCGCCCATCGGTGATCAGTGGTACCGGCTGCCAGGCGCCAGAGACAACGTTATCAACCATATCCTCAAGGCAAAAAGAGGGAATGTGGTCAGGTATAAGCAAGGCGACGTCCTGGCCGGGGAATTGCTCATGGGCGATCACCTGTTCGTGGACCGGGTAAGCTACAATTTTGTCGAGCCGAAACGCGGCGACATCGTGGTCTTTGTGACCACCGGCATTTGCCGGCCTGACGGCGGGGGTCTGCCCGGCCTGCACTATATCAAGCGGCTGGCGGGACTGCCGGGCGATACGCTGCGTATCACCAACCGCAGGCTTTACGTGAAAGCGAAAGGCGCGGCAGAATTCAAGCTGATCGGCGGCAAGATGTATCCGGCATTCGACCGTATCTACAGTATGAAAGGCGGTTACCGGGGCTACTGCCACTCCAGTCCGTTGCGCCTTTCCCATAATGCGGATGAAGTCACCGTGCCCGCGGGCCATTATTTTATGTTGGGCGACAACAGCGAGAGCAGTTCGGACAGCCGTTACTGGCGCCGGGGCTTTGTGCCGCGGCGGAATATCGTGGGCCGGGCGCTGTTTGTCTGGTGGCCGTTCTCGCGCCGCTGGGGTCTGACGGACCGCGCCGAGCCGCTGGACGTTCCCACCCCGCCGCGCGTACCCGTCAGACTGGGGCCTGGTCTTGAGAAGGAGTTCGAGTAAAATGAACCGGAATCCTGAACTGGCGCCGGTGCTGGCGCTGGATCTTGGCGATGTCTGCGTGCGGGTCGAATTGCCGGCCTTGCTTGAGATGATGGGCTTTGCCTCGATGGCGGAATTCAGCGCCTTCGACCATGATGGCAAGGTGTTCGGACTTTGTTGGGAGGTGCAGTCCGGGCGGGTGACCCCGGAACAGTTCCTCGAGGAGTTTGGCCGGCGCCTGCCTGTTCCCCAAAGCCCGGCGGCAACGCTCGAGACCTGGAATTCGCTGCTCGGCGCGGAAATCCCCGGGGTGGCGGAAGTGGTGGCCGAAGCGATTGCCGCCAAGCTCGAGCTGGTGTTTATCAGCAACATCTGTCCTTTTCATTATCAGGTGGTGTGCGACCGGCTGTCGTTCGTGAAGGCGGCAACCGGCGCGGTGTTGAGTTACCAGGTGGGCGCGCGCAAGCCGGACCCGCCCATGTTCGCGGCCCTCGAACGCGACTACTGCGACGGTAAGCCGCCGCTGCTCTATGCCGACGATGGCCCGGACAATATCGCCGCCGCCCAAACCCGTAACTGGCCGGTTTACCATTTCGGCGACGTGGCCGGGCTCCGCGCCAGGTTGCACGCACAATTGGCCCTTCTTTGAATGGCACGCTTGCAACCCGCCTGGCCAACAGCTATAATTCAGGGTTGTCATTCAATGTCTAGGTCAACGTCTGGGACGGCGCAAAATTCAGGGTAATTGATTATGCTTGCCATGTTCAACCGTTATTTTGCCAAGCACGGCCAGACCACTTTCCTGGTCCTGCTGGTGGCGATTGTGATACCTTTTATCTTCTTTTTCCGCCCCGGCCAGCGGGCGGCGCGCAGCGGCCGGATCTTCGGCGTCGACGCCTATGGCAGCATGTTCGGCAAGCCGCTGACCAGGAAGGAATTCAGCGGCCACCTGGCGGCCTACGCCCTGGAAATCTACCAGGTCCGCGGGTACTTGCCTGATCTCGACCGCGACCGGGAACGGGTCATTAAGGGATTGTATCCATACGTGCTTGGCCGCATACGCATTCTGCACGAGGCCCGGGAACAGGGGTTCGGCCAGGTTACTGATGAACAACTGCACCAGACCATCCGCGAGCTGGCCTGCTTCAAGGAGAAGGGCAAGTTCTCCCGGGAAAAATACCTGGAGTTCAGGGACAAACAGCTCGCCAGACAACGCTTAGCCCTGCATGATTTCCACCGGATTATGCGGGAACACATTGTCATCGCACGTTTCCGGGCGCGCTTGAATGGCCTGACTGTGACCGAGTCCGAGCTGCGCGGCTTGTTCCTCCGGAAATACACTAAGGCCAAGCTCAGCGTCCGCAGGTTCGCCGCCGCGGATCATCTGGCCAAAGTCAAGCTTAGCAAGGCTGAGATCAAGGCTGAATTCGACCGGCATAAGGCCGTGAAGTATCTTATCCCCGAGCAGAAGAAACTTCAGGTGGCAGTGTTCAAAACCATCCTCGAGCCGTTCGCACCGAAGGTCCTCGAGGCGGAAGCCCGGTTGCTCTACGAGCAGGACAAGCCGGAAAAATACCAAAAAGAACAAGTCCGGGTGCGGCATCTGCTGGTGCTGAATAAGGCCGGCGTCACGGAGGAAGACAAGAGGCTGAACCGCCAGAAAGCCGAGGACTTGCTGAAAACGGCCCGAAAAGAGAACAACCTTGCCGAACTGGCCAAGAAGTACAGCGATGATCCCGGCACGAAGGCAAAGGGGGGCGACCTCGGCTTCTTTGGCCGCGGAGACATGGTGAAGGAGTTTGAAGAAGCTGCCTTTGCGCTGAAGAAGAATGAGATCAGCGACGTGGTCGAGACTTCCTACGGCTACCATCTCATCCAGAAGATTGACGAGCGGGACGCCATTCCCTTTGCCAAGGTGAAGAAAGAACTCGAGAGCACAATCAACAAAGAACGCCGTCAGGAAGCCCAAAAGGAAGCCCAAAACAAGGCTATCGCCTTTGCCGAGAGGGTCTTTACTGCCACCCGCAACTTGGCATACGCGGAGGTCTTGAAGGCTTTTGCAAAACAGGCGGCCGCGCAGCATATCAAGCTGCTCGCAACGCCGTATTTTGATCGGGAAGCGAGCCACTTGAAGGGTGTCCCCGGCCCCGCCGGCCGATTGATCGAGGCGGCGGAAAAACTGGATAATACCCAACCGTTGACCGATATCGTCGAAAGCGGCGGCTTCTTCTATGTCGCCTGTCTGACCGGCAGTAAGCCGAGCCGCGAACCGCCGCTGGCAGCGGTTAAAGACCAGATTGCGAAGGGCCTGCGTCAGGACAAGGCCGTGGCGTTGGCCCGGCAGCAAGCGCAGAAACTTTACCAGCGCATCAGCGCTGACCTGGCCAAGGGCAAGTCATTCGCCGTGGCCAAGGGCGATGAAGCCTTCAACGAACTCGAACCGCAATCCTTGCGCCAGCTCTCCTGGGACGCGCTCAATCCCGAGGAAATCGAAGCCGCACGCAACACCAAGGTCGGCGAACTGGCCATCAAGAACACCGACAAGGGCGCCGTGCTGGTCTATGTTAAAAATCATATCCTGCCGAGTGCGAAAGAGTTTGAGGAATCCGCCAAGTCCGATAGACTCGATTACCTGATTAATGGGATCATGGAGTTCAGCGAGGATTACGAAAAGGAACTGGGCAAACGCTATCCATTCACCCCGGACCCGGAGTGGCTCTTCCTCTTTCCCCAAGAGTAGCACAGGCTTTCCAGCCTGTAGCTTTCCAAAGTCTATCCGCAGATAACGCCGAAAATATTTTTAGCACTCGGCGGTCCTCTCGTTGAATTGGCGCAGATCATTTTGAGAAAACCTATAGACGAAGGAAGCAATGCAATAAAAGAAGGCTTATCCCCGGGAGGCCATAACTCGTCTACACTTCTTGGCGGTGAGTCCATGATGGCGCAATCACCCGCTTGCCATCGGCGCTGGGTTTGGACTCTGGAAAACCGCCAGGGACCCCGGCAGGGTCTGGTAGTGTAGCCAGGGGTGCCTCACCCCTGGACTTACGGGACGATAAGAAATTCCACCCCGGCGGGGTGGAGTAGGAATCATACGGCACCCCGCCGGGGTGCGGGCCTTGGGACTATCGCACCCCAGGGGTGAGGCACCCCTGGCTACACTACTACACCTCTATGAGGTGTAAGGAACCGAAAAAATACATCTGCGGTTCATTATTTGACGCGCCTGAATTCACCGAGAGGACCACTCAGGCATCGTATAATTCTCTCCGGGGCCACTTCTCCCCGCCTGAGTGACCATCGGCCTGGTCCATCAGCGCAAATACCTCCTGCAGTTGCGCCTGCCGCTCCTGGCGCGCGACAGCCTCCCGCAATAACTTCCGAATCAACGCATTGAACGAAGTATTATGTTTGTGCGCGTACTCCCGCCCGCGCTTCAGCAAATCGTCATCAATCGCAAGTGTCACATTAGCCATAGGGCGAGTCCTCCAATTCAACGTTAAGCCACGGCAGATTACTGCGCACACGGGATATGTGTCAAGGGCCAAAATAAAAAATCTTGGCGCGATTGAGACAATTTGCGCCCATGCCTGGCAAATTTGCTGCCACGGCCCTATATTAGAAGATGAAATGCAGCCGGTTTGAAAGACGCTGAGGGAAGGAGCACGGCAATGGCCGAGCCGAGCGCCAAGATGGAAGGTAAATTCTGCGCGCACCACCGGGAAACGCCCGCCGTCTCGCGCTGTTTTACCTGTTTCACGCCGCTTTGCCAGGACTGCATCGTCCCGGTCAAGGGCCGGGATTTTTGCTCGAAGGAATGCGCCAACAATCACTTTGAGGTCCAACTGCATATTGACGACGCCACGGCGCGCGCCGTTGCACGCCGCCGCAAGGCCCTGCTCAAGAAACTGATCTTGCTGCTCATTCTTGGCGGCGCCATTATCGGCGGCTGGTATGTCTGGACCAAAGTGCTCAGCCCGGCGCAACGCCGCCGCCTGACCACAAAAGGCCGCAAGCTCGGTTCAGAAGTAAAAAAAGAGGCCGGCAAACACCTAAAGCCACAGTAAACACACCTTTTCTGGATTCGACGGGGTTAACGGCGCGGGAACAAAGCAAAGTC
>SDBT01005734.1_pt1 | contig 20769 bp, 17 predicted proteins | sample 2277101 | NCBI WGS metagenome assembly SDBT01 (sample SAMN10404973, study PRJNA504765) | marine sediment metagenome | isolation source: marine sediment core GS10_PC15, 103 cmbsf | place: Arctic Ocean: Southern Knipovich Ridge | collected 2010 | reverse complement strand
GTATAATATAAGACGGGGGAATATAATGAAACGGAAAATATTAAGTATATTAATCCTATTATTTTTTGGCACCGCCAGCATTGGACTGGCACAAGAACCTATTCTACCGGGCGATGGAATTACTTACCCTAATGGCAGTACAGTGGACCAATTATTATCATCTCAATCCTCACAGGAATCTCTTATTGAAACACAACAAGCGATCGAGGATGCCTCTAGCGCAGGATTTGTTACTAGAGAGGGAACGAATCTATATCTCAATGGCCAGGAATATAAGTTTTCCTTCGCGAATAATTACTATCTTTTCTACAAATCTGAGCCTATGATTGATGAGATATTTGCGGATGCTCAAAAATTAGGCTTAAATGCTATCCGGACATGGGGTTTTTGTGACGGTTGGGTTAAGGAAGACGTATCATTTCAACTATCCCCCGGCGTCTATGACGAATCCGGTTTTCTAAAGATGGATTATATATTGGATAAGGCCTCTCAGTACGATATGAAATTAATATTGCCGTTGGTGAACAACTGGGACGACTTTGGAGGCATTAAGCAGTATGTGGAGTGGAAACTAGGCAGGACGCCATTCTACACCGAACACGATCTCTTTTTCACAGACGATATAATAAAAGGTTGGTATAAAGATTATGTAACGTATTTTTTAAACAGGACCCATTCCCGTACAGGAATCGCCTATAAAGACGACCCTACTATTCTAATGTGGGAACTTGGAAATGAACCTAGGGCTAATACCGATTGGCAAGGTACAATTCTGACTCCCTGGATTGATGAGATGGCCGGACACATAAAAGGAATCGATACGAATCATCTGGTGTCAGCTGGAATTGAAGGTTGGTATGGATATATGCAAGGAGTTGATTTTATAGATAACCAGGATTCAGCGAATATCGATATCGCAACATTTCATCTGTTCCCCGATTATTACAACTTATCCGATAGCCAGGCACTTAAGTGGATAACAGACAGGGTTTCCGATGCACAAAATATTCTCAATAAACCAGTATATATAGGTGAATTTGGCAAGGTAGTTGATAGAAGCGCAGCCGACCTCCGTAATCAAATGAAGGCAAGAGATAACCTGTATAGAAACATATATAATACTGCGGCAAGTTCAGGGGCAAATGGCCTGGGATTTTGGATATTATACGGTGATAATTATCCAGATTACGATAATTTCGGCGTTTATTATCCTGGCGACCGCTCAACATGTAGAGTAATAAAATCCGGGTCTGAATTATTTGTTTCCTCTTCTGACGGCGGAGGTAAAGGAGGAGGTAAAGACAAACCCGATAATCCCAATAAACCTCCTAAAGGTAATAATGCAACTAGCAGCAATTATCTCAGTGGAACCGAACAGGCTGCTTTAGAGGCTTATAGAAGGATATTATTAAAAAAGTTCTACCTAGAGTTTTACTATGAGTTGAGAGGTCCTTCGAAAAATTTTGAATAATAACTCACATTAGAACCCCTTACAATTCCTGCCCGATATAAAGTCATTCCCAATCTACCGATCTAGTTTGTGCCTCTGCTAAAATTTGCAAATTCCCGTATCAAAGGGTATATTTGAGAGAGATATGGAGAAGAAAATTGCAAAAAGGTTATTAATAGAAATTATTATACTGGTAATTGTTTTAACTATCTGGAGCACAAGGCCGATTAATGCTTACAAAATCAGAATTTATTTCATAAAAATGAAACTACTAAATACACCTTACAGTGTAATAACCTTAAATAATAGACGCAAGATAAAAGGAAAGATAATAAAAGAGAATGATAGATCTTTAACGTTGATTGTTGATGCTGGAGAGGCAGTTATAAGTAAGGCAGATATAAAAGATATTGTAGCAGAAGCACCCGGGCCAAAGTAAGCGAAGGAGAAGAAGTTTAGGTGAAGCTGATAAGTAGTAACCTATGCAGAAGAAGATACAAGGCAGAGATAAAGGCTAAAAGAATAACCAAAAGAAATAAAGGAAATATATATCTATTCTGCATACTTGTAATACTGATGTTTGTATTGATGAGGCGATAGCTTGCTTTTGGATGCCAAGAAATAACAAGCCCAAAGTAAGCAAAGTCCTTAAGCGAAGTGAGGCAAGCGAAGTATAAAGACAGGTTAGAAATTATCGAAACTTTTATTGGGGGGGGACAGAGGTATTTCCGGAATTCTATATGAATATTAAAAATAACGGCGATAAAGAAGTTGTTTATATAAAAGCCTTGTTTAGAGTATATGATTGGGAATCAGATCGTCTTAAGGCAGAAAAGAAAATCCCCTTCCCCAGATTAACAATCGAACCGGGAGAGACAGAAATATTAAAAACAAGCCTTTTTGATTTAAAATATAAAAAAGACGATATTATCAAGCACGAATTCATTGATATAAAGACAAGAAAATAACCCACTCTCAAGATTCCCGTTGCCAGATCCCTGACATTTTTCTTGACAATACCTCATTCATTGATACAATAATGGCACTATAATGAGATTGAAAAATAAAGTTTCGGTTATAACAGGCGGGGCAAGGGGCATAGGTTTTGTTATTGCCCAGAAGTTCGCGGGCGAAGGCTCTAATATTGCTATATGTGATGTCGATGAAGAAGGCCTCAATAAAGCATTTCACCAGCTCCAACAAAGCGGAAGAGAAGTTCTTATCGGCAAAGTCGACGTTACAAAATTCGACGAAGTCCAGACATTTATCCAGAAAATTCTTGACAAATTTGGAAGAATCGATATACTTATCAACAACGCCGGCATTACTCGCGATAGCCTTTTAGTCAGAATGGGTGAATCTGATTGGGATGCCGTATTAGATGTCAATCTAAAAGGCACCTTCAATTGCACAAAGGCCAGCGCTAAACCTATGATGAAGCAGCGAGGCGGGAGGATTATTAATATCGCCTCAATTATAGGTATAACAGGAAACCCGGGCCAGGCAAACTACGCCGCTTCAAAAGGCGGCATAATAGCTTTTACAAAGTCTATAGCGAAAGAGCTGGCATCAAGAAACATCAATGTTAATGCAATTGCGCCCGGTTTTATAGAAACAGAGATGACTTTAAAATTATCTGAAGAAGTAAGAAATAATATTCTTAAACTTATCCCCTTAGGTAAGTTTGGGCAGGCTGGTAATGTGGCAGATTTGGCTTTATTTTTGGTAAGCGATGATTCCACCTATATAACCGGACAGGTAATCCAGGTTGACGGCGGAATGGTGACATAAAGATGGAGGAGGTAAATGACAATAGATACCCAGAAGATCAAATCGATTATAGCAGAACAGTTAGGTGTAAAAGCAGAAGAAGTTACTGACAACGCAAAGTTTGTTGAAGATTTAGGCGCAGATTCTCTGGATACCGTAGAGCTGGTTATGGCCCTCGAAGAAGAATTCGGTATTGAGATACCCGATGAAGACGCCGAAAAGATGACCACCGTGGGCGAGGCAATGAAATATATAGAAGAGAAGGCCGTCTCGAAATAGTTATAATATTATAATGGATAGAAAAAGGGTGGTTGTTACCGGCTTAGGGTTAATTTCACCGGTAGGAAACACCATAGAAGAATTTTGGAAATCACTTCTAGAGGGGCGAAGCGGGGTAAGGCGAATAACCTGTTTCGACCCTTCAAATTTTTCCTCACAGATAGCCGCAGAAGTTTTAAATTTTGACCCAAGTCCGTATTTAAATCCAAAAGAGATAAAAAAAACCGACCGTTTTGTTCAATTCGCGATAGTCGCCTCAAAAATAGCTATGGATGACAGCGGATTAGACCTCGAGAAAGAAGACCGTAACAGGTTAGGAGTGATAATAGGTTCCGGTATAGGAGGTCTTAATACTGTTGAGTCTGAGCATACAAAATATATCGAAAGAGGACCCGAGAAAGGACCCAGAAAAATTTCTCCTTTTTTAATTCCTATGCTAATTGTAAACATGGCTGCAGGGCATGTTTCCATAACTTTTAAAGCAAGGGGCCCTAATACAGCAGTTGCTACTGCATGTGCATCAGGTAGCCATGCGGTAGGGGATGCGTTTCGCATTATCCAGCGTAATGAAGCAGATTTGATGATAGCGGGCGGTTCAGAGGCAGCAATTACAATAATGGGATTCGGCGGTTTTTGTTCTTTAAAGGGTCTCTCTACCAGAAATGATGCCCCCGAGAAAGCGAGCCGTCCTTTTGATAAAAATAGAGACGGTTTTGTCATGGGAGAGGGCGCAGGTATTGTTATTTTAGAGGAACTGGAGCATGCATTAAGTCGAGGCGCAAGAATTTATTGCGAATTAGCAGGATATGGCATGACCGCAGATGCCTATCATATAACTGCGCCAGACCCTAGCGGGCAGGGCCCAGCAAGATGTATGAGTTTATCTCTAGAGGATGCACAGATCTCACCAGAGGAGGTTGATTATATAAACGCCCACGGAACATCCACGCAGTATAACGACAAAGTAGAAACATTAGCCATAAAGAAGTCATTCGGTAAACATGCTAAAAAATTGGCTGTAAGTTCTACAAAATCAGTGACAGGGCATCTTCTGGGCGCTGCTGGAGGGGTCGAATTGATAACTTGTGCGCTTGCGATGAGAGATAACATAATTCCTCCAACTATAAATTATGAGACACCAGACCCCGAATGCGATTTAGATTACACACCAAATAAACCCAAAAAAACAAAGGTAGATGTAGTTGTGTCAAACTCTTTGGGATTCGGAGGGCATAACGCAACGTTAGTTTTGAGGAGATATAAATAAATGGATTATCTCTTGACAGAAGAACAAAAGATGATAAAGGACCTTGCAAGAAAGATTGCCCAGGAGAAGATAAAACCGGTTGCTGCAGAATACGATGAGAAAGAAGAGTTTCCCTGGCCGATTGTAAAGATTTTAGCCGAATCGGATTTATTCGGTATATTTATTCCGGAGCAATATGGCGGTACGGGCGGTGGCACTTTGGACCTTGCTATTGCTACAGAAGAGCTTTCATGGGGGTGTGGGGGTATTGCATTGTCTTATGCGGCAACAGGGCTTGGCGCATTTCCGATTATACTTTTTGGCAGCGACCAGCAAAAGAAAAAGTATCTGCCCGAAATAGCAAAGGGTAAGCAACTTGCTGCCTTTGCCTTGACAGAAGCGGAGGCAGGTTCTGATGCCGGTAGCATTCGCACTACTGCAAAAAAGGACGGGGATCACTATATTCTAAACGGAACAAAACAGTGGATTACAAATGCGGGAGAAGCAGAGATTTATACGGTAATTGCAATGACAGATAAATCAAAGGGGCCTAGAGGCGCGAGCGCGTTTATAGTAGAGAAGGGTACACCCGGCATGGAGTTCGGAAAAAAAGAGAAAAAACTCGGCATAAGGAGTTCTGCTACGAACGAAGTAATATTTACAGATTGCAAAGTTCATAAGGATAATTTGATTTCCAGAGAGGGTATGGGATTTATTGTTGCCATGAAGACCTTTGACTATTCAAGGCCAGGCGTTGCGGCCCAGTCTGTCGGAATAGCTCAAAGGGCACTTGATGAAGCAACCAGCTATGCCCATCAAAGATATCAATTCGGACAGCCCATCTCCAGTTTTCAGGGAATACAATTTATGCTGGCCGACATGGCAACGCAGATTGAAGCAGCGCGCGCCCTAATATATTCAGCGGCACGAATGATTGATTCAGGCGCTAAAAATATCGCCAAGGTTTCAGCCATGTGTAAAATGTATGCCTCTGACGTCTGCATGAAGGTTACCACCGATAGTGTCCAGATATTCGGCGGTTACGGCTATATGAGAGAATATCCTGTTGAGAAATTGATGCGGGACGCCAAAATTACTCAAATATACGAGGGGACCAATCAAATTCAACGCAGCATAATCGCTTCACACCTCATCAAGGAACTGTCTAAGAAGAAAAAATAACGATTCGTATTCCGTCATCTGCATACCGTATTCCGTTTATGGTATACGAAATATCGACGACGAAATACGGACTACGAAACCAGGCATTTTCCATGAATATAATTGTTTGTATAAAACAAGTACCAAATACCACTGAGGTAAAGATAAATCCCGAAACGAACACCCTTATAAGAGAAGGTGTCGAAAGCATCATAAATCCCTTTGATACATATGCCATTGAAGAAGGGGTGCGTTTAAAAGAGAAATTAGGAGGTAAAACAATAGCCCTTAGCATGGGGCCTCCTCAGGCAGAGGAGGCGCTCAGAGAAGCCATATCTTTGGGTTGCGATGAAGCCATACTGGTTACAGACAAGAGATTTGCGGGAAGTGATACCTGGGCTACCAGCTATACCCTTTCGCAGGCAATAAAAAAGATTAAGGATTATGACCTTATTATATGCGGCAAACAGGCCTCAGACGGAGATACAGCGCAGGTAGGCCCGGGCATATCTACACACTTAGATATTCCTCAGGTTACTTATGTTAGAAAAATAGAGGAAATTACCGATGGCACGGCTAAGGTCGAAAGAATGACAGAAGAGGGGTATGAAATCATAGAGCTCGGCCTGCCGGCACTTTTTACCGTAGTAAAAGAGATAAATGAACCACGCCTGCCATCATTGAGAGGAAAAATGAAAGCAAAAAAGCAGGATATAATCACATGGGACGCAGATATCATTAATTGTAATATCGATGAAATAGGGTTAGATGGATCGCCAACCAGGGTTATTAAAATATTTACCCCTCCCCCCAGAAAAAGCGGAGAAATTTTGAAGGGCTCACCCCACGAAGTTGCAGAGAAGTTGGTGAGCTCGTTAAGAGGAGAGGTAATTTAATAAAATGACTTCCAAGGAACGGATAAAAAGGGTATTCAATTTCGAAAGACCGGACAGAATTCCAGCTTATGATTTAATTCAAAGTGAAATGTATCCGGAGGGCTACTTCGATTTTGATATCGCACTTTTAGGACCCAGAGATACGGAGGAATCTGGGTCAAAAAATAAATTCAGGATGTTGGCCGCAATAGACCCATTTGAGGATCTGTCGTGCGCTTTTGGACTCGAAGGCCTTTTAGAAAAAATAGCAAAAGATCCTGTGTCAGTTTTTAGCGAATTTAAAAAAAGCACCGGTAACTCTATCAAGCGATTGGATGTTGCCTTAGGCAGGGATAGGGGCATTGACGGTATATGGCTTTGGTCAGACATGGCCTATAAAAATGGTTTGCTTTTTTCAACATCTTTTTACAAAAATTCCCTTTTCCCTTTACACAAAGAGATATGTTCTTTTTCAGCGTCCAAAGGCTTACCGGTTATCATACACTCTGATGGTAATTTAAACAGCATAATGGACCTTTTGGTTGAGGCAGGCTTTAGCGGATTACACCCCGCAGAATCAAGCGCAGGTATGGATTTGGAGGACTTGAAAAAGAAATACAAAAACAAAATAGTCCTTATGGGAAATTTTAAATTGGATTTATTAAGACACAATAATATTGAAGAGCTGGTCTCGACTTTTAAAAGAAGGTTGGATATAGCGGTAGAAGGTAGTGGATATATTTTTGGTTTTGAATCCCCGATATCCAATGATATAGATATCAACAGGTACAAAACTCTATTAAATATAGTTAAAGAATATAAAGGTAACCAGTAAGGCAGAATATGCAGAAGATAAAAGTTATATTAGATAAATGCACGGGTTGCATCCTTTGCGTGAAGGCGTGTCCATTTGGCGCCATAGAGATTAAGGATAAGAAGGCAGTCATTGATTATGATAAATGCACATTGTGCGGCGCATGTGTAGATGCCTGTAAAACTAAAGCTATTGAAATAGAGGCCGAGGTCCGCCCACGCCATGACTTAAGCGCTTATAAAGATATCTGGGTATTTTGCGAGCAGAAGAAGGGAATAATTCAATCTGTCTCATATGAATTACTCGGGGAGGGCAGAAAACTGGCAACTAAATTAAAATCGCGTCTCTCGGCAGTTCTTTTAGGCGACGAAATGGAAAATAAAGTTCAAGAACTCTATGCACGGGGAGCAGAGATAGTTTATCTTGTCGATTCGCCTAAATTGAAACATTATCAGGACACGCCTTATACAGAAGTCCTTGTAAGACTTATAAACGAATATAAACCCGAGGTTTTTTTATGCGGGGCAACGACAATAGGAAGAAGCCTTGTCTCGCGCGTGGCCGTTAGAATACACGCAGGGCTTACTGCCGACTGTACTGGCCTGGATGTCGATGAGGAAAAAAGACTTCTTTTGCAGACAAGGCCGGCATTTGGCGGTAATATAATGGCCACCATAATCACACCGGATCATAGACCGCAGATGGCCACTGTCCGCCATAAGGTAATGAAGGAAGCAATACCAGATAATGCTTTAAAGGGCAAATTAATTAAGAAGACCTATAGTGATGAGTTGTTCGCCTCAAGAAGCAGGTTGCTGGATATAGTTGAAGAGATAGAAGAAACGGTAAATCTGGCCGAGGCCGATATAATCGTTTCCGGTGGCCGGGGCGTTGGCGGGCCGGGGAATTTCGAAATTATCAGAAATCTTGCAAAAACCTTGAATGCTGCTGTGGGCGCCTCAAGGAGCGCAGTAGACGCCGGCTGGATTCCTTATTCGCATCAGGTCGGACAGACGGGAAAAACAGTTTGCCCGAAAATTTATATTGCATGCGGTATCAGCGGACAAATTCAGCATTTAATCGGCATGCAGTCGTCAAAAATAATTGTAGCTATAAATAAAGATCCCGATGCCCCAATCTTTAAGGTCGCTACCTACGGTATAGTAGGAGACCTTTTCGGAGTCGTTCCCGCCTTAACAAAGAAATTCCAGGAAGTGCTCAAGAAATAATTTTGGCGAGGCCTTTTATTTTTTTTCACACTTGACAAGTATAATAAAGTTGTATATACTTAGACACAGATATATAAACTTATATAAAGTTCTACTTCACCAAATATTTACATATTTGGCTTCGTAGAAATAACAATATGATAAATACATTACCTTTAATAAAGACCAAATACAATGTTCAGGAAGTAGCGAATATCCTTGGTATCTACAAAGGCACCATAAAAAACTACGAAAGAAAAAAAATCTTTCCCAAACCAAAAAGAAACCCCATAAATAAATATAGATTTTACACAGAAGAAGATATTGCTGTATTGAAGAGAATATTAATTAAAGGTAAATGACCCATTCGACTTCGCTCAGGGTCATCCCGAGCGTAAGTCGAGGGATGATAAAATAATGGGAGGCTGAATGTACTTTAAAAGACTGGAATTAATTGGGTTCAAGTCATTCGCAAATAAGACAAGGCTTAAATTTGAGCCGGGGATTACGGCAATCGTAGGGCCCAATGGCTGCGGTAAAAGTAATATAGCAGATGCCATTAAATGGGTTTTAGGAGAACAGTCTGCGAAGGAACTCCGTGGTTCCCGCATGGAAGATGTCATATTTAACGGGACTTCGAATGAAGAACCGACAAATATGGCCGAAGTATCTATAGTCCTTTCGAATAAAGATAGAATATTGCCGATAGATTATGAAGAGATAATAATTACAAGGAGGCTTTTCAGGTCCGGCGAAAGCGAATATCTTATAAATAAAATGCCTGTGCGCCTGAAGGATATCAATGATCTTTTAGCAGGGACCGGCATAGGAACAAGTTCTTATTCTATAATAGAGCAGGGCCAGATCGGACAGATATTAAGTTCTAAACCGGAAGAGAGAAGATACATTTTTGAGGAGGCAAGCGGCATAACAAAGTTTAAGATTAAAAAGAAGGAGGCATTGAGAAAGCTTGAACATACAGAAAATAATCTTATAAGACTTAACGATATAATCAATGAAGTGGAAAGGCAAATAAAATCTATAGAACGGCACGCAAAAAAGGCCGAAATTTACAGGCAGGATTTCGATGTATTAAAAGATCTGGAATTAAAAGTTTCAAGTTCTCGATTTAAATTTATAAATAACGAATTGAAAACCGTTTCTTTAGAAAATCAGGATCTTAAAAAGACCGAAGAGGAGCTCCTGCAAAGCCATTCGGCCCTTTTAGAAAATGTCCGTCTTTCAAAAGATGCCGCGTGGAAGACAGGTGAGGATTTGCAAAAGGCACAGACAGAAATCGCCGAGATTGCCGCAGCCATCGATAAAAACATACACACGGTTCGGCTGGATAGAGAGAGGATAGAAGAGCTTAAAACATCTTCAGAAATCTCGAACAAAGAAATAAAAATATTAGAGGGAAAACTCCAGATAAGAAAAAAAGATAAAGAAAAGTATGAAAAAAACCTCCTTTCCATCTCTTCTCTCAAATATGATAAAGAAAAAGACCTAACGGAAAAAGAGAAAGAAATGTCTCATATTATAAAAAAGATAGAATCCTGCCAAACCAGCATAAAAACAGCCAAAAATGATGTAGTGGATATCCTGACTTCTCAGACGAAAACAAAAAATGAATTAATAAAATTAGGGGCAGATATACAGAATAGAAAGGTGCGCCTAAGACGTTTAAGGATAGAAAATGAAAATATACTAAAAGAAAAAGAAGCTTTGGATAAGAAAATTAAAGATATCGACGAAAAGTTTAATACAACTAAAGACGAAATTGCCTCGCAAAAAAATGTTATACCCAGCCTCAAAAACCAAATTCAAGATCTAGAGGCTTCTCTTAAGGTAGGGCGCGATAAAATATCTAACTATATTCTAAGTAAAGAGGCCTCTAAATCAAAACTGAAATTTTTGGGCGAATTAATCGCAAAACAGGAAGGTTTCACAAGGAGCGTGAAGGCGATAAGAGAGAATCAAGGAGATGTTCGACTTATTGCTGATTTAATAAATGTTGAATCAGGCTTTGAGAAGGCCACCGAATGCATATTGGGAGAGTTGGCCCAGGCTATTGTAGTCAAAGAGAGACTAGAGGCGCTTAAATTGATAGATTTTATAAGAAATAGGAATTCAGGGAAGGCCAATTTTATTATTCATAAAGATGTAATTAACTTAAAGCCTAAAACGCCTAAACGCATATCGAAAGACTCATTCCCTATCTTAAACTTCATAAAATGTAGTGATGATTACAAAGATATCATATTATATCTGTTTAAAAACACTTACATAGTTGATACCCCGGAAGACGCCGATAGGTTTTTTGTCAGATTTAAGGAATATAGATTTGTTACCAAAAACGGCTATTTAAGAGAGGGGCCAAGGGTCTTAGGAGGCGCAATAATAGAGGCAGATGCCTCCATTATTGGCCGCAAACAAAATTTAGATAATACAGAAAAGGAAATGTCGCTTATAAATTCTCAATTGGAGCAGGAGCAGTTAAAAGCCTCAAAGTATGAAACAGATTTGAAGGATACGGGAAGCAGGCTTAAGCAGGTCGAAACCTCTTTAAGGGACTCTGAATCAGCATTCGCCAACATAAATGCCCAGAGATCGTCTATTTTAAATGAGATAAAAAGAATAGACGAAGAAATCACCGTAGTAAACGTGGAAATAGAGGATGTGAGCAGCTCTTTAGATGATTTAACCTCTCGAGGAGGAGAGCTAAATCTCACACTCAACAAGAAAGAGGAGGAGTCCACGCGCACCAGGGATTTAATTGCAAATTTCGAAAAAGAAATAAAAGAAAATGCCGCCTTAAAAGAAGAGGTGCTTTTAAAAACCGCCGCTTTAAAAGGAGAGCTTTCAAGCTTTGAAGTTTCCTATGATAATATTTCGTCAAATTTAAACATGGGAGAACTCGAATATTCCGATATTGAAAAAGATATCGAGTCCAAAAATAATCAGATAGGTTTATCTTTGAATAAAATAGAATATTTTTCAAATGAAATCGTACAGTTTGAGGCTGAGAGGCAGGTATTGGAAGAGAATAAGAGATTTTCCGAATCGAAACTCCAGGATTTGACAGATAAAAAGAATACGGGAATAAAGGCGTTTAATGAAAAAGAGGCTCTTTTAAAGGAAAAAGAAAAAGAAATAGAAATTTTGCGAAATAACATAAGAGACCTCGAGATAAAATTGACAGAAATAAATTATAAGAGGAGTTCTCTCATAGAAAGGATGCAAGCAGCATACAGGGTGGATTTGAATGAACTGGATATAGAAATAGACGAGGAAACCGATTGGGATGAGGTAAAAGAGAAAATCAGACTCCTGAAGCAGAAGCTCGAAAAGATGGGGCCCGTTAATTTAGTGGCTATAGAAGAACACAAGGAACTCGAAGAGCGTTTCTCATTCTTGACGCGCCAGAAAGAAGACCTGGTGAACGCAAAAGAATCACTCCACAAGGCCATAGTAAAAATAAACGTTACGACCAGAAAGCTTTTTATAGAAACATTTCAAAAAGTTCAAGTTGAATTCAGGAATTATTTCAGGATGCTTTTCGGCGGAGGGCATGCGGAGATTTTTCTTTTGGATGAGAGGGATGTCCTGGAAAGCGGTATAGAAATAGTTGTGAGGCCGCCCGGCAAAAAATTGCAGAATATACTGCTTCTTTCAGGAGGCGAAAGGGCCTTAACCGCCATAGCGCTTTTATTCGCAATTTTTAAGATAAACCCAAGCCCATTCTGCGTGCTCGATGAGATAGATGCCCCATTGGATGAATCAAATATTGACAGGTTTACAAGGGTACTACAGGAATTCCTCAAAATGTCACAATTTATAATAATTACACACAGCAAAAAAACAATACAGATGGCCGATATCTTATACGGCATTACTATGGCCCAGAGGGGTGTCTCAAAAATTGTTTCTGTGCGGCTGGCTGATGAAAGTAAGAAAACAGACAGGGAAGAGGTTATGGTTTGAAGCGGTCGAAAAACGTTTTCATCCCGCCCTTATAAAGACAGGTTTTGTTCTTGCCCGATTTTTTGGCTTCATAAAGCGCCTTATCCGCCTTATCTATTAGTGTATTTTTATCACCCGCATCCCTGGGAAAAGAGGCAATACCAAGACTCGCTGTTAATCGGGGTGTCTTTTTTACGTTGGATTTTTCTAAAAAGAATTTTTCAATCTCAATTCGTAATCTTTCGGCAATCAATTTCGCATCTTCTTTATCCGTATACGGCATAATTATGCTGAATTCCTCCCCTCCGTATCTGGCTACTATGTCACCACGCCTTGATTTTTGGTTCAAAATGGAGGCCACCTCTTTAAGCACCTCATCGCCTTTTTGATGGCCCAAGGTATCATTATAAATTTTAAAATTATCCATATCTATCATGACCAGAGATAGCGGGATATCGTTTATTTTCGCCTTTTCAATACCAAGGGAAAGTCTTTTATGGAATTCCCCGGAATTCCATAATTTTGTGAGCCAGTCCGTTTTGGAAAGAACAACTGTTTTTTCGTAGAGCCGTGAATTCTCAATAGCCAGACCGGCGTGATTGGCAAACATCGTCAAGACCCTTAAATCCGATTTTGTGATCGGTTTTTTTGTAAAAACATTATCAACCAGTATTGCCCCCAGCACCTTATCCTTGGATTTTAAGGGAATCGTGACAAAATACTCGGTTTTTAAAACTTTTTGTATATATGGATTTACTTTTTTGCGCGCCTCATCAGTGGTAATTTCAAACGGCATACCTTCCAATATTGTCAGGGTTAAGATTCCCATTTTTTCATCAAGCGGTATCTTTATGCCTTTTACAACGGTATTTAGTTTTGATTCAGGATCCCTTTTAAATTTGTCATAAGCGTTTATTATATCCTCCATGGTCATTTGCTGCTCTGCTATACCGCGCCAGATTCTATTTGCCTCTTCCCCCGAATGGGGGCCCACACCCATTGCGCCTTCGAGCACATCTTGTTTCTCACCAACCAAAAAGAGCATGGCCCTGTTAAATCCGAGACCTTCGCGGGAAGTGAGCGCGGTTAAAATGATATAGAAAATCTGATTCAGATTCAGGGTAGTCCTCATCAAATTGGAAATCTCATGCAGGATGCTGAGTTCCCTTCTTATTTTTTCCGGATTTTCTTTTGGCGGCATTCCTAACATAACGGGCATAGTCTATCGTAATAAATTAAACCTGTCAATAGGAACTTAAGTAGTATGAGTATGGGGACGGTTCTCAATTACTACTATAGTCAATAGGAACTTAAAGTAATTGAGTAATTGAGAACCGTCCCCATATAACTGGGACTATAAGGGTTTGATAAGGGGGTAAATCTATGTTACAATATGCTCATTATGAAGAGGGACGCGATTTTTATAAAGGGGGCGAAGGAGCACAACCTGAAGAATATCGACGTTACGATACCGAGGAACAAACTGTGCGTTATCACAGGCCTTTCCGGCTCGGGAAAATCGTCACTTGCCTTTGATACAATTTATGCCGAAGGGCAACGAAGATATGTCGAAAGCCTTTCCAGTTATGCGCGCCAGTTTTTGGAACAACTTCAGAAACCGAATGTTGAATATATAGAAGGCCTGTCACCCGCTATAAGTATTGAGCAGAGAAAGGCAGGCGCCAATCCTCGCTCTACGGTAGGAACGCAGACAGAGATTTATGACTATTTAAGGCTTTTATTTGCCAGGGTCGGCATACCACATTGCCCGAAGTGCGGAAGCGAAATAAACAGACAGAGTTCGCAGGAAATAACTCGGCAAATTTTAGATTTGGCAACCGGTAAAAATATTATGATATTGGCTCCGCTGGTACGGGGAAGAAAGGGAGAGTACCACGACCTTTTCAGCCGGATGAGAAAAGACGGTTTCGCGCGCGCCAGGGTTGATGGAAAAGTTATAGAATTGGAAGATAAAGATATAAAAATGCATAAATATAAAAAGCATACGATAGAGGCTGTAGTTGATAGGATCCTTTTAAATAAATCCGTTAAAAAGAGATTATCCGATTCGGTCGAAATTGCCATTAGAACAGGCAAAGGCACGGTAATCGTGAGTACGAAAAGTAGTAATAATAAATTTAAAGATTATTTATTTAGCGAGAAAAATGCCTGCGTAAAGTGCGGTTTAAACTTTGAGGAACTGGCGCCGCGCGGGTTTTCTTTTAACAGCCCCTATGGGGCATGCCCCGCCTGCGATGGTCTCGGTAATAAAATGAAAATAGATCCGGACCTTGTAGTGCCTGACAGAAAGATGCCGCTTATTAGGGCAATTCAACCCTGGCGCCGCGGCGGCAAGGGAATAGTGTTATACTTTAGAAGGCAATTGCGGTCGCTTGCCAGGAGGTATAGTTTCGATGTCGATACGCCTTTTAAGGATCTGCCAACAGATATAAGAAAAATGGTTCTTTACGGAGAAGGGGAAGGTTGGAAGTATTTCGAAGGTGTTATACCAAATCTCAAGAGGCGATTCAAGGAAACACAGAGTGAGTTTGTGAAGACAGAAATAAATAAATGTATGTCCGTTTTACCGTGCCCATCGTGTCACGGCAAAAGGCTAAGACCCGAAACCCTCGCTGTGACAATAGGCGATAAAAACATTTATGATGTAACGGCGCTCTCTATAAAACAGGCAAAAGATTTTTTTAACTCTTTAAACTTGGATGAAACACAGCGAAAAATAGCCCACCAGATTTTAAAAGAAGTACGGTCACGGCTTACATTTATGACTAATGTCGGCTTGGATTATTTAACGCTTGACAGAAGATCAAGCACGCTCTCGGGCGGCGAGGCCCAGCGTATTCGGCTTGCGACACAGATCGGAGCGGGTTTAGTCGGCGTATTATATATTTTAGATGAACCCAGTATTGGGCTTCATCAAAAAGATAATTCAAAACTTTTGGACACCCTGATTGCGCTTAGAGATTTAGGTAACACGCTGGTTGTGGTTGAACACGATGAAGCGACAATAAGAAAAGCAGACTATATCATAGATCTGGGCCCGGGAGCTGGAGAGAGGGGCGGTTATGTAGTGGCGCAGGGTGAGTTGCCGGATATATTAAACGAATCCCGTTCATTGACCGGAAAATATCTCAAAAGGGAATTAGAAATACCGGTGCCGAAGGAAAGAAAGGATTACAGAGATAAAAAAGTTCTCAAAATCGTAGGGGCAAAAGAACATAATTTAAAAGACATAGATGTAGAAATACCGCTCGGTATTTTTGTTTGCGTAACCGGTATTTCCGGTTCCGGCAAAAGCACCTTAGTTGATGAAATACTTTATAGAGCGCTTGCGAGGAAATTTTATAAATCCAAGGAAAAACCGGGCGCTCACAAAATGATTTTAGGGATAGAGCATATCGATAAGGTTATAGTGATAGACCAGTCTCCCATTGGCAGAACCCCAAGGAGCAATCCAGCGACCTATACAGGGGCATTCGGCCCGATAAGGACCCTTTTTTCAAGGCTTCCTGAATCAAGGGCCAGGGGATACTCCCCCGGCAGATTCAGCTTTAATGTGAAGGGCGGCAGATGCGAACACTGCGTGGGCGATGGGATAAAGAAAATAGAGATGCATTTTCTTCCGGATGTTTATGTTCAGTGCGAGGTGTGTAAGGGCAAGAGGTTTAACGAGCAAACGCTGGATGTTAGATATAAGGGCAAATCTATTTCGGATGTGCTTGAAATGAGCGTGATTGAGGCGTTCAATTTATTTGAAAATATCCCTTCCATAAGCCAGAAATTAAAGACATTAAATGATGTTGGATTGAGCTACGTAAAGGTGGGTCAATCGGCAACGACACTTTCCGGCGGAGAGGCCCAAAGGGTGAAATTATCAACCGAGTTATCCAAACGGGCAACAGGGAGAACCTTCTATATCCTGGACGAGCCGACAACAGGTCTTCATTTTGCGGATGTGAGTAAACTTTTAAATGTTCTTAAAGAATTGGTATCGAGCGGAAATACAGTTCTCGTTATAGAGCACAATCTGGATGTGATCAAGCAGGCAGATTGCATAATAGATTTAGGACCGGAAGGGGGAGACCAGGGCGGAAGGGTGGTTGCCAAAGGCTCACCCGAAGAGATAGCGCGAATTAAGTCCTCCTATACGGGCCAGTCTCTTAAGGGCGTGTTGAAATTACATTGACAGACGCAATTTTTACGTGATACAATAAATGACCTCTATAAGGGATAATCATGGCACTATATAAAAAAATAGATATAAATAAGATAAAAACCACCAGTCTTAAAAAGCGCAAGTGCAAGGTGAGCATAAAAGATTTTAGCCGCATTATGTCCAAAAAAGATACATTTAGAAATTTTACCGATAGCCTGCCTAACATCTTGAAGGCGGACGACTTAATATATCTTGTCGATAAAATAATTCAGGCGAAAAAGAAAAAAAAGATGGTGATAATCATGATGGGCGCGCATGTTATCAAGTGCGGATTGTCTCCTTTGATAATAGACCTGATGAAGAAGGGCGTTATAAAAGCAGTGGCCTTAAACGGGGCAGGCATAATACACGACTCGGAAGTCGCTATAATCGGAAGGACGAGCGAAGACGTTGGCCTGGCCATTGAAGACGGTTCTTTTGGAATGGCAAAGGAAACAGCCTCTTTTATTAACGGCGCGATAAACAATGGCTTTAAAAAGGGTATCGGCATAGGCGAGGCATTGGGAGAGGCCATTTCAAAATCAAAATTTCCTTTTAAGTCTTTAAGTCTATTAGCCGCCGGGCACAAGAAGAAAATTCCGGTTACCTGTCACGTTGCCATAGGTACGGATATAATACACCAGCATCCTTCTGCGAATGGCGAGGCAATCGGCGAAGGTTCACTGGTGGATTTTAGGAATTTTATATATAGCGTCTCCAAGCTGGAAGGCGGGGTAGCGATAAATTTCGGTTCTGCGGTAATTCTCCCCGAAGTATTTCTTAAGGCATTTACTGTTGCGAGAAACTTAGGACACAGGATAAGGAATTTTACGACAGCAAATTTTGATATGATACCGCACTATAGGCCCTATCAGAATATATTGACAAGGCCAACTTCACTCGGAGGCAGGGGAATAGATATTACCGGACATCATGAGATAATGATACCTCTTTTGTACAGGATGATTATAGATAAGTTGTAGTGAATGACTTAGAGAGATATGAAGAGCCAAAGTTATACAAGATTAAAGAGCATTATAAGCGAATATAAGAATAAGAAGATACTCGTAATAGGCGATCTTATACTCGATGAGTTTATATGGGGTAAGGTATCGCGGATTTCGCCGGAAGCGCCTGTTCCCGTTGTCTGGGTAGATAACGAGAGCTTTATGCCGGGAGGAGCGGCAAATGTCGCAAACAATATAAGTTCCTTAGGTGCAAAGGTATATCTGGTAGGCGTTGTCGGCAATGATGACAGAGCGGCTATTTTAAGGGGAGAACTCGAGCATAAAGGGATAAATACAGATGGAATAACAACAGATGCTACCCGCCCCACCACTTTGAAAACAAGGGTAATCGCCCACCAACAACAGGTGGTTAGAATTGATAGAGAGAGAATAGATCCTATTACAGATAGAATAGTAAATAAAGTAGTAAATTACCTCAAGAAATCGATAGATGGAATAGATGCAATCCTTATCGAAGATTACGGCAAAGGTTTGATAACGCCAAAGTTATTAAAACCGATTATAGATTTGGCAAAAAAGTATAAAAAAACCATATCGGTTGACCCTAAAGAAGAACATTTTTCGTTCTATAGAGGGGTAACTGTAATAACGCCAAATTATCAGGAGGCATCCAGGGCGGTTGGTTTTAAAATAAGCGATAAGGCGTCTCTAAAAAAAGCAGGACAGATTTTATTAAATAAATTTAAAGTAAAGATTGCAATCATAACATTAGGCGAAGAAGGCATGATAGTGTTTGAAAAAGGCAGGCCGCCAAAAAGAATACCGACAATTACGCAAGAAGTTTATGACGTTTCAGGCGCCGGAGATACGGTAATAAGCTCCTTTACCCTTTCTCTGGCTTCCGGGGCAACCCCCATGCAGGCAGCTCATATAGCTAACTGCGCTGCCGGAATAGTAGTGGGAAAAGTAGGTATATCCGTAGTTGGTGAGGACGAACTTATTGCTCGCATAAGAGAGGAGACGCTTAAGAAATGAATGCCATAGGCGTTATTCCGGCCAGGTGGGCATCAAGGCGATTCGAAGGCAAGGTGCTTGCTGAAATTGGCAAGAAAACGATAATACAATACGTATGGGAAGCGGCGAAAGAATCAAAACTTTTAGATGATTTGATCGTGGCTGCCGATAATGAAAAAGTCGTAGACATAGTGAAGAAATTCGGCGGCAAGGTTTGTTATACCTCTCCTGACCAGCCTTCGGGTACTGACAGAATTGCTGAGGTTGTAAATCCGATAGACGTAAAAATAGTAGTTAATATACAGGGTGACGAACCCATGGTTAAGGGGATTATGATAGATAACCTCATTAGGGCCCTTTTAGAAGATGACCAAGCGCAAATGGCAACCCTCATCAAGAGGATTGAAGATTCAAAGGAGATCTCTAATCCGAATGTTGTAAAGGTTGTTGTGGATAAAAATGGTTACGCGCTCTATTTCTCAAGAAGCCCCATTCCTTATATAAGGGAAGCGGGAGATAGCTTTGAGTTTTACAAACATATCGGCATGTACGCTTACACGAAGGATTTTCTTTTTACGTATACTAATTTACCTTCGCCCAAACTGGAGCATGCAGAAAAATTGGAGCAATTGAGGGCGCTCGAGCATGGATTTAAGATAAAGACAGTTGAAACGGAGTTTGATACCATAGGCATCGATACGCCCGAGGATTTAGAAAAACTTAGGAATATACTGGAAAAAGATATAGCATGAGGAAAGAATTTCGAATCGGAAACATTAAAATCGGGGGAAAGAATCCCTTTGTCCTTATTGCCGGGCCATGTGTTATAGAATCCGAAGCCAGTACCCTGCGTCATGCGAAGCGACTTAAAGAAATCGCAGTAGAACTCGATATACCGTTTATTTTCAAATCCAGTTATGATAAGGCAAACAGGACTTCGATAGATTCTTACCGCGGCCCGGGTTTAAAAAAGGGATTAAAGATTTTACGTAAAGTAAAACAAAAATTTGATATCCCCGTTACAAGCGACATTCATTGCAGGAGCGAAGTTGAAGCAGCTGCAAAGGTTTTGGACCTTTTGCAGATACCCGCTTTCCTTTGCCGCCAGACAGATCTTTTGATATCCTCGGCAAGGACTAAAAAACCAATAAATGTAAAGAAGGGCCAGTTTCTCTCGCCGTGGGATATCGCAAATATAATTAAAAAAATAAAATCATCCGGAAACAATAAAATTATGATTACTGAACGAGGGGCAACCTTCGGTTATAATAACCTTGTAAACGATTTCAGGTCGATTCTGATTATGAAAAAATCAGGATACCCCATCTGCTACGATGCGTCGCATTCTGTTCAGAAGCCGGGAGGTTTAGGGGTAAAAAGCGGGGGCGAGAGCGAATTTATTCCGAGTCTTTCAAAAGCAGCAATAGCTTGCGGCATAGATGCGTTGTTTATCGAAGTTCATGAAAATCCAAAAAAAGCGCTTTCAGACGGACCGAACATGCTGAAGATTGATGCGTTAAGGGGACTATTGAAACAACTAAAGGCGATTGAAGAAGTTATATGAGTATACGAAGAGCAAAGAAAGTGCTGGATATAGAAGCAAAAGCGATAAACGCCCTTAAGCAAAGGATAAATAGCGATTTCGTTAAAATTATCGAAAAAATCTCCAAAATAAAAGGCCGTATCATAGTAACGGGAATGGGAAAACCAGGTTTTATTGCGCAAAAAATTTCTGCTACCCTTTCCTCCACAGGTAGCCCTTCATTATATCTGCATCCCGCTGAGGCGCTTCACGGAGATCTGGGTAG
>SDBT01005733.1_pt1 | contig 20769 bp, 23 predicted proteins | sample 2277101 | NCBI WGS metagenome assembly SDBT01 (sample SAMN10404973, study PRJNA504765) | marine sediment metagenome | isolation source: marine sediment core GS10_PC15, 103 cmbsf | place: Arctic Ocean: Southern Knipovich Ridge | collected 2010 | reverse complement strand
AAGGAGGCCCTGGCACCGGTCGTCAAGCTCATGGTGATTGCTGCCCCCGACGTGGCGCGCAAGGCCAAAGCGGGCCAGTTCGTCATCGTCCGCGCCACGGAAGAAGGCGAGCGCATCCCCTTGACCATCGCTGACTACGATCGGGACGAGGGCACAGTCACCATAGTCTTTCAAGAGGTGGGCAAGACCACCATGCACCTGGGCACCCTGGAGGTCGGCGACGAACTGGCCAGCCTCACCGGCCCCCTGGGCAACCCCACCGAGATCGAAAACTACGGCACGGTGATCTGTGCGGCCGGCGGTTTGTGCATTGCCCTCGTGTTCCCCATCGCCCGTGCCTTGCGAGAGGCCGGGAATTACGTCATCACTATCATTGGCGCCCGTAACAAGGAGCTCATCTTTTGGGAAGACAGGATGCGCTCCGCCTCCGATGAACTCATCGTCTGCACCGACGATGGTTCTTATGGACGCAAGGGATTTGTCGTGGACCCCCTCAAAGAACTGCTGGAGACCCGCGACGACATCGGCCATATCTGGGTCATCGGGCCGGCCATCATGATGAAGTTCACCGCGCTGGCCACGAAGCCTTTCAACGTGCCGACCACTGTCAGCCTCAACTCCATCATGGTGGATGGCACGGGGATGTGCGGCTCCTGTCGCGTCGAGGTGGGCGGAGAGACCAAATTCGCCTGCGTCCACGGCCCCGAGTTCGACGGCCACCAGGTAGACTGGGACCTGCTGCTGGCCCGCCAGCGCATTTACCTTGATGAGGAGAAGCAGGCGCTGGAGCTTTTCAAGCAACAAGGAGCCCATTAGATTGCAGGAGCTCCTGTATGCACATCGAGGTTGACCAAAGCGGGAAGATCGAGCAGACGGCCGTTGATACCGTCCTGGCATTCTCTGATGGTGAGCAATGCGCTCTCTTGATTCCCGCTAAGGTCAAGCGTCAGGCATTGGCCTACCTGCGGGGACAGGAAAAATCACGTAAATCGTCTATATTGCTTGTGTTCAGCGCTGCGCTGTTCTTGCTCCTGAAGGAGATAGCTGAACAAATAACATTGGTCATCATTGATCGGGAGTATGAGGGACACGAGGCTACGATTAGAGGGCGATTGCTACAACTCTTAAGGGAAGCTGATTTGCAAGTCCACGCCGATGCAATCGCCTTCGGCTCAGTGGGGAGGAAGTCAGAGGCCCATTATCTGGCCTGGAGGGTGCATAAAGGGGAGATTTCGCCTGATCATCAAGTGACGCTCAGCGAACTCTTGGAAGTACTGTAACAAAAACGACCGGGGGACGCTTACGCGACACCGCCCGGATTCATCCTCGGGCTGGCTACCGTGGAGAGGCCGGGCCACCCAGTCTGCTTTAAGAATACCATAAATCGTGTGAATTGTCAAATCAAAGGAGGCCTATTTCGATGCCAAAAGTGATACCCAACCGAGTGGAGATGCCCCAGCAGGAGCCCGAGGTGCGTCGGTATAATTTCAATGAAGTGGCCTTGGGCTTCGATATGGAACTGGCCCTGGCCGAGGCGGAACGCTGCCTGCAATGTAAGAAACCATTTTGCATTGACGGCTGCCCTGTCGAGGTCAGGATTCCGGAGTTCATCCTCAAGGTGCTAGAAGGGGACATGCCCGGCGCGGTAGAGATTCTCAAGGGCGATAACAGCCTGCCGGCCATCTGCGGGCGGGTTTGCCCCCAGGAGACCCAGTGCGAGGAGGTCTGCGTGCTGATCAAGAAGTACGAGCCGGTGGCCATTGGCCGCCTGGAGCGATTTGTGGCCGACTGGGATATGGCCAGGGGGATGGTGGTACCTGAGCTCCCCCCACCGACAGGCAAAAAAGTGGCCGTCATCGGGGCGGGGCCGGCTGGCCTGACCTGCGCCGCCGACCTGGCTCGCTACGGCCACGCCGTGACCATCTTCGAGTCGTTGCACGCGTCGGGCGGCGTGCTCATTTATGGCATCCCCGAGTTCCGCCTGCCCAAAGCCGTCGTCAAGGCCGAGGTAGACTACGTGCGCAAGCTGGGGGTGGACATCCGCCTCGACGCTGTCATCGGCAAGCTCTTCACCATTGACGAGCTTTTGGACGAGCAGGGCTACGACGCTATCTTCCTGGGCACGGGGGCTGGGTTGCCTCGTTTCATGGGCATCCCCGGCGAGAACTACAACGGCGTCTATTCGGCCAACGAGTTCCTGACCCGCACCAACCTGATGAAATCCTACCTCTTCCCCGAATACGACACGCCCATCAAGGTCAAGGGTCGAGCGGTGGTGGTGGGCGGCGGCAACGTGGCCATGGATTCGGCCCGCTGCGCCTTGCGGCTGGGGTACGATGAGGTGAGGATTGTCTATCGCCGTTCGAGGATAGAGCTGCCGGCCCGGCTGGAGGAAGTGGAGAACGCTGAGGAGGAGGGTGTCATCTTCGATCTGCTCACCAACCCCGTGGAGATCTATGGCGATGACAACGGCTGGGTGCGCGGCATGAGGTGCATCCGCATGGAGCTAGGCGAGCCTGATGAAAGCGGCCGACGGCGGCCCATCCCCATCCCAGGTTCAGAGTTCGACACAGAGGTGGATATGGTGGTCATGGCCATCGGCACCAGCCCGAATCCGCTGGTCTTCACCGAAGCCGGGGGGTTGGAGCGAACCAGGTGGGGAACAGTGGTAGCCGACGAGGAGACCGGCCGGGCGACCAAGTCCAGGGTGTGGGCCGGCGGCGACGTCGTCACCGGCGCAGCCACCGTCATCAGCGCCATGGGTGCCGGCAAGCGCGCCGCGGCGGACATTGATCGCTTCTTGAGAGGCGAGATAACTGTCGAGGGTTGGGATTAGGGTTGGGGCTAGTCGATTCACAGCAAAAGCGGGAGGCGTTTTAGACCTCCCGCTTTTGCTTTTGGATACCTTTTCAGTGTGGCCCAAATGTGGCCTGAGTAGACTCATCGCACCTACATGGACATGCAGATGTAAAGGCTCGGGTATACTTAACCTGCGAACCTTCCCGCTCATCCCCCGCATGCCGGGCGATGTCATCGCAATGTGCGGTTTCGAGCAAACGGATCGCAGAGCGACTGTTGGGCGGCAGGTTACTATTAAGGAGGCCAGGTCCGTGGAACCAATTGCCCCACCCCTTCGCGGCCATGTCCATCGTGCTAGCATGTGCCCTTGATGTTTGCCCCCCTCAATGCCGCTGCTCTTTGCTACTTAACACACGCTCTATGTGATAGACATGAGTGGTTGTTTGCTCCTGAAGAGACAGCGGATACGAGTGTTATCTCAATTCGAATTGACCCACGTAGAATGTCTGAGGGCGAGGTCCAGCCAGAACTCCAGTCGTGAAGAAACTGAAATTTTCAAATAATCCAAAGTCTACGTTGCCGAAGTGGGCCAATGGCACCACTGCGTCTGCTTCTTGCCACGTCGTGGAAAGACCCTGATGTCGAAGATATGTACCATCCAATACTAACTCTATTTCTACGCCTCTAGCATCCTTGGCCTTAATACCGATGTTTTCGTTGCCCTTTTCACCACGTATAAGAAACCGAAGCTCTTTAAATCTGCTAATATCTACGCCTCGTTGCAAGAATACTACCCATCCTGCGTTCTGAGCCACATTGCCGTAAACGTGGAAAGTGATTTTGGCATAACCATTTTGGGGACCAAACGGCGGTGATTCATCATGGAATGAGTATAGGGATATACCGTTTGTAGCATACGTTCGAATTACAGCGGGCCCGTACTGTTTCGCCTGAGGAAAAAGCTTGTAAACCTCTGGCGTCTCTCCTCCGCTCTGCTCAAAGAATTCACGTGCAACCACTAGGCCCGATGAGGCCACAATCGCAAGAGTAAACAACGATCTTAGTAAGAAAGAAGAAGTACACCAGCGATGGAAATACTGGCTGAGTCTATTAAACTGCGCAGGTGCCCATAGCCAGACAAAGGCCAATGCTGATGTAATGATTGAGTAGGAAATGAAGATTACTCTTGTTCCTAGCCTACGCGCCTCTTCGCCCAGTTCTTTCCATACCTTGAGGGAAGCTAAATAAAGTATCAAAGTAGTGATAAGGCCAGCGATAATGCCCTCTATGATCGGGGCTATTCTCGCTTTCCATTCAGCAAATCGTCGGCGAACGTTGGCCATCTTCCTCCACCTATCTGTCCGTTATGTAGTCGTTCTCTGGAAGTGGTAAATCACCAACGGCGAAACAGCAGCGGGCAGAATCCATAACAAATTTAACACACTCATGAAAGGATGAAAGAGTACTATGACCAGGGTGACCCAAACCAACCCGAATCCCATCCAACCCAGGCTAATAATCTGCAGTAATGACGGCTGAGGGGATGTCCCGGTCACATTGAAGCCTATGCGATCACCAGTCAATAGAGCAGTTAAACGCCGGAGCACTGGCCACATCATGGCAACAGAGAGTGCAGAATGGAATAGTGTGCTTATGACATAGTCTTTGATTGACACCCCTTTCCTGCAAATGAGGAAGCCTCGGATTACAAGGGGTGCCACCAGCAATACAATCCAGAACAGGAAAATATTACTTCTGATGAACAGTTCCTTATATTCGTTAAGGTTCAGACTGGGCGAGAATCCTCCCAGACTCAAACTGGAGAGAGCCAAAAACCACATTCCTATTAAAGCAACAACGGGAGCAGCGTGGTGATGCAGCACCCTTAACAATTTCAGATGCAGGTTTATGGACAGACCTGAGGTGTTAAAGCCTAATAACTGGAAGGTCTGGAATGCCCATCTCGCTTGACGTCTCGAGTACTCGGACACATTCTGCGGTAGTCGCTCATATGACACTACTGGTACCGTCTTGCATAGCCACTTCCCACCTTTGAGAATCTCAGCAGATGTTGCAAAGTCCTCCGCTAAGTAATCTTCCAAAAATCCTCCAACATTCTTAATGACTTCAGTTCTGTATAAGTTGTTGTGACCGACGGAGAGATTCGTGTCTAAGCGATTGTCTAACTGCAATTTGAGCCGGTGGTATAACGGCGTCATCACATTTTGCTGGCGAGCAAATTTGTTTCCAATGTTCCAAGCTTGAATGAGGCTTTCAAATATAGCCACATTTGCGTTTTCTGGGTGTTCCGCATAACAGACCATCTGTTCCACAAAGCTATCAGGAAGTATGCTGTCAGCATCAGCAACAACGAGATATGGATAAGATGACCCATATTGGAATAGCCAGTTGTTTAGATTACCTGCTTTGTAACCGACTCGACTATGGCGTCTGATGACCTTTAGGTTTAACGAGTCCACCAAAGATCGACATTCGTTTGAGCGCGAATCATCCAATATGAAAACACCAAGATTCGGGTAAGTTTGATTGTGAAGATTCTTCAAAACATCAACGTCCACATCATCACATGTGCAGCACAGAAGGGCTACACGAGGGTAGTTTGTGAGCCTGGCACTACGAAGCGCGTTGCACTGTGGCATAAGCAACACGAAAAGCAATTCAGCGAAGTCGTAGGCCAAGCCGGATACCGTATACTCCAATAACACTGCGTAAACTAGGTTCCATAAGTTAAAGCGGAAGGTGAAGAAATAGAAGAATCCTAAGTTTACCACCAAATAAGATATAATGACGGTAAACATGAACATCCATTTTGAGATTGATTCAGGGAGCAATTGCCGCATCAGTAAGGCCTTATGATTGGGACCGGTATGATTATGATCTGATCCTCGATGAGATTACCGTATTGGTCAAATTGTACCGTTTTTCTGAGTTTACCATTCTCGTAGAAGAACTGGATCCTCAACAATCCTTCGTGGTATAAATCTTCCCGAACTACATCACCTCTGTCATCGAATTGATGAATAGCTCTGAGAGTCCTTCCGACGCAGATTATGATTTTCTCGAGATACCCGTACTCAGACCTCATCTCAATCGGTGTGATGGTGGACCCCTCTTGCAGGTGTGAGCACTCAGGGGCACTCCTCACAGGCCTGGGAGTAATAATTGCAGTGGAAATGGCCGTAGCTGGTGGGGTAGCGGTTAGTGCAGCTACAAGGGTTCGGTGTTCAGCGACTATAGTCCTTAGCGCGGGATCCTGGATTTCTTGGCGCCCGAAGGTTACCAGAAATAGCGCCACAAGAATGATTATTGCCAGTGCCACTAGACTCAATCGTGCTAGGGTCATCATTCATTCTCCTTCTGCCTACCCGAATCCATCCAGGGTCGTGCCACCGTGTTGCAGTAACTTGCATCACTTTGAATACCAGTGTCCTAAACCGCCTATCTATAGTTGTGCCATATGGCAGGTACCTGTAGAGTATGAGGGAGAGATCCCCAATTCGACAGGAGGTCTGCCAAATGATACAACAACCGGCACGTGAACAACTGAACTCTTGACCGTCGAGATCCCCGATCGGATCTTCATCATTGCTTGATATTATACAGCAGAAACCCTTGCAAGTCAACCACCAATACGATATCCAGTCCAAAAAGCAAGAGCGGGAGGCGCTTTAGACCTCCCGCTTCGCTTTTGGACCCCTATTCTAGGCCAAGTACTTAGCCAACCTGGCTCTTTGGGACTTCGCAGGGTAATCACAGGTTTTAGCGAGTGATACCCCCACATCTGGGTTTTAGCTCTATGAAATACCCAAATATGGCATAGAACAAGTGTTCGCTCTGCGAAATCCCAGAGACCCGCCAACCTTTGCTGCCAGGTCGCGTTTCACGCCACCGAAGGCGGCTTCTTCTAGCTCTATTCGTTCTTGAATGACGTGAGTAAGCCACTCCTCAACGCTCTTAGTTCGATGCAGTTGAGCCAGGAACGCCGCTCGGGCGACAAGGTCGGCAGTAATGGACAGAGAAGCGAGCTTAGTTCTGCGAACACGAATAGGCTTCTCCCAGGCCGAATCGTCGTCAGCTTGTGCCACTACAATCTGGTCAATGTCTTGCTCGGATAGGTTCTTCTGCCTGCTCACACTGCAACGGGTACTACATCAGGAATCTGCGCCAAGCGTACCGTCCGTTCTTCCAACCATCTCTTTAGCGATCGCTGACTCTCACCTGATCGGCGTCCGGCCAGGAGACCGGATACACTAAGATCCTCGTCCAGGTCAGGCCAGTGTATGAGTGTACCATCGCCTATTACCTCGAAATGGTTTCGTTCCTCTGGAGTACCATACCACAAACGTGGGTACCACACCAGAGGCACGATAATGGTACGACCATCAACCAGATCAACCGTTAATGAAGTTTCACTAACAGTGATACTTTGAGCATAAGGACCTGTTCTCAGAACTGTTGGCATCTTCGCATTTCCTTATCAACGCCACCCTTGTTGCTCGATATTACACAGCAGAAACCCTGGCAGGTCAACCACCAGTTCCGACGCCCAGCCCGAAAAGCAAAAGCGGGAGGCATTTCAGACCTCCCGCTTCGCTCTTAGACCCCAGCCTGAATCAGCGCGGTCAGTACAGTCTCGAGAGAGGGTGTTGATGGCGCATCTTTGAAATCAGCGATTCGGCGATAGATGGTAGCAGCGGCGGCATGAAAATCACCGGGCATTCCAGCTTCACTGAATGTGGATGAAATCTCCTCCATTTCACCAGCAAATCGCCACGCCTTGGCTGTGACCCGTCTGACTCGCCCCGTTGCCTGATCAGCAAAGTCTGACCCGCCTCGCGACCATTGATGTTGTAGCTCTTCTCTGACTCCAAGTGTTTCCGCCGCAGCGAGTATGGCACACAACAGAGCCGTTGTACCCTTTGTGTATGCGGCATAGCACATCTTGAGCGCCGAGGCTTTTCCAAACTCTTCCCCAATCGCACTAGTCTCAAGCGGGCCAGCCGAAAAACAAGAGGCGGCAACTTGTGCATCCCGACCGGAAAGATACAGTCAGGTGCGCCCAGGTTCCCAGGCCGGCCCGCCGATGATGCCGCCGTCAACGAAGGTCGCGCCGGCTTCTACCACGGCCCGACCAATCCGTTTCGCCCGTTGCGGCGAAATCGCGTTGGCATCGAGATAGAGCCCCTTGAAAGAATGGGCCAGGACTTGCTTTGCTACCTCTTCAGCGGCATGAGGCGGACATACGCTGACGATGACTGAACAGGTTTCACAGAGTTTCCCCAGGGTGCAGCCATCAATGAGCTCGAATCTCTCAGCGCGTTCTCGAGTCTGCGGGCTGCGCCCTTCAGATGCCCAGTAGACAGTGTGCCCGCTATTCTGCGCCGACGCGGCAATTGATATCCCCATATTGCCAGGATGAAGGATACCTATGTTCCGCTTCGTCATAGTGACAATCTCCCTCTGAGGCTCGACTGATTCAATGTTACACCAGAAGCCCCTGCTAGTCAACCGCCAGCACGATGCCCACTCCTAAAAGCAACGGCGGGAGGCGCTTTGGACCTCCCGCTTTGTTTTTGGACAAGCGGTCAAGACTTTGATGGAATGTCCTCAATAATGATAGCGCGCTTGCAGGAAGTCTATCCGACCTTCACTTACCAGGTACACAATGCGATGTTCTCGCGTCAGTCGCCGGGACCAGGCCCCTGTGGCCAGATACTTCAACGTCTCTGGCTTTCCTATCCCCGTGAACGGGTCCCGGAGAATATCCTCCACTATCGTCAGCGCCCGCAAAGCTATCTTCCGATCTGTTTTCACCCAGTATCGCAGATCCTCTCGAAACTCGGGATGAAAGATTGCCTTGCGCTGTCTCCTCTCGCCTCTACTCTTTTTCTGCGACTTCGTCAAGGCCGACTTCTCTTTTCAGTTCATCTATGGTCTGCGGAGTACCCTCTTTCTGTTGTGCTCGCGCCAGTGCACCCAACAGGCGTTCTGCATTCTTGGGTGACCTTAACAGGTAGGCTGTCTCCATCAATCCTTCTAGTTCGTCGGCCGAGATCAGGGCTACAGCCTCCGCTCCACGCCGCTCGATGATTACCACCTCTCGATTGAGTGTGACCTCATCCCAAAGCGACGCCAGGTTGGCACGGGCCTGTGTATAGGTTGTTTGAATGGGCATAACACCTCCAAGTAGGAAAATGTACAGTAATACTGTACAACATTTCGAGGGAATTATCAAGCAGGGGGTTGCCTTCTCAACACGCCATACGGCACAATCAGTACGCAGTCCGAAAAGCAAAAGCGGGAGGCGTTTCAGACCTCCCGCTTTGCTTTTGGATGCCTTTTCAGTGTGGCCAGAATTGGGGCACGGAGTATTCCCTCAAGTTTCTCAGCCGTCAGTCCACGCGCTTCGGCTTTATCACTCAGCTCGTCCACGAGAGTCGTGAGAGGAGTTGAGCGGACGAATAGCTCCCGTAGCCACAGATTTAGCAGCAAGCGCAACTTTGTCTGGTCCTTAGCTGGCGCTGACTGATAGACTTGTGCCAAATCTGTATCAACTTGTAAGGTGATAGTTTCAACCGTCATTTCTGTCTCCCATGGTCTGTAATCCTGGAATAAAGCGATAATGTTTCTGGTTGAACGTGTACAACGGTACTTTCAATGCTACCGCTGTTTGACCGATGAGCACATCGAGTAGTCCAAGGTCAATCATCACGTCACTGTCTAACAGAATCATAGTCGATGTCTCCGCGCTGTTGAGCTTGTTCCCTCAAGCGGCGAGCATAGGCTGCACTGTCTCGAATGTCGTCGCGGTCTTTCCACAAGCCAATCAGCCCCGACTGCCGCAACTGACGCACAGTTAAGTGCGAACGTGGCATGGTTTTCAGAGGCGGTGTCCTGAGCTCGTCGAAGGGTTGAGGCAACACGATGATTTCAACAACTTGGCCCTTCTTGTAAGGTATCCCTCTGACTAAGACTTCACCATCTTTGGCAACAACTTGTTGAACTCGAACTGCTTCCATAGATATCACCCCCTACGTTTTGATCAATCGCTTCGCCACTCTGCCAAGTTACTTAACGCTGCCCTTGCTGCTCGGTATTATACACCAGAAGCCCCTGCTAGTCAACCACCAGTACGATGCCCAGCCCAAAAAGCAAGAGTAGTAGCCGCTTTAGACGTGCTTTACGGAGACTTCTCCTTAACACTCCTCACCCGCTCCAGCAGCTCCTGCGCGCTGCGGCGGGTTACCCTGGTGACGGTTCCCAGCATACTGGCTAGCTCCTCGACTCGCTCCTCCTCGGTCAACTGTTGCACCGTGGTCAGGGTGCGTTCGCCAGAGACCTCCTTGTCAACCCTGAAATGGACGTCGCTGTAGCCGGCAAGCTGGGGGAGGTGGGTGACGCAGAGCACCTGGTGACCTGCGACGCCAGGACTTGCCCCGGCGGTCAGGCTCCAGAGCTTCTTGCCTACTACCCCGCCTGCCCGTCCGCCGATGCCCGCGTCTATCTCGTCGAAAATGAGGGTCGGCGTCTGGTCGGCCGCCGAGAGGACGGTCTTGAGAGCCAGCATCAGGCGCGAGGTCTCACCGCCAGAGGCTATCTTGATCAGAGATTTCAGCGGCTCGCCGACGTTGGGCGCGACGAGAAACTCCACGCGGTCAATGCCTGTGGTATCGAATCGCATTTGCCTCTCCCCTACCCAGGCGCCGTCCTCGGCTTCTTTCTGCTCAATACCCACTCCGAAACGGGCCCCCTCCATGCCCAGGTGCTTGAGCTCCGCTTCGATGGCCTCCGCCAGCCGCTCACCTGCCGCCCGCCGCTGGGCCGAGAGTTGGGCGGCCAAAGTCCCGATCCGCCGCAAGAGCTCCGCTTCGCGAGCTTCCAACTCCTCCACCTGCTCTTCACGGTGGGTTACCCCGTCAAGCTCGCGCTGGGCCGCCTCGCCGAAAGCCAGGATCTCGGCGATGGAGTCGCCGTATTTGCGCTTCAGGTTGTAGATGAGGTCCAATCGCTCATCTACCTGACGCAGCCTGGCCGGGCTAAACTCGATGCTGTCGCAGTAGGCTCGCAAGCTTCGGGCCAGGTCCTCCAGTCGGTAGGAGGTCTCCTCGACCGTTTGTCGCTGCTCCTCGAGGCTGGAGTCAATCTTCTCCAGGCTGGTCAGGCTATGGACCACCTGGGCCAGGAGATCAATGGCCGAAAGCTGCCCTTCCTCACCCACGTAAAGGGCGCGATGGGCATCGTTGGCCAACTCCAACAGGTGCTCGGCATTAGCCAGGCGAGTTCGTTCCTCGTTAAGCTCCTTCTCCTCACCGACCTTCAGGTTGGCTGCGGCAATCTCCTGTATCTGATAGGCCAAGAGGTCAGCCCGGCGGGCCAGCTCTCGTTCGTCGCGCACCAGGTCACTCAATTCCTGGCGCACCTGGCGCAACTCGCGCACCAGGTCTGCCACCTCCCGCCGCAGGGGCCAGAGGTCACCGTAGCGATCCAGGAAAACAATGTGTTCCCGTACCCTGAGGAGAGACAGGTGCTCGGTCTGGCCGTGGATGTCCACCAGGTGCTGGCCGATGCTTGCCAGAGTGCCCAGGGTGACAGCCCGCCCGTTCACTCGGCAGATGTTGCGTCTCTCCTGCCGGATCTCCCGCGCCAGGATGAGGACGTTCTCATCGTCTCCCTCTAGCCCGTCTTTCTGCAGCAGGGGCAGAATGGCCTCTTTCGTGGGCTCATTCAGGTAGAAGATGCCCTCTACCCATGCCGCGTCGGTGCCGGAGCGGATCATGGCGCTGTCCGCTCTCCCGCCGAGGAGGTTGCTCACGGCATCTATGATGATGGACTTGCCCGCGCCCGTCTCACCGGTCAGGACGTTGAAGCCGGAGCTAAAGCGCAGTTGCAACTCATCAATGATGGCAAAATTCTTGACGTTCAGCTCAACTAACATATCATCTCACCTCAGCCGGGCGTACGCTGTACCTACGGCCAGGACTATGTAGATGATGAGAGAAAGAAGGCTGGTTATGCTAATGGGGAGTGCAGATAGGATGAGCGACATAAGCCCTCCCACAGCGATGCAAATGCTGACCACCAACCAGATCCAACGGCCTCGGCGGCGGCGGATGGCCCAGCGAACGAACTCAGCGATGACGCCACCGGCCACGGGCCCCAGAATGAGGGCCAGGAAGATGCCCATCCGGCCCATGATAAAAGCAGCGATGATGGAAACCACCAGGCCCACTACCACGGCGATGGCGTAATCCAAAGGTGTGGCAGTGTAGAAGATGGCTTGTTGAGACCTGACGCACTGGGGACAGCGGAAGCCCACCGGGGTCTGCACCGCACACCTGGGGCAGATGGGGTTGCCGCACCTGCTGCAGCGCAGGCGGGTCTCAACCTGGGGATGACTGAGGCAGTAAAAGACTTCTGATTCGCTCATCGCAATCTCTCCACTAGCGTTCGATAGAAATAAACTTTGTCCTGAGTCCTGATGAAGCGACAGGCGTGGGGGCTGGCGGTGATCACCACCCTGTCGGCGTCCATTAGCTCCACGTCGAACTGGCCGTCAACGGTGAGGATGGCGCGGTGGTCGGTGGAGACCTGCACCTCGACCCGTACTCCCTGGGAGAGGACGACCGCCCGATCCAGGCACAGGTGAGGAGCGATGGGTATGAGCAGGATGTTCTTCAGCTTAGGGGGCAGGATGGGCCCTCCCACCGCCAGAGCATAGGCCGTGGAGCCGGTGGCGGTGGCCACGATGAGGCCATCGGCGGCGTAAGTGGTCAGATACTCGCCGTCAATGTAAGTGGCCAGGCGAACTATGCGGGCCAGGGTGCCCCGTCCAACCACGAACTCGTTGAGGGCCTCACCAGACCAGGGTGCTGCGCCCCCTTCCCGCCGCAGTTCAGCCTGGAGCATCATGCGCTCTTCGAGCCAGTATTTGCCTTCCAGGACGAGGGTGAGCTTCTCAGGCCAGTCCTCGCGTTCCATCTCGGCCAGGAAGCCCACTCGACCCAGGTTGAGACCCAGGATGGGGACGGAATGTTCGGCGGCTATCCGCGCTGCCCGCAGGATAGTGCCATCGCCCCCTAAGGTGATCAAGAAATCGAGAGCGTCCACGTGGCAGGCGATTTCGTCCTCGTCCCAGGCCGAGCACAGCCAGGGGGAAACGCCTCTTTCTTCCAGATAACGAGCTATCTCCTGGGCCAAGACCGGCGATTCGGGCAGTTTCGGATGGTGTAGTAAACCGGCATTTTTCACTGACGATGCTCCGTCGCTGTCGCAAACGGCGCGGGGATGGAATCCCAGCGCTGAGAGAGCAAAGCCCCTTCGGGGCTGGATTTCAGCCCGTAGGGCTTCGCTCTTTCAGCCTGGGGGTTTAGCCCCAGGCTTAGACAAACCGCTGACTCAGCCAGCCTGTCACCTCTTCCAGGGCGACAGAATGCTGCTCGCCCTGGGCCATGTCGCGCACGGCCACCTGGCCCGTTTCGGCTTCCCCCTCCTTGATGATCAGGGCGAAGGCTACCTTTTGCCGGTTGGCCTGTCGCAACTGGGCCTTGAGGCTCCGCTCGCCGAAGGAGATGAGCGCGCCGATGCTGGCTGCCCGCAAATCCCCGGCCAGTTTCACCCCCATCAGCTTGGCCTGTTCGCCCTGGTGGGCGATCAAAACCTGGGGCGAGGGCAGAGCCGGCACCTGCACCCCTTGCTGTTTCATGGTCAAGACGATGCGCTCCAAGCCTGAGGCGAAGCCGACACCCGGCGTGGGCCGGCCGCCCAGCACCTCGGCCAGGCCGTCGTAGCGCCCGCCGCCGCACACGGCGTTCTGCGCCCCGATGCCCTCGGCCCACACCTCGAAGACGGTCTTGGTGTAGTAATCGAGGCCGCGCACCAGCCGGTGGCTTAGAGTGTAGCGCCGGCCCAGGGAATCGAGATACCCCAGCAGGGTCCGAAAGTGCTCGGCGCACTCGCCGCACAGGTGCTCCCTCATATTGGGAGCGGCATCAATGATGGGCTGACAACTCTTGGTCTTGCAGTCCAGCAGGCGAAGGGGGTTGCGCTCCATGCGCCGCCGACAATCGTCGCAGATGTCATCCATGTGACCCCGGTAATACTCAACCAGCGCTTTCAGAAAGTCGGGGCGGCACTTGGGACAGCCGATGCTATTGAGCTGAAAAGACAGCCCCTTGAAACCCAGGTCCTCGTAGAGGTGCCAGGCCACGGACATGACCTCCAGGTCCACCGCCGGATCCTTCTCGCCGATGGCCTCAAGATTGAACTGGGTGTGCTGACGGTAGCGCCCGGCCTGTGGGCGCTCGTAGCGGAAAACGGGGCCAATGCTGTAAACCTTGACCGGTTGGGGGTGAACGTGCATGCCGTGCTGAAGATAGGCCCGCACCACCCCGGCCGTGAACTCCGGGCGCAAGGTGATGGGATTTCCTCCCTTGTCGAGGAACGAGTACATCTCCTTCTCCACGATGTCCGTGGTCTCGCCCACGCCCTGCTCGAAGAGCGCAGTATCCTCAAAAATGGGGACGTCCAACTGCCGATAGCCGTAGAGCTGAGCGACGCCGTGGATGCGCTCCTGGATGTTGCGCCAGTAGGGCTGATCCTCAGGCAGAATATCTTGTGTGCCGCGCGGTGCACGGTAGTGAGCCAACGGTAACCTCCTCTGGAACTTTGGGATTTGCGTTTTCAGTTTTCAGTTTTGAGCTTTGGTATTATATCCTATTTCTCCCTTTTACGCCAACCTCTCTTCACACTCCTCTCGATAGCCGCAGCTCCGGCAGCGGTTGGGGTTAGCGTGGCTGGGGTACACATCGTCGGCGGCGAGGTGCTGGCGCATGTCGGTCAGGGCGCTCAGCAACTGGTCCCGCAACTGCGCTGTATACTCGACGGCGTAGGTTTGGTCGCGGTATTTGATGATGCCATAAGGCGGGGACTGCCCGTACTCTTCCTCCACCAGGAGGCAATAGGCAGCCAGTTGGAGGACGTGGGAGCGATAGGGGCTCGGCGGAGAGGGGGTGGATTTGACCTCCACGGGGATTGTCGCCCCTCCGTCATCAACGAGATAATCGGGCTTGCCCGTCAGGAGATAGCGACGGGAGAAGAGGGGCTGCTCACAGCGATTCCAGGCGCCAGTGTCAGCGTAGATCACTTGGCCCTGTGGCAATCCCGTCTGTGCGTGCAGGCGGCGCGCCCGTCTGAGCAGAAGCAGGCCTCCGCCGAGCAGGATCAGCGCACAGGCCAGTAGAATCAGGCGAGGATCGGTCATGGCGTCTTTTTCCCATTAAGCAACTTAAGACCTCGGAGGTTTCCGCGGTGCCTCTGCTGGCGAAATCGCGTCTGAAAACCTCCGAGGTCTGGACCACCTAGCTCCGCAGGGCCAACGCCAGGAACAACGCGCCGGCCAGCAAAGCCAGCGCTAGCGACACGTACGCCCAGCGCCGCAAACGGTGATAGCTCACCACCTTTTGTCCGTGCCGGACGTGGGCTGCTTCGCCGGCCGCCATATTCTCCAGGTTGGCCGAGCGGTAGCCAAACACTCTCCCCAGCCACCAGCCCCTGGCGCAGTAGGCATACTGGCCTAGCTCGCTGGCTCGAATGACCTGGCCCGTCTTTCTAGCCATCGGCGTTGACTCGCTCCTCGAAGGCCCGCAGAGCTTTCTGCAGCTTATCCTGGCGCATGGCCATCGTCAAATCGCCTCGCGTTCGCTCCAGCACGGCCCGCACCATATCGGTGGTGCGGCGAAGCCGGCGGGTGATGGCATCGGGGAAATCAATGGTGACCAGGACAGCGTAGATGTCGTCCATGGCCACGAGTATCTCCTCAGCCCGTTCGGTCTGGCCACGGCGGATTATATCCAGCACGTGACGGCGCATTTCTCCCACCGCCTCGCCCAGGCCGTTGAGATAAGCGGCGTACTCCACGCTCAGATCATCGGGGTCGGGCAAAGGCTCGTCGGTGATCAGCGCATAGGTGATGCTGGCCTCGGCCAACTCCTTCAGGGCGTCCTGAGTATAGCCGGCGTAGTATAGGTCGGGGTAGTCGGCCACACATTCCACCAGCTCGGAGGCCGCCCGGTGGGCCGTAGCCAGGAGTTGACTGGCCTCCTCGAACTCGGCCCTGTGGGTAGCGCGGATGGTGTTTGCGCAGCGGCGGATCAACTCTCGCGAGCGCCGCAGCGCCTCGTCCCGCGCCGCGTTCTTGGCCTCGAGGGCCTCACGGATTCTCTCGGCGATAGCTTCCAGGTTTTCCAAAAAACACCTCCTTATTTCCTGAAGCCGATGGGCTTTTCCTCATCGAACCCATGTTCAGGTGTTTTGATCTCGCCAAACTTGCCCTCGAACTTCTCCAGGTTCTGTCCCAATGCCTGATGGAAGAGCTTGGCGTTCATGGGGGTCATTATGATGCGAGCGTAGACTTTGGCGTTGGGCACGTTGGGGAGCAGCTTGGCGAAGTCTACGACGATCTCCGACGGAGAGTGGGTTATGAGGACGAAGTTGGAGTAGACGGCTTCCAGATCCTTCGGCAATTCGATGTTAACGCGCCTCTGTGGTCGGGCTTTTTTGTTGCTCATAATATCGCTCCTTTCTCGATTTCGGATTTCGGAATGCGGATTTCGGATTGATTCTGCAATCCGAAATAGTATTCGGCAGTTCCGGTGTCATAGCTCTAAAACATCTCAATTCGATAGTCCACCACCTGCACATCGGGGCGGTTGGTCTCGATCCACTCCACAACCCTGGCCAGGAGGCCGTGCACGTAGGCGGAGTCGTTGGACACGCAGGCCACCCCCAGCGTAGCCGATTGCCAGAGGTCGTGATTGTCCACCTCAGCGATGGAGACGTTGAACTGGTTGCGCACCCGGGCCATGACGGACTTGATCACCCGCCGCTTGCCCTTCAGCGACCCGTTGCCGGGGAGGTGTAGTTCGATGGTGCAGGTGCCGATGATCATTATCAACCCCCACGTATTCAGCACCCTATTGTACCGCATTGTGCTAGATTTAGCAACACAGGGAGATGCACACCTCACCCCCGAAAACTCCACTCCCGCGCCGCGTACTTTTCCCGCCTGAGCTTCTCGGCCAGGGCCAACTCGTGCTGGCTGAGCTGGCCGGGAATCAAGCGCGGTGTGAAGGGCCTGTTCAGCCCGCTGTCTGAGAGCACTTGTGCGGCCGTGTACCGGTCCGTGCGTTGGCCTTAAGGTTATCGCTGCACCCATCGTAGGGGACAACACCTCTCGTTCGGGGCGCTCTCACATCTTTCCTTCGGGGCAAATGGCAATGCATGTCGAACAACAGCCATAAGAAGCGCAGGCAAAGGGATCTTTCCAACCCTCACCATTGATCGCTCCTATCGGACAGTTTTCTACACAGAGCCTGCACTGGACGCACATCTCTCGCTCCATGGGTTTTCCCGCGGGAAGAGGACAGTCGGTGATGATCGAGGTGACGTAGACTCTTGGGCCGAATTCAGGTGTGATGATGCTGCAGTTCAGTCCCAGGGTTCCCAGTCCCGCCAGATACATTGCCGGCATGTGGTAGAAAGGCGCTGTGCGGAAGCGATTGTTCTGTTTGCCAGGGGGCAGGTAGAACGCATGCCAGCCCTTGTGGCGTAGGAATTTGGTGATTCTATAACCCATCAAGGCGATCTCCCGAGCGAGGAGGGCGTTCTCCTCGCCCAAAAAGAACCTCTCGGCGCCAACTGGCTGAACGCCGGTCGTTGCAACCTGATCTGCAGCGCGCGCACGCAGTCCCGAAAGCTCGGGGCGCAACACCGTGGCCACGGTACCTGGCTCGAAAGGCAGCCCGATGACAATGACTGAGCGAGCATTCTCTACAAAGCTCGTCGGCTGGGGCTTGTCGGGAAACTGATCGGCATAATCTGCTGCTGCGGCCACGCCATATAGCTCTGCACCCAGTGCAAGCGCGTATTCACGCAGTTCAACACCTATGTCCGTGACAATCGTGGGAGCGCCCTGACCATGTTCGTCTTGTTGCATCTGAATCATTTGCTTGTCCTCCTTATTTTCTTGGATATACCAAGTGTCTCATAGCGATAGTATTCCTGTCTGATCACGATTGTACCACATTATCCACTCTCATCAAGACTGTCGGGGCTGAGAGGGGGTGGTCACTGATTCACACCTCTGGAAGCTCCACCCATCGTCGGCGTACTTTTCCTCGCGCAACTGCCGGGCGAGGGCCTGTTCCTGACGGGTGAGCTTTCCAGGTTCCAGGTGGAGGTTGAGGGCCTGGGCAAAGCCCTGTACCAGGGCCTCTGCTACCTCCCTCGCCGGCACAGCGCGTCCCAGAGCCTCTTCCAGTGTGATGGCCCGGCGCCGCAGCTCAGCACGTAGCGCAATGCGCTCGTCGTCGGACAACCGCAAATAGCTCGCCAGACGGGTCACGTCGCCAGTGAGAGGCAACGCGCCGTGCTGGAGCACTGCCCTCTGGCGACGGGCCTGGGCACTGCCCACTAGCTTTCTTCCCCGCACCGTGATCTCGTAATGCGACGGCACGTCAAAGCAAGCCGCCGAATGGTCAGCAGGCTTCTCCTTCATCGCCTCGGCCTGCCCGACCTCCAGACCCAGGAGGCAAAGGCCAGCCATGAGCCCCTGACTGAGACGGCGATACGATTCCACCACCCCTCCCATCACTCGTTTCTCCGAAGCCGGCACAGCGATGCTATAGGTGAGCTCATCGGTGTGGAGGATGGCCCGCCCGCCGGTGGGCCGCCGCACCCAGGTCACGCCATTGCGGCGGCAGGCGTCCAGGTCCACAGCGTCGCGCATGGACTGCGAATAGCCGACAGAGACGCAAGGCGGCTGCCAGCCGTAGAAGCGAAGCGTGGGCCGGGATTCCCCCTCCGCCACGGCCCACAGGATGGCTTCGTCAATGGCCATGTTGGTAGCGCCATCCGCCAGCCCAGTCTCCAACAGCCGCCACTCAGCAGCAGGGTAGGTGAATGAAACGTGATGCGTGAAACGTGATGCACAACGCGATTCACGTTTCACATACTCACGTTTCACGTCTTCACGTTTCACGGTTTACGTCCTCAACAGCAACCTCTATCTGCGGCGAAGTCAACGCCTTCGGGTAATTGTACATCACCCCACCAGGTCGCTCGTTGTAAAAGGGGCGGTTGCAATCGGGGCAACCGGAGGTTCGGAAGGCAGCGCCGTCGGCCAGGATTTCGGGCAGACGAGGGAGGTTAAAACTGAGAAGCTGGCCTGTGGTGGAAAAGGTGAAACTCCCGATTCGAGCCAGGTTGTTGGTTATTAGATAGTGAGCGACCTGCATCCGACGATAGGTGGAGAGGGGAGGCGGGGAAGCGTCTTCCAGGCGGGTGCCTCGGACGGGGGTGAAGGCGAACAGCCCCACCACGAGGCCCAGGTCGTGCAGCCGCTGGATCATCTCGGCCATCTCCCGCTCGCTCTCACCCAGGCCGACGATGAGATGCACCGCTCCACGGCCGGGGAACCGCCGCGCAGTTTCTTCGATGAGAGAGAGGCTCCGCGCCCAGCTCCCGCCTTTGACTCGATCGAAGACCCGCTCACAAGCAGCATCCAGCCCAAAGCCGATGTGATCAACTCCTGCTGCCAGCAACTCCTCAACCTGGGCCATGTCTCTGGGCAGGATGGCGGCGTCAACGGGAACATCGCAGGTTCGTCGCACGGCTCGGATCACCTCCAGCGTGCGCTGGAAGTAACCCTCGGCCACCGTCACCTGGAGGCAGCAGCGCCTGATGTCTCCCCGCTCGACGGCTTGGGCCAGCAGCGCCAGGGTCCGTGGCTGGTCGAACTCCGGCCAGGTGACGCGGGAGAGCAACTTTGAAGCACTGGCCTGGCTGGAGCGCGCCTGGGCGCAGAAGCCGCAATCCATGCCACAGCGCCCCCCCAGCATCAGGTAGGCAGTGGTGGGCGCGGCGTCCATGGCGACGTCGGCCAGGCCCAGCACGGCAGCGGCGCCGATGGAGACGTTGACATGCAAGCAAAACGACTTCAATGCCATGTGACGTCCTTCGCCCCGAACTCACTGTCCAGGATGGCCCAAATGTCGTCCCACAGGTGGCGGTCGGCGAAACGAGCCTGAATGTCGTCCAGCGTACGGTTGAAGGTGCGCTGGTCGGTCTCGCCCACGATGGTCAGTATGACGTTGGCGACCCCATAGCGGATCTCCCAGTTGGTCGAGTGTTGGCGGTGGATTTGGCGCAGGCGGGGGATGTCTTCCATGGTGCCGACGGTGATCATCGCTGCCACGGCATTGGCGACGAGTTCTTCGTCATCAACGTCGAGGGTCTGGCGCAGAAAGGGAAGAACGCGGTCGTCGCCCAGCCCGCTCAGGCTGAGGGCGGCGGTGGAGGCGCGCTCCAGGTCATCCTGAGCCTGGAGGAATTGCCACAGCGGCTCGCGGGCGCGCTCGTCACCCGTCAAGCCCAGCAGCGAGACCACCTCGTCGGCGGCGATGACGTCCAGCGTTGGATCGGCCAGGGCGTCGAGCAGCTCAGAAGCTACCATCTCGCCCATTTGGCTCAGCAGGTCGAAGGCGCGGTCGTGCTCGGCCTGAGTAGACCCGGCTAACTGGCGGATCAAGTGGGGAACCTGATCCTGGTGTTGGCGATAAAGTCGCTCGGCCGTCGGGCGCATCTCACGGCGGCGCTCATCGTTGACCTTCAGAATTTTGAGATTAGGCATTTGTGCCTCCTTCGTTGCCTGCGGAAACGTTGTTCATCTCTTGAGGATTATTATAGCCCAGCTCAAGTAGGGTGTCAAAAAGGCATAAGCTCTTCAGCTATCCCTGGAAGAGGGCCCGCTTCGGGCTTTAGGTGACCATTAGGTGTATGTCACTTCTGGGGCGAATTGACTCTTGAGGAGATACAGACTAGCATCCTGAGCCGTTCGGCTGAGCTCACGACGAAGCCTGTCGAAGGATGCGGGTCTTGCAAAGCCGCACCCTT
>SDBT01005732.1_pt1 | contig 20770 bp, 23 predicted proteins | sample 2277101 | NCBI WGS metagenome assembly SDBT01 (sample SAMN10404973, study PRJNA504765) | marine sediment metagenome | isolation source: marine sediment core GS10_PC15, 103 cmbsf | place: Arctic Ocean: Southern Knipovich Ridge | collected 2010 | reverse complement strand
CCAGCGCAGCAAGAGCAAGGAGCCGCTGATGTACAACATCTGACGATCCGTCCCGGGGGTAGAAGGAGTCGAGCCATGGCGAACATAGCGAACACCATCACCGAGCTGATCGGCAAGACGCCCATGCTGATGCTGAAAAAGCTTCCCGCCGGACTGCCCGGCAAGGTGGCGGTCAAGCTGGAGAGCTTCAACCCCTGCTCGTCGGTCAAGGACCGCATCGGCCTGAGCATGATCGCGGCGGCCGAGAAGGCCGGTCGGATCGGCGAGGACACAATCCTGCTGGAGCCCACCAGCGGCAACACCGGGATCGCCCTGGCGTTCGTCTGCGCGGCGCGCGGGTACCCGCTCGTGCTTACCATGCCGGACACCATGAGCGTGGAGCGGCGCAAGCTGCTGGCCGCCTTCGGGGCCAGGCTGGTGCTGACCCCGGGCTCGGAGGGCATGCCCGGCGCCATCAGCAAAGCCCAGGAGATGGCCGACAAGGACGGACGCTACCTGATCCTGCAGCAGTTCGAGAACCCGGCCAACCCGCAGGTCCACCGCGAGACCACGGCCGAGGAGATCTGGGCCGACACCGACGGCGCGGTGGACGTCTTCGTGGCCGGGGTCGGCACTGGCGGGACCATCACAGGCGTGGGAGAGGTCCTCAAGAAGAGGAAGCCTGAGGTAAAGGTCGTGGCGGTCGAGCCGGCCGACTCCCCGGTCCTGTCCGGCGGCAAGCCCGGACCGCACAAGATCCAGGGCATCGGCGCGGGCTTCGTGCCCGGGGTGCTCGACACCGGGATGCTGGACGAGATCATCAAGGTCAAGCACCAGGCCGCGGGCGAGACCTCTCGCCGGCTGGCCCGCGAGGAGGGCCTGCTGGTGGGCATCTCGGCCGGGGCCAACGTCTGGGCCGCGCTCGAGCTGGCCGGCAGGGACGAGAACCGGGACAAGCTGATCGTGACCGTGATCCCCGACACGTGCGAGCGCTACCTGAGCACCTGGCTGTTCGAGGACGAGAACGGGGGACCCCGATGAGCCCGGCCACTCCCCTGCCCGGCCCGGATGAGCTGGTGCTGACCGACGTGGTCGAGAACCTGTGCGCGGCCTCCGACGGGTTGACCCGTCGCAAGGATGAAAAACCCTGCCGGCGGATTCTGCCCTCGCGCGAGGTGCTGGTGGAAGTGGTCGAGGAACTGCGCTCGGTGCTCTTTCCGGGATACTTCGGCATCTCGGACCTGACCGACGAGACCATGCGTTTCCACGTGGGCTCCACCCTGGACAAGCTGCTCAAGGTCCTGCTCGAGCAGGTCATGCGTGGCCTGTGCTTCACCTGCGAGGAGGATCCCAGCGGTTGCCCCACCTGCGAAGCCAAGGCCCTGGAGATCACCCGCGGGTTCGTCTCGAGTCTGCCCGATGTGCGCCGCAAGCTTTCCCTGGACGTCCAGGCGGCCTGGGAGGGCGATCCGGCGGCCACCTGCCCCGACGAGGCCATCTTCTCGTATCCCGGCATCTTGGCCGTCACCAACTACCGGCTGGCCCACGAGCTGTATCTACTCCAACTCCCGCTGATCCCGCGGATCATAACCGAGCACGCCCACGGCATCACCGGCATCGACATCCACCCCGGGGCCCGGATCGGCGAGAAGTTCTTCATCGATCACGGCACCGGGGTGGTCATCGGCGAGACCTGCGAGATCGGCGATCGGGTGCGCATCTACCAGGGGGTGACCCTGGGCGCCAAGAGCTTTCCCCTGGACGAGGACGGCAACCCGATCAAGGGGGTCATCAAGCGCCACCCGATCGTGGAAGACGACGTGATCATATACTCCGGGACGACGATCCTTGGCCGGGTGCGCATCGGCCGGGGCTCGGTCATCGGCGGCAACGTCTGGCTGACCCGCGACGTGCCGCCCGGCAGCCGGGTCAGCCAGGCGCAGGCCAAGCAGGAGAGCTTCGAGGAAGGGGCCGGGATCTGAAGGTCGCCACATGGATGCGCACTACGAACAACTGGTTCAGCTGCTGCGCCGGACCGACGGCGCGGCGGTCGCCTTCTCCGGCGGGGTGGACTCCAGCCTGCTGCTGGCCGCGGCCCACGACGCCCTGGGCGATCGCTGTCTGGCGCTCACCGCCCGGTCGCCGCTGTACGCCGAGCGCGAGACCACCCAGGCCGTCGAGCTGGCGAGCTGGCTCGGCGCCAGGCATCGGGTGATCGAAACCGGAGAACTGGCGCTCCCCGGTGTGCAGACCAACCCGACCGACCGCTGCTACCACTGCAAGCACGACAAGCTCTCGGCCTTTCTCGAAATCGCTCGGCAGGAGGGGTTGGCCTGCGTGATCGAGGGCTCCAACAGGGACGATCTGGGCGACTACCGACCCGGCCTGCAGGCCGTGCGCGAGCTCGAGATCCGTTCGCCGCTCATCGAGCTGGGCTGGGGCAAGCCCGAGATCCGCGCGGCCGCCCGGCAGCGCGGGATCCCCAACTGGGACAGGCCGTCGACCGCTTGCCTGGCATCGCGGGTCCCCTACGGCCAGCCGTTGACCGTCGAGAAGTTGAGACGCATCGAACGGGCCGAGCGGGTGCTGTTCGACATCGGCCTGCGCCAGGTCCGGGTGCGCGACCATGGCCAGGTGGCCCGGATCGAGATCGAACCCGCCGAGTTCGGACGCCTGCTCGACGATGAGACGCGGACGCGCCTGGTCGAGCAACTCAAGCGAGCCGGCTATATCCACGTGACCCTGGATCTGAATGGCTACCGCACCGGCTCCATGAACGTGGGACTGGACCGGTCCCCAGACCGCGATCCGGAGAGCTGACCGGCCTCGGCTACCAATGCGAATCTATCTCGATCACAACGCGACAACTCCGATGCATCCCGCGGTCCTCGAAGAGATGCTGCGCGTGTCGAGGAGCGAGTTCGGCAACCCGTCGAGCATCCACCGCGAGGGCCAGCAGGCGCGCCGGGCGCTGGACCGGGCCCGGATGCGGGTGGCCGGGCTCATCGGCGCCGCGCCGGAGGAGATCGTCTTCACCAGCGGCGGCACCGAGTCCATCGACCTGGCCATCCAGGGCGTGACCGTGGCTCCAGGCCATGTGGTCACCAGCGCGGTCGAGCACCAGGCCGTGCTGAACACCTGCCGCCACCTCGAACAAAGCGGTTTGAGGGTCACCCGGGTGGGCGTCGACGGCGACGGCCTCCTGGACCCCCGGTCGGTGGCCGCGGCGCTCGGCGACGACACCCGGCTTGTCTCGGTAATGCTGGCCAACAATGAGGTCGGCACGCTGCAGCCGGTGCGCGAGATCGCCGCTGCAGCCCGCGAGCGCGGCGTGCCGTGCCACTGCGACGCGGTCCAGGCCCTGGGCAAGATCCCGGTGGACGTTCGGGATATGGGCGTGGACCTGCTGTCGGTCTCGGCCCACAAGCTGGGCGGCCCCAAGGGAGCGGGAGCGCTGTACGTGCGCCGCGGGCTTGAGCTGGTGCCGCGTCTGTACGGCGGACACCAGGAGCGCCACCGGCGGGCCGGTACCGAGAACCTGTCGGGCGTCGCCGCCTTCGGCATGGCCTGCGATCTGGCCCGCCAGCAGTTCGAAGACCGCACTCGCCTGATGACAACCCTGCGCGATCGCTTCGAACGCGAGCTGCGCGGGCGGGTGCAGGGCGTCAGCGTCAACGGCGCCGGGGCCGGGCGGCTGCCCAACACCAGCAACGTCATGTTCACCGGATTGGACGGCGAGGCCCTGCTGATGAACCTGGATCTGATGGGCGTGGCCGCCTCGAGCGCCTCGGCCTGCAGCGCCGGGCAGAACGAGCCATCCCACGTGCTGCGGGCCATGGGCCTGACGGCGGAGCAGACCCTGTCCTCGCTGCGGTTCTCGTTCGGTCCCACGAACGACGAGGACGACGTGACGCGGGCGATCGAGGTAATCGCCGAGCTGGCGGGCCGGATGCGCTCGTCAAAGGACGCGCATGGCTGAACGGGTGATCGGCGGCGGCCGGATCGAGGCCTCGCTGCCGGAAGGAAACAAAGGAGGCCGGGACCATGATCGAGAATGACGATCGCTACTCGCGCCAGCGCGTCTTGCCCGAGCTGGGCGACCGGGGCCAGCAGCGCCTGGCCGACTCCACTGTCCTGGTGATAGGCCTGGGGGCGCTGGGCAGCAGCCAGGCCCAGCTGCTGGCCCGCGCCGGCGTGGGCCGGATCGTGCTGGTGGACAGGGACGTGCTGGAGCTCAACAACCTCCAGCGCCAGGTGCTCTACACCGAGCATGACGTGGCCTCCCGGCTGCCCAAGGCGGTGGCCGCCCGCGAGCACCTGCAGCGGATCAATTCGACCATCCGGATCGAGTCGACGGTGGCCGACGTCAACCCCGGGAACCTGGAATCGCTGCTGGATGGTGTCGACCTGGTGCTGGACGGCACCGACAACTTCGAGACCCGCTACCTGGTAAACGACGCCTGCGTCAAGGCCGGCCTGCCGTGGATCTACGGCGGTGTGATCGGGATCTCGGGCATGGCTCTGGTTGTGGTCCCCCGCGTCGGTCCGTGCCTGCGCTGCGTCTTCCCCGACCCGCCCCCGCCGGGCAGCCTGCCCACCTGCGACACGGCCGGCGTGCTCAACACCGCCCCGGCCCTGGTGGCCGCGCTCCAGGTCACCGAGGCCTTCCGGCTGCTGGTGGGCGAGACCCGCGAGGAGTACCACCTGGTCATCACCGACCTCTGGCTCGGCAGCGCCCACCGCGTGGCCGTCTCCCGTGAGCCCGATTGTCCCTGCTGCGGCCTCGGCACCTACGACTACCTGGAAGGCGAGCGAACCTCGTGGACCACATCGCTGTGCGGCCGCAACGCGGTCCAGATTACCCCCGCAGATCCGGCCGGCCTGGATCTCGAGGACCTGGCCGAACGGCTCCGCAACGCCGGCACCGTACAGCTTACGGGCCACCTTCTCCAACTCGAGCTGGAGCGCCACACCCTGGTGATTTTCCCGGACGGCCGCGCCCTGATCCAGGGAACCCAGGACGAGTCCGAGGCCAGAAGCCTGTATGCCCGGTACCTGGGAAGCTGAATCACGGCTATTGATTTCCAGCGAAACCGTGGAGAGCCCTTTTTTCTTTTCGTGCCTGAGATTGCCCAGAGCCTTGACAGATTCTACAGAAATATGTATATTGCAGATATGTCAGAAATGCGAATTACAAGCACGGAGCTGGTCCGGACCATGGGAGACGTCCTGGGGAGGGTGCGCTATCGGGGGGATTCCTTCCTGATCGAGCGAAACGGCAAGACCGTCGCGGTGCTGAAGCCGTATCGCGCAGCGCCGCCTCGAGACATTCGGGAAGTCCTGGAGGCCTGGCGCAAGGCGGCCCCCGCCGATCCGGAGTGGGCCGATATCCTCGTGGAGGTCGGGCGGCAAGACCGACTGGCGGAGGATCCGTGGGAATCGCCATAGACACCAGCGCCATGGTCGAGCTGGAGCGCGGGGGGGAGGAAATCCAAGGCCGCCTCCCCGAGAGAAGCACCGGGCTGTTCGTGTCCGCGCTGGTAGTCGCCGAGCTGTGGATCGGAGTCGAGTTGGCCCGGGGGAAGAGGATCAAGGAGCAACGCAGGGCCAAGATGCAAGCTCTCCTGGAGGCGGCCATGGTAGTCCCATTCACCGAGGAGATCGCACTCACCTATGCCCGGCTCTACGCAAAATTGCGGAAAAAGGGAAGCCCCATCCCCGCAAACGACCTCGCCATCGCGGCCACCGCTGTTCACCACGGCCACGACCTCCTGGTCGGCTCATGCGACGAGGCCCACTTCCGGGCGGTCCCCGGCCTGAGAATACTCGTTCTCGGCGGCGGCGTGGCCTGGCTCATCGCCGCCGGCAAGCGGACTGGTGAGAAGAGCTGAACGGTGCTGATGGCAAGATAATGAGGGGTCTGATACCCTCATTATTCACATCCCTTGTACGAGATTTTATCCCCCTAATCGTGTTAGAATGGCAGGTAGAGGTGGACATGGAATGAACCGCTCGGACCTCGAAGCGTTCCTCGGGCGCGACTGGGATAGGGTTTCCCGGATCGACGACGACCACTGGATCGAACAGAAGCGCCGCCTCGGTCCGGCAGCCGGCATTCGGATTGCCGAAGAGCTTCGCGAGCAGGTCCGGGCGATACGTCCCGACTGGCCCGACGTGCTACTCTGAAAAGGTCGCAGCGGATGAGTTGGGCGGGTCCGTTGATGGCTCGCCGGCGACCTGAACAGGGTTGATGTGAACGTTCGTATCTGGCAGGTGTGGTGATGTATCCCGTGATGCTCGACGTGCGCCGCAAGCGCTGCCTGGTGGTCGGCGGGGGAGGGGTGGCGCTGCGCAAGGTCGAGGGGCTACTGTCGGACGGGGCCGCGGTCCTGGTGGTGGCCTCCGAGCCGATCGAGGCGCTCGGCGTCCTGGCGGATCGCGGCGAGATCAGGCTCGAGCGGCGCGAGTACGAGGACGGCGAGGCCGCGTCCTTTGCGCTGGTGTTCGCGGCCACCGACGACCGCGAGGTAAACCGGCGGGTGTTCGAGGACGCCGAGCGGGCCGGGGTGTGGGCCAACGTGGCCGACGATCCCGATCTGTGCTCCTTCCACCTGCCGGCCCGCATGAGGCGCGGGGCTTTTCAGATCGCCGTGGCCTCGGCCGGGGAGGCGCCCTTCGTGGTGCGCCGAATGCGGCAGCTGCTCGAGCGCCGCTTCGGGCCCGAATGGGCCGAGTGGGCCGAGGCGGCCGCGCGGTTCAGGAGATCGGTGCGCGAGGCGGACCTGGCCCGGGACGAGCAGGAGCGCTGCTACGACCGGTTCTTCGCCGCCACGGTGGATCCCGAAAATATCCGCGCCCGGGTGCCGACCGCGGAAGAAGAGGCATCCCTGCTGCGGCCGGACGAGCCGATCGCTGCGGCGCCGGTCGACCGTCACCAGCTCGCCCGGCGGGAAAAGGAAGAGACGGGTTTCGTGTCCCTGGTGGGCGCCGGGCCGGGCGATCCGGGCCTGCTGACCGTGCGCGCCAGGGCGCGCCTGCTCGCGGCCGACGCGGTGGTCTTCGACCGGCTGGCGACAACGGCCCTTCCCTGCGACCTGCCACCCGAGGTGGAGCTGCACCCGGTGGGCAAGCGCGCCAGGCACCACCCGGTGCCCCAGGAGGAGATCAACGCCCTGCTGGTGAGGCTGGCCCGCGAGGGCAAGCGAGTGGTGCGGCTCAAGGGCGGCGACCCGTTCGTGTTCGGCCGGGGAGGGGAGGAGGCCGAGGCGCTGGTGGCTGCGGGGATCCCCTGGGAGGTGGTCCCGGCCGTGACCGCCGGCGTGGCCGTGCCAGCGTATGCAGGCATCCCGGTCACCCATCGCAGCAAGGCGGTCCGCTTGACTCTGGTGACCGCGCACGAGAGTGACAAAGAAAAACCCCAGGTGCGCTGGGACCTGCTGGCCGCAGATCCCCACGCCACCCTGGTGGGCTACATGGGCGTGACCAGCCTGTCGCAGGTGTCCAGGCAGCTGGTGGATGCCGGCATGGATCCCGCCACGCCGGCGGCGCTGATCCAGCGGGGCACCACCTCGCGGCAGAAGGTGGTGATCAGCACCATCTCGAAGCTGCACCAGGACGGGCAGCGCGCCGGACTGCGCCCGCCGGCGGTGTTCGTGATCGGTCCCACCGTCGGGTTCGCAAAACAGCTCGACTGGTTTTCGAGCCGTCCGTTGCTGGGCCAGCGCCTGGTGCTCTGCGCTCCGGCGGGCGAGCTGGGCGAGGATCTTCAGCTGGCCGGCGCGGAGGTGGTGGAGGTGCCCCTGCCGGTCACCCCGGCCGCCCGGGCGGTCATGGGCGCCCTGCCCGTGACCGGCTGCGTGCTGCGCACCCCGGACGAAGTGGACGCCCTGGAGGAAGAGCGCGACGGCGCTGGCTGGAGTCCGGACGTCGTGGCCTGGTGCCTGGGCGATCGGGCCGCGGCGCAGGCGCGAAAGACCGGCTGGGCGCGTATCGAGAGGGTGCAGGATCCAGGGCGCGGCAATACCCTGATCTCGGCTATATCCAGCGGAACCAACCGTCTACCGAATCAGTAGATACGCCTATCCCCATGTAATTTCTGGGGAATAATAAAGTCCACCAAGTATATCGATTTAGTATTGACTTTCTTGTCCGCCAGGATGAGAATTAAATCCAGAAAACCCAGAAAGCCGGGCGGCACAAGGCCCGGCGCAGCGAGCGGGAGGTAGGGCGGACATCGCCCGAAGCGAACGAGTGGGAAACAGGACGGCCCGACGGGAGGCCCGCAAAAACCAACCCGTCGAGCCTGGTCGGTCGCACGGTGAGAACCGTGCTCCCGGTTCTGCCTATTCTAGGAGCCGCAGTTCCGGCCGTCAAGAGCGAATCTCGTTGTTTTCCTGCAACTTCTCGATGCGGTGGCGCGCTTTCCTCCTCTCGAACAGGATCGAACAGGATCGAACAGGATCGAACAGGGAGGTGGCACATGGATTCGGAGAAACTGACGGCCGAGGAACTGGACAACGACGGATTCCTCAAGGAGATGTCCGGTTGGACGCGTGAGGTGGCCGTGGATCTGGCCGAGCGCAACGACCTCGCACCGCTGACCGAGGAGCACTGGCGGATCATCGATTTCGTCCGCGAGTACTTCAACGAAAGCGGGGAAGGACCCGCGATCGTCAAGATCGGCCGCGCCCTGGACATGACGCCCAGGCAGATCTGCACCTTGTTCCCCTGCGGGGTGGCCCGGGGGGCATACCGTCTGGCAGGGCTTCCGAGACCGGCCGGGTGTTTGTGAGTCCTGCAACCGATCAATCAGGAGGTCGAAAGTGAATACATTCGCGTTCATCGTCGGAGGCGTGCTTCCCTACCTGGCCATCTCCATCTTCCTGGTCGGGATGGCCTGCCGTTTCTACGTCTGGTTCAAGACGCCCCAGCCGGGCAAGATGGCCCTGTTCCCGGCCGGCAACGGAACCGCCAGGGGCGTGCTGGCCGAGACGCTGTTCTTTCCCAGCCTTTTCCGGGGCGACAAGGTGCTGTGGTCGTTCGCCTGGGTGTTTCACGCCACGCTTGCGCTGGTGGCGCTCGGCCACCTGCGGGTGGTCACCGGCCTGATCGACAGCACGCTGAGGGCCATGGGCATGTCGGCCGAGGGCGTGCTGTGGATGTCGGGCACGGTCGGCGGCGCGGCCGGGATAGTGCTGCTGGCCACCGGGACGCTGCTTCTGATCCGGCGGCTGTCCATGAGGCGGGCCCGCGAGATCTCCGGCGTGCCCGACTTCTTCGCCTTGCTGCTGCTGATCGCGATCATCGCCACCGGCGACCTGATGCGCTTCTTCGAGACCCCCCACTTCGATCTCGAGCTGACCCGGACCTGGGTCTGGTCGCTGCTGACCTTCTCGCCGGAGGTGCCGCAGCACGGCACTTTCCTGGTTCACGCGCTGCTGGCTTTTCTGCTGATCATGTACATCCCGTTCTCCAAGGTGATGCACTTCGGCGGCATCTTCTTCACCCATGCGCTGATCAAGAGGAGATGACCATGAGCCACGCACAAGCGGTGGTGGACGAAATCAAGGCGATCGATGACGGCCCCAAGGCCCTCAAGCTCTACATGCAGATGTGCGCCAAGTGCGGCACCTGCGCCTCCCAGTGTCCGGTCTACTACGGCGACGACGACAAGAAGAACAACCCGGCGCAGCGCTCGGACCTGATCAGGAAGATCTACAAGAAGCACTGTACGACCTCGGGCAAGCTGCTCGGCGGCCTGGTCGGCGCCCGCGACTTCGACGAGGAGGAGTTCGATCAGTGGGCCGATCACTTTTACTCCTGCACCGGCTGCCGGCGCTGCGCAACCTACTGCCCGTTCGGGATCGACAACTCGGTCATCACCCGGAAGGGAAGGGCCATCCTGGACAAGCTAGGCCTGACCCCCGAGACGATGCAGAAGGTGGTCCAGATCTCGCTTCAGACCGGCAATACCGACGGCGCCTCGCCGGAAGCCTTCAAGGCGGCCGTAGCGTTCCTCGAAGAGGAGATGCGCGACGAGCACGGGGTGGATGTCGAGATCCCGGTCGACGTCGAGGGCGTCAAGTATCTGTACGTGCCCCCCTCGGGCGACGTGCTGGTCAACATCGAGGCCACCATGGGGCTGGCCAAGGTGTTCCACGTGCTGGGCAAGACCGACGAGTGGACGATGAGCTCCAAGTGCTTCGACGGCGCCAACTACGGCCTGTTCACCGGCAACGACGGGCACATGAAGGCCGACAACAAGCCCTACGTCGAGGAGGCCAAGAGACTGGGCGTCGAGTACATGCTGATGGGCGAGTGCGGCCACGCCTACCGGATCATGAAGATGATCATGGAGCCTGCCAGGTGGTGGGGAGATCTGCCCTTTGAGATCATCAACTGCATGCAATGGACCGTCGAGCACATCGAGGCGGGAAGGCTCGAGTTCGACAAGAGCAAGAACTCGATGCCGGTCACCTATCACGATCCCTGCAACTTCAGCCGCTCGTGCGACATCATGGAGGAGCCGCGCATCATCCTCGAGGCCTGCTGCGCCGACTTCCGCGAAATGCACCCCAACCGGGGCGAGAACTGGTGCTGCGGCGGCGGCGGGGGTCTGAGCGCCATGGACACCATCCTGGACTTCCGCATGAACATCTCGGGCAAGAAGAAGATGGACCAGGTCAGGGACACCGGCGCCAAGTACGTGGCCGCGGCCTGTTCCAACTGCAAGCGGCAGTTCATGCAGCTGATGGAGTACCACAAGGAGGACATCGCGGTCGGCGGCGTGCACGACATGCTGTCGCGGTCGATCCTGATCAACGGCAAGGCCGCCGAGCGGACCGACTACGTGTAATTACAACTGGCCGTTGACTGCTGGGGGAAGACCGATGAAACTGACCTCCCGTGCCAGACACGCCTTGCGCCTCGCGCTGGAGGTGTCGCGGCTCGGCGGTGGCGAACGGCCGGTCCGGTTGTCGGAGGTGTCGGAGGTCACCGGTATTTCGAAGAAGTTCCTGGAACAACTGGCCATGGCGCTCAAGAGCCATGGCCTGCTCCGGGGCATCAGCGGACGAAAGGGTGGATACGTCCTGGCGAGGCCGGCCGATCGGATCACCATCGGCGAGGTGCTCGAGGCGATCATTGGGCCGATCAGCCTGGCGGTCTGCACCGACGAGCCCTCCCAGTGCATGAGCAGCGAGTTCTGCGAGTGCCGGATGGTCTGGCTCCTGCTCGAGCAGCGCATCCGCGCGGTGCTCGACGAGTTCACCCTGGCCGACATCTCGGACGCCGGCTGGCTCGGAAAGATCCACGCGGAGCTCGAGGCGGGCGGTCGCGGCGTGCCGGAAAGTCTGGTGTTCAATGGCTGACACAGAAGCGAACACGGTCACCTTCGGCGACAGGACCTATTCCCTGGACCGGCACGGATTCCTGGATCCCCCCGAGCAGTGGGACGAGAACTTCGCCGGAGGAATGGCCGCGATGCTGGGCGTGTACGAGGGCCTGACCGATGAGCACTGGCGGTTCATCCGCTACCTGCGGAAGAAATTCATCGAGGAGCGCAGCGTGCCGGTGATCGTCTTTGCCCTGGCGGACAACCGCCTCAGGCTGAGCCGGCTCAAGGACCTCTTCCCGACCGGCTACCACCGCGGCGCCTGCAAGATCGCCGGGATCAACTACAAATTCATGTACGACCACAACATCTGGCTGACCTACGAGAACTACACCACCCTCAAGACCGAACACAACCTGACCGATGACGGGTTCCTGGCGGACTTCAGCTCCTGGAACAGGCGTTTCGCCCACCTGGTGGCCTCCGAGTGGGATCTGCCGCAAGGCGTCACCGACCTTCACTGGCGGATCATCGGCTACCTGCGGGACGCCTACAAGATCCGCAACGCCGTCCCGGCCGTGTTCGAGACATGCAAGGCCAACCGGATCGATCTGGACGAGTTGCAGCGCCTGTTCCCGGACGGCTACCGCCGGGGGGCCTGCCGCATGGCCGGGCTTCCTTTGTTGGGCTGAGACCTTCCGACCCGCAACAGCTCGAGCCAGCCTTGTCTGTGAAGGCGTGCGTCCATCTCGGTCGGTCTGGATCGGCCGCTGCGCTGCTATGCCAGTACCGCGACCAAAGGGACGACCTGAGCGGGTCAATCTTTGCAGCACCACTCCGTGTGAGCTTGACAGGTCCGGAAAAATCTGTAATGTGTGAGATGAGATGCTCTGGTCCAAGGGAATCATGGGAACGGTTTCGCTGCTCGCCGTGACCTGCTTGTTCAACCTCGGCACCACCTGCTGCTGCGGCGATTCGATGCTGGCGGAGATGTGCCGGGGCGGCTGCGGGGAGCACACCGTGGTCGGGCACTCCTCCGCCGAGCGCTCCGGCGCCCACGCCGGGCCTCAATGCCCCTCAAGCGGGCAACACGCCTGCTACAAGAGCGGGGTCCAAGCTTTTCTGGCGAATGCGTACGCTTGCGGCTGGGTCCCGCCGGAGTCAAACGCAGGAGCGGCTCCCGCGCTCGTTCGTAGCGTCCCATCCGTGCCGGTGCCGGCCCCAGGTCCGGTCTGCCTCTGGCCGTCGGGTCGGCTCCACCTCCAGACACACCTGTCCGAGCGACTGCTGATCTGAGCCGGACCGCTCCGGTTCGACCCGTCGCCCCTTGACGACATTCTGAGCGGCACACCCCGTCTCGCGGGCGGGCTGTGTCGTTGCCCACCGGGCTGGGGAGGTGGAAGATGGAGTATCATACAGGGTGGCCGCTCCGCTCGGCGACCGCCGCGATCCTGCTGGCTGCGCTGTGCGCGTCGGTCGAGGCCCGATCCGGCGAGACCGGCACCGCTCCCCTTGACCGGGAGGGGGCTGTGCGGACGGCGCTTCAGAACAATCCCGACGTGCGCACAGCACAGGTGGAGCTGTCCTCGGCCCGCGCGCGGGTCGCGGCGGCCGGGATGCTCAGCCCCCACAACCCGGAGATCGAGGGTACCCTGGGGCAGCGTTTCGCTCCCGGCGAGCGCTCCACCGAGGTCGAGGTCTCGCTCTCGCAGCGGATCGAGATCGCCGGCCAGCGAGGTCTGCGGCGCCGGGCGGCCGACGCGGGCCTCGCCGCAGCCGCCGACCGGCTGGAGCACGTACGCGCGCGCATTCGCTCCGAGGTGGAGGTGGCCTTTGTCGACCTGCTGCTGGCGCGGCAGGAGATCGGTTTTTCCCGGGAGTCGCTGGCGCTCTCCGAGGATTTGCACCGGGCCGCGGCCGAACGGCGCGACGCCGGCGCGGCCACCGACCTGGGGGTCAACCTGGCGGCGGTCGAGCTGGCCCAGGCCCGCCGCGACCTGCTGCTGTCCATGCGCGCCCGGCGGCGGGCGGAGCTACGCCTGCACAGCCTGCTGGCCCTGGGCCCCGACGAGCCGCTGGAGATCACCGGCGCCCTGGAGTCCCTCGGCCCCCTGGACGCGGACCTGGCCGACCTGGTTGCGCTGGCCGTGTCCAGGCGGCGCGATCTGCGGACCCTTGACGACGAGCTGGCCGAGCGGCGTGCCGAGGTCGAGCTGGCCGAGGCCGGGGTTTGGCCCGACCTGACCCTCAGCCTGGGATACGCCCTCGAGGAGAGCAGCGATCACATCGCGTCCGTCGGCCTGGCCGTCGAGCTGCCGGTATTCAACCGCAACCGCTCCGAGAAGGCCGCGGCCTCCGGCCGGCTGGGCCGGATCGAGGTCGAGCGGGCCGCGACGCGCCTGGCCGTCGAGAACCAGGTGGCCCAGGCCCTGGATCGCTACAGGGTGGCGCTCGAGATCGTCGAGGTGTTCGACCGGGACATCCTCGCCCAACTCGCGCGCAACCTTCAACTGCTCCACGTTTCGTTCGAGGCGGGCAAGATCGGTCTGCTGCAGGTTCTGTCCACCCAGCGCGACCTGACGCGCACGCGCGCGGAGTACGCCCACAACCTGGCCGAGCTGCACCGGGCCCGGGCCCGGTTGGAGCTGGCCGCGGGAGGTCCGATCCCATGAAGACGACGACGCCTCGCGATTCGATCGGCCGAGCGCCCGTTCGGCTTCTCTGGCCGCTTCTGGGCCTGGCGCTGTTGCTGTCCGGATGCGACCCCGACCGGCTACTGCCATCCGGACACGATCAAGGAGAGGAGCACGCTCACGAGCACGGCGAGGGGGAGCGCGCCGGCCCGTTCGACGCCTCCTGGCTCGATCGCATCCGGGACCGCCGCTGCGAGCACGACCTGTCCGTGCTCGACTGCGACGAGTGTCGCTACGAGGTCGGGGTGGTGGACGTGGCCCCGGCCCTGCTGGACCCGGAAGGCGATCATCTGGTGAGGGTCGTGAAGGCGGGGCGGACCGGCGGGATTCGCCGGGTGCGCATGACCGGGGAGGTGGCCTTCGACGAGGGGCGCATCGTTCACATCAGCCCGCGCATCTCCGGCGTGGCCCGCCGGGTGTTCGTCGAGCTGGGCGACCGGGTCCGAACCAGAGGTCGGCTGCTCCAGATGGACAGCCTGCAGCTCGGCCGGCTTCGGTCGCGTTACCTGACCGCCATGGCCCGCCTGGAACTGGCCCGGCAGAACTTCGAGCGTGAAAAGAGGCTGTTCGCCAAGCGCATCTCCTCGGGACGGGAGAAGGCCCAAACCAAAACAAACATGCGCGAGGCCGAGATCGAGCTTCGGGCCGCCGCCCAGCAGCTGTCGCTTCTGGGCTTCGGCGAACGCGACCTGGCGCGCCTGGGCGAGCAGGAGGACGCCCGGTCCGGCCGGATGACCATTCGCTCCCCCATGGACGGCGAGGTGGTGGCCAAGCATGTGGCGCCCGGCGAGTGGCTCGCGCCGGAAAAGGAGATCCTGACAGTGGCCGACCTCACCCGCGTCTGGGTCTTGGCCGATGTGGTCGAGCGGGACCTGGAGGCGCTGCTTCAGGCACACGCGGCCGGCCGCCGTCGGGCCGAGGTGCGGGTGGCCGCCTTCAGCAGCCGGACATTCGCGGGCGAGCTCGGGTGGATCGGGGCCACCGTGGACAGGAGAACCCGTACGGTAAAGGCCCGCGTCGAGGTGCCCAACCCGGACGGGCTGCTCAGGCCCGGCATGTTCGTCGAGGTGGAGGTGGAGTTGGGGGGAGACCGGGCTGGTCTGTTAGATCTGTGGGTGCCGGCCGAGGCGGTGGTCGAGGACCGGGACGAGCTGTTCGTCTTCGTGCGGGCCGGGCCCCGGCGGTTCGTCCGGCGCGACGTCAAGCTCGGCGCCCGCGACAGCGGGGTGGTCGAGGTGACAGCGGGCCTGTCGCCGGGTGAGGAGATCGTGGTGCAGGGCGCTTTCCTGCTCAAGTCGGACATTCTGCGCGAGAAGATGGGAGCCGGGTGCGCTGACTAGGAGGAGACTACCATGGATTCGTTCATTCGCTTCGTCACCCGGCAGAGACTGCTCGTTGTACTTTTCACGATCGTCCTTGTTGGCCTGGGCGCAGCCGCTTGGAAGCATATTCCGATTGATGCTTTTCCCGATGTCAGCAACATCCAGGTGATGATTCTCACTGAAGCGCCGGGACTGTCGCCTGTTGATGTGGAGCGTCAGATCACCTTCCCCATCGAGATCGAGATGAATGGGCTGCCAAGAGTCCGCGAGATCCGTTCTCTCTCCAAGGCAACGCTCTCCCAGGTGATCGTGATCTTCGAGGATGACATTGACATCTACTTCGCCCGGCAGCTTGTCTTCGAGCGGCTGTCGAACGTGCGGGATAGCCTTCCGGAGGGGATCGAGCCGGAGCTGGGTCCAGTCAGCACAGGACTGGGAGAGATATACCAGTACACGCTGGAGAGCGACCGGCGCGGGCCCATGGAGCTGAGGACAATCCAGGACTGGATCGTGGGCCTCCAGCTCAAGACTATTCCCGGCGTCAACGAGGTCAATAGCTTCGGCGGTTTCGTCAAGCAGTACCACGTCCTGGTGAATCCCGACTCTCTTCTCAAGTATGGCATACCCCTTCACGACGTGGTCCACGCCGTGGCCGAAAACAACGCAAACGCAGGGGGAAGCTACATCTTGAAGGGATGGGAGCAGGCGTTCGTACGCAGCATCGGTCTTATCGGCGGGATCCGGGACATCGAGGAGATCGTGCTCCGGGCAGAAGACGGAACGCCGGTGCTGCTCAGAAATGTGGCAGAGGTGCGAATCGGTCCCCAGACGCGCCAAGGCGCTGTGACCCGTGACGGTAAAGGGGAGACAGTTGCCGGCATGGTGATCATGCTCAAGGGCGAGAACTCCAAGATAGTGGTCGACCGCGTGAGAGAAGAAATTCCGAAAATCCAGACAACCCTGCCAGAAGATGTGCGGATAGATACGTTCTACGATCGGACCAGTCTCATCCAGGCCTGTATCAACACCGTGTCATCGGCACTCTTTGTGGGAGGGATCCTGGTCATCGCGGTGCTGTTTCTCTTCCTCTGGAACCTGCGCGCAGCGCTTACCGTGGCCCTCTCGCTACCCCTGACAGCGCTGATCGCATTCATCTTGATGGATGTGAATGACGTCACCGCAAACCTCATGTCGCTGGGCGGGTTGGCCATCGCCATTGGCATGGTGGTGGACGGCACCATCGTGGTCATTGAGAACGTGGTGCGCCACTTGGATGAGGGAAATCCTGGCGAGAAGAGCCCGATCGAGACGGCCTTCCATGCATCGCGCGAGGTGGCCCGACCCGTGCTTTTCGCCATTCTGATCATCGTGGTGGTTTTCCTCCCGCTGTTCACGCTCGAACAGATGGAAGGGAAGATGTTCCGGCCCCTGGCGCTGACCATGGTCTTTGCCATGCTCGGATCTCTGGTGGTGGCCCTGGCCATCGCTCCGGCACTGGCGTCACTGACACTGCGCCGGTCTCGCAAGCGCGAGCGGGGGATGGGGCCGCTTCTCAAGCGACTGTATGCTCCGGTGTTGGGGTTCGCCATGCGCAAGCGCTGGTTTACCCTGGCGGTCGCCTTGCTCTTGCTGGTCGGCGCCCTTGGCCTGACACCATTATTGGGCACGGAGTTCTTGCCAACCCTCGACGAGGGCGCCATAGCCATCAACGTAGTACGCCTCCCTTCAGCCTCACTCGAGGGCTCCATTGAAGTGGCCAACGTCCTGGAGAGGCGCCTTCTCGAATTCCCCGAGGTCGAGACCGTAGTGTCCAAGACCGGCCGCGCCGAGATCAGTGAAGATCCCATGGGGCCCGAACAGAGTGATGTTTTCGCAATGCTCAAGCCGCGGAGTGAGTGGACAACCGGTCGGACCAAGGCACAGCTCGTCGAGGCAATGCAGGACAGTCTCTCGGAGATTCCGGGTTTGAGACTGTCCTTCTCGCAACCCATAGCGCTCAGGGTAAACGAACTAATCTCCGGGATCAAGTCGGACGTGGCCATCAAGATCTTCGGACCCGAGCTGGATGTGCTCAAAGACGCTGCCGAGGAGATCGGACAGCTGCTCAACGAGATCTCCGGGGCTTCGGACGTTCGTGTTGAGCAGATCTCGGGATTCCAGCAGCTCGAGGTGGAAATCAATCGCCAGGCTATAGCACGCTATCGACTGAACGTCACCGACGTGAATGAAATCATCGAGACGGCCGTTGGGGGCAAGGTCGCCACGGAGGTGGTTGAAGGACAGATGCGTTTCGCGGTGCTGGTTCGATTCCCGAAGGAGCGGCGAAGCGACCGGGCAACAATTGGCAGCATTCTTGTGGCCACGCCAGAAGGTGCCCAGGTTCCGCTGTCGCGTATTGCCCGGATCCGGGAGGTGGAAGCGCCGGCCCAGGTAAGCCGGCAGGACGGCATGCGCCGCATCGTGGTCGAGTGCAACGTCCGGGGACGCGATCTGGGCGGCTTTGTGGAGGATCTTCGCTCCAGGCTAGCGCCTCTGAAAGAGCGCCTTCCCACGGGCTATCGTGTCGACATCGGAGGACAGTTTGAGAATCAACAGCGGGCGATGGAGAGACTTTCCAGGGTGATCCCGCTATCCATCGGTCTCATCTTTGTCTTCTTGTTCAGCGCTTTCGGATCGGTGCGCCGCGCCCTGGTGGTGATAGTAAACCTGCCATTCGCTCTGGTCGGAGGAGTGTTGGTCCTCTTTCTCGCCGACATAAACCTTAGCGTGTCGGCTGCGGTGGGGTTCATTGCGCTGTTCGGCATCGCGGTCGAGAACGGCGTGGTGCTGGTCTCCTTCTTCAATCAGCTCATCGCCGAGGGGCGCCCTGTTCGGGAGGCGGTCCGGGAAGGATGCATGCTGCGGGTACGACCGATGCTCATGACAACTATGACCACGCTGCTGGGGCTCACGCCCATGCTGTTCGCCACCGGCTCCGGCTCCGAGATCCAGCGCCCCCTGGCCGCGGTCGTGCTGGGCGGCCTGGCCACCTCCACCGCCCTGACGCTGATCGTGCTGCCGGTGATTTACCACCTGGTGGAGGAGCGTTTCAGCGGCCGCCCGGCCTCGGATGCATGAACACCTGAACTCCATCGGCAGAATTTCTGATGGTGGATTTTGGTTGCCAGCCTCGCTTCCATTCGGGAAACAGGTGTTCGGGAGGGTTGTTCGTGCGGTGGACGACAGCGATGATCTGGCCGTCGTCGTCCCGGATGGCGGGGTGACCGAAGAGGTGGTCAACGTCATCATCTACAACGAAGCCATGTGCACCTATGACACCGACTGTACGCCATTCACCTTCAACGAGATATGCAGCAACGGCGAGATCACCTTCTGCGGCCCCGGCGGCGAGACCACCCAGTCGTGCACCGATATCGGATTCCGCGGCTGCACGCACGACCTGTTCTACTCCCACTGCATCTAGATCGCGGGGTCGGCGGGTTGCTCGCGTTCCTCTAGCTCATCAATCCGCTTTTCGAGTTGCTCGATCTTCTTGTCCTGACGCTCGTCGTCCACCCCGAAGCGGAATCCGAAGCCGAGGCCGAAGGTGAAGTACTGCAGCTCAACACTTTCCCGGCATCTCTCCTCGAAACCCATCAAGAAGCTCATGTAGCTGACCTCGGGGCGGATATACCAGCGCTTGCCGCCGAAAGAAATACCCCAAATGGTCTTCGAGGTCCAGGCATGATTCCTCCCCGGTGGCTGGAGCAGGCCACGCTCTTGATTCTGTCAGGAGAACTTCATCGAGCGGTCGAGCTTGCCCTGCATGTAGAGCTCCAGGTCGTTGCGCAGGTCGTCGATGACCGCTTCGATGACGCGCTTGACGAACGTCTCCAGGGTGGCGACCTGGTCGCCCTTGATGGGCCAGGTGAACTGCTCGGTCATCTCGACGACCCGGATCTCGGCCTGGCCGGCGTGCACCTTGGTCTCGACCGGGACCTTGGCGGTCACGTAGCCGACGTCGAACTTGACGAGCACCTTGGCCCAGCCGCCGTCGTGGAAGTGGATCGCCTTGGGCAAGGGCAGGTCGGGAATGTTCGCCGGGCAGTCCTCCGCCATCGGGTGGTAGCGTACCTCTTCGACCTCAGAGAGATCACGGAGCATCTCGGCGAACTGCTTGGTGAAGATGACGCAGTTCAGCCGGAAGTCCTCCCACTCGCGGGTCTTTTCCTCTGCCGCCTCGAACAGCCGCTGTTTCAAGGTCATGCTGGCACCCCTCCTTCCTGGTAAATATGTGTTCGAGCCTTCTTCGCCGAGCACATCACCCGGATGGTCACGAAGTTGGGCTTGTACTTCAACCGCATGCCGCCGGCCAGGTCGGCCCCTGCGTAGGTGCACCAGTTGCAGCAGAAGGCGACGATCTTAGGTTCGAACGTGGATTTCTCTTCACCCGACATGGATTTGGCCCTCGCGAAGGTCAGGTCGAAAACGAGTCGCGACTCCTGGCCGAGAGGGTATCCGACTCAATAACCGGATTCAAGGGATTTCACGGGGATCGGGGATTTCACCCGGCTTGATCGAGGGCCTCGGAACCGGTTGTGCAAACAGAACGCATGTAATTCTATTTGCACTTCTGTTGTGCAAACAGAATGCTTGACACTTTGTTTGCACAACCGTGCTCGTCTCGGCCAGGGGAGCCACCGGCGTCGTGAAGCGCGAACGCTTCTTCTACCACATCCTCACACTCGATGATCTCTTATGAGCAGACGACCCATCTGCTCACCGACGTGGACCTGGCCGAATTGTATGGTACCAGTACGAGGATACTCAATGCTGTATGGTCCCCCATTCCCGGCACTGCCTCGGAGCAGCTGTGATCTGTGCTAATTATAAGTTTGATTGACAATTAGCCAGTATCCTGGATAATGAGATCCATGATGATCAAACGGAACCTGGAGGCGAAGATTATCGCCCTTTCCGGTCGATTCCCGGTAGTCACGGTTACCGGACCGCGACAATCCGGAAAGACAACGCTCTGCAAGATGGCGTTTCCGGATCTGCCCCGCGTGTCCCTGGAGGCGCCCGACCTGCGGGAGTACGCCCGCAAGGATCCTCGCGGACTGTTGCGCGAGCACTCGGAAGGAGTGGTGCTGGACGAGGTGCAGCGGGTTCCGGACCTGCTCTCCTACATCCAGGTCGACGTGGACGAAAATCCCGGGATGGGGCGGTACATCCTGACCGGATCGGCGAACTTCGGGTTGCTGAAGGAGATCAGCCAGTCCCTGGCCGGCCGGACCGCCCTGGTGAACCTCTTCCCTATGAGCATGGACGAGCTGTGGCGATTCCCGAACGCCCCTCGCAGCCTGAACGAGCTCCTGGTCGCCGGTTCCTACCCGGCCGTGTTCGACAGGGATATCGACCCGCATGACTGGTATTCAGCCTATGTGGGCACCTACCTGGAGCGG
>SDBT01005731.1_pt1 | contig 20770 bp, 16 predicted proteins | sample 2277101 | NCBI WGS metagenome assembly SDBT01 (sample SAMN10404973, study PRJNA504765) | marine sediment metagenome | isolation source: marine sediment core GS10_PC15, 103 cmbsf | place: Arctic Ocean: Southern Knipovich Ridge | collected 2010 | reverse complement strand
CAATTTTCCAGAAAGGAATAACATCATATGTTGTCGAAGCTTAAGGTATGTATCTACACTTTCCCAATCATCTTCGGTCCGTGGCTGACGATATTTTCTAGACGTATTTCCCATTTTTAAAGTAATCAAATGTTTGATCTCAATCTTTTGCTATATTACAGACTCCTTTTATTAACGCTGCGACGGCAAGAAATGCACAGTCATAAAAGGGAAATGTCCCTTCTGATTGATCTCAATTAACTTCGTGTTCAGATATTCTTACCATGTTCGAACCTAAATCGAAACCATCCCACCAGGTAGTTTCTGATTTATCTGAAAAACTCCAAACATTTCCTTCCTGTGGTATTAGAGCTCTTAATTGTCCTTTCGTCTCTGGAAGTTGGATCTCTCCCCCATGATCGGAAACTAAGGTTGAGGTTGAGAGTGCCGCTCGCAGTGCGTCTTCCCACTTGTTGTATAGACCAATACATTCGATGTACATGTGACCTGGTTTACGCTCAAAAGTTGTTAGTTGAACAACGAATACCATTTTTCATTTTTTTTACAAAATTATGTTTTCAATCTGCACTTTCCATGGACGCAAGCAAGTTGCTTCCAATTTGCATCTGAACAAGGTGCGAAACTACCATCAGGTGTTTGGCAAGTCGCGACATATTGACACTGGTACCAATCAGAACAACAGGACGCTGCCGTATTTGGTGGGACGTTTCGAGCTGTTGAATGGCCATCTCCCCAGAGGTGAGGGAAACTTCCACAGTTAAATGGCGGCGATTCCATTCTTTGTTTCCTACGTAGCTTTCTTTTTACAAGAACAGCCGCATAGAGAGCAGTTACAAATACCAGTTTGGTCACAGTTGCAATTGATGCATGTGCATCCACAAGATTTTATCGTTGTCATTCTGTTTGCTTTACTATTTTGGCTTTCTTTTCTTCTTCATAGAACTCTTCGAACGAGCCGTATTTCGCTAAAATTTCATGGGACGGTGCGTTTTTCCGAGTTCCAAGTTTCGAATGAGTTTCCCAACTTTGATGCACTAATGAAAGACCGCAGAAGTCCAAGTAGTCATCGAAACTACGGATATTTCCGAGTCCGTATTTTTCTGCTTCTTGTTCCAGTTCCCAACCCGACTCCATCCTCAGGAGTCGTCGAGATCTCCTGTTACCTATGTCTTCCAATCGTCGTCTCTGTTGATGTACTTGGTTTCCAGAATCGGAAAATTGTTCCCAAAATGTCGGGCGTTTCCTCTCCCATCGATGTCGAACCGGAACCGACGGACAAGACATGAAATTATATCCATGTGTCCAGAGTCGGGCACTCATTAGGAATTCTTCATGAGGAAATACATAGTGACAATAGGGATCATGAGGTACTTCCCAGATACGCGAGGCAGGACTAAAAGCAAAGCAAGCAGCTTGAAAAAGACTCGGATATGAACAAGAGGGTAATTTTCGAAACGCTTGCGATGTCAACTCCGGGAGTTTCGTTTTCTTGTCAAACCTTCGGAATCGGAGGAACGTTCCCTTATCACTTTGATGGCTTCTCGAGGAATCGACGAAATCACCAGGATATGTTGTCAGAATGGAATGCGAATCATGGCAATCTTTCCACATTTGCAAAAGGTCTCGATCCCAATAGCGTGAGAACTGCATATGACTGTCGATCATCAGTAGAAACGTTTCTCCCCTGTACAAATCCCGTTCAATTACATGTCGAGCTAAAATAGGACCTTCGGCTTCAGACGGATGCATTTGACAGATGCGGACGTTGTCTAGGTACTTGACTTCATTAGGCAAGTTCCGATACTGCCGTTCCACGTGGCCATCAAGAGGATAATTTTGTTCGCAAATTCCTACGAATATACGCAGAGGACAATAGGCTTGGGCGAAGAGTTCTTGTAACGTATCGAGACATTCTGGGTCCCTGTAACTAGGAATACTAACAAAAATTGTGGGAGAATTTCCGACTTCTCGACATCGTTGCTGAGCTAACAATGCAAGTTTTCGATTCTTGCTTCTTCCGTGTGCCCGACGAATCAAAGTAATCAAACTCAACACGAGGATGATAACTAAGAATATAAGTAGGCCAGATTTCATTATCTATTGCTTAGCTTTATGAAGCGCGCAGACAAGGTAGCGGCTACAATGACCAATATGATAATAAACGTAACAAGTACATACTGTATCCTATTGCCCGATTCTATTCGCCACGAATCACTCATTTTCTTTTTCTACGAGGATTATTGGAACTCCGTAGGTGTGGACGGACGATAGAGAACGGATTTTAAAACAGGAGACGATGGACGGTAAGGGCCACGTACGGCCGGCATATATCGGTCGGATGGATCATTGACGGAAATTTTAGAAATCCATGGAGAAGCTCCTAATTTGTTCAAGTTCGCAGATTGTGGAAAGAGATTCGATCTTGGACGTCCTGCTTTGTCTGCGAACTGCAACTGCACGAAACTGTCGAAATCCGCTGGCGAAGGACCGTCATCTGGGTAAGTCTGTAGAGGTTCCAATTGGTACAGCATATGATCGTACGGATTCTCGAAATCAGCAGAATTTCCAATTTCTTCGGACTGATTTCCGAAAGCGAACACTAATGTGTCATCATCTTTCTCCTCAACTGGCGGAACGTTCTCCGTGTTTTCCGGATGTCGGTAAGAAGGAGATACGTAGAGATCAACAGCTCCGGTCCCGACGGCCGGTGGACGTCCGACGCAAACTTGCTCCACTGGACCCATCAATGGCTCCTCCTCACCGAACCCAGTCTGCAAAAGCATTTCCATGTTCTCTTCGAACGAAGCCCGAGCGAAAGCTCCGGTATCAATTCGGTTGATGCCGTGTCTAGTTAAGGGCATTAAGTATCCTCGACATGTCATAATGTTACAAATCGCCTCAATGTGCCGATTATTGACGTCTGATCCGCCAAAACTCAACACTTCCTTGATTTCCTTGAATAATACAGCGATAGCGACTTCCAAACCTAAGACTTCTTGCACTTCATGAACGTCATTGCTGCATACACGTTTCCAGTCGAGAAAATCGACCGTTAACAGAGTTCTCAAATCCGATCCCTGGGTGACAATGGTATACTCTACCTTTTCATCTAACGCCCCAGTTACTGAATTTTCGACGGATTTCTGAGACTTCTGAACGACTGCATTTTTGATGGACGGGAACCCTCCTAGGATAACTTTCGAAAGGAGTACCGACGAAAAATACTGCACGACTGTCTGCGGTACCGCCTGAAGATTCTCCGTGCCGAATTCTAGCAATCGCACCCGGACGATCCATATGTCCATATTGGCGTCGCTCGCAGTAACATGAAGCTTCACCGTTTCGGGGGCCCATCGCTCAATGGCTTCGGCAACAGAAATTGGATTCAGGCACCTCTTGACAAGTTTCAGGCGACGCAACGAAAAACGGATTACCCACTCGGACTTTTGTCTTGGTTCGAAGCAACGATCTAATGCCTCGACTTCTTCGTCCATCGAAGTGTGACCGGACGGTTGAAATAGGATTTCCGTGCACTGGACTACGTTTCGAAGAGTACAAATGGATAACGTAGATACTAAAGCGTCGACACTGCTCTCGGATATGCAAGGTAAGAACGGAGCCGTCATACACGGAGCTTTGATATTTTTCGAAACTTCAATCAGCTCCTTCAATCGAGGAACTCCCCCTGACGTATGAATGTTCTTCGATGCTTGTCCGCATGAGTGAAAAGAATCTAATGTAAGCTGAGTCGCAGGTTCTCCCACAGACTCCGCCGCTAACATTCCAACCATTTCACACGGAGATATTCGGGCCTTAAATACACGTCGTTCAATTTCGTCGCACAAGTTGCGCAGCTGACTTGACGAAAGATGCTTACGACTGACGTTTCGACAGCAAAGCATAGTAGCGATATGAGCTACTAAGTACAAGCATGCGGGAATCTCGAGCTCTGATCGCAATTGTTCAATTAAACCATAGACGATTGAAACGATTTCGTGAGGCTTCGGCAATAAGTCGATTTCGCTTCGCATACCTACTTGATGGAATAGTCGATGTATATTGACGGGGATCAATGCTTGATTCTCGCACTTTGGATGGAAATATGAGAGTTTCGAACGCCGAATCGTTTTTTGCAATTCTTTCAAACATTCGAACTCCTCGTCTAATATAATTCCATCACCGGGCGTTTCCCAATTCCATTCCTCCCTCTCTCCGGAAGAAACAGAGAATTCCAGACTAAATCTTTCTCGACTCCACGACATCCATTTCAGCGAAACTGTTTCCAGAAACGACGCGTCCATATGATCGCGGCCGTATAGGTAGTCCACGATACGACCTTCCGCATTTCGCAAAGAAAAGTCATATTCTACGCGAACGGCCTCTAACGCTTTGGTAAGTCGCCTCTGTAAGTATCCTGTGGTCGCTGTCTTTACTGCTACTGCCACTAGACCTTCGCGCGCTCCCATTGCGTGAAAGTACATTTCTTCCGGAGTCAGGCCACTTGCGTACGAGTTCGAGACAAATCCTCTTGAAACCAAATGTTCGCATTTGGGCGGATAGCAGGGCAGCGTCCGATCATGGTTCTTCTCGATCCGTTTTCCCCCTACCGATTGCTGACCGACGCCAGCGGCAATCTGAGTAATGTCCACAAGGTTGCCTTTTGAACCAGCAATAATCATATCTAGTAGCGCGTTTCCCTTCTTCAATCCACCTGTTGCGATTCTACCAATATGTTCGAATGCTTTAGATGTATCACGAGTAATTGCGCTTTCCTTGACTCCATCGTCCTGCTTCATAAGTTTCTGTCGAAGACAGTCAGAGTGTTGGATTGCCTGATTAACTATTTCACTAACGCGATTCTCCGCCTCATTATCGATCAAGCAATCTGACAAACCTACAGAGAATCCCCTCCAGGACAAATAATGGTTCGCGACACGCTGAACATCCGAAAGAAATCGCGAAGCTGTCTCGTTTCCGAAATCTTTGCAAAGAATATCAACGACACCATTAGAGGCTCTCCCAAGTATCTGCTTTGTTAAGTTTCCGCACGCTAAGTAACCGTCGCGAATGAGAACAATACGTTCCTCTTGGTCCATATAACTTGTCTCCTCTGACGCATCACGGATACGTTTCGACAGGTACAGACCACGGGGACAAAGAAGTGAAAAAATTTGCTTTCCAGTCCAAAGTATTTGACCCGAAGGACTCTTGAGAATTGCAGGAATGGGAAGTCGATATCCTTCCATCTCGGGGTTGCATGGATAATGTATCTCCATCATCAAGTTCATGACCTCTTCGCGTGAAAACATTGAGTTCTTTCGCGTTAGAAGGTAGCATCCTACTAAAGCATCTTGCACTAATCCTATAGCGGGGCGACTGTTCTGGGCGCTCATAATCTGAGTGGGAACGGCCATGAGAACTTGGAGCTCCGAAGACGCTTGCACATTTTGCGCAACCATCAAATTGGCCTCGTCGCCATCAAAATCTGCATTGTAAGGAGTGGTACAAGAGAGATTCAACCGGATCGTATTGCCGCGATTCATGATCCGAACTCGATGAGCCATAATACTCTTCTTGTGAAGAGACGGTTGACGGTTGAAAGTCACGTAGTCGCCATTTCGCAAGTAACGGTGGACAGTTGTTCCCTCATACAATCGAATCGTGGAGACGCGAGAAGAAGAACAAAATGCCAGGGTTATTAATCTTCCTGTCGGGTACTGAACGCTTTGAACCTGACCCTGACGAATTAAGAGGTACAAACTATCCATGTTCAGCAAATTTACACGCTCAGGAACGGTCAGAGTCCGTGCAATACTTAGTGGAACGCCAACCTCATCGATGTCCATAATCGAGTCTGGAGTTATGACTGCACGAGCCGAGTAGTCGCAACGTTTCGCGACAACGTTTCCACGTACGCGGCCAGCCTTTCCCTTGATCCGTTGCGTTAAGCATCGCAAAGGCTTTCCTGATCTTTGTCGGTCTTTTCGTAAGCCCCTGATGTCATTGTTCATGTAGGTCGCTACATGGTACTGAAGTTTCTCGATAAAGCTTTCAACTTCCTCTGTCTGTGCATCGGCTTCTTCAAATTTCGATTTCAATCGTAAGGAGGCTTTGAGAATCTCCTGTAATTTTCGCGTCAAGTCGTCCTGACCACGGGCCCGACTTCCTTCGTTCTTTGCAATACTCGGACGGATTACTGGAGGAGGGACTACCAACACCGTCATGATCATATTTTCAGGCCATGCATCTGGCGGCTGGAATCCCAGCATTTCCACATCGTCGTCTCTGATCGTCTGTAACATAGAACGAGCTTCTGCAGCCGAAAAAGACGAATGACACCAGGTCTCCTCTTCCGGAGACTTCCATTCCATTCCATCCTTTGATGAATGTTTGTCTCTCCATACCCAACGTCGTTCAATAAACATCCCTCCTATGATTTTGTACTCTGGTTGTACCCGTTGGCACCATGGGCAAATATGAGGAACTTTGGAACCATTAGAAAGAACATGAAGTCGCCGAATTCCCCGTACGGCTTCTATGAGTCGATGTGTGGAAGTGTTGAAAATTTCATCATTAGGATGAAGACATAGAAGTCGGCAGCAAAAGTGACAGATAAGTCTTAACGTTTTCAGGATGCTCGACAGGAAACCTATATGATATACTGGGTAACTTAGTTCGATATGACCGAAATGTCCATTGCACATTTCGACATTATTGTAACACGTCTCGCATTTCATTGCCTGATGAACAGGTCCCATTCGAAGGTCATTAAATCCATTCTTGCGCGGTAATGATTTGATGTACAAACTCGTCTCCGTAACTTCAACGACAGATTGTTGCCGGATTTGAGCGGGCGACAGAAGAGCAAATCGCAATTTGCTAATCTGCGTATTATGATCAAGAATCCGTGAAATCGAGCACATTTTTTTGCGTCTTTTCTTTCAGTGAAATGGCAATTCAAACAAAGTATCCAATTGCTGTTTCTTCTTCCAAATGAGAAGTCTCTTGATGCTCTTGTTCTTGTTTCAACTCTGAGTTTACCCATCGAGGTTCCATGGCACGTTTTTGAAGAAGTCGCCACAAGCCACAACTCATTGACATGTCAGGTTCTAGAAAGTCTCGCATCTTCAACAGTAAGGAAACGGTGACATAGACATAATCATGACTAGGATCCCGAAGAAGAGAGAGCAAATCTAGGCATTCGCACTCGATCTCAAACTTGAACTTCTGATCATCGACAGATTTTTCTACTTCTTTCATTGTGGAACCTTCTGCAACGATTGTCAAATCAAATGCCCATGTAGGGTCAACGGTCCCAGAGGAAGAATAAAGAAATCGTTTCCGAAGTCTTCTACGAATCAAGTATGGATTAACAATAGATGGTAGTTCGTTCTCTGATAGAGGTTCCTCTACGTTCAAACTGACACGAATATTCCCGAATGACGAGAATCCCGGAGAAATGTCGCATGACCCAACGTTATGTTTCACCTGATGACAAGTGAAGACTTTCTCTTCTCCGTAACTAACACATGTACGCCATGTTCCTCCTTCATGCGAATAAAGATAAACGAATGAGAGTTCCCAATCTTCTACGCGTGCCCACTCTTCGAAGGACTCTAGTAACTCAATCGTCTGCATGAAATTCTTTCTCGAAACACCGGGAATGAAACGGGGAGACGAGTCGGAGTCGCCAAATCTTGCTTCAAATTCCCATTGACAACCATCGAAGCGCAAAGATTTCTCTGGTGGCAGAAGATCCAGCATTTCGACGATGTTTGGTAGAACAGAACTCAACCATGGATACTGGCGAGCATACCGCTCCATTATATTTTTTTTCGTTTTCAATCACTGGCTAGTGACAATCAACTACGACAACGAACGTGATCAGAAGACATCCTCGTACATTTCAATTTCAATTTGGCAACTAATATAGTTCGCTCATCGGCAGATTTTGAGATTATTTTTCGGCGAGAATTCTCCAGAATTTTCCGGTTTCACATGTCGTTTGTTTATGGGACGAATTCGTGCTATTTTTTTCCGCGCGGTCTTTTTTTGAAAGTTTTTTTGACCCGCTTCCTTCGCGCGCCTTTTTTTTTATTTCAAATTACCTCATCGCAAGTAGTAATCATTCATTCCTTCATCTGGCCAAATACCAAATATGGAGTCAGAGTCTGACTCATATGAGAATGAAGACAAAGGATCGCAGAGCCAGGGTGGTCAGGTGGTCGCTCTAGTTGATTCATGTCGTCGGTTCCACGAAATTCGTCAGTCCTTTGAACTACACGAAGCCGGACATCCCGAGGTCAAATGGACAGATGAAGAATTACTGGAGAATTTCGAGGTCTACTTTGATGCCTCTGTGTCACAGTTCCAAGATATGAGAGACCCGGGTGACCACGTTTATACGTACATGAACCTGTTTGGATTGAGACCAATGGGTGGCGACTTGTTCGATGTTGGAGAAGCCAATGTGAACAACGAGTTCAAGCGTCTTATGGTGGAGAATTTGGCATTCTACTCCGCACTGCATCGGAGAGGACTCCTCACTGCCGACGATCAGAAAGGAATTCAACTCAGCGAGCGTTGCACAGCGATGTTCAAGTCGATTGTTCTCATGCAGCAAGTGATTTCTAGCTTCTTATCGTTGCATCAAAATTCGAGAGGACAACTTCAGATGGATACTGACCCGTTAGGAGTTGTCTCGTTTCTTTGTTTGCCCAGTTTGGACGACGGGGACGACAGGAATCGGTTGGTTTCTTACGTACTCATGTGTCTGCGCATGGCGAATAATCGACGTCATAATGGATGCGTGTATCAAGAGAAGAAGATACGACAGGAAGACGGTTCATTTCGTAAGACGTACTCGTGGGAATGCTTCTGCACTATTGAGGAGTACCCAAATCAAGTCATTCAGCGGCAAATTCATGGCGATATCTGGCAATTACTTCTTTCTCCTGCTCTGAAGAACGCCACTATTGATTACTTGAAATCGTGCAACGACGTCGATTTTCCTGAGCTCAGACCTGATCGTCACTTGTTCTCTTTTCGAAACGGTCTCTACATGACTAGCGAGAATCGATTCTATAAATTTGGCCGAGACATATTGCAGCCATCCTTCGTAGCCAGCAAATACTTCGATCAGGATTTCGATTATGATGAATATATGTCTTATTCTCACGTTCTGGACATTCCGACACCTGCATTTCAATCGATACTCGACTACCAAGATCTAGAAGATGACGTATGTAGCATCGTCTACATGATGATCGGAAGATTGCTTTATGCCATCAATGAGAAGGATCGATGGCAAGTGCTATTTTTCTTGAAAGGTGTAGCGAATACTGGAAAGTCGACAATTGCCAACCTTGTCCAGAGTTTCTTCAATCCTTCGGATGTTGGCATTATGACGAACAAGATGCAGAGCGAGTTCCCGCTTGAATCTCTTTACGACAAATTGATCTGTATTTGTACTGAAATCAAGAAGTCGTTTTCGATGGATCAAGGGTGCTTTCAATCGATGATTTCTGGCGAAAAAGTTTCGGTAGCAATCAAGTTCAAGACGGCAAAATCACTCACATGGACGGTTCCTATGCTTTTTTGCGGCAATGAAATGGGGCCATGGAAGGATGTTGGCGATGCTATAGCTCGGCGGTTGATCGTCGTTCATTTCCTGAACAAAGTCAGCGTAAATCATCAGAAGGATAACTTGGACGCTTTACTTAGCGAGGAGTTCCCAGCGTTTTTATTCAAATGCAACTTGGCCTATTTATCCTACTTAGATACATATCCGGATCAGAGTCTGCGGTCCAATTTGCCAGATTATTTCAGGAAGACGTCTGAATCCGTCCAGAGAGAAACGAATACGATGGAGAGTTACCTGCACGATAACAGAGGATCTTTCCGTTTCGGACCCGAGTTCTCCACACCATTGCGGAATTTCGAGAACTCGTACGAAAGGTATTGTCGCAGGGTAAGGAGGGAGTCATCTCCAGTCAATATGGACTATTGTCGCATCACATTTGTCAAGTATGGCATATCTCTGGAAGAGACGGAACAAGGTCCTATGCTTGTCGGTCTAGCCCGAGTCCAGGAGGAGGATTAAACAATCAGGGAGTTATACCGTTCCCGAACGCCTCCACACTTGGTGGAGCACGTAGATGTTTACAATTCTCACGTCTTGGCCAGAATCCACAAGCTGACGCCACTGGCTGCATAGCTAGCTGTAATACAATATTTTCCGACCCACATTGTGTATTATCGCAGAGGACCGTTCGTGTACAAAGACAAGGACTCGAATGAGAAGACAAACTGTAAGAATTGTCAGAATTTGACAAATATAATAGAGGATTCATTTTTTCTATCTCCTCAGCAGTTTAATTGCCCACCGATACGAGAAGCTGCCATCAAAACATGTGGATACTTCCATTGGGCTGCACGAACTTTTGCAGATGTTACACCAGCGCAAGAAACTTTACATGAACAGTCGCCTTCAAAACACTTGGGACAAATGGGAAATTTCAGCACGAGTTTTCCCGAACTATCGCGAGGAAGAAGGAAACATGCATCTCCGCATGCTTTGTGGAGTTGGCGTCGCTGGGGACCTTGTCTCGGATGTGCCGCTCCCCAACCTCTCGTTCTGGAGCCTCTTCCTTCTCCTCGTCGCTTGATTTGTTTCTTCAATTTGCGACGTCGTGCAGGTTCCTTCGTTCTCACGAGAAGTTTCTCAAGGTCCAAAGGGGGTCCGCGTCCAAGAGCAACTCTGCGGCGAATTTCTGCCTTCGTGAATACTGGCTGCTGCTTGAGAGACAGTTTACGAGATGGACGTTTCCGGTAAGTGCGGCGAAGCGACTTTATGGCGACGCCTCGACGCAGTAATTTTTGATACGTTGGTCCTCCCACTCTGATACGACGACCTGTCAAAGGATTCACAATCGACTCCTCTTTCGCTCTCTTATTTGTACTTTTCCGTCGAGGCATGTTTTTTTATTCATTACAAAAATTGACAATTCTTGCAGTGGTAATCTGATTCTTCAGGACGACAAAAATTGAATTGTACAATATTAGTCGTGAGTCTAGACGAGTAAATCGCATTTTCGGTCTTTATTATAACAATGGAAGGTGAAAGACGACCCACGCATCATACTTTTACGGATAAGGAACTGGAAGAATGCGTCAATATCGCTAAGGAACGGAACAGACGATCAGAAGGTGAGTATTGTTTCAACAGCAAGCCTACACTGGAACGCGATATCGTTCACTTCGCGGGAGTCATAGGAGAACTCGCTTTTCTACGTATGTTTGATCTCCCCCTTGACGGTTGGAGAGACACGAGGCCCCGATCTACTATTGGAGGAACCGATACCTTCGACGCAAAGGTCAACGGTCATACGGTCGACGTGAAGACTATAAAATACGACTCGGAAGAGAAATCGACGTTAAGCGTTGCAGCTTACAAAAAGGCCCAACCTGCCGATATTTACGCACTTATTGAATATACTACATGTGAAAAGACTGCTCGGCTTATTGGAACTTTTCCAGGGAATGAATTATTTCAGGAAAAACCTCAGATGGATAATGATTTTTTTCATTATCTGATTTCAAGAGAACGCCTCCTCACCTGGAACGAAACCATGAGAAGAATAAATGAGGTCGCCGCGGCAAATGACTGAACTCAAAAAAACTATGTTGTCCGAGTCCGAGGATGCAGCGACAATTCTTCAGAAGAGCTTTCGACGATGGAAACGTAGAATAGACAAATGTACAAACGACACGGATTTCGTTTCCTTCGAGGACCTGCGGGGTATTCGTTTCTTCCATGGAACGAATCAATTCAATCCTATTTCATTGCACTTGTACATTCGCGAATCTGGAAATTTCCACAATCCATACACACGCGTACTTCTCTCTGACAAAGACCTCGACAATCTTGATGAGATTACTTCTTTATTTTTTCTTCCACAGTTAAGACTTCAGAAAGAAGAAATCATACGGAAGAAACGAGAACTTCAACAGGAAGATGACTCGAGTCGAAGTATGGATTATATTCATCATGCGATGATACCGACTATTCCCGCGGAAATATTGCAATCCGATAATGGCCAGATTCGCGGCCTTGTCAATTCAATACGTACTCATCTGTATGTTCAGCACACCTTATTCAATTAAAAAATCTCACGCTTGCCAAAACGTTCCCTCCACTTGGAAGGTTTGACCAGCTACAAGTAGGGCTTGTCCAGCAGTGTATCCAATAAATAGATTTCCTGTTGAGATAGCGGATCCCAAACCAGCAAATCCAGCTTTCAAACCTGGAATGAGAGCAAATGCGGTAGGGCCTGGAGGAATAGCGTTAAGCGTGACGCCCATCTGTATACCCACGCCTGTCGGTAGTAACGCTAAGGGAAGAATAGCTATCCCGATCGCACTGGTTGGAGATGCAAAACCGAAGGCGCTCGTGACATCGTAGTGGAAATACACGAGGTCGCCAAATCGCGCAATGAAATTTCGAAGTGGAGCACCAGGAAACGTCGCGGTAGCGAGTGGCAACAATACGGTTGGTCCTGTTAGCGTAAGGACACTCGTTAAATTAGGAACTTCGAACGCTCCGGCCAGGGTCAAACCTCCGACGCTAGGGGCGTTCCCAATCAGAGTTGAATCCTTAATCAATCGGCCAGTGGTTCCGTCCCATAAGACAACGGCGTCATCAGTGCTGGAAGCCGGCCCCGATACAATCTCCGCGCAGATAACTGTCGAATTCTTAACGAGTCGCCCACTGGTTCCGTCCCAGCATACGACAGCGTCATCCGTACTTATGGCCGGAGTTGGACCAGAAATGAGAGCGGCGCAAAGCGTGGTAGAATTTTTGACCAGACGGCCAGTAGTTCCATCCCAGCAGACGACAGCGTCATCGGTACTAGTTGCGGGCGTTGGTCCAACGACAACTGAAGGAGCTGAAATCGTAATAACCGAGGCTCCATCCGTACCGATGATGGGAGCAATGAAAAGGAGAGACTTATGGACAATGTCACTACCTGAGACATCTCCCGGTTTGGGAGGAATGATTCCGAGGCCGACTCCTATGTTGATCGCTCCAGTAATAACTAGTAATCCATCATCAGTAATGATCGTATTCGCAATCAAGGTATCTGCTGTCAAGCAAGAGATGAATGCATTCTTGCTTGCGAAATTAGTGGGCGGCGACTGGTCGGCAGTCACGTGACCTTTGAAGTCGAAGAAGCTCGGATTGCATGCTGGATTCAAGGGGAGAGACATCGTTTTTTTCTTTGATTGGTAACATTTTAATAAATCGAGTACAACTTGTGCCGTCCCAGCATACAACGGCGGTAGCAGTCACTACGTTGGAGTAATTATAATAATAAATCTGCTTAAACCCAACGAAAAAAAATGGAAAATAAAGATTTCATTTGTCCAAGATGTCAAAACCCCTTAGCCTATGATGACTGCTGTTTCGAAAATGATGGTAAAATAACCGGTAACATGAGATGCATATCGGATCATCGCCTATATGGGCAGGACTGGTGGGCGTGTGATAAATGTAAAAGATATTATCTCGTCCATCAAAACTGTCCAAAAATTCCTTTAGGAGATATTCGATATACCGATACTATCAAAGATTTACGGATTAGGGAGTATTCCGAGAAAAAGCCCCCGTTCTGTCAATTTATTGGATTTTCTGGGTGGTTCTACAATAAGGACAATAATCCTGTAAAGACTCTCCGATACTACAAGGATCAAAAAATGATAACTGTACCAGCTAAAGATCTGGATGAAAACGAATACGATGAACTTAGCATAACTCAAAAAATGGTTTATCTTCTTGAAGACATGAATCTCGATTATTTCCCTGTTGAAGGGAATGTTTTGCCAACCGGTCCAGGAGGTGGCTATCCACATTGGTGGCGTTGTCGAGAATGTGAGAAAATCATGAAAATAACCGACAAAGACATGGGAAGGTCCACGGAACTGGTATTGCCTCGTTAAATAATTACGTATCGATCCAGTATAATTGGGACATGAAAAACGTGGTTCCAAGACCTAGTGCAGATATAACAGCGGTCGAACGAAGTGAAAGAACTCCTGGAGTGGCAGAAAGTACACCATGGAGATAAACTTCCATACCACCATTCTTTATGGGTATCGCACCGGCGCTATAAACATTATTTATCTCTACACCCAGTATAGTTGGACCTGGAATCGCATTTGCGGCAACGATTCCAACGTTGTTTAAAGTACTAATAGGAATAACAGATTGACTAGTAATTACAGCAAAGAGTGAGCACATTTGACCAAATCGCCCAGTTCGTGAAGTGGCAAAACCCACAGTAAAGAAAGGCGCGGATGGCGTAAATGCTATAACTGCAGTACCGGTGAGAGTAAGGGCTGTAATAGTTTCAGGTACGAGGAAGTCTCCAACCAAGGTTAAACCCCCTACCGAAGGAGCATTTCCGATCAAGGTGGAGTCCTTGATAAGCTTTCCAGTAACGCCGTCCCATAAGACGACAGCGTTGTCAGTACTTGACGCTGGTCCCGATACTACATCAGCGCAGATAACCGTGGAGTTCTTGACAAGTCGACCACTGGTACCGTCCCAGCATACGACAGCATCATCTGTACTAGTGGCCGGAACGGGGCCCGATACGATCTCAGAGCATATGACTGTAGAGTTCTTAACGAGACGTCCGGTAGTTCCATCCCAGCAAACGACAGCATCGTCTGTACTGGTAGCCGGTGTCGGGCCGACGACGACTGAAGGCGCAGAAATCGTTATTACGGAGGCGCCATCGGTTCCGATGATGGGAGCAATGAAAAGGAGAGACTTATGTACAATGTCGCTCCCTGAAACGTCACCTGGTTTGGGAGGAATGATGCCGAGACCAACTCCAATATTGATAGCTCCAGTAATGACAAGCAATCCATCATCTGTAATGATCGTATTCGCAACCAATGTATCAGCTGTCAAGCAGGAGACGAAAGCATTCTGACTTGCAAAATTCGTCGGTGGGGACTGATCAGCAGTCACATGTCCTTTGAAGTCGAAGAAACTCGGATTGCAGGCTAGGTTCAACGAGAGAGGCATTGTTTTTTCTTTGGTTTATTACATTTTTTTTTCACTTGTCCAGTTTAGTTTGTTTCATAAGTTGTCGCTTCCATCGTGGATAGCGAGGAGTAATCCAACCTTTTTGTCGCATCCATCCATGTATGGTAAGAAGCCACGTGGACGGACATCGTTGGAGCAAATGTTTGACGAAACATGAATGATCTATGGGAGTTCCGTAGAGTTCTGGAATTAGAGACGAAGATTCCTCGACGAGTGCGATGAAACAGAGGCGAACTTGCGGGTCAGTTATCATGCGACCTGATACGTGAGCTGTCAGGAGACACCAGGTCAAAAACGTCCAAAACTGTCGAGCGCTTGATTTTCGTCTCTTACGGCGCTTCAGTTTTCGTATGTATTGCGGATAACTGATTCCATGTTGGATCGATTTACGACAGTGACGATTGACGGCATTATGAAGATTCCATACCCATTTCGTCAAGGGATTGGCGACCGGATTGTCTCGTATGTATCTCTCATAGGTCGCCCTACAATGTTTGCAAGGAAGCAACCTGACGAAACAATGGAAGTACCCAGTCGAAGAAAAATATTCTGTCTCTATATCGTTCGTGTCCGACCAGAAGACAATGTCGTCCCATAGACCCCATACCATCGGGCCCCATTGTTTCGGATCCATCTCGATTTTTATTTGTTTCGTTCAAAACTAGTAAAGTTAGCAATTGCTGGTATGTCAGCTGACAAAAACGAAGATGCATGTTTCATAAATCGACGTCTCGGATTTCAGGCCAATATTACTTCAATTCTCCGCTGTCTATGTAGCGACATGAGCGACGCTCCTAGACGCTTGAGACGTCAACTGTACTATTTGCACGTACTCATGGGCATTCGAACGCCAGTAGAACGGTGGAACAAGAACGTTCTGTTACGTACAATTCAAGAAAACTTACAAGAGACGCATCCGACCGAAAAGATTGATCCTCTTACAATGTTCGAGGACATCCCGGATTGGCCACGAAAACTCAACCTAGTTCCCGAATCTATTGAAGACGCCGGTTTGGACGCTTCAGAACCTAGTGACGTCACTCTATGGACCAAACTGTTGAATCCGGCTAATGATCCTTGGAAAGAATCCAATGCAGTAGATTCGCTTCTTGCCATATGCTCGGATAGAGCAAAAGAAGAGCCAGCAGCAGGAGCAGCAGAAAAGAAGGAAATTGAAATCATTGACCTGACAGAACTATCGGAACCGGAACCTGATGAGCTGGTAGAATTCGCGGAGTTTGAACCGTTTGCGGAATTTGAACCGATGGAGATGGTCCAGTTTCCTATCCCTTCGTTGCCCCGACCACTTCCTCCGGAATTGCTATTTTGTCCCGTTTGCCAAGAGACAGAAGTTCCGTCCATCATTTATGACAACCTTTTCGATGACTTCCGTAATTTCAGAGCGAGAGCTTCTCGAGAAATCCAGCTCCGGCCTAAGTTACTCCTTGATGCCTACAAAGAGCATTTGACAAAGTACAGAAGTCAGTACATTCAGGAGTTCTCGAAGTTAGTCCCAGGTCTCACGAGCGAGCAGGCTAAAATGGTACTAGAGCAATGGGAGGAGGATCCCGTAAGAGCCGAAGTTCGTGAATTGATCCGGCAAGTTCCTGCTGCACATGGGGAACTATTGATTGACGAATGGATTGCAAACCCAGGAAAAGTAGACGAGCAACTACTCACTGTTTGCGGAGAAACGCGTCATTTCGGACATCGAACTTGTCTTGCGGGTATCGCGAACACGAAAGGGAAGAAGCAACGATGGCTCGGTTTGCCAAAAGTCAAAACGATCAGTGAAGGGCTGTTTCCAGGTTTCGACTGTCCCTTGTGCTATTCGCCTATCAGTGAGGTCATAGACATTGCCACGCAAGAAAAGAAACAATTGCCAACCGACTTCTATCAGACAGTAGCGAGCGAAGGTCGAGGCGTTAAATCGACGTATGGGCCATATCGTCTTCGGAAAGGGGCTCTTGTATGGTATTATCGACTATCATTTGTCGCCGGAGGCCCATATGTGGGACAACTGGGAGAAATCGTTCGCGTGAGGACTCCGCGAAATAACGCAATGTTGGCCGACGTGAAGTTTGAGGTTCGGCAACTGTTTCCCTTCCCACTCGCCGATTACAGCGACATTGACAAAAATATCTCTGTTTCCCACATATTCGATATTTACTTCCTCACAGGTCCCGGCATTCCTTCCAGATCCTCAGTGTCAGAACTGGGGATTGGGGGTACTCTGTTGACACTGAATTTGTCGAAACGACAACTGCGGAACATTACGCGAGAATCCCTCGATTTTGGAACCCGAGAAAAATTAGTACCAGCAACGGAATGGTACATGATTAAACAATCATTCCATGAACCAGAATCGCGTTCTCGAATTGAACATTTGATGGCATTGTTGGAGATCCATCTTACTACTACGCTGAGCGGACTCTATGGGCCGGGAAAATTACCAGTTCCCACAATGGGTGGACCTGAACTTTTCTTATCTCACATATTACCCAATATTGGAATTGGAAACGGGGGGCCAGTTCCGGATCGTCTCATGCCATCTTCGGAATTTGATCCATTGGGAGATATGGCCATTGGGTACGCTATTTCGACGAATATCATCGCCACAAATCCCGGATATATATCATCTGTCCATCGTCTAACATTGAAACTCGTCCTTCCGTTCGTTTTGGTAGCGTTTAAACCTTCGAATACATGGGTCATCAAAGATACCATTGGATCGCTTCAGAATCTCGTTAAAGATATTGATGAAATTAATGAGGAGAAAGACCCAGAAAATTTGATCAATTTGAAAACCCGTTTTGCCCAAACTTTCAACGACCTTCCACTGGCGCGCGCCGAGCACTTCGTCAAAGTGACGAATTTGCGTAATCTTTTGCAGAATGGATTTACACTGATACGATACAATCCACGACCGCAATTCCCGATAGATCCAGATGTGGGAATGACAGAAAGCGAAACATGGTTACAGTCTCTGATGGAACAAAGGAGATTTAGACCGGTTTTGACGGTAACACAGCCTGCACCTCGGAAAAGACAAAGACGAATCCGCTAATGATTGGCTCTCTTCGCGGGAAGTTTCAAAGCAAGAAGAGATGGATCCGAATTCTGAGACTCGAGTAAGATGAAACTGTCCTCATGATAGCTTCTTGCGAATGCCAAAGCTTTTGGATTCGATAGAGAGAAGATATCTCCCCATCGATCGCCAACATTCAATACGATGTCGTATCCATCTTCGTTGAGAAGTCTCCTCATATACAACTTGTATTCCGAAACTGAAATATCGTCTTTATTCCACATTTCAGGCATAAGCATGAGCTTCGAATACAGTCCGAGACCACTTCTTCGTAATTGTTCTTTTGTCGATCGTAAATTTTCTGGGTACAGGGGACGAGCAGTTACGAAACATATTTTGTAACCGCACTCAAGAGCTCGTTTGTACAACCAAACCGAATCATTCATCGTTCTTGAGCCAGGAAATGTTGGAAAAATCGTCAAATCCAAATCGAAAACTATTGTGGGATTCTCTAATTTTTCGCCAAGATCGCAAACATACTGCAGTATCAAACTGAAAAGAGATTGAGGAAACGGCACATTTTGATCGTGGCAACAGCCATCCGTCATATTTGGTTTTTCGTTCATCTACATTTTCTCAAAAAAGGTCATTAACATGCGCCATCGTCGTCAACGATTTGCTGAAGATGCAAATGCTAACGAGACGCTCAAGCAATGGTTAATACGTCATCGGAACGTATACATCACTGAAGAAGATGGAAAAGAGGCTGCGACTTATCTCCTGTATGGGAAGTACCATCGTGGAAAATTAAACATCCCTCAAGATCTCGAGACCGAGTTTCGAGACCGATATGCTTCCGAGATTCTTTCTCCTGCTCAAGCTCACTGTACGCAATGGTCTATTTCCGAACAAAAGACGCCAGTCTTCCGTTTCTTCTGCGATTTCGATCTCAAATGTAGACGAGAAATCTCAGAAGATGTCATCGATGACTGTATGCATTTGGTCAAAGAAGTCGTCAAAGAGTTTTTTACTTGCGATGATGACGACACGCTGTTCGATATGCTCGTCTGTCGTCCTCCGAATCCTGTTACTCTCCTGGAGAAGTGCAAGGTGGAACCCGATGTTGACGAGAAAGGATTTCGAGTCGTCTCTACTTTCCAGAAATATGGAATTCATCCCATCTTCCATAACTTGTTCGTCAATGCTCATCAAGCTTTGGATATTCGTGCCGCTATGGTCTATCGGTTCCAGCAACAATCATCCAATTTCATGCCTGAACGAGTCAATGACTGGGAAGACGTCATTGACGAATGCGTCTATACACGAAATGGATTGCGAATGATCGGTTCGGCGAAGTTTCGCAAATGCATTTGTCGCCGGAAATCTCCGGGCATTTGCCCTCTATGTCGTGGAGAAATTGATGTTGTAGATTTACCGTACTATGTCTCAGACCTCCTAAGTGACAAATACCCGAATTTCGAGGAGCATCCAGATTGGTCTTCATTCATGAATCGACTGCGGACAAATTACCATGTCGCTGTAAGATTGACAAGTATCCGTTGTCCAGCGGGAACATCTGCGACAGCTGGATGGGCTGTTCCTCCATATTACCGATCGCTTCCGGGAGGGCGGAAGTTGGGGCAATCCCGAATTGTCACCCTACCAGATGGTCGAACGAAAGAGCGCATGTGGAAAGACGACGCGACTACGTTTCAACGGAAACGAAACAAAGTTCTTCTACCTTATGACGATCGGAGGATGGACATCCTTCGAGATATACTGAAAACCTCTGTCTCACTCGAGCATCGAGAAGTCCAAATTCACCGGGTCTTCACGAACGAACGAAATACCTACTATGTCTTGAACGTTCGCGGTCCTGGGTCTCAGTATTGCTATAATCTTGGTCAAGAGCATCGGAGCAACACGGTTTATTTCTACTTGACGTGCAAGGGTATATGTCAAAAATGTCATTGTCATTGCAAGACTACCGAAGGGAGGGTCAGTGGCAAAATGTGTTCAGATTTTGAATCTCCCTACCGAAATGTTGGACGGAACTATTTGCGAGATCTCTTCCCGACTCTCACGCAGCCTGTTGATCGTTTTAAGAGCTATTCGCAATGTCGACTTCGTTTTTTCAACTCGCTTCAGTCACCGAATTCACGAGCTCGTCTTATGAATGAAATCGCTCACAAGCTTCGAAGTCAGGTGAAAAAGTATGACAAAGAACGCAGTGGATCCTCACGATCGTACGCAAGCGACAATGACGAAGAAGAGAAACCATCAAGGAAACGTAAACCATCTCGAAGCCCCCAACATCAAAGTCGTAAAAAGTTTTCCGTTCGCAATTATCTTGATCTAAATGCCGTTGAAACGTAATAAAACTGAAAGGAGGTTCGCAATTCGTGTTACCTCAAAAAATGGATTCTCTCTATCCTCTATGGTTTTAAAGTTTAAATGAAAATGATTTATTTGTGGACGTTTGCGAGATGAAAAAAGGGAAACATGATTACGTCGCTCAGGAAAGTAAATACGAAATTCTGCGAGGAATCGTTACTTCAAATCCTCGGTTTCTGTACTTCCTTATTCGTGCAAGGATTTTTTCCTGATGTATCGAACCTCGGTTAGTT
>SDBT01005730.1_pt1 | contig 20771 bp, 20 predicted proteins | sample 2277101 | NCBI WGS metagenome assembly SDBT01 (sample SAMN10404973, study PRJNA504765) | marine sediment metagenome | isolation source: marine sediment core GS10_PC15, 103 cmbsf | place: Arctic Ocean: Southern Knipovich Ridge | collected 2010 | reverse complement strand
GCCATCCATTTGAGCGGCGCCAGTAATCATGTTTTTTATGTAATCCGCGTGGCCTGGAGCATCTATGTGTGCATAGTGGCGCTTGTCAGTTTCGTATTCAACATGTGCTAAAGCAATGGTGATGCCACGTTGTTTTTCCTCTGGCGCTTTATCGATTGAATCAAAAGGTATAAATTCTGCCTTCCCGTCTTTGGAAAGCAATTTTGTTATTGCGCTTGTAAGGGTAGTTTTTCCATGATCAACGTGACCAATGGTACCCACGTTAATGTGGGGTTTTGTTCTTTCAAATTTTACACCTGTTGCCATTTTGCCTCCTTTGGTTGATAAATTGACAATAAATACAAATACAAGCTTTCAGCGTAGCAATTTTAGTGGCTTTACGCACCAAAGTCAACATCTGTTTTCATGAACCTTTCTCAATCAGCTTGGCTTTGATGTTTGCCGGAATCTCTTCATAGTGTGAAGGTTCCATATTAAACGCTGCTCGGCCACTAGTCAAACTCCGCAGGGTAGTAGCGTAACCGAATATCTCTGCCAATGGTACTAATGCTTTTACTACCCTAGCATTACCTTGTGGCTCGCTAGCTTCGATTTTCGCTCTTTTTGATGATAAATCTCCAATCACTTCCCCTATGAATTCTTCCGGGGAGGTCACTTCAATTCTCATAATTGGTTCTAAAACTGTTGGACCAGCATATTTTACGGCTTCTTTAAAAGCCAGCGACCCAGCTATCTTGAAGGCTACTTCCGACGAATCGACATCGTGATAACTTCCATCATAAACAGCTACTCTGACGTCAACTACCGGATAACCAGCTAACACCCCGTTGTCTTGAGCCTCTTTAATCCCTTTTCCGACCGCTGGAATAAATTCTCGTGGTATCGCACCACCCACTATTTCTGAGACAAATTCGTTTCCTTCTCCACGACCGCGAGGCTCAACACGAACAAAGCAGTGGCCGTATTGTCCCCGACCTCCAGTCTGTCGAATATACTTACCCTCACCTTGCGCGGCTTTTTTAATAGTTTCTTTATATGCGACTTGTGGCCGGCCAACATTCGCTTCAACATTGAATTCCCGCTTCATTCTGTCCACTAGAATATCCAAATGTAGTTCGCCCATACCGGAAATAATCGCTTGTCCAGTTTCCTGGTCGGTTTTTAGTTTAAAAGTTGGGTCTTCTTCAGCTAGTTTTGCAAGAGAAAGACCCATTTTTTCTTGGTCGGCCTTCGTTTTTGGTTCGATTGCCAAAGAAATAACAGGTTCAGGGAATTGGATATTTTCCAAAATAATAGGCTTTTCTTCGCTACATAAGGTGTCCCCTGTAAAGGTTTCTTTCAACCCAACCGCAGCTCCGATTTCTCCAGCAGAAACTTCGCTGATTTCTTGCCGAGCGTTTGCATGCATTAGGAGAATCCGGCCAACTCTTTCCTTCTTGTCCTTCGTAGAATTATAAACATAACTGCCGGCAGTAAGTTCTCCAGAATAAACTCGAAAGTAAGTCAGCCGACCAACAAACGGGTCACTCATTACTTTGAAAGCTATCGCTGAGAAGGACTCAGTTTCATCCGTTCTCCTTTCCTCTTCCTGATTTGCCTTTGGATTGGTCCCTTTAACCGCAGGTACATCCAACGGTGACGGCAGTAACTCGATTACAGCGTCCAAAAGCGGCTGAATACCTTTATTTTTCAAAGCGCTCCCAGCCATGACAGGAGTCATTTTTCCACTGATTGTAACGGCTCGCAATCCTTTTATAAGCTCTTCGATGGACAGCTCCTCGCCGGCCAAATATTTTTCTAGTAGCTCATCCGTAGAATGCTCGGCAATTTGTTCAATTAAGCTCCCGCGGTATTCTTCAACCTTACTTTTTAACTCGCTTGGTACTTCTTCTTCTTTCGGTTCTTTACCTAGCTCGTCTGTATAAACTGTTGCTTTCTGCCTGATCAAATCGACAACACCTTTGAAACCTTGCTCCTCTCCTATCGGTAAGTTAATTGGGTGCGCATTACTCCCAAGTCTACTCTTGACCGAATCTAGACTTTTATAGAAATCGCCACCTGTTGCGTCAAGTTTGTTGATGAAACAAATTCTTGGCACGTTATATTTATCAGCTTGCCGCCATACAGTTTCGCTTTGGGGTTCCACTCCCATTTTTCCGTCAAAAACAACCACTCCACCATCCAAGACTCGAAGCGATCTCTCAACTTCTGCGGTAAAATCGACGTGGCCAGGTGTATCAATAATATTTATTCTGTGTCTTTGATCTTTAAATGGTTCGTTCTTAGTACTCCAAAAAGTAGTTGTCGCAGCACTGGTGATTGTAATCCCACGCTCTCGCTCCTGCGCCATCCAGTCCATCACTGCCTCACCCTTGTGTACTTCACCAATTTTATAAGTCTTGCCGGTGTAAAAAAGAACACGTTCGGTTATCGTCGTTTTCCCCGCATCAATGTGGGCAATAATCCCAATGTTTCTGATTTTGTCTAGTGCAATTTTTTCAGCCATTTAGTTTCTCCATCAAAAAACACCTTTTTGGTGTTGTTGGCAGTTTAAATCAACCAACTTAAATAGTAAGTGTAGTTATCGCAAGGCCTTTTACCACCTAAAGTGGGCAAATGCCTTATTCGCTTCTGCCATCTTGTGAGTATCGACTTTTTTCTTCACTGCTCCACCAGTACTGTTAGCTGCATCTTCAAGTTCTGCTTTCAGTTTATCAATCATTGTTTTATATTCTTTGTTCGATCTCGCCTTCGCACTGGCAATTAGCCACCGCAGTGCTAGCGACTCTCGCCTATCACCTCTTACCTCAACCGGCACCTGATAAGATGCGCCACCGATTCTTCTGGGGCGAACTTCCATTCTCGGCGTGACGTTTTTCACTGCCGCTTCAAATACTTCGACTGGGTTTTTGCCCCCCTCTTCGATTTTATCAAAAGTTTTATAAACGATAGCGGCAGCGGTTTGTTTTTTGCCGCTTTTCATCATACGATTTACTAATCGGTGGACCAACCTACTGTTGTATAAAACGTCTGGTTCAATTTTTCTTTTTTCTGCCCGTCTACCTCTCATAATTCGAACTTAAGCGAGAATTACATCACACGAAGCGGGATATAATTACCCCTTCGGTTTTTTACTTCCATACAAACTTCGACCTTGCTTCCTACCTTCAACCCCCGCCGTATCATAATGACCGCGTATAATATGGTATTTTACCCCGGGTAAGTCTTTTACTCTTCCGCCGCGAACCAAAACTATTGAATGTTCCTGAAGATTGTGCCCAATACCGGGAATATATGCAGTGATTTCTTTACGGTTCGAAAGCCTCACTCTTGCAACTTTACGCAAAGCTGAATTTGGTTTTTTCGGTGTCATAGTCTTTACCACAACAGCTACTCCTCTTTTTTGAGGATTGGTAGTAGGTATCATCTTCCTTTTTATGGCATTGAAAGAACCTCTCAGAGCAGTCGCCTTTACTCTCCGAGATGACTTCTTTCTGCCTTTTCTTACTAATTGACTAATTGTTGGCATAAAACCTCGCTTATTAAACGTTATCAAACAAAAATGCCTGCCCACCGGCAGGCAGGTGCCTGCCTTCTTCAGATACGCGGTTGATTATATTCTATTTGGCTCAAACCTGTCAACAAGCGTAGTGCTTCTTTGCTGAGATTGGGCGTCGGAAGGATGATCAACGACACCGCTTTCTTGTAGACCGTACGTTCCTTTATAATAGAGATTGTGGCTTGTCCAGTCTGCGGTTCGACAACTGTTACAAAAAACAACCAGCTTTTCTGCCCAAACTGTAAAATAACTGTGGGAAGCGGCTCTGCTGCAAACATTGCAAGGGGTGCTCATGCTACAAATCTCGTTATTACAAAACAACCGGAAGAAGAAACTCCTGGAGAAGTTTACCGCAGTAGATCAAGGAAAAAACTATTATTCGCCTTCCTAATTATAACCTTAGTATTAATTATATTAGCACCTGGTATCTTTTATTTTTTTATTAATTACACCCCTTACGGCTACAGAGAAAAAGTTATGTACAATTATGGCTTTACAGCCAAGGCGAGAAACTATTTGAGAAGTGAAACGACGGTTGATGTAATGAATTTATCAGAGAAAAAACCATTCGGTTTCACACACAGTGGCTACTGGAAGCCTGGAAGTAAAAACGTCAAATTAAACACCGCTAGTGATGAGGTAGCTATTCATGAATTCGCCCACGCTTGGTGGGAAACCCTGCGAGTGGATCCAAAGACTAAAAAGGCTTTGGTAGACGACACAATTAAGCTTTCGAACATAACTGACAAAGTTTATTACCAAGCAGTCAAAAGGGCTCAATGGGTTGTCCATACGTATTGCTCTTGTTCCGATACGGAGCTGGTCGACTACGAAAAAGTTGACGATCATCACTTTTACGCGTTCATGGCAGATTTCACGATGGGTAAATTTAAAACTGGGACTCACAAGTTACCGGAGTTTATGTGGAAATATTTTGATGGTCTGTTTAGCAATAATTTGAAAATTGCCCCTTGTTACGAAACCAAAAGCTGCTATTTTCCTGATAACAACGACTACTCTTGTATTCCTACTTACAAAGCACTTTTATAATTGATTAAATAATCTGGCTGGTTTATAGTTGACTAGTTATGCAGCTAGGTTATTTTGGCCTCGGAAAAATGGGCTTTGCTATGGTTCTTCGTCTTCTTGACAAGGGTTATGAAGTAGTAGCCTGCAACCGAAGCCCCAACCCAATAAAAGAAGCTGCAAAAGCAGGGGCCGTCGCTACATTTACCTGCGCAGAACTCGCGAAAACCCTTAAAACTCCTAGAACAGTCTGGATAATGGTTCCGGCTGGAAAACCAGTTGATGAGGTTATTTTTGGGGATGGTAATTTGGTTGGATATTTAGGGAAAGGCGACACAATAATTGATGGTGGCAATTCTTTTTATAAGGACACGGTTCGCCGGTACAAAAAACTAAACGGACTTGGAATTAATTTTCTAGACGCTGGGGTTTCTGGTGGCCCAGGCGGAGCCCGAAACGGGGCAGCGATAATGGTTGGTGGAGATAAGCAGATTTACAAAAAATATGAAAGGCTACTCCGTAATTTATCGGTGCCGGATGGATATGGCTACATGGGTCCCAGTGGTGCTGGTCACTTTGTAAAAATGATCCATAATGGTATCGAATATGGCATGATGCAGGCGATCGGTGAAGGCTTTGAAGTAATGAAACGCGCTCCGTTTAAACTCGACCTGAAAAAAGTCACCGAAGTCTATAACCACGGAACAGTCATTGAAAGCAGATTAATCGACTGGTTAAAAAGTGCTTATGAGGCCCATGGGGAGGAGCTAGAGGGGATTTCTGGTTCAGTTGCTCAAAGCGGAGAAGGCCTCTGGACATCTCAGACTGCAAAGGAGCTAAAGGTTTCAGTTCCGATTATTGAAGGCTCCGTGCAGTTTCGAAAGCAATCAGAAAAAAACCCCAGTTACACCGGTAGAGTGCTTTCTGCCCTCCGAAACCAATTCGGCCACCACGAAGTGAAAGAGAAGAAAAGCTAGCGCCCATGAAAATTATAGACATATCCCTCCCTGTCAGTAACGAAACCCTTGTTCACCCCTCCGAAGATTTTCTAAAGATAGAACCAAACCGCAGGTTTGAAAAAGATGGCGTGCGAACTTCGAAGATAACAATCGGCTCCCATACTAGTACTCACATAGACGCGCCTCGTCATTTTTTGGAAAACGGAGTAGGAATCGACAAAACAGATTTGGAAAAATGTATGGGTCCGGCTCAAGTTGTCGAAATCCCAAAAAACATCGGGGTGATCGAAAAAGAACACTTTGAAGGAAAAATAAATACTCCCCGCGTCCTTTTTAAAACGAAAAATTCGCGCTTACTAAACAGACCCTACACAAAAGACTTCACTTCGTTAGGAGTTTCTGGAACGGAATACTTGCTTGAAAGGAAAGTGGTACTCGTAGGAATCGATTACATTGGCATCGAAGCCTCCGGCTCGCCTGACCATCCAGTTCATACAAAGCTTCTTGGAAATAAAGTTGTAATAGTTGAAGGCCTGAATCTCTCGAAAGTAGCCGAAGGAAATTACGAACTGCGTATCCTTCCTATTAGCCTAACTAACCTCGACGCCGCTCCCGCTAGAGCGTTATTAGTCAAGAACTAGTATAATAATCTTACGAACTGCCGCTTATGAATAAAATTCTGCTCTATTTAGGTGCCTTAGTGCTCGGCTTCATTATCGGTTGGGCTGGCATGATCTTGGCTGGAGACCGACTCCTAACGCTAATCGGTGGACCATATTACTTACCAAGTAACTTAACCCACTCCCAAGAATCCGGCTGGAAAGATATCAAAGGTACAGGTTGGACATTTTCTGTTAAGGAAAGTTGGGCTCTTACAACACCTACCGAACTATCAAGTCTCGGTTTAACAAGCGTCTTAACTAATCAACGCCAGGATGAAGAATCCTTTACTATTATGGTCTTACCGATGCCGGGTGGCCAAACACTCGATGATATAATGGAGGACACCGAGGATAATCTTGAGCAAAGTAAAGCATTTCTTGGTTCTTTCCCTTCAATTGGCGACCCCAAAATTCTAAAATCCAAAACTCTAACAATTAATGACCATGACGCTGGCGTCATACTCATAGAAATGGCGTTGGAAGAAGAGGACTTTGATATAATTACAGGTAGTGTATTTTTAGAAAAAAGCGGTACTGTTTATTATCTCCTTATCGCCACTACTGACAAGTTTTTTAAATCCAACCGAGAAGACATCCAAACCCTGATCTCCAGCTTCAGATAATGGTTGAAATTAGCCTCCAGAGATGTAGATTTTCAAGCTAGCTAACAAAAAAAATCCAAAAGGTGGTAAATTTAGGTCACAAAGGTAGAGAGGGCAGGTACTTTCTCAATTCGATTATCTGCCGGCTTCAACGCTGCCCTCTTTCGTCCCTCTCCTTAGCCCATCGGGATTCATTCCTACGGGCAACTTTGAGAGCTTGTTCAAGCTTAGAATTTGGACCTCTGCGAGTAGATCGGAAGTTCTTCTTCCAATGCTTCAAGCTCTACACCAAGCGCTTCGATGGTATCTAGCACTCGACCAATACCGTACTCCCTGAAGAGCTTGGCCAAGTGGTGTTCCATGGTTGCACGCAGCGGCGCGTTTTCATCAGGGAAATCCTTCCTACCTCCCAACTCAATCAACCTGGCCCTGATCTCAGAATTGTCAGTAGGCTTCGATGATCCCCAAAACCCGTCATCGTTATGGTCCGCGTCTAGAATACGCCGAACTAATCTATAAATAGGCTCTTCGCCCATTCTGCTCCTCCTTCTTCATGCAGAAATGCACGTGGGGTATATTATCATTTTTTAAACAATCAAGCGAGAGTTATTAGCGGGAGTGAATTCGGCAAACTGAAAGTTGATGGGCGAGCCATGAGCGTCCATCTCTCTCAATCAAACGATCGGCTTCTTTTGGTCCCCAAGATCCTGCGGCGTAGTTTGGGAACTTGGGTTTTGGAAGTTTCTCCCAACCTTTAAGAATATTATCGACGATTTCCCAGCTACGGATAACTTCATCCACGTGAGGAAAAAGCGTCTGATCCCCTAGCATTACATCAAGCAGAAGTCTTTCGTACGCGGCAGGTAGCGGCTCTCGAAAGGCAGATGCGTAACAAAATTCCATATCCACGTCAGCAACCTCTAGTTTCAGACCCGGTTTTTTTGCCGCCAGTCGAATACCGATCCCCTCGTCAGGTTCAATTTGGAAGGTGAGCAAATTTGGTTCTGGTTTTTTCTCTAGGTGTTCGAAAAGACTGTGCCCTACTTCTTTGAATTGGATAGTAATAGTTGTTAGTTCCTTAGCTAATCTCTTACCTGCCAAAAGATAGATTGGCACACCCCTCCAACTAGGATTGTTCACCGCAAGTTTGAGGGCGACAAAGGTTTCTGTAGAGGATGCGGGATCTACTTTTTCTTCGCTTTGATAACCAACTACTTTCTCACCGCCGATTTTTCCCGTCCCGTATTGTCCTCTTACTACATATTTGCTGACTTCCCCAGACCGAAAGGAACTGACTTTTTTGAGAAGTTCCACTTTTTCTCTTCGGATTGTTTCCGCATCAAATTTTTTTGGTTCGTTCATGGTTGTAATAGCCAAAACCTGTAAAAGGTGGTTTTGAATAATGTCCCGCAGAGCCCCGGCTTCTTCGTAATACGCTCCTCTTTTTTCGATGCCAGTGTCTTCAGTCATTACAATCTGAATGTGTTCGACGAACTCGTTATTCAAAATTGGTTCGAAAATTTCGTTGGCAAACCTGAAGGCGAGGATATTTTGGACTGTTTCTTTTGCCAAATAGTGATCAATTCTATAGATTTGATCTTCGGTAAAAACTTGATCTAGTTTCCTGTTTAAATCTTTTGCGGTCGCTAGGTCTCTACCAAAGGGTTTCTCAATCACTATCTTGGAAAGTTTACCGTGTTTTCTACAACCAATGCTAAGCCTGTGTTTCTTTAACTGTTCAAATATAATTGGAAAAGAACTCGGTGGGGTAGCTAAGTAAAACACCCTTTCAAAACACACCTGCCATTCTTTTTCCAAACTGTCTAGTTTCTTACGAAGCTGCCTAAAATCCCCCGCTTTGTTGTAGTCGAGGCAATAGAAATCAACCCTTCGGATGAATTTTTCTAAACTTACCTTATCAGAACCGCTTCTTGAATTTTTTTCAATAAATTGCGTCAAAGTATCTCGATATTCTTGACTACTCAATTTACTTCTTGCGGCCCCAACTACGGCAAACTTTTCTGGAAGCACACCGATTTTGTCAAGTTGATATAAGGATGGCAACAGCCTACTGTAGGAGAGATTTCCGGTGGCGCCGAAGATTGTAATAACGCTTGGCGCCGGTTTGATTTTTTCCATAGTCTTTATGCTAACGCAACGAGGAAAAAGTGGCAAGTGGTATACGTTACAAAAACTGCCGGGAAAGTTGCCATGTTGCCAAATTGGCTTTCCCAGCAACTTATTTCGCCCCGGCGAAAGAAGGTAAAAAATAACCAAATATTTATACTCTATAGTAATTCATTTGTCAAGGTCCGGGCAAAAATCTACTCTTTTTAAAGTGGTTGACAACGTAGTAGCTTCGCCGCTAAAATTAGCTTGTTAGTATTATTAAAAATCTTCTTTCTTCTTATTCGCCCGACCCGCGTTCGTTTTCCCAAAATTCGAAGCAGTCTGAATAAGTAAGAAAAGTGCATCATCCCGTAAGCCGGGGTAGAAAGGAAAAAGTTTATGGCTAAAAAGTTATTTGTTGGTGGTTTACCTTTTGAAACCTCCAACGAAGAGCTCGAGAAAATTTTCTCTGACGTGGGCAAGGTTGAAAGTGCCAACATTGTTACCGACCGAATGACTGGAAGAAGCCGCGGTTTTGGTTTTGTGGAAATGTCAGTCGACGAAGAAGCAGCCAAAGCTATTGAAAAGCTAAATGGCAGCAAAATTGGGGACCGAGAAATAGCTGTTGCTGAAGCGAGACCTAGGGAAGAACGTCCAGACGATAAACCAGCCGCTTAATCTAGCTGTTGAAATTATTTACACGCCCTAATTTCGGAACCAATCGATAAAAGTTTCTATCGGAGATCCAATCCTCCAAACATGGAGAATAAGTTCTTGCGGTATTTTAGCTAACCAGAGGAGAAATAAAACAACTGCAAGCCTCTTTAGTGAATCCAACCAAGTTTTTTCCGGTGTTTCTTTTCCTAATCTTTGTAGAACGACAAAGAAAAGAAAGAAATTCTCAAAAAGGTTCGGAGCGACAAAAAGCCAGTACTCCGCACTTGTTATTTGAAAGGCAATGATCCCAACTAATCTCCAGATGTAAAGTACAATGCTTGTATTCCTCGCTAGCTTATTTATCCAACGAAGCGATACAACTAGTTCAATCGTCAAATAATAAGTATCCAAATATTTATCTGTGAAAGTGTAGTTAGGAATCTCAACACCAAAAAGTTTGGCAATATTAGTATCAGCTGCGTCAATTATTAGTGAGGCTACCCCACCAAGAAGCGGCCAGCGGAATATTGCTAGAGGAATCAGAAGTCGGAGACCAAAAATGACAATAAGACCAACCGGTACGGAGAATACCTCAAGCATTAATTAAAGATTATTTGATGTGGCTGTAGAATACAAGGATTAAGATTCACCAAAGGTCTTTTTTACAAATCCTTCAAAAGCCCGAAGGTTCTCAAGGGGAGCGGTAAAAACAATCGTATTGTTTTTGTCGGCTGCAGTAATGTTGGCCGCTACAGCATTTTCACCTTCTGCTCAAATAATTATAAATTGCACTTCGCACCTTGTATAGGTTAGAATTAACTACTTATGGAATCTGTTCGGCTTTCACCATCTACTTTGAATCTTTTCGCTGAATGCACTCGGTGTTTTTGGCTGCGTGTGAAAAAAAGAATTCATCGGCCCAGTGGTCCCTTCCCTTCCCTCCCGGGAGGCATGGACCGTGTTCTCAAAACTTATTACGACAAATATCGTATTGCCGATAAACTTCCGCCAGAAATCGAAGGACGAGTAGAGGGAAAACTTTACCCAAATCTAACCAAGATAAACAAATGGCGCAACTGGCGTACAGGACTAGCGTACTTTGACAAAAAATGCAACGCGAAGCTAATCGGCGCTCTTGATGAGCTTCTTGTAGTAAGTGGTAAGTATGCCCCGCTTGATTACAAGACGCGCGGCAGCTCTATCAACGAAAGTTCCCATACCTATTATCAACTTCAACTAGACTTATATGCACTGCTGTTAAAGGAAAACAGCCTTCCGCCAGCCGATTTTGGCTACCTCGTGTTTTATTCCCCTGAAAAAGTAGTCCATGGAGCAGTCACACATTTCAAGGCTGAGCCTGTAAAGGTTGCCACCAACCCAGAATCTGGACGAGCGGTCTTTGAAAAGGCTGTGGAACTACTAAAAAAGAGTGTTCCACCTCATCATAGCAATTGTGAATACGGAATTTGGCAAAATCTGGAGGTTTAGTTTTTAGAAATCGCTAATCTAGCAGATTCGCAGCTAGAAGCAACGCAAACATTATTAAGCTGGTAATTACAAAATACCAACTCAATGCTAGCTTTACATCTTTTTTCAACTTTCGATAAACAAAGATCTTTTTTGTTTTATCATCTTTTTCATAAAAAGGTGAGAAGTAAAATTTCCAAAAAGTAGGTTCTTTAAACTCTTCTGATGTAAGAAGTAATAATCCAAATGAGAAGAAAAGTAGGGCAATTAAAACAAAGAGTAGGTTAAACATAAGGCTCTAGCTTTGCTTCGTATAAGTACCAATAAGTTCAGCCTGAGCAAGTATATGACCTTCTATCTCTTTTTCAATGTCTTCTTTTTTTGCTTGATAAGTTATGTTCAAGGGTGCGTCTAGAGCGTACAGCTTGAAGAAATAACGATGGGTACCGCTTGGCGGACAAGGTCCTCCGTAGCCTACCTGACCAAAATCGGTCAATCCTTGGGTTGCTCCTTCTGGCACCTTTCCCTCGCCGATCTCGCTCGTCTTTGGATCGATATTCCAGGCAGTCCAGTGAACCCAGGTTCCCCCAGGCGCATCGGGGTCATCACAAACTAAAACCAGAATTTTTGCGTCTGGTGGTACTTCTGAAAATTGCAAGGGCGGGCTAATGTTGTCCCCGTCACATGTGTATTTGGCTGGAACAAGCGAATTTTGTGAAAAAGCAGAGCTTGTTATTTTCATACGACGATAGGTTCTACCAAATTATAACTCTTTTGATCAAATAGGGAAAATTTGATTTTTGCCCTGTTTAATGTTAAACAGAGTTCGTGGTAACGATTACTGTGCTTACTTCATCAACCGACCCGGATACCGATCCTCAGGAATTTCAAGTCACTGTCGAAGATACTGACAAATCGAAAACAGCCCACAAGGTGCGTGTTACAAAAGAAACTCACCAAAGGCTAACCGGGGGTATGAAAGGCATGGAAGAACTCGTGAGGGTATCTTTCGAATTTCTCTTGGAGCGTGAACCAAAGGAGTCGATTTTGCCCAGTTTTAATCTATTTCAAATACAGGAGTATTTCCCCGAGTACGAAACCGTAATTTCCGCTCAAGCTTCTAAGTAACTGCTTTCGGCGCCTCTCTGCCTACAACTCCTTCCCCCACCACATCCTCCTTTTTCTTCAAAAAGAACGAGATAATGAAGAACAGCACTGATAAGACCAACGCTATCCCAAAAATAATAGCTGCTCTCGAAGCTATATCAACTGGGATCTGACGGAACAATTCACTAACAGGCTCGCTAAAGCGGCTGAAATCAGACTTTTTCAGTTCTCCAGAGGTGGCGTTGACTAATAAACTACCGAGACCAAATACTACGGCGGTAGTTATTAAACCAAAAATTGCCGGTACAGTAAGGGCCAAAGAAAGTTTTCTTAGCTTAGATTTCCACCCTCTTGCCATCAAGAAAACTATTAGTAATACCAGTAGCGACACAACGAAAAACAAAATTGGTGCCATTTTCAAAAATTGGAAACTGCTTTTTAACTCTTGCGTGTAGCTTGGCTGAATTTTTATTGGTGTTGATAAGATTTCGTCTGCATCATCAGTCAAAAGGAGCGCTGCTGACGAATCTTCTAATTTCTTACCTAAATCTGTGAAGCTAAGAGTAGGTGTCTTGCTTATCTCACCAGCAAGCCAGGCAAAAATATCATCAATGAAAGGCTCTATTTTTTCCTGTAAATACTCCGCCGTTATTTCCTCTCTTATAAAAGCCTTCAGCTCTTTTTCAATTTCGTCGGAAATCATTTCCTCATCTTCCGGAGCTTCTTGTTCCTCAACCATCTTCGGCAGTTCCTCTGCAATAGTAGTGTAAATTTTACTTTCGCTCAATTGGTTCTTAATATAATCAGAATTCAAAACTGGGCTAATTGCGAAGAAAAAGACTGCCAAAGGAAAGGTGAGAAAAAAGATAAGGAATAAAATGACCGTGATAAACCCTCGCATCTATTTTATTATAACAATCTTTTCACCGATGCAACAGACTTAGAAGAAGTGTGGTTACCAAGAAAATTTTCCTAGCTAATAGCCCAATTGGTGTTGCCAGAAGGGCCTAAGAAGGAGGGCCCCAATGGGAATTACCTGTAAAAATCCCGTCTGGGTGTTAGAATCTACTTATGATTAAAAAAATAAGCGAGATAGAAATTGCAGTTTCTCCTATTAGCAAGGGTTTGGGTCTAATCGGTCGAAAGGGTTTTCGAGAGTACAACGGGATGTTGTTAAAAAACGCGAATGCAATCCATACCTTCTTTGTGCGGTTCCCAATCGATGTCGTTTTTCTTGATAGAGATTTCAAGGTTTTAAAAATTGTTGAAAAACTAAACCCTTTCCGTTTTAGCCCAATCGTTTGGAAAGCCAAACACATCCTCGAATTACCTCAAAACTCAATTAAAAGTCACTCCCTAAAAGTCGGTGACAAGCTCGCTTTGGAATAATCGCACTCTGTTACACCTAGAAATTCTAACCCCAAAAAGTTATTATTATCTACGGCTATGAAAAATGTGGTGGCTATATCAGTTATAATCGTAATAGTAGTTGGCGTATTGATTGCTCTAACCCGTGGTAATTTTCAAGAAGCTTCCATCACGGGTATAGGTGAGAGCACCCCAAGCAGCAGCCCAAATACAAAGGAAAATAATATGAGCTCAAAGCAGTACTCAGCTTTTCCGGGAGTTTTAGCAGAAGAAGAACGTGTAGGTAAAAAGGCCCGCTTCGAAACAAGCCAGGGTATTTTTACTATTGATCTTTTTGGCGACAAGGCGCCAAAGACAGTCAGCAATTTTATTTTTCTAGCCAAGGAAGGCTTTTACGCAGGTCTCACCTTTCACCGCGTAATTGCAGAATTTATGATCCAAGGCGGTGACCCGGCTGGGAACGGTACCGGCGATCCAGGTTACAAGTTTGAAGATGAGTTTGACAATTCTCTCACTTTTTCTAAAAGGGGCGTCTTAGCTATGGCCAATTCTGGCCCAGGAACCAACGGTAGTCAGTTCTTTATCACTGTCGCACCCACTCCTTCTCTAAACGGCAGGCACACTATCTTTGGTGAAGTGACGCAAGGTTATGAAGTAGTGGAAAAAATCTCCAAAGTCGATACCGACAGCAACGACAAACCTCTAAACCCCGTCGTTATTAAGAAAATCGAAATTCTCTAAAGCTAAAGAGCGCGATTTCTTAAACTTCCAACCAGAAGTTTTTGTTACAGGATAAATGCTGTTATAATGTGTAGCAAGAAAAGGAGCGTCTGTTTGAGTTAGAGGGGGGCAACTGGTGCCACATGTGCCTATCGTCTCACATCTAAGAATTGGGATGACCTCAAGGCGGCTTGGGAACCCAGGTACGAGAGAGGTGGACGAGGAATACAATCCCGATCACAATTGCCGCCACTGCGTAAACCTGGTCTATGAAGACAGCCTTTTCAGATGTGAATCAGACAGTCTGGGTAGAACGTATAGGGGTATTGCTAGTCTAGAGTCGCCCTACCCTAGAAACGTGGCTGCTTCCTGCGAGAATTACTTACAAAGAGACGGTACATTTGGGAAGGAAGGTTAGATCACCTGCCCCTCCCATTCATTCTACTCTGTAGAAATTGAAGAAGACTCAATTCTTTGAAGCTAAAAATTACTGGTACTATTGTAACCTGGAAACTTTACTAAAAACCCATAGCGTTTGCTTTATTTCTTTGGTTGTGTTACACTGCTGCTTAGTTGAATTAGAAACCGAGCTATACAAACACTTATTTTCTCCAAATTTCTGCAATTAGCAGTTAGGAAAAAGGTCTTTGAAATTAGCTCCTAAGATTTCAAAGTTCTTGCCAAAGCTGCATTTACGAACCTATCTTAGTTTTTCTTTTCAATTAAAATTTATGAGTACATTTAGAAGAAGTGCCAGTTTTGGCGGCCATAGCCGTTTTGGCAAAAGAAAATTTAAGAAATTAGGCAACGGAGGCCATTACAGCTATCCGAAAGGTTTCTCCAATGCGAAGAGGTTTTCTAATGGCCCAAAAAGTCAATTGGGGGATGATATAAGTATTTTTATCAAGAAAGCGGAAGAAACTTTCTCAATTGAAAATTACCCCATAAAGTACAGATTCGACGATTTTAATCTCGCCCAAGATTTAAAAACAAATATTGCCAGCAGAGGTTACAGAGAACCAACTCCCGTTCAAGATCAAGCAATTAAACCAATTCTTGAAGGCCTAGATCTGATTGGACTAGCCAACACTGGTACTGGTAAAACTGCTGCCTTTTTAATTCCTTTAATTGACAAACTCTACAAAAACAGGAATCAAAGAGCTTTGATTATCACCCCCACTAGAGAACTGGCCGGACAAATTAATGAAGAATTACATATCCTAAGCCGAAATATGAATATCTACTCAAGCCTTGTTATAGGCGGAGCAAATATACATCGCCAAATTGGGGACCTTAGGCAAAAACCCAATGTAATTATAGGTACTCCTGGAAGATTAAAGGATTTGATCGAGCGAAAGCACTTGCACCTGCAGGATTTTCGGACGATTGTTTTGGATGAAGTTGATCTAATGGTAGATATTGGCTTTATCCATGATGTTAAATACTTTATTTCCCTTCTTCCCCAAGAACGTCAGTCACTCTTTTTTTCGGCCACTATTCCAGCTAAGGTGCACGAGGTGCTGCAAGATTTTGTTACCAACCCAGTGACTGTATCGGTGAAACAACAAAATACCCCCGAAAATATTGACCAGGATATCGTAAAGGTAAACGGGGGGAACAAAGTGGACAAACTGCACGATCTCTTAAATCAAGAGGGTTTCAGCAAGGTGCTAATTTTTGGCCGTACCAAACACGGAATTGAAAAGCTGGATCGTCTGCTGACCACTCGAGGCTTTAAAGTAGGTTCTATCCACGGAAATAAAAGGCAATCTCAAAGACAAAGAATACTAAAAAGCTTCAAGACGGATGCTATCCACATACTTTTGGCTACTGACGTGGCTAGCAGAGGGCTGGATATTGATAATGTTTCTCACGTGATCAACTATGACCTACCCCAAACTTATGATGATTACGTCCATCGAATTGGCCGTACAGGCCGGTTGAATAAAAAAGGAACTGCTCTAACCTTTGTTGAGTAATACTTGCTGATCTCCTTGCTTATTTAAATTTTGGGAGTATACTGAAGAGGTGACTGAGAACGTAAGTGACTTCATCTCCTTTCATAATGCCCACATTTTGAATTTGGAATTGACCGCAAATTACGAAACAATCTCTAGGTTTACCACTACAAGAAAAATAGCCCTTGAGGATTTGTCGATTGAAAAACACCGTCTTCCTTTCATCAACTGGATTACTAGCCTCACCAGTTCCCAAACCTAAAGTTAATGGAATTTCATTTAATAAGTGTTCGTTTTCTTCCCTACTGCAAGTTTTTTTGAAATTGGGGACTTAGGATGGTTGGGTTGTGGTTTCTTTGACCTGCGGTTTCTTGACTTCTACCTCTTCCGCAGCAATTATTTTACTTTCTTCCTTGGCCTCCTGGGCTTTCCTTCGACCAAGACGGGCTCTTTCTCCAGTTGGAATTAGCCTGCCGATTATCACGTTTTCTTTCAAGCCCCGCAGGTAATCTATCTTGCCGGAAGTCGCTGCATCGGTTAGAACAGACGTCGTCTCTTGGAAACTTGCAGCCGATAAAACACTTTCCGTGTACAAAGCGGCCCTAGTAATTCCTAAGATAACAACCGAAGCAGTAGCAGGCTCGCCTCCTTCTGCTAATACTTTCGTATTTTCCTCCGCAAATCTTACCTTATCAACCAGTTCCCCAGGAAGGAGACTGGTATCACCAGATGCCTGTATTCGTACTTTCTCACTCATTTTTCGAATGATCACCTCGAAATGTTTGTCATTAATAGGAGCTCCCTGAGATTCATAAACTTTTTGCAATTCTGAAATAATATATTGCTGAAGCGCTCTTAAGCCCTTAGCTTCGAGTAGCTTTTTTAGATCAAGGTGCCCACTTGTCAATGACTCTCCTGCTTCAACGGAGTCGCCAGATTTTACCAAAAGTTCGCTGGCAACAGGAATAACGTACTCCTTTTCTGCTTTTGTTTTTTTATCCGTGGCAACAACACATACTTTTCTTTCTTCACCCTCCTCTATTATTTGGACTTTTCCTGGAATTTCGCTCATTACCGCCGGAGTCTTTGGTGTTCTTGACTCAAAAATTTCATCAACTCTAGGCAATCCTTGAGTAATATCCAGTCCAATAATACCACCGAGGTGGAATGTCCTCATCGTAAGTTGGGTACCAGGTTCGCCGATTGATTGGGCAGCTGTAACCCCTACTGGTGCGCCAATCTTGATTGTTTCCTTTACCGCCAAATCACGCCCGTAGCAAGATTGACATATCCCATACTTTGTTTCGCAAGTTAGAGCTGAACGCACTAAAATCTCCTTTAGTTGCTTTAATTTCCCAATATTAGACTCAGTTATCTCTTCGCCAGCCTTTAGTAGTATCTCGCCCTTACTACCCTTAACAGTTTTGGCTGGTACTCTTCCAAGAATTCGCCCAAGGAGAGGTGTAGTCCGTTTCTTATCTTCACTTATTAAAAGGCCTTCTTTCGTCCCACAATCCTCTTCTCGAACCAATACGTCGTGGGTTACATCCACCAATCTCCTTGTCAGATAACCTGCATCAGCAGTTTTCAACGCTTTATCAACTAATCCCTTTCTTGCACCTCTAGTTGAGGTGAAGTACTCATATACCTCTAGCCCTTCTCTAAAGTTGCTTTTACTTGGTAACTCAACAATCCTTCCTAGAGGATCTGCTAATAAACCTCTCATACCCGCCAATTGTTTTAATTGGTCTCTACTACCTCTAGCTTCCGACTCTTGCATCAAACGTAGTGGGTTGTCAGGGCTCATGTTTTCCAAGGTCAGCTGATCAATTTTCGCCGTCAAATTCGACCAAACCTCTTCTGACAGACGGGCTTTTTCGGTTTCTGTAATAAGACCACGACGGAAGTTTTTCTCAATGGTTTCTACTTCGCTTTCTGCTTGATCAATTAGTTTTTGTTTCTGAGGAATTATCTCGGCATCCGTAATTGACATTGAGATTCCGGAAACTGTAGCGTAGCGAAAACCAAGACCTTTCAAAGAATCGATTATCTGAACAGTTCTTTCTTTACCAAACCGATTCTGACACTCAATCAAAATAGTCTTTACATTATGACCCTTGATCTCTTTGTTCATAAATCTCATATCTTCTGGCAAGGCTTGGTTGAAGAGAATTCGTCCAACACTAGTCTCAATTAATTCGTTTTTGAAACTTATTTTGATTGGTTCTCTCAGATTTAGGTATTTTAGATAGTACGCTCTAACCGCTTCGTTCTCCTCAAAGACTTTTTTGGCTCCCCCTTCTTCAAGTTTGGTAAGATAATACAGACCTAAAAAGACATCTCGGTTTGGAGTCATTATCGGCTCGCCGTCTGCTGGACGTAGAAGATTATTAGTGGCCATCATAAGTGATACGGATTCGTCTTGGGCGACGCTTGACAGTGGGACATGGATAGCCATTTGATCGCCATCGAAATCAGCACCGTATCCAGCACAGACTGAAGGATGAATACCAATTGCGTTCCCTTCAGTTAAAACTGGATAAAAAGCCTGAATACCAAGACGATGCAGGGTCGGAGCTCTATTTAGCAAAACGGGGTGGTTTTTCGTGATAGATTCTAATATATCCCATACTTCGATACCTCTACGTTCAAAAACGTGTTTTGCGCTTTTTACGTTCGGGGCGTAGCCTTGGTAAATAAGCTCCCTTAACACATAAGGTTTGAAAAGCTCCAACGCCATTTCTTTTGGAACTAAACACTCATTTAGTTTTATGTTGGGTGCTACTACTATTACACTCCGCCCGGAATAGTCAACTCTTTTTCCAAGAAGATTTTGGCGAAACCTTCCTTGCTTACCCTTTAGCATATCGGAAAGTGATCGAAGAACCTGAGCGCCTGCTCTGGTTGGGGAAGGCCTTTGGGCAGAATCAATCAATGCATCGACTGCTTCTTGAAGCATTCTTTTTTCGTTACGTAAGATTATTTCAGGAGCACCCAAATCTGTAAGTCGTCTCAAACGATTGTTTCTATTAATCACTCTCCGATAAAGGTCGTTAAGATCACTAGTTGCAAACCTCCCACCAGAGAGTTGAACCATTGGCCGCAGATCTGGGGGAATAATTGGTAAAATATTCAACACCATAGACTCTGGCTTAATGTCAGATTGTCTAAACCCTTCCACAACCCTCAATCTTTTAGTCGCTTTCATTTGTTTTTGGCCTGATGAGCTCTGAACATCTTCTCGCAGTGTCCCAGAAAGTCTATTTAAATCTATCTCCTTTAGAACCTCCAAAATAGCTGCTGCCCCCATCCCAACTTTCATGAAATCCGCGGCGCTATAACTTGCTAGCTTTTGGTATTCATCTTCGGCAATAACAGAAAGTTTTTTAATTATTTTCACTTTATCACACACTACTTTTTGTATCTCTTGTAGTCTCGCCAGTTCCACTCCTTCCTCTTCTCTCACGCTATTCCTCCTTGCTTTTGCTTTCAGTCCGAGTTCCTCGATGATCAGTTCCTTCTGTTCTTTGTTTTTGGTGTTGAGCTTCTTTATACTATCTTTCAATGTGCTGTCCGTTTCTTCAAAGTGTTTTTTATACTCTTTCTTAATCTCTTCGACTTGCTTCTTGAAAAAAGCCTCCACCTCTAGCAAAGCTTTTTTTCTCTTATTTTCATCGACATTAATAACTAAATAGTTGGCGAAATAGACCACTGCTTCTAGATATCGAGGTGTTATATCTAATAGTTGAGAAAGTTTGGATGGAGTGCCTTTAAAAAACCAAACGTGCGTCACTGGAGCGGCTAATTTTATATGCCCAATACGCTCCCTCCTAACTTTTGACTGGGTTACTTCGACTCCACATTTATCACAGATAACTCCGCGATACCGAATCCTCTTGTATTTCCCACAATAACATTCCCAATCCTTGGTAGGCCCAAAAATCTTTTCATCAAACAAACCGTCCTTTTCCGGCTTAAACGTTCGGTAATTTATTGTCTCTGGTTTTGTGACCTCTCCATAAGACCAAGACTTTATGTCTTCGGGAGAAGCCAAAACTATTCTTAATGCTTCAAAATCGCGAATCTCGCTCATAGCTTAGTTTGTCTCCGTTTCAATTTTTTCTTCTTTTGCTTGTTCGACTTCAAAACCTTTTGCCGTCTCCTCACCTTTTATAATGGTTTCTTCACCACTAACGGCTGCCAGCTCTTTTGCTTCTTCTTTTATTTTTTTCTCGGTAGCAGATTCATCTTTGGTTGCCTGCTTTTCTTCTTCCACTTTTACCCCTAATAGTTCCACTTTTAGACCGAGACCGTTCAATTCTTTAACTAAAACTTTGAAGGACTCTGGAACTGTTGATTCTGGAATATCTATACCTTTTACAATTGCTTCAAAGGCTTTAGCACGCCCTATTACATCATCGCTTTTAATAGTTAGCATTTCTTGAAGAGTGTGTGCAGCTCCGTACGCCTCCAATGCCCAAACTTCCATTTCCCCTAGTCTTTGGCCTCCCATTTGAGCTTTACCACCAAGTGGTTGTTGGGTAACTAGGGAATATGGGCCAGTACTTCTTGCATGT
>SDBT01005729.1_pt1 | contig 20782 bp, 19 predicted proteins | sample 2277101 | NCBI WGS metagenome assembly SDBT01 (sample SAMN10404973, study PRJNA504765) | marine sediment metagenome | isolation source: marine sediment core GS10_PC15, 103 cmbsf | place: Arctic Ocean: Southern Knipovich Ridge | collected 2010 | reverse complement strand
AAAATTTTACATCTATCAATGTCTTGATGTAATAAATTAAATATACTTCTAAGAACATTTGTTTTGCCAGAATTATTTTTTCCAATGAATACATTGATATTTTCAAGATTATTAATCTCAATTGTATTAGTATATCCAGATTCGTGGAAGGGATTCTTAAATCCGATTGAAAGAATTTTCATTTTTAATCAGTTAAATTACTTTTCTGTCTTATCATTCAATAAAACGAACAGAAATATATTTTTTTCCCCCATTCTCTCCTATAATTAGTATCACCCCCTGGTACCCTCTTAATTAGTTAAGTGAAAAATTATCTTAAATTAGAGATTAATTTTTGGTTTGAAATCGATTGATGAAAATTTTCCTTTTATTCACACCTACTTTTTTAGGAGGGAGCACCACGGATTAGGGAGATAATAGAGATAGATAGAATGAGTAAGATACTAAGAGTAATATAATGATTTGTTTATAAAATTTTATTATTTCAATACTAGGACCTCTTTATTTTTTGTTTATTAATAATGATTTTATAAAATCATATACCTCTATAACTTGTAAAACTAAATTAAAATAATAAATAAAAATATTTTATTTGATATCTTTGAATCCGAATAATGATTTGAAAGAAATAGATAAGAAATTTCTAAGAAGTCAGAAAGATATAATAGATTCATTCCTTAGACAAAAAGAAAAAATGATATTTGAAAATAATAGTTATGCTCCTTGGTTCAAGGAAATGATTATAGATAAAGATCTATTAGGATATTTTGAAAACAATTTACCCGAATTAACAGATTATTTATATAAACGAATGATACGAGATTGTATTTATTATGATTGTAACCAAGATATACAATATCTTTATGTTGATTATATAGCACCCATCCTACCTGATGATGTAGAATTTGAAGAATGGAAAGATCTTTGTAAAGAGCGAATATTAAAATGGGGGAACTATCACTCATTAAATAAGATATATTTTGATTATAATAACGATAGAATATTAAACACAACCACGCTTCCTGTAGTAAAGAGAGAATATGATTTGGAAAGAGAACATAATAAATATACTCTTGGTGATGGAAATCATAGATTCGGATTTGCCAAAAGGAATAATATCAGTTCTTTAATGTCCCAGAATCCAAGTAGTTTTAATTTAATTCATCAAGTAAATTATATTAAATAAATAGTAAGTATTATTTTAAATTAATAGAAATACAAATAAACTAAAATAATATACCAAAAGAATAATCAAAAAATGAAACAAAATAAAAATTTATTTGTTATTGACCAGATTAACAATATTCAGGGAGAATATTAAGCATTAAAAAAAACTTTTAAACCGTTAAAAAATCCTTTTGCTAGATATTATGATTCTCAAGAGGGTGCAAAAATCACAAAACTATATACAAAGGCAAGAGCATTAGTTTCTAAATATATTGGGAAAGAATCTGAGTATTACAAACAAATAGAATAACATAGTTCTAGAATAGACAGAAGTGATTTAGGTTTAGTTATTGCTGATTTAATTGCATTGAAAGAAGATTTATTAAGTGAATTAGATATTGTGGAAAAAAAAGCAAAAAAGAAAGAAATATTAGATAGAATTTTCATAGTCCATGGTAGAGATAACGAAATGAAAATTGCAGTTGCTAGATTAATAGAACGATTAAATCTAGTAGCTGTTATTCTTCATGAGCAGCCTAGTGAAGGTAAGACGATCATAGAAAAATTCGAGAAACATTCTGATGTAGGTTTCGCTATTGTACTTCTTTCTCCAGATGATAAAGGATATTCAGTAGAAGATAACTCAAATAATATTAAATTTAGAGCCCGACAAAATGTAATCTTGGAATTAGGTTTTTTTTATGGTAAACTAGGAAGAGGGAGAGTTGTTGTTATATATCGAGAGATTGGGGATTTTGAAATACCAACAGATATAGCAGGCGTTCTATATATCCCATATGATGATAAATGTATGTGGAAGTTCGATTTAATTGGTGAGTTAAAGACTTATGGATATAACGTAAGTAAAGATGATATCTAAACACAAAAATTTAAGAGTGCTAATATGACAGACAAACACCACTGGGCAAACGGATCATTAGAATTATTAAATCATGGGTTAAATCACATTAAAGAGGGAAAAGAATTTGATTTTAGGATTGCTATGATAAGTATTGATAATTCCGTAGAGTTATCCATTAAAACATATTTCTCACAAAATAGGAGATCCTTAAACTTAAGTAGGAAAGATCTTCAACAATCTAAAAGATATTTTCCCCAATTATTAGATATTTTTGGAAATAATAATCGAATTAATATTTCTAATGAAGATCTCGATGCTATTGAATTTTATCATTCAATCAGGAATAATTTATACCATGAAGGAGCCGGTATTAATGTTCAAGAAAATATCGTAAAAGCATACTATGCCCTCGCTTACGATCTTATTTCAAAATTATTTAGTCTCAATGAAATTACAAAACCAATTGTGAGGATATCTTATGAAGAATTAGATGGCTATGAAGATATTGAAGAATTTTATAGTTTCTATAATTCCGTTGAAAGTTCTTTAAGAGATTATATTGAAAATTACAAAAATAGGAATCTTGAAAAAGTTTCATTTATTGAATTGGTAAAAATTGCTCAAGATATAGGGATTGTTTCTATTAATGAATATGAAATATTATTGAAAGTTTTACAAAGACGAAACGATATTGCACACAGAGCTTCAATACCTTCTAAAGATGATATAATAAGAGACATATACTTTTTAGACGATATCTTAAAAACTGTTTCAGAATATTATGACAAAGAAAGAGAACGTAAAATTCAAGGGAAATAAGATAGATATTTTATTGTTATTAGTTGATCAACTTAAGATCTGTAAAGTAATCTTAGAAGAACTATCTTCTGAGAATGAGACCTGAATAATTTTTAGATTAGTAATAATTTTTAAGTATTTTGAAAAAAAAATTAAATTTGGAAACATTTATCTATAACTTATTAAGTTCTATTACAACATTTATATTAGGTTTAGGATTATGTGTTGAATTTGGAATCCCACTTATATGTACAATTTCTAATGATTTAAGCAAGTTTTTTTGTAGAGACAATTTTCGACCAATTGTTAATAAATGAAAAGAAGAAGGAGATTTTGATTTTTCCAACGAAATATTAAATTTGTTCTTTTTAATAATATGGAATCAACGATTAAATAAGAGTAAATAATTGGAAAGCTTGAGGAATTATAGTGAAGAACACAGATCTCCAAAAAATAAGGAATTCTTAGGATTTCTTTATAGGTTGAATGAATATCGATCTATTATTTTTCTTAAATATCATGCAGTGCTTGTACATGATCAATGATTTACTTGGGAAGCTGAAAGCCTTCTTAATAAAATATATTAAATAGCTACTGTAATAGTTACATAATACAAAACCTAAAAGATAAAAGGTATGGTTGTCATTATCTAGTACAGCTAATTCCATGTATCAAAAAGAGGATATTAATTGTGCTCGTAACTCCAAATCAATTTGAAACTATTAATCACGAATTTTTAGAGAGGCTAATCTTATTTAAAACTGAAGAAGATATACATTTGGAATATAAAGAAGTGGTAATTACTTCGAATAAAATTGCTAAGATATTATCTTCCTTAGCTAATACTGAAGGCGGTAATGTTATATTTGGAATTAGGGAAGAAAAGAATAAACCAGTAGAAATAACTCCTATTTCTACGCATAAAACAAAAGAAAAGATCGATCAAATTGCACGAACAGGAATTTCACCACCTCTATATATTCGAATCTTGCCTATAGATGTAAATGTAAAAGGTAAAGAAGGACAAGTATTTGTTGTATATGTCCCAAAGAAATATCCCCTTCTCCATTTTGCTAAGAAAGCACATAGATTTTACAAACGATCTAAAGCTAATTCAATCTCCATGGAAGAATATGAGATTAGAGAGGCTTATAGACTTCAAAGTGAATATTCCCAAAGGATGAATAACAGTATAAATAATGTTGAGAAATTGCTCAGAAGTAAAATAGGAGTACATAAATTAGATGTTTCTTTGATTACATGGCCATCAAATTATGGTCCTAAATTATTTTCTATCAGTGATAAAATGAACACTTTTTTTGAAAATAACATTCCAGACGTTCCTTCTTATAAATTTTTAAGTTTATTTTTTCCCGATACACGAGATAAGAGAAATCGATTTGGGCAAGATTATTACTTTTTTAAATCAAGTGATTACCATGTAGCAACAGCTCTATTTAAGACAGATGGTATAACTATCTATAATTTACAGTTTGATTTTGCAGAGAAAGATGACGAGAAAGATTATTTACGTTATGATGACTTTAAAACAGGAAAATTTGGATTACTTCCTCAAGACGATAGAGAGTTAAGGTTAAAACTAATAACTTTTAGCATTGTAACTTACCTGAAATTTATACATGAATTTTATACGACAGTTAACTATTGGGGTGGAATAACCTTTAAACTAAAAATTAATAATATTCAAATGTGGCAAGATGCAGGTGGAAGAAGATTTTCAGATAGAAATTTTACTCCAGTAGAGGTAACGTCTGAGGTATTTGAACTTCCACATACTAACATCGAAATATTAAATAAATTGTTTGATCCGCTCTTAAACGGATATGGATGGTCTGATAGAAAAAAAAATGATTTTTTTCTAGATTTAAAAAATAGAGTAGAAAGTCCATCTTAAAAGTTTTCTAAACAAATGAATCGTCTTCAATTTGAAAAAGTATCTCTTTTTTAATTACATTCTCCATTAAAGAGAGGTAATTTATATCTTTTAGAATATAAAAATCAAATTATAATCGTAATTATCCTTTAGCGGTCCTATCCTCGTAAAAGTTATAATTTTATCTCTCTGCTTCTGGTTTCAAAAAAAATATCCTTAAAATTGATATGAATTCTTCTCTTCACTCAACGTTGGTAAAATGCGTGTAAGTAGTAATTAAATAAGTCTTAAAATTTGTCGGTAAATTAGCTTCTTCTCACAATTTTTCTTTATAAATAATGATCATTATTTCTGGTTACAATGACAATACTAGATTTTAACGAATGTTCAATATGTTTTCAACCTATAGAAAAATCCTCAAATATCTACAAGCCAAATTTTAGTTTAGAGTTAGTCTGTAAGAAATGTAAGGAAATATTTTCTCCTTAAGAAAAAGAGACTATAACTCATGCCTTTAATGTTGCGAGAGGTGTTTTTGACATTGGTGAGAAAGATAACAAAGCAGTAAAAGATGTACTATTTGATGTCCAAAGCGAATTAAAACTCCAAAATAAGAGATCTTTTACGGCACAATCAATCTTTCAAAACATCCTCATAAGATCTCAAGTCTATGGGCTTAATTTCAATTATTTTTTCCAAATAAATTATCATTATTCAAAAAACCCATCAAATAATTCAAAATGCACAATATGTTGCAAAATAACAAATGAAGATTTGGAATATAAAGATAATATACTGAAAAGTCAGGGAGTATGCCAAGAATGTATCCAAAAATATTCAGAAGAAGAGATAATAACAATGGGCTCTCTGTTTGAAAAATATGGTGGTTTTTTTAATCAGTTTAATATTGAAAAACCCGTGCTCGGGAAAATAATAGAAAATCTTTTAGATTCACTTACGAATGAGGGAGATTTTTCAAGAATGTTAGAATTTAATGAACAAGCATTGTATCAGTCGCTTCTACATGGTTATACCCCAAGGGCATTCATAGATGAATTGAAAAAGCTTTAGCTTTTTACTGCTTGCTTTTAAAGGCTTTCACCTCTCCATTAAGATCTAATTTATCTTTATGGAGGTCAATCATTGACAATAAAAAAAAGTTGGGAGAATATAAAGAATGATTGCATGACATTAGGTTATGAAACCTCTCAGACTCCCTCATATGAGGCAATTAGAAAGAGAATAAAACAAATGTAAAGAAGTAAAAAAAAAAAACGATGAAGGTGTTAAAAGATTCTAGAAATTTTGTTAGTCATTGTAATTAATCTTTTAGCTTGAATATCTTTTAATTTATTAGATTCAATATAATAAATGATATAACTTATTTTGGTCTACTTATGGATATTGAAAAGATTATTGACAAACTTAAAAAAACAACCATCTCTATAGTATTAAATGAAGACTGGAGTAATCTAACTTTAATTTTAGAAAAAGAACCAAATCAGATTTTTCATTTTACCGAAACAATCGAACAACAAATTAAAAAGATCATATCTAGAAATGGGGATATTTTTGAGCCAATTCCAAACAATCCCTCATATTATAGATTTAAACCTGGAATAGAATTTGTTCTTAAATTGATTAGAGCTAGGAGTGAACAATTCAACAAAGAATTTAGAGAATTTCTTTTAGGCAATCTTTTTCCTATACTTAAAGAAGAAAAAGGATATTATTCTACTTTAGATCTATTTTTTAATGCATTTCATTCTGAAATTAAAAACAATTCGGAATTTTTAGAAAATACTATCGAGTTTCCTCATCTTCTTAAAAAATTAATTAAAGATGATTCAAAAAAAATAATTAATTTCTACCCTTTGGTTTACAATAAAGAGGATTATAATATAGGATATTTACTTATTAAAGAACAGCCTAATCTTTTAAATATATATGAATCTGAAAGTACTGAATTAATAAAGAATTTAATCCTTGGTGGACGACCTTATAAAGAATTATTTCAATTACTAAAAGAACATAATCCGAAACTCATACCTATTTTAGAAAAGAAGAGGAGTTCTCTAAAAAAAGACTTTCTTAATGACTTTTTGACCACTAAAAAGGAATCTATTCAATATAAGCTATATTCTAAATATAAGAAATATTCTAAATTAGGTCGAATCTTTGATTATTCATTTGATTTATTTACAGATGGAGAGCTTGTAAAAATAATTCAAAAAATAATAGAACTTGGATTTACTTACAGGTATGATGATAATGATACTAACTGGATGCATTTCATTCTTTTAGAAATCGGTTGGCATGAGAAAGTAGATTTACTTCAAGATTATATTAATGAATTAGCAGAACTAAATCACCTTCAAGTACTTAAATCTTATTTTCTTCAACGTCCTGAAAGAATCAGAGAATCAACTAATTTCATAATAGAAAAATTGGGTTCATTTACCATTGATCTTCTTGAGAGGCGTTATAATTCTTTTGATATTGCAAATCCAATAGAATTTTTTCATAAAATACTTGAAAAGAATAAGAACTATTATACTAAAGTAATTAAGGTGTTTTTTGATAATAATAAAGATTTTATTGTAAAATTTAAACATATTTTATTATCTAAATTAAAAAATCTTATATCAATACGGGAAACTGAAGAGCCACCTAATTATTACTTTATTTCTGGTTCTTTAAATTATATATATTTTTATTATCCAAATTATAAAGTTGATATTGATGAAGATCTAATCAATCAACTTTTTAACTTAATCCTTAACAATTCTAGCTCTGCTGAACATCTAAACTATGTCGAATTTTTAAGAAATAAACTCCATTTATTAAAAAAACCTCTTCAAACAAAATTTTTATCCCAATTAATAAAAAACAAATGTATTCCTTGCATTGAATATTATATTAAAAAAAATCTAAATATTTTTTCTCAAAATATTGATGTGATTCTTTCATATCAACCACGTGATGAAAATGATTCTGATTACTATATCCGCCCTTTAGAATATATTGTAAGAAAAAAATATAAAGAAGACAAACCTTGTAAGAAAAATTTTAAACCGAATAGAAGAGCTGATTCCTTCACGGAAAAAGGCAGAATTATTTTTAATTGTCAATCAATTTGAGAAATCATTAGAAGTATTTGACAAATTAAGAAAAAAATCAAAAATTATACCCTCTGTTATCTTAAAAACTCTTGATTTTTATTTAGTACAAATAGAATCCTTAATCGAAGGAGGTAAATTAGTCAATGTATATGAAATTCAAAATTTTATAGAAAAGATTGAGATTATCTTTAAAAACTTTAATTCTTCAGATTTAAGACAACGAGAGTATAACATCAAGAAAAATTGTTTAGAAGCACGCTTGGAACTATATAATGGTTTTTATTTTCTTCAAAATTTTAACTATAATAAAGCTCAAGAAAATTTTCAAAACGCATATTTAAAATATAGAGATTTAAGTAAGATTGATGATAAGAATTATTACAATATTGATCTCTTTAAAATTAATTCCAATATTTCTCATTTTTTTAAAGAAAATATCTCATCAATAAGTAACTTCATAGAGAAAGACGATGTAGAAAATGCAAATAAAATTATTTACAACTATTTTAGTAGCATTACTTTTACTAAAATAAAATCTAATTTTCAATTAGAAAGACATATCAAATCACTAAAAACATTAAAATTTAATAAAGATTCTAAAATCATTTCTCAATTTAAGAGTGAGAATCCAATTAATTTCTGTAGTTCTCCTCCAAAAGTAATAAACAAAAAAATTTTAGATGATACTGGAAATATTATTATAGAATGGGATAAAAATTCTAATTTAGTTAAATCTAACTCTATTTTAATTTCTAAAGAATTAAAGCAATACTTTTTAGAAGTAAGATTTGATAATAAGGAAAAAACATTTGAGTTTTCTCACGAAATAAACACTGAGACTATAAAAGTAGCGAGTATAAGTACATCAAAAATCAAGGCAGGTTTAAGTTCTTACAAAATATTACTAAAGTCTGAGAAAAGCAGTGGAGAAGAGAATATAATAGTTATTCTCACTGAAAATAATATATGCGGATTCCAAATCATTTGTCAGATCCCTATTATCATAAGGAATCAAGAAATTTACCAGGCTAGGGCTATTCAATATAAAACAAAGACATTTGATGATTTTTTCTCTGATTTTGATTCAGAAATAGCGGAATTAGCGGATAAATATAGTCAATTTGATCATATTGAGGGTAAGAGAATAAATATAAGAAGGATAAAAAGTTGGCTCAAACAATTTGGGACTCTGGAAAGGGCAAAACTTGGTTTAAATATCTTAAAAAATGTAAATTTTTATGATCGCAATCGTTTAAAGTCATGCTTCGAATGGCTTCATAAAAATCATCTCTCTAATAAAAAATTTATAATTCACAACCTTGGAAATTTAAGAGATAGCTCAGCTATTATGAGTAATATTGTTTCTGGAGATATATTAATGGAAAATGAACCTTCAAAGCCATTGGGAGATATCCTTGAGCAGGAAAATCCAGATCAAGTGAGTATAGTCTTTTTTGACGATATTATTCAAAGTGGTAAGCAAGCTAGAACTATATTTCAAGAATGGTTTGGATTGAAAACTGATCTAAATGAACCTCATGTAAGAGAATTGAACGCTAATCAAAAAGAAAGATTCAAGAAATTCCATGTATACTTATTATTTGCTTACGGTTTTAAGAGAGGTATTGAAAATATAGAGGTTCTCTTAAAGAAGGAATTAAAGTTTGGAAACTGTACTATAAAGGCATTTTATTATAATCATCCAACTGAAAAATGTTTCCATCCTACCTCTAGTATCTTTTATGATCCCGAAGATCGACTAAATGCTGAAAAAATGTGTAGAGAAATTGGATATAATCTATTCTTAGATAAAGAACATTGGTCTAAAGAAAAAAGATGTGTTAATTCTTTAGGGTATGGCAATGAACAAGGTTTATTTATCACATTTTGGAATGTTCCAACGACTACTTTACCGATTTTGTGGAAAAGAGGAAATCATAATGATAAGCTATGGGAACCTCTCTTCTTACGTCGAGCAAAAAAGTAAATAAAAATGAATATGATATTTTAATATTCAATATCTCAAGCATTTTTAAGCACAAGATGATTCTTCTTCATTTGAACCACAATGCTCGCAAAATTTAATGCTTTTTTTTGCTAACCATAATTTAAACAAAATTTCATATCTTCGCTAATAGAAGGGAGTCATTGAATCGCATCCATTTCATACAATTTTTTTTAAAACTAAATCATCTGCTGAAGGAACCCTTAATTTGAAGATATTATCAAGTTTCATTGTAAGATATTCTTTTTCGACCAATCCTGTGAGCGGTTTATTAGTAAATGACCAAGGAGGATCCACATAAATTACATTAAATTTTGTTTTCGGTAATTGAGTCGCTTTCTTAGGTCTCTCTTTTATTTTTGTTTGTTTATATACATCTGAAAATATTAAATGGTAAAAAAGCTCGACTCGAATATGAGAGATAATTACGAGGAGAACATAAAAGGGCAAAGAAAAAGATTAAAAAAAAACTGTTAAGGTAAAATCAAGGCGATCTAAAAAGAACTAAATCTGTTTATGACATTTTGAAAAAAGGGTTGCTTTAATTACAAAAAAAAAAATTATTCCCTGCTTCTTTCATATTTCATTGAAATCAGACTCTGAACTTCATTCCAAATTGTTGGTATTTTTATGATTAGGGAAGTGGATGGAAATATAGAACAACCTTAATCTAGAAGTCTATAAGTATTTCAGGAAAATATTCCAATAGACCAGATCGTACAAGATTGGCTTGTAAATTATTTCCATGAAATCTCCAACTTTGAGTGTTGTTCCATTCCTCTTTAATTTTCTCTTTTAAGTTTTTTATATAAAAATCCATTTCTCCATTAACATTACCCATCCCTGATAGTATATCCCTTATATTTATTCCATGGACTCCTCCTAAAATACAATCTTTAAAATATAATTCTCTTGGAGGGTTTTCTGAGTGAATTGCCTCTCGGAAAGTCATTAAGCCAATGTCATTAGTATAATCCTTTTTTGCTCCAATATCTGTATGAATTGAAATCAAACCGAATATAATTCTATTTTTCTGTTTACATTCCACTTTCACAGGATGAGGTACATAATTTTGGGCATTTAGGATTTCAAATGGAATATGTTCACCTAATTCTTTTCTATATTGATGAATTCTTTCTTGATAATTAGTAAAACTATCTTGTCTGGGATAAAAAGTCCAAAGAAATTCTGCGATGTCTTTCTCTCCTTCTTTGATATTGTATTTTTTGTTGTAATTATTTAAAGAGGTTTTAATTTCACTCATTAGGGCGATTGGAAAGCCTTCCCTTTGAACAATTTTTTGTAATGCTCCATCTTCGACATAAAAAGCAAGACATTCAAATTTATTTCCTGATTTATCAATAATATCATCAATGCTAATTTGAACACCTTCTGGGCTAAAATTCTTTCCAATATCCATATAACGCCTTCTGGTTGTATTGAAACCGCGGGATCCTTTGAAACGAGTAATAAATGGATCGAAAATCTCAATGTTTTCAGTAGATCTTTGTTCATTAATACCAAAATAACTCATCAATGATCCATATCCAATTATTAGAGTCTTTACCATTGTCACCTTCTTCATTTTTTTTCTTTATTATATAATTTTTTTATGCTTCATGTAATCACGCAAAAAAACACACCCCTCAACTATGCGATAAAGGGTGTTAATATTGTCTTAAAATATCGGAAGCGATCTTAAATTCCTCATTATATCCAAACTCAAGTAAGATTTCGGATATTATCTCTTCTACAAAATTTATCTTTTCTTCTCTTTCTTTAAGATTTTTTATATTAGGACTAATAATATATGGATTAAAAGTATCATTTCTACATCTGTAATAAGATTTTTCATCAACAGGGATGAAATCAGGTATAGGTGTAAATTTTAACTCTTTTAAGTTCCAAACCATAAATTCCAAATTTATTTTTTCTATAGAATTAAATTTAGAATAAAATACCTCTAAGAAATCAAAAAATCCTAAAAGGAATCCAGATAAGATTGCAGTCTGTAATCTATTTTTATGTGCATAAATTCTTGAATCATTATACATAAAATGAAAAATGATAAATCCTTCAGTGGAAATCCACACACTCCCCCCATAAATTTCCCTGGTATTAACATGATAAACTCCTTCTCTTCTAGGAGTTAAGTTACGAAAAATATTCTCAAATTCTGGAATATACTCTCTAGGACCATAAGTTTTAGTTTTAAGATATTCTTTAATTTCACTAAATTGTTCTCGACTAAATAATTCATTTTGAGACGACATGGGATATGTTATTAATCTAAATTCTAATATTCCTGAAGGAGAGCTGATTTTAAGGATATCTTCAAATATCTTTTTATGCTTTTCTAATTTATTTATTAACAATTCAGTTTTTCTTTGATTATTAGATCTATTGGTATCTTTTATGGAACCTCTTACAGAGATGGCGTCTAATACGACACTATCAGATTTTTCAGGATTTTCGATACAATCAATAAGGGCTTCATTAAACTTTTTGCAAAATTCCTTGTCACCTTTTGGATCATTAGGATGGTAAAATAGAGTACTTTTAGTACTTATATCAAAAGGTAATTTAGTGCCTTCTTCTGCTATGGTAATAGTTTTGACTTTAAGACTTTGTCTAACACCTAATTCCCAATAAACATTTGCATTACGATCGGTGAGGTCAGCAACCACAATAAAAGAATCATAGAGGTTTAGAATAATCTGTTTTAATATATCTGCCCTCAATTCGTCTGAACGTTGAGCTTTGAGATTTAAAACTTTCTCAATTTCTGGTTTTAAGAAATTTTCAAAATGATTTGTCCAATATTTTTCATCGTGAACCTCAGAACTTTCAGAAAAAGGCATTATAACAAAGCATTTTAATTTATCTTCAGCCATTATTAATATCACTTTTATGCTATTAAAATCTTAAAAGGTAAATTATAAAAAATTTTTCTCTTAATTAAATAATGAAATTCAATACTAATAAAGAAAAGTTAATAGACTTTAGATTTTTCAGTGGATTTCTCTTCAATTTTCTCCCAAAATGGCTCATCCTCAATCTTACCATTGAATTCTGATGAACATTTTTTGAGGTATTCATAGATAACGGGTATATCTTTAGCAAAATGAGGATTAGCTTTTTTTATATCTTGTATCTTTCTTGAAAATAGACCTTCTTGCATAAAAGGAATGATTACTTCTAAGCTGGAATCTAATTTAAATCTAATTTTATCTGGTTTTAAAAAATCAGCATCTATATTTAATTTATCTAAATCATATTTGAATTTATTTAGGAGATCAAGATGATGAAAAATCATAGATATATCATACAGATAAGGTTTTTTCTCATAATTTTGAATTAGAAATTTTAAAGTCTCTGAAATTGCAGTAAATACACCCTGATATTCCTTCTTTGTCATTCTTTCTTTTAATTTAAGATCTAAGTCTAGAAAATACACTGTTTCTCGTAGATTCTTAAAATATTCTTTTAATAAATCTTTTTTAAAAAAATTTTTTATATTTGTGAGAATTGAAATATTTTCCGTATTAGCAAAGCTTTTAATGATTTTTTGATATTGAATATCAATATCTTTCTTTAAATTGGTTATTTGGGGGGCTTTAACATCATCACTTTTTGCTAGTTGTTGTTTAACTTTTAGCTTATTATATTCACCATTTTTATCAAAAAATTTAATCATTTTTTCTATTTGCTCTTTAATCTGGCTCAGTTCTATATGTTCTCTTTTAAAAACATACCATACTAACCATTCATCCCATAAAATTAAAATTTTAACAAATTTTTGAATATAAGAAAGGGATTTTATGATTGGGTCAATATAATCAAGTAAATGTCTATCTGATTTAGGTGTACCTGCTGAAATTTCAAGATTAACTTTATCAAATAAGTAATTTACTATTTCGTGGTGAGGTTGGTTTTTAAAATGATTAAATCTATCATAGATATCAAAAACAACACCATAGAATTTTTCAAATAATTCACCATGTAGAATGTACTTATGCATTGGTTCTGAAATAATAGTTAAATACTCATCTAAAAATTGAGAAAAGGAAGATTTAGCTTCAAACCATAAATTCTTTTGTAAATTTAAGATAAAATGCATAACTGGATTATTTTTGTTGTTCTTAAGTATCTTGTTCTCTTGTATGAAGAGCTTCATAAAATAAATCATTTTTACGCGTTGCAATAAAAGTTTCCAATCTTGAACCAATAAAGGAATTAAAAAAGAGAATGATATTCCCATAAATACTAAAATAAAACAAAATATACCTAAATCTTCACCACTAAATGTTATTAGAAATAGAACCAACGTTAAACTGAAAAATAACTTTGAGCCAAATTTTTTCCTTTCTGGAGTAATAAAAATGTGGTCTAGGCTATTTGATGAGTATCAAGAAATTATAAATAAAGATAATTCAATCGATTACATTGGAGAATGGCATACACACCCAATGGGGAAGATTAGTCCTAGTTATTATGACAATATTGCTTTAAAATTTTTATTAAATCATCCAAAGTATAGTTATCCAAAAGAGCTAATTTTAGGAATAATCAATACTATAAAAGGAATGAGAGTGTTTTTGTATCGATATGGCACTTATAAAATTAAGGAAATTAGTCTTACGACAATTTAGGAAATATATATATAAAAAATCTTAAATCTATTTTTATCAATTTAGATCTGATTAAACTTAAGGGATAAAGATTTAAACTTTTTTATGGTACTTCTCTGGAAATCGAAAATAGATTTGAAATTGTGTTCAAATAGGTCATCAAATATCTCCAAAAATATTCTTTTTTGAATTATGCTTATTGGATGCTCAAATTGAATAAAATTATAAACCAGATTTTATTATTATAAGAGTAAGAAAAGGACTCATAACAGGGTTAAAAAAATGCATTTATTTGATTATGTTGAATTCCTAGGTGAAAAGTATTACTTAAAGGATGGAGTATTAATTCTAAATGCTAAAGGAATCCAAGACTTAAAAGAAATCCATAATCTTGCTAACCTAAAAAGCATAAAAGAGCTTCATCTCCAAAGTAATAACATTAAAAATATGGATGGCCTTGAAAACTTAAGATCTCTTATAAAATTACAGCTAAATGACAATAAAATTGAAAATTTGTTCGGTCTAAAGAATTTTATTAATTTGGAGGTCCTAGATTTGTCTAATAACAATATATCTGAATTTAGCGACTTAGGTAATTTGAGAAATCTTAAAGAATTGGATCTCTATAATAATCAAATAAAGAATTTAAGCGGACTTGAAAATCAAATAAATTTAAATTACTTAATTCTATCAAAAAATCAAATTAAAAGTATGGAGGGTATAGATTCTCTTGTTTCTTTAGAACGCCTAGTCTTATCAAGCAATGAACTGACAAAAATAGAAGGTTTAGAAAACTTAAAAAATTTAAAAGAGATTTATCTTGGAACAAATTTTATTAAAAAGATAGAAGGTTTAGAAACGCTAACTAATCTTGAGATATTAGATATTCGAGATAATCCTATTAAAGAAATTCGTGGACTAGAGAATTTATCTAGTTTACGAGAATTTAAATATGACCCCAATATTCTACCCCCCGCTTTTAGGGTTTACGGAAACAGTGGTAAACATTTTGTGAAATTTTGTCGTGAGGAATACGTTGTAGCCAATAATAATATAGTATTTCTTGAAGATTCAGTACTTGGTTTTAAAGATTTAAAGAATATTCTTCAACTCTCAGGTTTTGGTATTAATAACATTTCTGAAATTAGAAATCTTAACAATTTAACCCATTCCGAAGTTCTTAATTTAGTAGGGAATAATATCACAGAAATTAAAGGATTAGACTCCTTAAAAAATCTAAAATTGCTTTGGTTGAGTCATAATAAAATTATGAAAATCGAGGGATTACATCATCTATATCAATTAGAGGATTTAGCACTAAATAATAATGAATTTGATCAAATTGAAGGATTAGAAACACTTGTTAACTTAAAAAAGCTAAATCTAAAAAGAAATCAAATTAAAAAATTAGAGGGATTGAATGAATTGGGTAAATTGAAAAATCTTTCCCTTAGTTATAATAATATTGAAAAGGTTGAAAATGAGAATTTCCCTGTTAACTTAGAAGCATTATCACTTTCTGGCAATAAAATAGAAAATAACTTCTCTGGAATTAAAAATTTAACTAAATTGAAAAAACTAGCACTATTTGATTGTCAAATAGATAGTATAGAAAATATTTCTGAAATAAAAGATCTTGAAATTTTAAATCTTGGAAATAATAATATTACAGAAATTAATGCATTGAACAACTTACTCAAATTAAAAGAATTAAACTTAGCGAACAATAATATTCAAAAGATTTTTGGTCTATCAGAACTAAAAGACTAAAGAGTTTGGGCTTAGAAAATAATAAAATAAAGGTAATAGAAGGGCTGGAAAACCTGACAAACCTAATATCAATTAATCTAGATGGAAATTTAATAGACAATGAATTATATAAAAATCTAAAACTCTCAAATAATCGTCCAAAACTTTTTGTGAGTTACTGTATCCTTAAACCTGTAATTGAGAGCATTAAAGATCAAATTATTTGGTCAGATTTTATTAAAAAAAATCCGTATTTGAAAGACCTATCTTATGATCACCTCGTACAAATTTCAAATTGCATTCGATATGTTATAATATTAAGAGAAAAGGGGAGAATATTAACCATTGAGACTCCTGAATCCTTAGTTCATAATTTTGACGATTTAATTCGGCCTTATAAAATACATGATGAGATACCATTTAATTTCATTGCTAACAAGTTAAAATTAAAAGATGAAAATTCAGCAAAAAAGCTAAGTGATTACATAATTGAGTATAGCTTATCTGAGCACAGTCTTTATTATAAAGAAAAGGGGGTAAGTAAAACAGGACCTGAAATTTACAAATACCAATTAGCAATTTTTGATGTGCCAAACCAATTGGCTTTTTTTAAAAAAGGGGTTTATAAACTAAGATTAGAAATATTAGAGAATTTCTTATCAACTCAAAGAGGATCTGAAGTGGAAATAATAAAATTAGCATTTATAAATACAGATAGTCTATCCTTAAATTCAGCAGGTTACAACTACTTAAATAAGCACTTAGGTTGGACTTTCATCACAAATTTTAAAGAAAAAAGTACTGATATTGACACAAAAATTGGTAGTTTTGCAATACAATTAACTAACCTTTATCTTAATGACTGGGATAAAATATTTGTAATTTCAGCGGATTCAGACATGGTAGATTTTTTTCGAAAAGCTTTTGACCAAACTAGCTCAACAAAGCTATTTTTTATTACTGATATCGAGATTAATAGTTTAGATCATAATATCAACCTTCAAAAAATTAAAGAACATCAATTTGAACTCAAGATTTATACAAAAAAAGATTAAAAATTAATCTTCTTCAAATCAATTAAAGAAATAGGACCGTAATAATTGTTGTATTATCAGTTTAGAATTTTATAGTATAAGGATCGTGAATTATTATTTAAAAATTAAATACTAATAATTAAGAGTAAAATTGATACTTTATGATATAGAGAGTCTTTAATTTATATATAGAGTCTTTAATTTATATAGAGAGTCTTTAATTTAGCTTAAACCGTATTTTGAAAGACTTAGATAGATTAAGATTATGGATAACGCATTAGCTTTTGTATAAATATCATTAAATTGATTTATTGAGTCTAATCCGTGAGCAATTACATTTCGATAATTTTTCGATATTTGGTCTTCTTCATCTAAAAGTAACCATTCGATAAAAATCAAGATTCTTTCATTTACAATCTCTTTTAGTTTTGGCATCAAGGGTCTTATAGTTCTTTGTCGCTCTTTGATTTCTCCGATACTTATGGTTTCAATATTATTTTTTGCACAAATTTCTCTTAAAATACTTTCGATTTGGAATACACACGATTGAATAGAATCAAAATAGTTTTCATTAAAATAGGACTTCAGACAACGTCGGAACATTCTTATTGAGGCTTCATTAATTACCTCCGAATTTTGGATTTGAGAAACAATTGTTTTAAATAGATCATCTTTATCGAATTTATCAGTTAATCTTTGGAATAGAAACAATTTAAAATTCCAATCACATTCATAACTAACCCATTTTTGTAAAATATCTGATGCTCCTCGTGCGTCTATTTGTTTTCCTCCCCCAAATTTTTTTACATTCCCATTAGAAAAGTATTTTGTTGGTAAAAAACCTGTTATACTACTTTTTTCTTCAGGTATAATCGGAAGAAAACAATCAGAAATAATTGTTTTTTTTATAACCTGTTCTAGGGAATCGTTTTTAAAAGATTCTAATATCTTTTCTATCTGACTATATGGAATTTTACCACCTCCATAAAGTGGGATGATACCATTATTGCATTTAGGAATTAATTTGTTAATACGGGTTATTTCACATTTTACATCATTAATTAGATCCACTCGTTCTGAACAGTATTTCTGGATAACTTGTAATTTCTCGAATAAAAAATGATGTTTCAATGACATTGATTGCATATCCTGTTCGTCCCACTTCTCGTTATCTATTTTTGTTTTAAAAAAAATTAGATATTTTGTAGCAAAAATACTCTTTTTTGTTTTTATATCCTCATTCATATCCAATTTTGAGTAAAAAGTTAAGATATTATCAGTAAAGCTTTGGTCGGTCGTCACATTTCCATAAAAAACTTCATCTACCCAATAATCAATGGCATCAAATATACTATTAGGTATATTTGCATTTTTCAAAACTTTTCCCTTGAGTTTAATAAATGGTTTTAAGATGCCTGACGGATCTCTATTCTTTTTTAAAACTAGTTTTAGTATTGTCCCAACTTTATCAAACATTTTTTGATTTGATATATTAAACCTATGAGATAATTTAATGTATTCTTCTATTAGCCATCTTGGATTATAACGTGTATTTTCTTGCTCGAGAACATTCATTGCAACATTAAAATATAGGGGGATTAGATGATAATTATTGAGTGTCTTGTAATAACAATCTTCTGTAAGTCCCTTCTTGATGTATTCAAAATATACCAATTTTAAAAATTTATTGTCAGTTTTTTCAATTAGCTCAATGTAATACTCTTTTTTTTCGGAGTTAATAAGACAAATCACTCCATCAGAACTGAATTTCAACATATTTAAATATGGATTGCGTTCATCGATGTTCTTACAAAACTCATCATCTGGAATAAAGTCCGGATTACTAAACTTGTGTAATTCTTTATTAAAGTCTATTTTTATCACCTATCATAGATATCAACTAGTTTAAATTAGTCTATGTTTATATAGGACAGAATAAAACATTTTTATAATCATAATATTATCTTAAGTCTAAAAAAATTTTATTAAAATCCTAATAAATCCATTAATTTAATCGTAATCTCTTTCTACTATTATATATTCGAAGTGTAAAGGGAAAGTAAATTACTGTATTTAAATTATCTATAAAAAGTGATTTAAATTCTTCCCGATTCTGAATTGAATATGAGATTCACTAGAAAGTCATTCATCATTTCACTAAATATATCTCCCTCCCCCGTGGCACCCCTCCTAAAAAAGCAGGTGTACTTAAATAATAGAGTATCAAGTTTCTTTTTGATTGTCGCTTACTGGATGTCAACCTGACAAAATTGAAAGTATTTAATAATCATCTTCCTTACTAATAAAATTGTGAAATAATGTTGGAGTTTAAAGTCGGCTACGATTTATTTGAGTTTGAAAATTATTATAAAACAATTTGGGAGTCAATCCCGAATAGAGAACAACCTAATCTTGATAAATTTGAACGAGATATAATCATCGATAATCCTTCTCATCTAATTGTTTGGAAAGAAGGAAATAATTTAATCGATTTTTTATCTGTAATATTAATTTAGGTTTAATGATTAATTCAGGTTTTTCAGAAATTATCTCTGCATTTCCATAAATGATGAGATCGTCGACATCTAATCTTGTATCATAACCATTTTCTGCCCACACTTGAAGGTTGGAGCAATGAACAAAAAACTCCGTCTCTAAAGTTATCTGTTGTTCATTAACATTTCCGTTTTTCTCAATTATTTCATAGTAATTACTCACTAAGTCATCAATAGAAGAAAAGTCTCGCATTTCATCCAACTCCCCGTAAGAGATTTGGATTGCTATGCCCTTACAAATCATAAATTCCTCTCCAGTTACAAATATCTTAATTTTATCTTCTTCTAAGACAACGTCAATCCGATCGTTAATTTTAAACAATTTTTTTGTCATATTGAGACGATTTTGTTTAATAAGTTATATATTCACATATACTATTTAATTTGTGAGTGGGTACCATAATACAGATAAGAAATTTTATATGGAGAAGTTTACAGGTTCTAAACATTTACAAAGGTAAAAAATTCTAGAAAAAAAATGATTTGAGAAATTTATAGTTAAGATTAACTATTCAGTAAATGACCAAGGTTTCTGTCTTTTTAACTTATAGGCTTTTTCAGCATATTCCTCAATCATTCTGTGAGAGTTAAAGTAGGCGGCTAAAGATATAGCATTCTTTTGGCGGAATATCCAACTATCATGATCAAGATATGTAGGTATAATTTCATCATTCAATTTCTCATAGATCACGTTTGAATCAATGTCCCAATTATTTGAAACACCTGGATCATCAGGGTTAGAATCGTCAGGTCCAATCGCCCAACCTGCTAAGGGATTCCTCTTAAACCCTTCTAAATACCAGCCATCTAAAACTGATAAATTTAACACACCATTTAAAGCTGCTTTCATTCCACTTGTACCACTTGCTTCACGGTATCTATTTGGAGTATTAAGCCAGAGATCCACACCGGATACAAGCATATGAGCTAAATCCATGTTATAGTTTTCCATAACGACAACTTTT
>SDBT01005728.1_pt1 | contig 20784 bp, 16 predicted proteins | sample 2277101 | NCBI WGS metagenome assembly SDBT01 (sample SAMN10404973, study PRJNA504765) | marine sediment metagenome | isolation source: marine sediment core GS10_PC15, 103 cmbsf | place: Arctic Ocean: Southern Knipovich Ridge | collected 2010 | reverse complement strand
CGCGTGGCCGGATCAGAGATTATGACAGGTCAGGCAGAGCCGGCTGCGGGTGTTGTCCATCTTCAGAAGCTTCTTGTTGCGGGCATGTTTGCCGTGCATCTCGTGGCAGGAAGTGCATTGCATCTTCCCGTTTTCATCGAGCATGTCGTCGGCGATTGTTCCGCCCATCCCCGAAGAGGCGGCTCTCGGATCGTGCAGCGACCCGTCGCGGACACGAGCGGCCAGTGAGCTGCTGTAGGTGAATGAGATCGGATGACTTCGGGCAAGGTCGTCAACGCCGAAAATCATCTTCTCGTCGCGAAGCCCGGGATAGCTGCCGTCGTGGCAACCCAGGCAGAGCTTGCTCGCGCCGTCGGGCTGGCCGATATCCGTCCCCAAGCGGTCGAAGGTAGGGCTGCTGTAAACCCTGAACGCCGGCAGGCCGTCCGCGGTGTGGTTCTTGCTCCACAGGGGCCCCGACTTCTTCGCTTCAAAAACTTTGCCGTTCCGCTTGATCATATGGCAGTCGGCGCATGTCAGGCTTTCGTGCCCGCCGAGGGCTGCGCCCGCAATAATCGTCAGTATCAAAGCCGGCAGTAACAGTAGAAGCGATTTTGCCATGGATGCCTTCCCGTTCGTGCTGCACTCAGAATTGCACCATCACGAACTACTGTTCTTGCGGTAACCCCGCGACCAACCAATGCAACCACTAGGAAACTAGGATTGAAAAGCCGCTAATGTCCCCGGAATTGTGAATTTTTTCCGCATGCGGGCCCCGGCAGTTGGCGGCCAGTAGCCCGTGGCCCGGGCTAAATGCCGACTCCGTCGGGATAAAGGCCCGTGAACGGGCCTCCCAGCCGCGATGTGCTTTTTTTTCGGCCTCATGGTGGCCACGAAGCCCGTGGTATTACTCAATCGCTTCGGTCCGACGCAAACGCCAGGCTTGCCGAAGATAGCACCACCAGAACGGAGCCGATGTTGTGGACGACCGCGCCCATCATCGGAGACAACAGTCCCCATCCCCCGGCCACCACGGCCACCGCGTTGAAGGTCATGCCGAAGGCAATGTTCCACTTGATAATCCGAAGCATTCGACGGCTGAGCCGCACCAGGAAGGGGAGCTTGGCAATGTCATCTTTCATGAGGGCGATGTCGGCGGTCTCCAGCGCGACGTCCGTTCCCGCAGCCCCCATCGCTATGCCCACGTTGGCGGCGGCCAGTGCAGGAGCATCGTTGATCCCATCGCCGACAAAGATGACGACCTTCCCGTCGGCCTGGAAGTCTGCTATCACTTTGAGTTTCTGATGGGGCTTCATCTCGGCCCAAATTTTCGTCACGCCCGCACTATCGGCGATCAATCGCACGGATTTCTCGTGGTCCCCCGAAAGGATTCCAATGCGCTTGATGCCCATGGACCGCAGCTCCTCGACGGTATGGTTGGCCGATGGGCGAACGTGGTCCGCCACGCTGATGATGCCGACAGGACGCTTGTCCTCGTACACCACCAGTGGGGTGGCACCGCTGTCCTTGAAACTTTCGAGATGGCAACGCAGCGATGAGGGAACATTCATGCTCCCCCCGCCAATATAGGTGCTGCCGACTTCGACCAGTTTTCCACCGACCTGCGCGCGGACCCCAATCCCTATCTCCGTGACCATTTCGTCGGCAGGGGAGATGGTGACCTTCGCGTGGTGGGCGGCCTTGAGCACTGCCCGAGCGAGCGGGTGCGTGCTGTTGGCTTCAACGGAGGCCGCCTTGGCGAGCACCTCGTTGGTGTCGATGCCCGCGATTGAAACAACTCCGTCAACCCGTGGCTTGCCTTCGGTGAGGGTGCCGGTCTTGTCGAAAAGGACCACATCCGCTCGTCCCGCCTCCTCCAGGAAAAGCCCGCCCTTCACCAGGACGCCGGATCTTGCCGCCCGGCCGATCGCGGCCACAATGGCCGTCGGAGCCGCAAGGATCAGAGCGCACGGACAGCCGACAATCAGAACCGTGACGGCCTGGTTGACCTGGCCGGTGAGCCACCACGTGGCCGCCGCGCAGAGAAGGATGGCCGGCGTGAACCACCGAGCGTAGCGGTCGATAATCCTTATGGCCTGCGGCTTGTGGGCCTCGGCCTGGGAAACGAGCTTTATGACTTTCCCGAGTGTGGTGTCCTGGCCGACGTTTGTCGCCTCGATTTCGATTACCCCGCTGAGATTCAGTGTCCCGGCAGAGACGTCGTCTCCGGGCACCTTTTCCGAGGGGATGGGCTCACCTGTTATGGAGGACTCGTCCACGGCGGTGATCCCTTTGGTGACCACGGCGTCGACCGGTATGCGTTCGCCCGGCTTCACCAGGAGGAGATCGCCCACCTTGACTTGGGGGATGGATACCGTCCGCGGCTCGCCGCGTACAAGAACCGTTGCGGTGTCCGGCGACAGATCAATGAGCGACTGTATGGTCCTGCGCACGGAATCGCTGGTGAGCTGCTCGACCAGCGCTCCCAAAACCATAACGCCACTTACGAAGGCTGCGGTGAGGAACTCCCCCTGTGATACGCTGGCAATAATCGCGATGCTGACGAGTTCGTCCACGTTGGTCTTGCGATGAATGAGCCCCTTGATTGCACCCCAGATAATCGGCAGACCGTTGAGGACCAGGGAGACCAGGGCAAGAGCCATGCCGACAGTGGACGCGGATTCACTGCCCCTGTCCCAGAGGTAGCTTGCCATCGCCAGCACACCGGCGAGGGCCACGCGGTAGAATACCCGCGAGCGTCCCAGCTCACGGTAGATACCAATCTGCGAGAAACGGCCGATCATTTGAAGCACTTCCTCTCAGTCAACGATCGCGGGCCTTGACAGCAAAACCCGATGGCGGTCACCTGCTGAACTTGTTGAAGATGTCCACCACTTCCTGAATCAGGTGCTTACTTTTCCTGGTGCCGATCGCCTTAGAGACGCATCCTCGCAGATGAGATTCCAGGATCACCGTTCCGACAGATCGCATTGCGCCGAGGGTGGCCGCAACCTGTTTAAGAACGTCAAAACAGTCCCGGTCGTCCTCCACCATCTTCCTCAGCCCGCTGACTTGGCCTTCAATGCGGTTGATCCTATGAACCAACTTCTTGTGGTCGCCACAGAGTGCCATGCGTCGTCTCCTTAATGTAGGTATACACATACCTAGTATATGTATACAGCCCGTCCTGGCAAGGCATTTTTCAAGTACTGCGCTGGGCAAGTAAACAGAGGAGTCGACGGCACCAGTGCCGCGGCGGGGAAACTGAACCAAGCCCCCCAAGAGGGAGACTTGCCTTTGGCACACGTGCAACATGCCTCTGGGGACCAGTTGACGGCGAAGATATGCCGGAGCACGTGTGGGGAGACGGGCAGGGGTTATAAGGGGAATCCCTGTCGAGAAGTCCGAGAAGGTTTTTTCGAAACCTATGCTGCCGGTTTGCTCGAAAATGTCCTACAATGGGCGTTCGTTTAGGCTAAACCGTGCGGATTAGGAGAATACCAATGCCTGGCAAGACCAAGAGTATCCCTGAGCTGCGAAAAGAGCTCAAGGCGAAGACAAAACGACTGACAGCGCTAAACCTTCAACGCAGGAAGCTGGCCACAAGGCTCGCAGCAGTTGAGCGAAAAATCGGTACACTGACAAGCGGGCCACAGAGACGCGTGCGAAAGAGAAAGGCCCGCAAGAAGGTGACAAGGAAGGTCAGGAAGGGCAAGAAGGCCTCAAGAGCCAAACGTGGCAAGAGGGGCCGCGCAGGAAAGCCCTTGGCAGAATGCATTCGTGGTGTTCTGGGCAAAGCAAAGGGCGGCATGAGAGCCAAGGATGTGGCGGCCGCGGTTCTAAAGGCCGGCTATCGCACCAAGGATAAGACCTTCAACAAGACCGTGGCCAAGACGCTTGCCAGTGACAAGCGTTTCAAACGCGTAAAACGCGGCGTCTATAAAGCAGCTGCCTAGCTGGAGCAGCCAAGAAACAGGATTCTCTTGCTTGGGATACCCGGCAGGCCGGAGCCCTGGGCATGAGAGGTGGCAGCTGCGCCCGCGCAGATGTTGGTCGCCAGGCGGGCTCCATCGTGTAGCGGGGGGGGGCGATATGCGGGCCCGTTGGCAGGGCCTTGCTATTGGTGGGATTTCCAGCGGTCTGCGGCCGTGTTTGTGACCTCGTCGGCTGGCTCTTTGGGCGTGAGGTTCGGGCCGAAGTCCGGCAGCCCGCGGGCAATCCCCTGGCGCGGTCTTTCGCGTGATCTGGGGCTCGTGGCGGCCGATGCCGACGCAGGCTCCCCCTGGTAGCCCAGTCCCAGTGGTGTGGTTTTGGCGGCGATGCCGCACCCCGCCAGCAGGACGTACATCCCCAGCGAACCCCAGAGATAGACGGTTCCCTCGGTCTTGATAAGCTTCTTCATATTAGCCTCGGCCTGGTCCATACCGTTCTGGTAGGACGCCGGGGGCGGGGCCGGGCTGGGGCAGCTGCTCTTGGTCGCTTCTTCCTTTAACTTGTCTATCGCGTCGTCAATATAGTCGACGGATGCCGCCCATAGAACCGTCGCCGTTCCGGCGATGGCCAGCAGCAGCAATCCCGTGCCGACCGTTCTGGCGTTTGCATTGCCTGCCACGCCAAGGCCGGCAAGAAGCAGCGCCAGGATCGGCGCTACCAGGCCCATATATAGCATGGATCTGCTCTTGAGCAGTTCGTTCTGCGAACCGGGACGTCCGTCCTTCTGGGCATAGGCGCCCTTGAGCGAGATGTCTCCCCTGGCGATCTGCCAGCCGCTGGCTTTGCCGACCTTCGCGGTTACCTCCGGCATGGCTGACATCGGCGGCATGTTCGGCATGTTCGCACCGCCGGACCTCTGCATCGACTTGCCAAACTCGACGGCGTCACACGAGACCGTCAGCCAGGGCAGGAAGAAGAAGACGATCAGCAGCACCGAGACTGGAAGCGGCAGGATCATACTGATGCGAGGCTTGGACTTGAGATCATTCTCTGGCACGCCGGAGCTTCCCTCGCTGCTGATCAGACGTCCTCCTGCTCAGGTGACCGGGCGCAGCTGCCCGGAGTACACCTACTTACCTGTCGGGCGGATTTGAGGGCGGCTTTAGTGCGGATTACCGCTGGACAATCGTCCCGGCCGCCGACCGAGCGTCACTTCTTGCCGAGGCACACGGCCGAGCCGTCGGCGAATGTCGCGTAGACTCTCCCGCCGGCTACCCTCCAAACGCATTCCCTGCGTCATTTGGCCGGGGCCAATTCCATCTTCCAGAAGTTCACCGCATTCCATTTCGCCCGACTCGCCGGCCGCAGGATCACCTCGTACTCGCCGGGCTTGTCAAACTTGATCTCGCCCATCTCGATAGTGCGTTTCTTGGTCCACTCGCCGGTTGCGGGCACCTCCACCGTGAGGGTTTGGCCGGCCGCCTTCACAGCCAGCTTGCTCGGCATCTTTGCCGCAACCACAGCCGTGATTCTGTACGACCCGGCCTTCTTGATGCGCACCCGCCAGCGGGCCCGGCCCTGGCTGTTCCAGTGTCCGATGTTCTTCTGGCCGGGGATCTTCTCCTCCAACGCGATCTGCGGCCCGGACAGCCCGGCTTCGGCGGCGTCCAGAGTCAGGTCCTTGCTCAGCACCGGGCGATTGGCCGGCTTGTCGGCCGGCGGCGGCGCGACGGCCGCATTCGGATGCAGCGAGACCTTGAACCCGGTGAGCTTGAAGGCATACGCGTGCTCGCACGGCCGCTGGCCTTCCTTGATCGACGACACGTCGATGACCAACTGCTTCTCGTCGTTGAGGCGGTATTTCAGGGCCTTGTCGTACCCGAGCAGGCTGACCTTGCCGGCCTCGGCGTCTTCGACCTTGACCGCCGTGAGCGTCAGCGACCCGCCGTCCGGCCAGCCGAGGGCGACGGCGTACACCGCCTTGCCATCCTTCGATCGCGTGTAGCGAATATCCTTGGCCGTGTACGTGACGTGCCCGACGAAACCGCCGCTCTTGGTCAGGCGGGTCGGTCCCTCGCCGAACCCCAGCCACGGGCGCGTCTTGTAGATCGCCTCGCCGTTGACCTCCAGCCACTTGCCCATGCCCAGCAGCACCTTGCGTTGGACCTCGGGGATCGTGCCGTCGGCCTTGGGCGAAATGTTCAGCAGCAGGCAGCCGTTCTTGCTCACGGTGTCGATGAAGTCGTGGATCACCTTCGTCGTCGACTTGATCTTCAGGTCCGTGGTATAGCACCAGCTGCCCATGCTGATCGTGTCGTCGGTCAGCCAGCAGAACTCGGTCAGGCGGTTGGCACGCCCCTTCTCGAAGTCCTCCACGGATATCTCGGGCGGGTACTGGTGCTTCTTGGTGGTCACCACCACGTCCCGCTTCCACTTCTTGGCGTTGTTGAGGTAGTAGGCCAGGAACCGCAGGTGATAGGGGTCCTTGATCTCCGTCATCTTCCCGTCGAACCAGATCAGGTCGGGCTGGTACTTGTCGATCACCTCGCCGAGCTTGGCCAGGAAGATCTTGTTGAACAGCTCCTCTGACACGTTGGCGTAGAGCATGCGAAGCTTGGGGTCGGTGCTCGTCGTGGGCCAGCCCTCAACGCGCGGATACCACGTGCGCGTGCGCTCGTGGTGGAACGTGGTCACGAACTTCATGCCGCGCTTGCGGATGGCCTTGGCCAGTTCGCCGGTGATGTCGCGCTTGGGCCCGGTGTCGGCCGCGTTCCACGGCGTTATGTCGCTGTCCCACATCGAGTAGCCGTCGTGGTGCTCGCAGACGGGCCCGGCGTATTGGGCGCCGGCCTTCTTGAACAGCTCGGCCCACTCGTCGGCGTCGAACTTCTCGGCCTTGAACTTCGGGATGAAGTCGTGGTAGCCGAACTTGTCCGGCTCGCCGTACGTCTCCACGTGATGCTTGTAGTAGCTGCGGCGGCCCGTCTTCGTGTGCATCCACTTCGGATACCACTCGTTGCCGTGGGCTGGTACGCTGTAAACGCCCCAGTGGAAATAGATCCCGTACTTCGCGTCGCGGAACCATTCCGGCGCTTCGGTGTGGCGTTTCAGGTCCTCCCAATCGGCCTTGTACGGCCCTTCCGCCACGCCCTTGTCGATTTGCTTGAGCTGCTTTTCGATAGCCTTGGCGTATTGCTCGGGGATCTCGCCCGCCCGTGCCGCCCCCGCCGCAGCCCACAATATCATCGTGACGGCAAGCAGGCTGGCGAGGCCCGGTACGGCGGCAGCCGTTGATGCCAAATAGCTGTTTAGTGTCATGATGCTCGCGCTCCTATTGGTGTGTTCACCTGACATTCTCCAGACCCGGTGCCCCCGGCAGCCATCGGGAGCCAACACGCAGATTCTACCGCGGTGGGGGCTTGGCCGCCAGGCGCCGCCCCTCATCGCTCCGGTGCCGGCTTTGTGGAGGTGTTTCTGTCGCTCTTTTTCAGCGGCTCCGGGCTGGCCTTGCGCAGGGCGTCCAGCAGTTTCGCATCCACGGTTGCCCCGAGGGCGCGGCATTTCTGCACGTCCGCCCACGCCTCCCCATAGCGGCGCCGGCGGTAATGCACGTACGCCCGATTTCGGTAGGCCTTGGCGTGCTGCGGGTCCAGTTCCACCGCCCGCGTGAAATCCGCCAGGGCCCTGTCCCACTGCCGCTTGTGATAGTACGACACGGCTCGGTTGTTGTAGGCCGCCGCGCTGTTGGGGTGTCGTTCAATCGCGGCCGTGAAGACTGCGATGGCCTTGTCGGCGTCCTCCCAGTGGAACGTCCGGCCACGGTAGCTGATGGTGAAGCGATGGTCCGGGTCGACCGTGAGCGACCGGGAAAAGCCCACGATAAGCGCATAGTATTCCCGCCATTTGTGCTGGATGGCATCTCGCTTGGTGCGGGCGAGGGTGTGTTTCGGGTCCAGTTCCAGGGCCCGATTGTAATCGGCAACGGCTTTCTCATCGTTCTTCCCCAGCTCATAGGTCATCGCGCGAGCGACCAGCAGATCGACGTTCTCGGGGTCGCGCCGCAGGGCGCGCGTCAGATCGCGGATCACCTTGTGATAGAGGTGCCCCTCCGGCACCATCCTGGCGGCGAGCACCTCCACCCACCCCACCAACCAGAGCGCGTCATAGACAGCAAACGATCTCGACTCGACACGAATCCTCCGGTTCCCGAGGTTCTGAATGCGAAGGCTCCCCCCGACCGGGCCGGTGTAGCGCCAGTCGAAGCCCTCTCGCGTCACGCCGAGAAGGCAGGCGGGATACGCGGCGGCGTCTCTCAGGTCGATCGTCTTCGAGCCGAGCACCCCGCTGAATAGGATCCTGGGAACCGACAGCAGGGCGTGCAGCATCGGGATGTCCATGGCGGAGCCGCCGGCATCGGGGGACGGCTGGCTCTGGACCAGGAGGAGGTATTCCAGAACATTGCCGCAAGGCGGGCTCGGAATCCGCAGGATCGCTTTCAGCGAGGGCCGCTTGTCTTCGTCCGCAACGATTCGGGTTTCCACGTCGGGTGCGGCCAGGAGGTCCGCCCCCCACAGCCCGCTTACGTCCACGTCTTTGCCCGGCTCGACGGGGATGTCCGTGCGACCGGTCTGTATCGCATCTCGGACCGGCTTTGCGAGCCGGCGCGGGTGGATGCTGACCGCGACACTACCGACGACCTCGCGCCCCGACAGCGAGCGCTGGAGCCCCTGCTGGTCCTTGTGGCGATTGTCCAACTCCGAAATCTCCTCGATCAGCGGGGCCAGGGCCTCCGCTATAGCAGCCAACCTGTCCCCGTCGGGCGGTTTCGGCCTCACCCAATCCGGCGGAGGGTCGTGAAATGCCTCCTGCGGCACCCGCACCTCCATGACCTCGTGCCAGGTCACCGACTGACAGGCCAGCCAGTGCGCGTAGCCACCGGCCATGTACCGCTTGCCGACCGCCAGCCCGTCGTTGTCCACGGCTGCGGATAGGACGGCGGTGTTGTACGCGAGCGGGATGTAGGTGGACTCCGTGTTTACCCACTGCCACGTGGGCTGCTTGAACTTTCCCCGCCGGCGAAGGATGTGCCCTTCAGGCAGAGGGTCACCCAGGGTGATCCGCCCGTACCCCCGCCAGGCGGCGTTGCAGCCACCCAAAACGACCGCAGGCAAGAGGGCCAGAATCAACCGTTTCCAGCGGAGTCTTGCCTCCCAGCCATTCCGCTGCGCTTCGCAGACGTTCATCGCTCCCCTTCCGGCTTTGTGGGGCCCCTTCCCTTGATCTTCTGCAACGCCGCAGCCGCGTAGCGCCGAACCCACGCATTCTCATCCGGCAATACTCGACTCAGCGCCGACTCCGCGGCCTTGGGGACGCTCTTCATCTCCGACAGCGCCTTGGCCGCCCCTGCCCGCATGTCCACATTGTCGCTGTCCAGGGCGGCAATAAGGGCGTCTGCGGCCGGCGGGCCGATCTTCGCCAGGGAGGAGGCGGCCGAAGAGCGCAATTCACTCTCCTCGTGCCGCAACGACTCGACCAGAAGCCCCACGGCGTCCTTGGCTGCCGGTCCGTACTTGCCGAGGACTTGGCCCGCCCGAGCAGCGACCCAGCCATCCTTGTCGCGCAGGGTGCGCATGAGAACGGGCACGGCCTGCTCGGGGGTAGCGGGGCTGGCCTCCAAGGCCCAGGTGAGGGATAAGCGCACCAACCCATCCTCATCCGCCAGGCCCTGAAGGATAGCGGGCACGGCCTGCGCGGGCACAGAGTCCATCTGGGCTAGTGCATCCGCGGCCAGTTGGCGGACCTCAGCCCGCTCGTGCTTCAGTATCTCACAGAGCCGGCCGGCAGCCGGGGCGCCAATCACGCTCAGGGCCTCGGCCGAGTTCATCTGCATCACCTCGTCCTCGTCCGGGGCGGCCAGAATCCGAATCAGATGCGGCACTGCTGCCTCGCCGAGGGCAACGAGCTCCTCGAACGCCCCTTCCTTGGACTCGTAATCGTCCCGCAGTCCGAGGCCGATGAGCAATCGCTCAACCCGGCCCGGGCGCTCCATCCGGCGCAGGAGCCGGCGTACCCGTTCCTCGGTGGTGTCGGCAGGGCGCGAAAAATCGGCCACGATACCCCAGACCACAGCCCCGAGAATCAGTGCAAGTATGATGTAGAGGAGCAGTTTCGTGCGACGTGCGCGTGGGCTGGGTGTCGTTTCGCTCACGCCGCCGTTCGTTTCGCCCGGCCATCGGCTCATGGATCGGTCCCCGGTCGGCCAGGTGTTGCGATCTGGCACGTTCTATTCTACCGCCTGTTGCGTATCAAAGAGTATGGAAATCGCGTGCGGGGGAACCGTGCATGTGCTCCGACAACGGGCTACGGGCTACCGGCTACGGGCCACTGCCGTCCGACGCGGCGCCCAGCTTCTCCAGCAGCCACGCCATATTCTCGCCGAGAGTGGTCATCGTCGCCATGCCCTCTTCGTCGCCCGCGACCTCACCCTTGTCCTTGCCGAAGCCCATGTTCCAGTAGCTCGACCCAGGCACGATCATCTCCTCGATCAGGAAGAAGTGGTTGATGCTGTCGAAGGCGTGGATCGAGCCGCCTCGGCGCACGGCCACTACCGCCGCACCAACCTTGCGGCGCAGAAGATTATCACTCGCCCGGCAGACCAGGCCCGACCGGTCGATCAGCGCCTTCAGCTCCGGCGTGATGTCGGCGAAGTACGTCGGCGAGCCCAGGATGATACCGTCGGCCGCCGCCATCTTCTCAATGCAGTCGTTGACGATGTCGCCGTCGATGACACACTTGCCGTCCTTGTTATCGAAGCACTTGTAGCAGGCGTTACAGCCGCGGACGACATTGCCGCCGACCTGGACCATCTCAGTTTCGATGCCGCGGGCCTCCAGCGCCTCGAAGACTTTCCGAATCATCGTTTCCGTGTTGCCGCCCTTGCGCGGACTGCCGTTGAACGCGACGACCTTCATGGGACTCTCCTTTCAGTGTTGGACAGCCGGATCATCGCCTCCCCCGGCGGCCAATGCAACCTCTGTCATTAGTCATTCGTCATTTGTCATTGGTCATTTGTCATTCCCCGCTGGGGGTTAGAGGTTAGAGGTTAGCGATTCCGCATTCCCTGCCTACCCGGCTAGCGCCAGCTAGGCAGGCAGGCGCAATCTGAAATCCGAAATCGCCAGAGTCTCTCGCTGAAACCCTGAAACCCGGAGACTCGTCCCTCGCCTCCGGCTACAAACATTAGGAATGCAGAAAACGGTTTCCTTCCGCCATTTTTTGACACTATTTGTTCATAAGAGCATTTCATCGGCGACTTGGTCCGATGTAGGATTTAGCCTGTCCCCATGTGCTGGACAGTTTCCGGGACGCGGGCTGAAACCATACATACACGCGCGCTTGTTGCCGCAGCCCCTGCGCGGTAGAATGCGCTTATGGCCGCCACGGTCTATGTAGAGACGACGGTGTTCTCATTCTACTACGACGAGCGGAAAGCCTCGGCCTACAGGCGCCGAATCAGCCGGGACTGGTGGCGGACCCAGCGGCGGCACTACGAGGTCTTCGCCTCGTATTTTGCCCTCCGCGAGGTCGCTGACGGCGGTTATCCGGGCTGGCGGAAGGTCACCGCCCTGGTGCGCCGGCAGGCGATGCTGGACGTCCCCGAGGAAATCACCGGCATCATCAAGGCGTATATCGACAACCACGTGATGCCCGCCGGCGACGCCGGCGATGCGGCCCACTTGGCGGTCGCGTCGTACCACGCCACCGACTACCTGCTGACGTGGAACTGCCGCCATCTGGCTAACGCCAACAAGTTCGACCATATCCGAAGGGTCAATCGGAGGCTGGGCCTGCTGACTCCGGAACTGGTAACCCCAGAGCAACTATTCAGGGAAGTGACATGATCGATCGCGAAGTGGAAGAAATCCGGAAGCGGCGGCGGCGGATCCTGCGGGGCGACTACGGCGGGTCCATCGAGCGGTTCGTGGAAGACGCCAGACGGTGGAACCGGGAGCATCCGGAGAAGGTCGTCGACCTCAGGAAAAGGCGTCCGGCCCGCGCAACGGTCTGAACTCCCCCGCGCGGCCAGCGAGCGCCTCGAAGACTTTCCGAATCATCGTTTCCGTGTTGCCGCCCTTGCGCGGACTGCCGTTGAACGCGACGACCTTCATGGGACTCTCCTTTCAGTGTTGGACAGCCAGATCATCGCCTCCCCCGGCGGCCAATGCAACCTCTCCATCACGGGGGGGGCATGAATTCAGGGCCCAGCACACTCATCTCCGCCTCTTGACCTGCGTAGCCTCGGGCGAAGCAGGTTTTCTTCCGTCTCCGCTGGCCCTAATCCTTCCATTGCCCCTGAATGGAGACGGTCTGCCTGTCGTGCGGCGTCCATTTGGACCCATCCGCCAAGCTGACGCTTTCGAGCACGACACTGACCTTTGCTGTTGTCTTGGCGGAGCGAAGCGTCCAGACCCAGTCCCCTCCTGCGCTTTGTCCGGGCTTAATCGGGCGCTGGGCGATTGGGTTATCTTGAAGCGTGCCTGTTACCGGATCCGGCTGATCGTTCTTGTTGAAGGAGTAGACGCGGCACGTATACCCCACGACATTTTGCCGGGAGACATTCTTGACGGTCAACGCGACGGTCGGCACTTTCTTATCGTTCCGTCCCAGCCGCAGACGCACGAGCTTAAGCGGACATTGTCTGGCGGCCCGGATTACCCGCCGCTTCGCAACGGGTACGATCTTCAGAGAGTGGCGCTTCCACGTGGCATTGCCGGTCGCCGACCCAGCATCCATTCGCAGGATCACAAGAGGCAGCGGCTTGCCTACTTTCGCCTTCGATATGGCTTTGTGAAGGGTCTCGGCATCCTTTATCACGGTCCCGGCGAACGCGGATATCACATCCCACTTCTTAACACCGCCCTCATGAGCGGGGCTGCCTTGCAGGATGCGCGTAACCACTACACCGGCACGCGGCACCGATTCGATACCGTCTATCTTGGCGGAAGCCCTGATAAAATCATCGACTTTTGCGAATGTCAGACCAACGGTCGGTTCGGCCACATGCCCTTTCGGCCAGCTCACGACTATGATCAGGCCCTCCCCGTCTTTCAGCTTGCGGGTCGCGGCGAAGATCACCCGGCCCGATGAATCTACATGGGAGCGAGTAGTTTTGCCTTTTTCGCGCTGGTTCTCGATAAAGACTTTGTGGCGGATCTTGCCGGCAGGCACACCTTTGGGCAGCGTGACTATGGCCGCTGCCGCGTCGATGAGAGGGTCCCAATTGTTGCCGGTAACGTTGAGGTGCAGTTCGATGTGGTCGTCGAAGTAGCTCAGCAGACGGCCGATCCGGTAGGTAAGCTCGTACGTGTAGACTCCGGGCTGGAGCGACATGCCCTTCCTGCCCATGTAGACGAACTCGGAGTCGCCAAGGGTCTCCCATTTGAACTCTTGCGGGTTGCCGTCACGGCGGACGGAGACCACCTCGAACGGCAAGTTCATACGCCTGCCGTCATGCCCGGTATAGCGCACCAGGATGTCGCGGTACATGCCTTCGCGGAACTTCTTGCCCTCGCAGAGGATCTGGATGGTTTCCCTGACCGTGACCCACCCATCCGCGTGAACCTGGATGTCGCTCTGAAAGCTGAAGAATTTCTCATCGGTGGGTTCAGCCGCCGCGGCTGTTGCACCGCCAGCCGCCACCGTGGCCGCAAGCAGAACGGAAAGACATGACCGAATACCCCGACTCGAACGCATGATCAGATCTCCACTTCGCCTACCCGTGTGGTTGCAGGTGTCGATGCCTTGTCGCCGGCAGGGCATCCCGCTTCGTCCTGAGGGACTCCGCCGCGACAAGTTGCCGGAATGGTTTTCAGGCGGCTCCGTCCCGATCTAGATCGGGGCTCCGTCGTCCCGTGGCCGTCGCCACCCCTGGGGCCCTACGGCATAGCTGTGCCCCATTTCTACTGCTTGATTGTATCCCGACCGCGGGCCGGGAGCAAATGCCGTCTTACCAGCCGTTCAACTCCGCAATTCGGCCCAGGATTCCGGTTCCGTAGCGACCCTTGCGGGTGCTGTCCTTTTCTATGTACTTCTTGACCAGCGGCAGCGCGGGCTCGCCCATCCAATCCAGCACATTATGAAGCATATCCTTGTTGGACGTGCCTTTGAACAGCAGTTCGTCCAGGCAGGTGAGGGCATTGCCGGCTTTGCCGAGTTTGACCAGTGTCCAGGCCGCCATCATCCGCACCTCGTGCGACTCATCTTTGAGCGCCTTTTCCAGCACGCGTGTGGCCGGGGCGGCGTCTTTGGCCAGCAGGTGCAGGCCGACGATCGCCCACCATCGCATCCCTTCGTCCTTGTCCGACATCCTTTTGGTGAGGGTATCCAGGTTGGCCTTGTCCCGTGCCAGCGACAAATCTGCCGCGTCGAGGTATACCTCTAGCGGATAGAGCTTCTTGTCGCGGACCATTTCGTAGATCGTCAGCTTGTTCTTTGCGGCGCGGCGCACCCGCATCTTCTCCGGCAGCAGCCCGGAATCGAACAACTCCAGCTGCTTCTTGCGCAGGGCTTTCTTCAGTTCGGCGATCTTCTCCTGATGCTCCTTCTTGTTGATCAGGTTGTGGACATTGTCGAAGTCGGTCTTGTTGTCATAGAACTCCTCGGATACGCGCGGCCGGAAGAAACGGCCGGTGATTTCGTCGGTCTTGCCCTCTCGATGGTGTTTCTCCCACGCGGGGGTCAATGGGGCTTTCCAGAGATAGGCCAGGTGCTGTCCGGCCGGTGCGAAGGGCATGTAGTTCTTGTGGTATGCGAAGCGTTTGCCCCGGATCATGCGCACATTGTCGAGGCGTTCGTCGGCCCGCTCCCGGAAGCCGAGGTGGTACTTCGGCTCCGGCTCCGTTCCTTTACCCAGGAAGACCGTGCCCTGGAACGTGTCCGGGATCTTGGCGCCGGCCAGGCTCAGCCACGTCTTCGGCATGTCGACAAAACTCACGATCCGGTCCACGGTCATGCCCGGTTTCTCCGCCGGATAGAGACCCTTGAGCTTCTCGGGGATCCGAACAATGAGCGGACAGTGGATCCCGCTTGCATAGACGAAGCGTTTACTTCTGGCCATCACCCCGCCATGGTCGGAATTGTAGATGATGATCGTGTCCTCATACAGCCCGTCCTTCTTGAGGGCATCCAGCGTAGCGGCGACCTTGCCATCCATCCGCTCAACGGCATCGGCGTACTTGGCGTAGTTCTTCCGGATCACGGGCAGGTCGGGATGGTAGGAGAACAGCTTCATCTTGGCCGGATCGTTCCGGGTGTTGTCGACTTTGCCGTGTGCGCGGCTCTCGTGGCTGTCGCCGATATTGACCACGGCGAAGAACGGCTGTCCGGGCTTTCGATTGCGCCAGCCGGGTCCCTTGCCCCGTTTTCCTTGAGCCTTACCCCAGCAGGCCTTGTCAGCACGGCCGCCGATGTTGTAGTCGGTCTTGCCGGGATTCGACGTGTAGTAGCCGGCTTTCTTGAGCAGGTCCGGGTAGTACTTGATCTTGTCGTGCGGGATGTTGTTACGGCTGCGCATGGGCTGCGTGCCGTTGGAAATCGCGTACATCCCGGTAATCCAGCAGGACCGGGTAGGCGCACAGACCGCGGCGTTGTCGAAACAGTGCAAATACCGAAACCCCTCTTTCGCCAGCTTGTCGATCGCCGGCGTCTTGGCGTTCGTGCCCCCGTAACAGCTTACCCAGGATATGCCGTTGTCCTCGCTGGTGATCCAGAGGATGTTTGGCTTCTTGGTCTGTGCCTTGGCGAAAGCGGAGCGAGCCGTAAGAAGCCCCGTTGTGCCTGCAACGGCAGACATCATGAAGTCTCTTCTCGTAAGAGATGCGTTCAGTTTAGTTGTCATAATTGCCTTCCTAGCCGATATTTTGCTTCGCTGGGGACAAGTTCGCGGCGCCGAACGATTAGAGCATCACTATACCGCGCTGGCCCACGCCTGTCCAAATTGCGAAATGCCTCCTGAGTCCACGCCCCCCCCTTGGGGCCCCCCCACGGGGCCTAGAGGCATGGGGCCTGGGGGCAAGAATGTCACTAATCCCGATGTACATCGGGACGAATTTGCTCCCGCTTCACTGCGGAGAACGCTGAGGTCGCAGAGGTAGTTGAAAAATAGGAAATTGACAATTGGAATTTGGAAATGGGTTTCTTGCTCCCGGCCGGAGGCCGCGATATGATCTGGCAGCAGATTTGGGTTTCGTCTTTTGGACTCTCGACTTCGCCGTGACAAGTTGGGGATTTGGTACCTACGTGGACCCGATTTGTCCGATAACGTCCAAAAGGGCGGAGTGGCTCAGAACTCGTCTGAACTCCAAACGCCCTGGGGGCGGCGCCCTCCATGAACTGAGAGGCCAGCATCCAAGAGTTCCTTGATGCCTGCAACGAGTTTTGGGACACTAAGGGTGCAACCTGGTCGTGTCGCGGTTGATTTCCGGGGAGGCTGAAGTATGACAGTGGCCAATGGCACTGCCGTCTACAATGTTGACCACTCACCAGTTACCGCACGTGGGCTGTACTTCGACGATGCCGAGCTGAGCAAGGCGTTGGACGGCCCGGTGTCGGCCATCATTCGCGACGATGTCGGCATTGACGGTGTTGAGGATTTCCTGGTGGGCGCGCCTGAGACAGAGTTCCGCTCTGATGCTGTAAGGGAGGCCCTGGTCACCGGGGATCGGACGCCAGAGGGCTGGCGTGTCGGTGAGGCATTGGCCCAGGCGTATCTGACCGTCCATCGGGACTGTACCTTTCCGTGGCCGGTAAGTCGTGACGAGAAAGCCCTAAACTCCAGCATGCCAGGCGCAGACCTCGTAGGCTTCCGAGACACGGGCGAGGAACATCATCCGACGCGATTTGCCTTCGGACAAGTCAAGACCTCTTCGGACGAGGATCGCCCCCCATCTGTCATGTATGGGGAGCATGGATTGAAGACCCAGCTGGAGAACCTCCGGGATAAGAAAGCCGTGCGCAAAGCCCTTGTACTCTACCTAGCACACCGTGCGAGCACCTCCGCCTGGCAACAGAAGTACCGGCATGCGTTCTGTAGGTACGTGAAAGAATCGACTGACGTAGCAGTTTTTGGGGTGATGATCCGGGACGTCGACCCTCACCAGGATGATTTGCGAGCCAGATCAAAGGCCCTGGCAAAGGGGTGCCCCAAGGCCATGCTGATTGAGCTCTACGCGCTGTACCTTCCGGCGGGTTCGATCCCTGGCTTGGGCAAGCGGATTCGACCGGACGAGGAGGACGATCATGCTAGTAACTGACATCGCCCTCCAGCACATTGCTGAGCACTGGGCCGTTCAGGCCATTGCGGAAGACCAGCGAGAGAGGGGCCTCCTAGCGGCAAAGGCTCGCCTAGTGCGATCGGCCGTTCATGAGCAGATGACCCTGGACTTTCAGGACCAGGACGGCGATGAGCAGATCATCGAGCAGCTGGCGATGGCCTATGAGGTAGCCGCGGTCGAGGGGTTGGGAGCGGTTCTAACCCCGACAACCACGAAGGAAGGGAAGGACCTCCGTGATCAGTGCTACGCGGGAGCATGGGAGGCATTTGAGATGCGCAGACTCATGCCCGTGCCGAACCAAGACGAAGAACGTATCTTTCACGTCCTTCATCTCGCCGCTTTGGCTTACTGTGGGGATCGATGGTCCGACCTACGGCGATGGATGGCCGAGAATGAAGCCGTTCTGACCGTCCCAGACATCGACGGCGCAGAGTGGGATCGACGTTTGCTCTTCCGGCTGTTCGACTGTTGGGTGCGCCTGCTCCGGAAGCGGGACTGGGGCGACCTGTCTGGGGTTTCCAAGATCGTTGCTAGGCTTCGCGAGGACCAGGGGGAGTACGAGTCGCGGGTACTCCAGAGTGACGAAGGCGCTGCCAAACGATCGGTGGCGCTCCGCCTAATTGCCCTCTATCACTGGGCCAAGGCGACCGAGATGCTCGCCGTGTATATGATGCAGGGCACGCCCGGTGGGGTCACCGAGGAGTTGGACAAGCATTTTGAGGCATCTGGGCGTGCCGCGGCAGCGTCGCAAGACGGTCCCTTGGAGGTCCTACAGCGATGGTTACATGTAACGGCGCGAAGGATGGTCGCTGGATCGGTCTGGTGGGTGGCCAGATCGGTCAACTCGCGTGTGACCCGCTTCATTGAGACGATCACGAAATCCCGAGCAATGTTTGAACTCTTGCCACCTCAGCGCGCGGCCTTACAGGAAGAGGGGTTACTCGACCCGGCCAATCGGGCGGTCATCGTAGATATGCCTACGTCGGGCGGCAAGACGCTACTGGCAGAGTTTCGAATTCTCCAGGCCCTCAACCAGTTCGAGCAGGATAAGGGATGGGTGGCTTACGTTGCTCCGACACGCGCACTGGTAACGCAGATCACCCGGCGACTGAGACGAGACTTCGAGCCCTTCGGCATAGCGGTCGAGCAATTGTGTGGTGCCATCGAGATCGATTCTCTCGAGAATGATATGCTTTCTGCCTCGGCGGACAAGATGGCTTTTCACGTCTTGGTAGCCACGCCGGAGAAGCTGCAGTTGGTCCTTCGGAATAAGAAGGTTGACCGCCCCCTTGCCCTCCTCGTCCTGGATGAGGCGCATAATATTGAAGCCCCCGAGCGGGGTTTACGAATTGAGTTGCTCCTAGCTACTGTTCGCCGGGAGTGTGAGAAGGCTAACTTCCTGCTGCTTATGCCCTTCGTACCGAACGGCGAGGATCTTGGCAACTGGCTCGCCCCAGGTGCATCCCAGTCCATCAGCATCGGGACGAGCCCGTGGAAGCCAAATGAGCGAATCGTGGGGCTTTTCCACGCTGAGCCGGACGACTCCGTTCGGGCTGGATGGCAAATGGTCTTCGAAACGCTAACTACCACCCCGAAGACCATTCACTTGGAAGGGGTTCATAAGGTAGGCCCTCCACGGGCCCTGCCACTGCCGTGCAGCGCGGCAATGCGTAAACCAACTGTTCAGACGGGAGCGATGGCCAAAATATTCTCGTCCCGGGGGACTAGCATCGCTGTAGGAACGAACATCCCGCACGTCTGGTCAATGGCAAGAAAAGTGCAAGCTAGCCTTCAACCGTATGAAAGCGTGCGCGATGAAATCCAGCTTGTGCAACGCTTTCTCTCCACCGAGATCTCGCAAGATTTCGAGTTGATCGGGATGCTGAACTGTGGCGTAGGTGTTCACCACGCCGGGCTGTCGGACGAGACCCGCACACTTATGGAATGGCTCGCTGAGATAGGGGCTCTTCGGGTCCTTTGTGCCACAACAACAATCGCACAGGGGATTAACTTCCCCGTGTCATCGATCTTTCTGGCCTCAAACAAGTATCCCTATGGCCAGGAGATGACACCGCGCGAGTTCTGGAACCTCGCAGGAAGGGCCGGGCGATTCGGCCAAGATTCCGTCGGGGTGGTGGGGATTGCCGAGCATGGGCACAGGCAGGAATTGATGGCCTACGTTTCCCGGGCCACTGGGCAACTCGTTTCGCGTCTCGTGCAGCTCTTGGGAGAAGTCGAAGCGGAACACAAACTCGATGACCTCACCGCGATCTTGGACACGGACCAATGGCGCGACTTCCGGTGCTATGTCGCCCACTTGTGGGCGGAGAAGCAGGACCTAGACGCTGTGCTCGCAGACACCGAGCAGTTGCTACGTCACACGTACGGGTACCATGCTCTTCGTGCCGAGCAGTCAACATCGGGTGGACGGAAGGCGGATGCGCTCCTCAAGGCGTCCCGCGCATACGTACACAAGTGGGCTCAACATCCTGAAAACGCTGTCCTAGCGGACTCAACAGGCTTTGCGCCAGAAGGAGTACGGAGCGCCCTGCTCGATCTGAACCAGTTGAAGCTTTCGACAGCAGATTGGGAGCCTAGCAGCATTTTCGGCACGATAAGTCAGTCGTCCCTCCCGAAGCTAGTTGGCGTCATGCTGAATATCCCGGAGCTGCGGGGCTCGCTGCAGCAGATTTCAAGTATGGGACTTACGCAGCAGCGAATTGCCGAGATCACAGCAGCCTGGGTCAACGGCGAGCCCATTAGCGAGATAGCGGCCAACTACTTCGGTGGGGAGGGCAGGGACGGTACTGTGGCAATCACCAACGCATGCAAAGCGATCTACAAGATCCTGATCAATTCTGGGCCGTGGGGGATGTCAGCTCTGACGAAGCTACCCACCTCAGGCCTCGACTTTGACAAACTGCCTGACGACGCCGTTAGACGGATTAACGCTCTGCCTGCGATGATCTACCACGGCGTGAAGACCGAGTCTGCTGTCCTCATGAGGATGAACTCTGTCCCGCGCAGCGTTGCCGAGCCGCTTGGTGAGCGGTACCACAACGATCCCGGCCAGGCCCAGCCATCTGCCAAATCGGCTCGGCAGTTTTTAAAGACTCTTGGGGATGACGGCTGGGGACAGGCAGCACCCAGCGGCGCAGCCATGTCTGGCAAGGACTACCGGCGTGTTTGGGAGCAGTTGTCTGGTGAGGCAAGGTAATCGCCCTGGAGTTCCGGTGGAGTTCCGGGGACGTGATCCATACCTTTTCACCCGGGGGAAGAGGCTAGTGGCCAGTGGCCAGTAGCCAGTGGGCAGTAGCCAGTAGCCAGGGCAGGCATTTCCAATTTTCAATTGCCAATTGAACGGGGAAGACGCAAGCTAACCGCGGAGATAAGTAAGGCCTGCCTGCCCTTCCCCTGGGGATAGGCAGGTGTCCCCCGAACTCGACTGTTTCCACAAGAGTAAGAAGCGAAAGTGAGCAAAACACAAGACCCACGATCATCAACGTCGAAGCATCGGGCGAAGGGCAGATTCGGCCGGATA
>SDBT01005727.1_pt1 | contig 20784 bp, 26 predicted proteins | sample 2277101 | NCBI WGS metagenome assembly SDBT01 (sample SAMN10404973, study PRJNA504765) | marine sediment metagenome | isolation source: marine sediment core GS10_PC15, 103 cmbsf | place: Arctic Ocean: Southern Knipovich Ridge | collected 2010 | reverse complement strand
GCTTTATCTTCAGCTGCTTTTTTAGCTGCTTCATCATCACCACCACCTGCTGCTGCTATTGCTGCGGCCTCTTCTTCAGCTTTTTTGGCTGCTGCTTCCTCAGTTGCTTTATTGTCAGCGTCCAGTTTATCCTGAACTTCCTGAGCATCGGCTGCTTCTTTTGTTTGGATGAAAGTTTTTACCTCAGCGGTAAGCTCTACGTCCAATGTATTAAGCTCGGTGATTTGGTCCTCATCAGCTCCATCTCTTACACCGTCAACTTTTACCCAATACACGTCTATCCTTTCAGATAGCTCTTTTGGCAAGTCGTCGGACCCAAGATTGGCACCTTCAAGTAACGTGATATGTTGAGGGTTTAGCTCAAAATCTTTGTCGTTTTCTTTACTCATTTTAATTGAATTATGGTTAATAAATTATTAGATTCTCTTTCTTTTATCAACATCACTTCGGTTCTTTCTGGCTTCCCAGTAAGTTGTTCCCCAAGCTGTTTTCCTTTTTCCTGCGTGATGTGCAGCTGGGCTCAAAGACTTATCCTTTTTAGGATCATGTTTTTCCTTTGCATTCACACCTGTTTGGTGATCAGCTCTGCTGACTGTTTTGGTCTTTCCCCACTTACCAGCTTTTCTCATTTTAGCCTGAAGGTTAGGATTACCCTGATTCTTTCCCCATTTTTTTGGAGCTTTCACTTTCCTTTTCGCTTTTGGAGTTGCCTTCTTTGCAGGTCTTTTAGGAGCACTCACTTTTTTCTTCGCTTTCGCTGGAGCTTTGCCCGATTTCTCAGCTTTCCATAATGCAGACATTTCCTTTTCAGTATGCCCTTCTTTTTTCATTTTGGCTCGAAAAGCATTATACTTATTAAGCCCTGCCATACTTCCCTTACCTGTTTTTCTCTTGGCAGGCTTTTTCGCTGCTGCTTTTTTAGGAGCTGCTTTTTTAGGAGCTGATTTCTTAGCTTTCGCTTTCGGAGCTGATTTTTTCTTTGGTGATTTGGCAGCGTCTAATTTCGCTTGGGACTCAGCCCTTACGTCAGCTCCAATATTTTTACTTTTTACTATACGTTCGTGTATAGCTCGTTCTTTATCTGTCATTTTATTGGATTTAGCGGTGACTCTGCCACCAGTTTTCATTTTTTGTTCTTGTTCCGTTGTGTATTCCTGCACTCCTACGTTAAAAGCGATAGGATCGTTATCCCTGAGCCATTCACCATAGTTGTCAACCATATCCCAACTAACCCTGCCATCATTTTCAGGATGGTCATCTTCGGGTACTCCAACTTCATTCAAATACTCTATGTACTCATCTTCGTATTCTACCTGACCACCAGTTTCATAAGTTCCGTCAGAAAAATAACTTTTTAGTCTGGACTTACTTACTTTTGTTCTCAATGCTTTCAATACCTCATACAGCTGATCTACTGATTTCGGATAAACCATGTAGCCCCAGCTATATTGGGTCCATTCAGCGTCCGTATCGTTTAATGCAGAATAGTCAACACTATCATATTCCTTTATATTTACATCGACCTCCATGTTAGACCGATACACATTAACATCATAGTCTACTTTAGAGAATGAAAGTTGCGGTATGTTTAGGGCTCCTGTTGATCCTCCCCACGTGGTAGCCTGACCCCCAGTTTCCATTTTATTTTTATCCTGATTGTACCATTTGATAAGTTCTACTACTGCTTTGTAGGTATTTAGGAGCTTTGTGTCCCCCCTATATTCTAAATAATATGTTTGGTCTACCCCATTTGCAATTGTGTAACTTCCCGATATTTCAATTATCACACCATTATCAAGGCTTTCAATCTTCTCCACTACTGGCATTAACCAGTCCCAAGATTTGTCATACAACAAATTCTTTCCAATATATAGCCCGTCCGAACTATAATACATGTCTTCATCGTCATGAAATACAACTCCCATAAATTGAGCTATTAACTCATTATCTTTTGTGTCTAACATATTATTTCTTTTTAGCTTTAGCCATGTTTTGTTTTTTGTTTTTCAGCTTTGTTGTTACAGTTCCATTACTTCGGCAATCTGACCATTTGTTAACCCTTGTTTCTTCAGCTGTTTATGCATGTCATTATCAACATGAGATTTTTTATGGGTCGCTCCTAATTTACGGGTTTTTTTTGGGTCGGCTAAATCTTTCTTTGCAGATGCCTGTTTTTTTGCTGAAATTGCGCCCCCTTTTTTCATTTTTTCAGACTTGATCTCACCCAATGTTTGTGGTGTATAATATAAATCAAGTTCTGGTTTATTCAGTGACTTCATTTCCTCAATACTTATGTATCCCAGTTCAGCATTTTGTGTGTCTCCATTTAAGATTACATATCCAAACGCTTGGTGTTGTTCATCAGAAGTATCTTTCTCTGTGATATACCAATCACTACTTCCATAAAAATAGTGTAGATAGGCTATAGCCTCATCTCCCATGCCGTCCTGACCGTAAACTTCAGGCATCTTTTTTATCCGTTCGTTAAGTTCGTCCAGCTATCCTCCCATTTCCTTATTTCCGATAAGGGCTTTGGCTTGCATATCAGGAAGGAAGTAGACCAAAGGCTTAGGGATGGAGGTTACCTTATTACTTTTCTTTTCCTTGGGCTTATAGTCATCTTTAAAATCCTCTAAATATGCATCTGTATAAGCTGTTTTAACGCTTATTTTTTCAGAATTTGTCCTGCCATTTTTAAAATAAGCCATTCTGTCTGAGTACTTATCACGTTTCGCTTTGAAAATTACATCTCTATCGCCAAAATAGGGACTTCCGACATCTGGTAATTCTTTTTTGAACTCTTCAAATGACATAGGCTCCTTACTGCTTTTCTTTTCTTTTCCCTTCCCAAACAACTGTTTTCCAATACTTAACAGTGCAGATTCTATATGATCATCGTTCAGCTTGTCTCCCTCGTAAGGATCATATCTTTCCTTTGAATAGGGTATTGCCCTTCGGTACTGATTTTTCTGGAAGGCTGGATGAGAATCGTCAGTTTGTTTCTGGAATGAGAATTCGTGAAATAATACCCACATAGCTGCTGTAGGATTATCACGATATTTTTCTTCAACATGGTGCATGTTAGGAGTGTTCCAGTAAACTAGATTTATTCCATGAGCCATATCCTGATAATGATCATCAGACATTTTTATGTTAGGCTTCTTAAAAGAAATACTTGCTTTTTGCACCCGTGAATCGAATAAAGGTATTTCCGCTTTTGCGCTGAAATAAACTATGCTAAGAGCTTCAGCAAGTATCTCAGCCTCTTCTTTTGTTACGAGCTCATCTAATGCGCTTTTGTAAGGACCGCCTTCTGTTTCCTGATATTCTACATCCCATACTCTTCTGGCAGCTTTAGGGTCAACTTTTCCTCCTTTTTTCATCATAGCGCCTATTCTCTTAATGTCTAATCTATCAAGACCATTTTTAATCTCATAATTTGGGGTGCTACCACTCAATTGTGATACGACAGCATAATCTTGTTTATTTCCATTAGCAGCCTCTGTATCTTTAGCTGCTTGTGTTGCGCTATCCAATGTACCAATATGATCTTGAACCCAAGACCCATCAATCTTACCATCACCATGATCTTTCGATACTAAAACAAGAGAAAACCAAGAAGGAGCTACTTTCCCTCCAGTTTCCATTTCTTCATTATAGTCAACTGATTCACGTTCAATTTGTTCCATAGTTAAATATTCTGCATCGTTGTAAGAAATTTCCTTTTCATTACCGTCTTGATCTACCCAGATTACCCAGCCTTCACTTATTCCAACACTGGGCTCATCCATCTGCATATCAAGAACTTCATATCCCTTTGATCTGAACTTATCACCAACCTGTTTGAATCCTCCAAAAGGTCCAGTGGAAGGGTTTATTTTTCCTCCAGTAGCCATTTTACGACTGCCCTTATCCATTTTATAACCAGCTTTCCTTGCGTAACTATAAGCTATGGCAACAGCCTGATCACCTTTATATCCCTCATCATGAAGGATGCTGATTTTTTCGTCAATAAATTTTTGAGCTTCTGGAGTCATAATTAAAACATTTTTATTTGAACGTCACCGCCAGTTTCCATTTGTATTGGAGAACGCCAGTTTAAGCCTCTGCTTTCTACTAACAGGGTTTCGAATTTACTTTTATCTGAAGGAGAAGCGTACTTAGTAGATTGATACATATTCATATCTGAAATATGTTCAGCGTAGTCCTCATCATAAAGTATGTTACCACTGTAATCCATTGGAAATGCTGTGTAAGTTTCTGGGTCAATCGCAACCTCTAAACTTGGCAGACGAACTAATCTATTCGTTTCTACCGTACCTCCCGTATGCATCTTTTCAGGATGAAGTAAATAGGGGTATCTATCTACAAGGACTTTATGGAAACTATCTAAATGTTCTTTAACTTCTTTTTTATCAGGAAATGCCTCAGTCGCCAATCCAAGATACTGTCCTTCAGTAGCATAGTTTACATCCTCAAAGCTATTAAACAATTTCTGGAGCTTTGCTTTTCCCCAACTTGCTTTTGAGTTATGCCCCAGCTCAAGCATCCCATCATAATCAAAATCACTATTCCATTTATCTCCCAACTTATATTTGTTTGGATTGGAAAATCTTACTTGAGGATACGTTGTTTTTAACATGCGAATGACTTCAGCTGCGTCATCATGAGTGAGAGGCTTGTCCACCGCTGACACCCATTTTGATTTTGGTGTTTTCTTATACTCTACATCATACAGCAACTCTTCAGTAGACTCTATCGGGCCACCAGTTTTTCTGTAACGGTATAGTTGTCCCTGATCCAATGGAGGGTTCTCATAGATACTTGCTCTGATTCCTTTTGCAGGAGCAGTGGCACTAGCTGGCTTGTAGATGTCCCCAGTTTCTTTTTCTATAAAAGCAAAGGTACTTCCTCTGGTCTCTCCCTTCATCACTTCCTTCACCTTATAGTATTTTTTTCCTTCTGAGAAAATATATTCTCTATATCCCTTTTCTCCATACTGGCTAGGAAACTCTTCCGCTTGGTGAGCGGTAATATCTTTTGCCCATTGCTCCACCAGCTCTCTAACTGATTTTTTCTTTGGCTCTGGCTTCGGTGGAACAGGAATTTTTTTAATCTCTTCTTTACGAGCTTCAGCAAGTTTGTATTCTAAATAATTCTTTATGTCATCTTGATCTGAGCTAATTGCTATAGTACGATTATAATACTCATCTTCAAGAATTCCTTTCCTCGCCATTTTCTGGACAAAATCATAATAGTCATCCATTGGCTTTTGCATTCTTTTATAGATGTTAACATATTCTGCATATGCATCTTCACCTTCTTTACCACTGAAGAATTTGTTTTTTGAAATAACAATCTCACCACCCTTAGCCATCTTACGAAGATTATAAGGTGTTGCGCCCAGATCATACTCAAAGGTATATCCTTCGGCTTCCATTTCCTGCTTCATGCCCTCCAGAACTATGTAGTCATTATCTTCCAGTTCGTACTTGGACATAATCGCTTGGATGTTAGGAGGAATATTTTCGGAATCCTCAAATAAATCTACCTCACCACCCGTTTTCATTTTTTTCGATACCAGCAAACGCTCAAGGTCATGTCTTGCCTTGCTTGGTGTATAATCATCCAGATCATCAGCCATCCATTTCTGCATGGCTCTTTTTTCATCGGATGATAATTTTGCATAAGCTTTTCTTGCGATTGCAATTTCTTCGAAATCAGAGGATGTTGCCATCTCATATATTTCAGAGAAATCGGATTTAATTGGTTTTACGATACCGCCTTTAGCCATAGTAGTGCCAGTAGTTCCTGATAATGGATTACCACCACCCTGAACAATCATTTGAGATAAAATATCCTTATTGGTACCCTGATAGGTTCTTTGTACAGGACATTCAACTGAAATTACGGGAACAATTACTTCACCCTTCTCCAGTTCATAGCTCTTAGTCGAGCCCTTCACGGGGCAATCATTACCGCCATCATCGTGGCTGTGTCCTTCTGTTAATCCACCTTTTCCCATAACTTCTAAAGTTCTGCTTATTAATTTGTAATTGCCAATAAGTCTTTCAAATTATTAATATCTTCTTTATAACCCTTGATTTTCTTTTTGTCTTCCGTGATGGAAATCAAATCCTCAAGGTTTTGAATATCTTCCTTTATACTTGCCTTAGCGTCAACTTTAACTTCAGTTAATTTTGCTATTGGAATAGAACGCCACTTCATATCCCCCTCATCTTCATCCAGTTTAACTGCTACCGACCCAACTGGTTTCCCTGCTTTTTCAGGATATTCAATAACGACTCCTTCTTTCCCGAAATTATCTGAACCTTTATATGAAATTTTTATACGGGTTCCAACTGATATTTTCTTATCCTTCGACACTTTCTTCGCTGGAAAACGTTCTTCTATTAATTCAATAGCTTTTTGCTTTGCTAATAGCTTGGTAGCCTCAAGGTCATCCACGCTGGTCTGATATATGCCGTAATGAAGAATATTAGTACCGTACTTTCCTTGGTGCTCAAACGGCTCTATCTCAAATTCTTCAAATTGCGTGTTTTTTTCTTCAGGCTTATAATTCTTTTTCCAGTCTCTCCAGAATGTTTTAGTATATATCAATTCATCATCATCAGCCGTTTCGTATTTTATATCTAGCTCGCTAAAATAACCAATGGTAGTTTTACCATCCCTACGCTCTATAGATTCAATAACCCCTTCTCCTGATCCAAAAAGAAGTTTTACTCTATCTCCCAGATTCAACTCTCTCATAGGCACTTGAATCAGTCCTTTCTCAACTCTCTTGGATTCTGAAAGTTTTTTGGCATGTTCCTCCGCATTCCATAATACGATACTTTGCATCTCAGGTTTAAAAAGTTCTGGAATGGTAAGCGTTTCAATGTAATTTTTCCATATCACATCGTAATCCTCCAGATCAAATTGAGTTTCATCATCAACGAGGTCAGCAATTTTAATCCCATTCTTCTCATAGATCGGTGCAAGTGCATCGGTAGCAATCTTCATATTTTCGTCTGTCAACCTTGTCATTGTTACGATTTAAAATGATATTCGTTTCCTATTCTTCGAAGGGGCTCCATTTCTTCCAGTAATTTTACCCTTGCATTGGCTGATTCTCCTGTCTGATCTATGCAATCATCAATGTCTCCGTTTTTTTTGATACACCAAAATGTTTTATCATTTTCCAACTCACCATTGAGAATACCCCGCATCTCAGTTTTTAGTATGATCCCGTCATAGAACCTATCCGAATAATAGAAATCCAGAGCGTAAAGCTTAAAGCTGCTCGTCTGTCTACCATTGGCATACTTTATAATCTTATTTATGCCCGCTATCTGCTGTTCAGTTGCTATTATCGGCTCCATGATTAAAATACGTTTTTATTTGCATCAAATACATTGCGCCATTCCTTCAAAGCTTGGTTCTGAATGTCGTTTCGATCTTTTACAATTTCCAATTCACCCATTATCTGGTTATTAATATAATCTTTGGTATCAAATTTTACTCTGCCGAAGATATTTTTTTGTCGCTCCATGATTTGCCTTAGATTTTTAGCCCCGTTAAAGTTAACGTCGATCTTATCTACTAAACGTACAAACTCAGCTTTAGTGCGATCTTTGTAATAATCTCTAAGCCTTGATGGTGATTCCCTGCGTAGTTTTTTCGTCTTTTTGTAATCAATGTCGTAAGACTGATAGATCATGTTTTCGCGCTTTTCATCGGGATTAACATTTTCTATATGCCAGTCTTTATAATCCTCGAATAACTGAAGCGCAATCTCTTCTGTAAGTGGAATACCTAGATTTCTATGTTGTTTCATGTTCCACATATCAAAGAACCCGATAGTGGCTTTAAAAATCTTATATCTGAATATTCTAGGATCAGCAATTCCCAGTAGAACTTGGTTAATGTCAAGGGGATCATCATATCCTTTCAATACAGCAGAAAAAGCAGTTATTTCCTTTGTTGGTCTATTGTATGAAAGGGAAGTTCCGTTAATCCGTGTTTTAATTCCAGATTTTTCCATCAATTCAGCAGCAAGCATAACAGGAATGGCTCGCCAAACTAGATCATCAGCCTGATATTTATTATGTCCTCCAATTTGGAGATACAAGTCAACCTTTTTATCCTGTGGTGTTTTCTCCCTAAGTAGATAAGTCTTTTTTACAGTAGACGCGAACTTCGGTTTCATCTCACCGTCAACCATATGCAGCTTTTGTCGTTGCTCCAATTGTCGTTCTTCTTTGATCTTCCCGTCAGCAAAAATCCTTAAAAAAAACATGGTCTGTCCATCTTTGTCCTCTATAGTCGTTACTCTTTTAGCGTCTACTACCACTTTTGCCACTGGGTCATAATACTCGTATACCCGAACAAGTCCCTGCGCGGCAAGATCAAAAGAAAATATTCCTCGCTCCAAAGAGCTGGGCTTTATTCTGTCCTGCTTATACTCATCTCCAAAGTCAATACCGTTTACGATATTTTTAACCAGCTCAGATGCTTCATTAATCGCATTAATATCAATAAAATCACTGATATGCCCTTCTAGCTCAGAAAGATCAGTAGTCCCATACCAGCTTTCTGATAAATCTGTGCTCCAATTTCTTTCCTGTTCCTTCCTTCTGAGTTTTCCAGTATAGGTTTGAAGATCATCCCAATGCTTTTCAGCAACCTCATGGAGATCGTTTAACGAATTAAATTGTATGGCTCTGCTAAGTCTTAGCACGGTTTAGAATATAGATTTTTCGTTAGCTTCCCATATTCTGATTAGCTTATCTGCTTCTTCCAGTTCGTCAGGGGTATTCACAGTGCCCTGAGAGTGAGTTGATTCCCATACTACCTTGAACTGATCGTAACCAGATTCACTTTTCAGCGTATTTCTTTGATCCTCACTGAATAGATTTAAGAATCCATCAACCGTATCCACAGGGGATTTGATAAATGGGTACCTGTCTTCTTCTTTGAGTTTCATTTGAGCCAGATATTGCTCGTATGTATTATTTAAGCTCTCTACAAGCCTGAACGATACAAAAGTAATGTTCTCCCATGCGTGGTTAATGATTGCCGTTCTAAGCTTATCTAAATAACTCCACGCCCAAACGGTATGCGCTCCGATACATGCTCGAAGTTCTGCTGCCTTCGGATATCCAACTCTATAGATTGATCCAATGAACCTATCCTGTAATGAGGCATCTTGTTTAAAGTTAGCGACATAGCTGGAGTCAGTTGATGATAATGGAACGTTACCCGTTGCAATACAAAAGAAATTCGCTCTGGTGAATTTTTCTCCAGTGGAATCACTGATGTCACTATCACTCTCATCCGTCTTAGGATTGATCTCAGTAGAACTCTTTACGTTTGCCAGCGCATCATTTAGGATACCAGCGGTATTAGGATCAATCTTCGGAAGCTCATCTAACAATAATAACGCTCCGCTAAGTTTGGTGCTGTTACCACCTTTCCACGCTTCAATTAATTTTCCTTGCTTAAACCCATCAATCGTTTGACCACCAATCAGTTCACTTGGCGATGTGTACTGGTTACAGTTAATAGTCCATAATTGGAGATTCAAAAGTTTGGCGAGTTTCTTGGCAGTATAGGATTTCCCAGTTCCAGATGGTCCGTATAGGTAAACATTGTTATGCGCTCCGTAGTCACTAAGAATGACGTAATCAAGTTCATCCAGTGCTGTAGGTGCGCCACCTTCTTCCCTTTCCTCGGTCCACGTTTTTACAATGGTGACAAAGACTCTTTTCTTGGCTTCGATAAATGCCTTGACTTCTGGAGAAAGATTGTCCAAGCTAATGTTCATGGTTTTCAACTGCTCACTAATCAGCTCTTTGACTTTATCCTCGTCGATGTCCAATCGCATATCGTTCATCTTTTGTAGAACGGTATATAAAAGAGCTTCGATGTTGGCTGACTCTGCTGAAGTAGAAGGTTTTGGTTTCTTATCGTCACCTTCTAATGCTTCCAGTTCCTTTTTGAACCCATCAAGCCTTTTTTCCATTATTGACTTGATGCTCGCTTCTGGATTGGTCGCCAAACCCTTTTCCAGTTTCTCGATCTTATCTTGTAATTCTGTTTTAGTCAATGCCATTATTTCTAATTTGTTATAAAATCCTAAATTAATATTTTTAATGCTTCTATGTAATCTTCCATCTTTTGTTTTTCTTCACCTTCAAGCGAATCTACAATAGCTTCTGATGCTTCCAGTCTAGCCTTTAAGTCAGCTTCAGAGGGTGGAATATAAGTATCTGTCCAGCTCAGCCTATGTTTATCGGTCTTATCTAAACGACTTTTAGCATATTCCCCAACCGTCATTGACCCTTCTGGATCGTAATTACTTGGAGGTGCACCTAAATCAATCCTAATTTCTACTGGATCATTTAATCCTTTCCACCAAATTTTAGTCCAGACTTTATTATATCCTCTTCCTTTTGGCTGGGCTCCAATTACCTTTAACGCATTCTGAAAATCTGTCCACCTCGTATATTCAGTTTCCCAGAAGCTTTCATCCGCTTCCGCGCTGTCTATCAGTATTTTATCCAGCTGAAGCCTAGTTCCTTCAGGTTGTGGCTCTGGAGCTGGCTCCTGTTTTTTTCCATGTAATTCCTGAATATAGTAAGGATACCAGCTCAATTCTGATAAAACGGGCTTAGTTTGTGCCTCACCTAACGTAGGGAAAAATTTTGCTACTGCTAAAACTTCTTTCAGTTCGTAGTATCCGTCATGATCAAGAGCGTAATATACTCTTTCGTCAATCTCTGTATATTGCTGACTCTTTACCGCTGCTAATAATTTCAAGATATACTTAGCTGCATCGGGAGGCTTTGAAAAAGGATCACTATCACGATTTATAGCGCTACGCATAGCCCGTTCGTCAATTCGCTTAAGTTTATCGGCAAGCCTGTTTATATCGGATTCTGACAGCTCATCTAATTTCTCTTCCTGTTTAGAGGATTTTTTATGATCCTTATAAATTCGTTTTGCTGTATCGTGCTCAGACATGCCAGCCCTGAACCATTCCTCCATGAGTTCTTTATTATTGACGGTATAATCGTCAACCATTTTGACGGAATCAATTAACTCAACATCTTTATAATCCTGAAATAACGCAAGAGAAATTGAACTAATCCACTCTGGCATACCTTTCAACTCTTCCTCTTTGGTTTTCTTTGGTTCTGCTGGTTTATGTGGCAACACCATTTCAGCAACTTCCTTAATATCAGTTCCAGATTTGTACCAAGTTTCAATTTTTCTGGCATTTACATCGTGGTAGCTTTTGAATATCTCCAGTGACTCACCAATAGTTTTTCCAGATTGTTTGGTCATTTCCTGAATAACCTTGTCAACCCAAGCCTCCATTGGATCATCGGACTCTTCTTCCTGCGTTCCTATTATCATGTAAGCAACTTCGGTAGGAGTCCTGTCCCTGTTATAACGTTCGTTTAAGCTATTAGGATGTTTTTTCTCCCAAGCTTCTATAACGCCTCTTCCGTATAGCCTGCTTACTCCAGACTGCACAACTACTTCATGAATTACTTCATCCAGCCAATCCATATATCCCTCGTCTGGAGTTTTTGGTTTTTTAGGACTTGGAGCTTTTTTAGAAGTTGTCTTTTTTCCCCAGTACTTGGTAACTAACTTGCATATCCTGTCAATCTGCTCCTGAGTAAGTCGCTCTCCCGTTTTTACTGTACGTTTAAAGGCTGAATTTCCACTGGCGTATTTCCAGTTTCCATTTGTCATGTCAGCAATCTCTTTTTTTGCTTTTTGATATTCGACTGGTGGAATTTTTAATTTCCTTCCAATTCTTAAGAAATAAATATCAGCATCGAAAGGAGCTGTTTCATCTAAAAATAAATCCAGCCCTTCTCCACATTCCGAAACTTTAGTAAGGTCAGCCCACTTAACTTTATACTTCGTGGCTTTATTACTTCTCTCATAAACTTTTTGTAACTGATCGCTATTTCGGACTACCTCAGCTCCGTTATCAAACTTAATGGTAATCCTATCTCCATCAACTTCAGATACCGTTGCCAGCCTTCCTTTTGCGGAACCACCTTTCAGTTTTACCCTATCGCCTATTTTTAAAGTCATAGCCATTATAATTTCGATAAATACAAGTCAACCAATTCGTCTTCAAGGCGTTGCTTCTTTTTTGTATCAGTAGTTTTTTCAATCTGATCCAGCAGGAGGTTTATTTTATCCAAGTGATCAGGTTTCTTTTTTGGAGATGATTTCTTTTTACCCGTCTTACTTGCCCATACCCTGTATTCTCCAAGATCGCTTAATTGTAATAAGGTAATTTCCCCGCTTTCAATATCAAATAAGGGATACCCTTTATGCTGATTAGCGTAATCGCTCCTTACGGGCATTACAAGTGCAAATGGAACATTCCCTTTACTAATACTGTCCATTTCTCCTACTGGGGTAATTACTATTGCTCTGTTGGGACCAGTAAAATTCATATCTATTTCAGTATAGCCCAGAAGTAACATAAATTTCAAAGCCTCCAGCATTAATACTGAATTAGCACCCATCGCCTCTCTATCTTCGTCATCATAAATATTAAAAAACCATGCTTTGGTGGTAGAAGGAAATCCCTTCACCTTTTCCATTCCTTTGAGGAATCTATAAACTCTTTCGGTTGAAACCGTTTTAGTGATCTTGGCTGAAGATGGTAATATTTGCCTCCAATTCGGGTATGTCTCGTCAATCTCATTGGCCAAATCTATTTTCTTACCCCTTTTTTTAACCCCATACGTTCCGAACGGTATATGATACGAAGGTACGTGGGCCATCATATTAGCATCAGTGGCTACCGCGCTCTTCTCTGAAAAATTAATTCCTGAAAGGAATGGTCTTAACTCATCCCCGCCTACAAACGGGGAAAGAAGTTCTGCAATTTCATACTTAGCCAGATCAGAAGGATCATATTTCTTTTTAGGAACCGCAACATCGAATAGGTCAGATGGAGTATAGTAAAAATAATTCTTATCCAGATTATCGTAGAAAGTATTAACATCCTTATGCATAAGCTCTTCCATACCGCTATACATGCTATAAAGTTCCCAGCGTAATGATGGTGGTACCAGTGAATTAAGTTGGCCCATCAAATTATACAGGTTTTTGGGAGACTTTACAACCTCAGCTTTCCAGTAGGAGTCAAGTAGTTCTCCTATATTTATAGCAGAAGCTTTTTTTAATAATCCTTTTGCAGCACGCCATTCTTTGACATATACCTCAATTGCATCTATATATTCAGCTAATGTCATGGTTTTTAATTTTTTTTGCTAAAAATTGCTTTCGCGTTTTTTCTTTTATTTGGAGGTATTTTTATTTTTTTCATCATCTTCTAACTATTTGATTCACAATACTCCTGCCTTCATTAATAGTCATGTATTGTTGTCTAATTAAGGGTGGATATGGTATTTTTATTTGGATAGTACTTTGAATTAATAGTATTTTTGCTAAACAAAAGTAAGTTTTTAAACGTTTTACTACAAATATATTATTTAATCAAACGTTGTTTCTTTAATTAACATACTTAATGATGAAAAGTAAATATTTAATCTCTACACTACTTGCAGTTGGAGGCATCTGGCTGTTATATGAGTGGAAAAAAGATAGCCCAGCAATTACTGGTACTGAAGGTGATGATGAAAAATCAAATGTTGAAGGTGCTCGTGTTGCCAAATGGAAATGCAAAAAAACCAGACCTGACGGTACAACTTATATCGGTTGGTGTAAAGGTAAGGTTCCTGTTAGCAGGTTAAGAAACCCTCGATCTGGAAGAAGCAGATATGGATGGACAAGTGAAGGCAGAGGCTTCGGCGTTTCACGACGAAACTGGTAGTAAAATACTTTGTTGTTTCTAAGTTTTGATTAATTACGGGAACAGAGGGTGCGGGGTGATAACCGTACCCTTTTTTTTAATTGTCCCTAATTTCAATAACTTTACTTGATACTACTTAATAATAGAACATGATGAATACGAAATTTTTAGTACCTACCCTATTGACAGTCGGAGCAGTCTGGATGCTATGGGAATGGAACAAAAGGAAGAATGCAGCTCCCGCAGTTGAAGAAGGTGCAGATGAGTCAGCAATAGGTGGTGAGTTTTATAAGGTGATGATCTCGCCACATATCCAGCGCGTTGAATATGATTCAGATAAAATGAATTTCCTTCCTGCGAAAGTTGGATATGCAGTGATTGAATTTGATTGCATCAAAAACGGTAAAGCTGTTAAATGTCACCGATATGAAAGATTAAATCTTGGTATTAAACCTAGAGATGGCGGTAACAGAGGTCGTTACGGAATGGGTAGAAGAAGAATAGCATCGGGAAACCGAAGGTTGGCATGGGGACGTGGCGCGACTTTTCATACAAATGGAGCAACAGCTGAACGCTGGTAAATAAAAAATTTTGAACTTTTTACAAGGCAAGTACGTAATCCCTACAATCTTAACGGTTGGTGGACTCTGGATGTTCTGGAGATGGAAGAAGAAGCCGAACGATATTGTTCCTGCTGTAACTGAAGTCCCATTAAAAAATTACGTTGAACCCGAACCAACAACAGCTAACGTTTCAGGGTCAAGCGGAATGGCTAATAATTTTTCGAGCGGTGCATTTAGACCAACAAGAAAAAGCTGGTCAACCGAAGAAAATTTTGCCTCCAACGGAGAAGTAAGCCAAAAGTGGTAAAATATTAAATTTAATGCTATGGATATATTAAAAGGTAAATATTTAGTACCCACCCTATTAACAGTTGGTGGACTCTGGTTATATTTTGACTGGAGAAAGAAAACTGAAACCCGAAAATTAGCTGCTGAGGCTATTAATCATAAAGGAGCGCACAGTGAATCTGAAATGAAAAGTGCAGCTGGATGGGCTGGAGTAGCGGGTGACCCTCTTCCAACTAAGCATGAGATCAAAGGTATAGCTGGTACAGGATGGAAAAGTACTATCCGAGCACCTAAAAACGTTTATTAAGGACTCTAATATTTCAGAATATAAAATTGATTTTTTCTGACTAACCTCAGAACAAAAGAAAGGGGTAAGGGCTGTCCGTTTGTACGGGGAGGATTCCTGCCTCTTTTTTTATACTTTTATTTCCATGAGTCAACTGGGTAGATTATTTTTCGGAGAAGAGGTCGATGAAGAAACCAGACAAGAGCGATTAGCAATCTGCTACGAGTGCGACAATTTTATTCCCCTTACAGTTCAATGTAAGCTCTGCATGTGCTTCATGAAAGAAAAATCCAAGTACGAGAAAAAGAGATGTGATGCAGGCTACTGGTAGATTTTATCTATCTTTGTTGCTTGAATTGATCATTGACGTATTATTAAAAGCTATTGAGGACGAGGTTGCAAATACCTCCAGCTCCAGATTTGCTAATCATAACAACCTCCACGGGGTGCAAATTGGTAATTTAATTCGTATATTTTATATATAGGTTAAAGCTGATAGTTATGAAGGAAGATCAAGAGTTTATTGATAGGTTTGAATCCAAATTCACTAAAGGTTCTAATTGTTGGGAATGGCAATACGCATTAAGTGGTAAGGGCTATGGAGTTATAAAATATAAGGGTAAGGGCTATGGTGCTCATAGAGTTTCTTATTTTTTATACAAAGGCGATATTCCAGAAGAAATATTTGTCTGCCATAAATGTGACAACCCAAAATGCGTTAATCCTAATCATTTATTTTTAGGTACTAATTCAGAGAACATGAAGGATTGCTACGCTAAAGGGAGAATGACAATGCCTTCAACCAGTAGGTTTAAGACTGGGCATTTTGGGATAAATAGAGAATTATTGGATGTAGACACTTTATGTTTGGCTATAATAAACAGAAAACAGGCTGGTAATAGTTTAGTTCATATAGCAAAACAATTTGGTGTTAAATATCAAACCATTAGAGATATAAGCTCTGGTAGATCGTATTCCAACGATTACAACAGAATATTAAAAAGCGGGGCTGACTTAGATTTGACTGGTAGTTAGTATGTAGTAAAGAGATTGATTTATCTTCTTAAACGGAGAATCTTTAAAAATGGCTGCGTAGTACCTATATGGTATTGCACAGCAGGATGAGATGAGAAACGCCGCCAAAGCCTAAGCGTTTAATGGCCTCAGAGATTGTTCTGAGGCTTTTTTATTTATCTTTGTATTTCGTGAGTACTATAATATTTGATCTGCAAGACGATCAAATACACTAAAGAGGGGAAAGGGCTTTGCGCTAACTTAGAAACCTGCCCCTCTTTTTTTTATCTCCACAACTCAACTGTGTTATCTTTATTAACACAAACTTTATACTCGTACACTTGTATAACTGGTTTATCATCTTCTCTGGAAAGTCCCGTGAAATAATTTAGGTCATAACCAGTCCCGTCCATAAACTCTGTATTTACGACTCGGCTCGTGGCTCCAAACAATAGCTTTTCCAGAATATTATAATTGTTCTTTATAGCATCATTGACCTCCTTAAACTGCGTCCTTTTTGTTAGTGCAATTTCATTATTAAAAGCGATCTGGTTTTCTTTCGTGGCAAACTTTTGATTATGTCTCTTTGGTGTAAATTCCTCTTTTGTATGAGGGTCTATTTTAGTTTTATACATTGTGATTTTAGTTTTGATTTTACTTGAATCTAATATAGACCAATATTATCCAAATTATCTACAACTGAGATCATGTTGGTGTGTTTTGTACCTAGTTGTGTTATTTTGTATATTTGATTATGGCTGATCCAGAAACATGGAGATATTTTATTGATACCTCATCTCCTTTACAGTACGCAGACCCAACACAGACATGTATTAATTCTGGATATAGGTACAACCATCCTGTTAAGAAGGAAACCAAAAGGGAAAAACGGGATCGTGTGTCGAAATCCAAGATGAAAGCATCATGGGCAATATTTGACGAGCCAAAACCCCTTTTCAAAAAACTACATTCTTCCCCGAAAGCCCATAACAGGGTTAGGAGTTTTCGGTAGGATTGTCGGTGGGAGTTGCTGGCTCTTGTTCAACAAATATTTCCTTACCGTTATCTATTACATGGCTCACAGGCACAGCTCCGCATAAGATATTCGCGCGGAAGTCGCCTTTAACTAAAACAATATCAAATAAAGGACAGTTGCTTTGGCACGGTAACCTCATTATAGTTCCTTTAGATGCATCTATGGCTGATGGCATTAGCATTGGCTGCTGATCATGACAAAACGAATCGGCTCCATCACAGGTAAGTATTAATACTTTATCTCCATATTCTTTATCGGTCCTTAGTCCATAGGTACTTATCCTTTTTTTTTCCTGAGCTTCCTTTTGAGCTGGATGCTGTTCGCCTGCTGCCTGTGGAGGGTACGGGAATTGATCTTGTTCTTCCATTTGTTGTTGTAAATTTAATTAATAAATGCGTTTGTAATATTTGAGTTGTACGGTTCTTGTAATGAAAAGCCATCCTGATGATAGGAAAGAAGGCCGAACCATATTATATTGAAGGGACAACTACAACTGGGGTCTACACCTTCGGTGACATTGGTAACCGTTAATATATTAGCTCCGTCGATCTGGGCTTGATCCCCTACTTTTAGTAAGCTGATTTTTTTTAGTAGTTCCTCCTTGTCCATAATTCTAATTTAAGTTCGTAACTCTTGCCTTCAGAGCAGTCGATTTTTTGCACTTCTCGCACTTAAACTCCAGCCATGATTCATTAGACATGTCGATAGTGATTATCTCGTCTTCAGATACATTCTCGGCTTGGAAAACCTGAGTCTGTCCCCCGCAGCTGCATTTATAGATTATCTCATGACGTAGAGCTGCCTTCATTTCTTTCGTGTTTATCGGTGAGTAACTTAAGAAAGTATTCGGCTCCCTCATTGGCGATTGCGTGCCTATCTTGATAGTTCAGATACTTTCCGATTTTACCAGTCCTCTCACGGTACCATCGTTCACAGTCTATCTGAGCCATTGCTATGTTAGCAACCCATCCCTGCCTGTAGTCCTGATCCTGTAAGGACTTGCTTAACTTTGTAATTATCTTTTCCATACTTATTTCATTTCGAATTATAGATTGTTAATTAAAGATTCCAAACATTCTTTAATCTTTCAACTAATTTTGGGTATTTACCTTGTGATAGTATTTTGTCAATTTTTCGATGCTTTTGTGATGTATTGCCAGTGGGGTAATTTAAAATGTTAAATAATCCTATCTCTACAAGAACATTAACTGCCTGCTCTTCTGGTACCTCTAGTGTCTCTTTTGTGATTTGAATAATATTGTAATTATCCTCATCAACATTTACTGATTTTATATTTTTCATTTCAAGATTTGATTCTATTTAAAGGGATAATAAAGCAGGGTTTCTCCATATTCTGGTTCCTCTGGATTAATCCCCAATTTTGCTAATCCTAAATTAATTAATATATCGTCATCTACCTCCATTTGGGTATAATCAAAATCATATCCATACGCTTTCTCAAAAATCTTTAACGCAAGCTCTTTTCGGTCTTCTGTTATATTTTCAGCAAGTAATTCGAATATTTGCCCAAATAATGCTGCGCTCTGTCTATCTGCCATAGTGTTCGGTTATTGATTAACGGAATTAATAAAGTAGTTGGACTTACCCATTTTCAGGAACTATAACGTGTGTGGATGATGGGTCTTTTACATAGTCAGACCAAACCAAATCCTTGCCGCTAATTTCATTAAGACGAATGAATTTATCCTCCCAGTTTAATACAAACCAACGTTCTTTATTAATAGTCGGATTTTCTTCTAGCATTTTTAATCTATCGGAATATTCCGCGATTACTTCAATACTGTTAGCTGCGTTCCGTTTAACAACTAAATCTATTTCTTCTTTTTTATTCATATTCACTTTTATTTAGATTAATTGATTATGAAGCGAGTTCAATTTTAACTCCATTGCAATCCTTTTTACAATTGTATTTTTTTGATTTTAATATTTCTTTCCCATCGCAAGTATGGGTTTGATCCGTTTGTTCAAGCAGGTTTTTACCGCTAACATTTTTAGACGTAAAGACAAATAACGGTAATTTTTTCTTTTTCATTTTTTTAGCCTCTGATTTCTTCTCCAGCATGACAATAGCCATCCACGCAATCACATTCCATGCGCTGGAAATGCTCACACTGGTCGGAGGTGGGCAGGCCTATTTCGTGTAGCTCGTATTGATCGGTTACATTCATGCTGCCTCTGTAGAATTGTCCCGTGTCAGGATGGAAATATATTCCTTCCATATAACTGCTGACTGATTCTCCTGTTGAATTCTTTATGATTTTAAATTTCATCCTAATTCTTTTTAATCAAAATCCATTTCGTTAAGTCCGTGTTTCTCCATTGCTTCAAACAGCTTAAATGCTGCCATCTTTACCTCATGAGGGGCTTGGCCTCCACTCATGGCTATTCGAACGCCTTGGGTTGTTATATACCCATTCTCGTCTTTATTTCCAATGCAGATATAATAGTCTCCATTACCACCAAATAATGTATAAAGGTAATTTTCTTCTAAATCGAAATCATCACTTTTTAAACTCATTGCGCTTTATCCCCTATAATACCATTGTTTTGTAGGCTTCGTATTGTTGAATGGTGCAACATTTTTTTTATTTTCTCGTCTGGACTCCAGATGTAATAATATATTACTTCGTAATCATTGAACTTCCATCGAGAGGGATGAATCTCCCACCCTTCTTTCAGCAATTCCGTTACTTCTACTTTTTTACAAAACTCTTTTTTCATTACCTGAATACAGTTGGTGGGATATGTTTTTTAGGAAGAAATTTGTAAAGTACATTGAAAAATCCTTTGTATTCGTTAATCTCCTTCGATTGTTCTTCCACTTTTTTCTCTAAGTCCCTAATGGCTTCCCAAGCTAAGTGCTTATCAGTAACTTCAGTTAGGCTTTCAAATTCTTCTGAATGCCTTAAGGAGTTCATTAACTTTGTGAAAGCCTCTTTCTTAGCTTTAATATGTCGTTGTTTTACGTGATCTACTCTTGCCATGCTAATAACATTTAATCTATTTCTAATTCTTCATCTATCTCATCTCTGCTCTGACATATATGGCATCTTTCTCCGCAGGTGGGGCAATGATCCGTTCTTCTGCGGAATATTCCCCAGCGGTTCTTAAAATCAATTATAAAGCCAGACACAATCACCAGTGCTATTATCATAATGGTAAGATGAACCGTTGAGTCATTAATCGTGTATCCATCAATCATTAATACGACCCTTTCTTTGGCGGTTTATAAGTTGGAGTGCATTTTTTAATCTCCCATGTTTTATGGCTTTTAGAACAGCCTTTACATATAGGTTGATTAGTAAGCCTGTGCCAATATGGTGTAGGGGTGTTACAGAAATAACACCTCTCGTAAAATCCAAATTCGTTGAAGTGATCTTCAGGTTCCTTTTCTAAATGTATTGCCATTATAATCGCTTTACCTTTAAATTTTTCATTGAGATCGTATCGCTTTCAGTAGTGGTAAACCCTTCCTCACATTTCTCACATTTATATACCCAAAAGTCGCCATAATGAAGGTTGCCCTTCGATATAAATTTTCGATGCTCGGTTACCAGCTTAACTTTAGCGTCACATCCAAATGGGCAGGTCATTTTAGATTCCTTCGGTGTTTTCATTATTTCATTTTCGGCTTTTTCGGAAAAGGCATCCAATGAGTTGGTTCCGCTTCCGCAATCATTTGATCTGTTCCTCCGCTGGCGAAATTCCATTCCCATATGTT